>TARA_R100001369_G_scaffold29172_1_pt1 | contig 198328 bp, 181 predicted proteins | sample TARA_R100001369 | Tara Oceans TARA_R100001369 (sample SAMEA2621528) | marine metagenome | biome: marine biome (ENVO:00000447); feature: surface water layer (ENVO:00002042); material: "saline water (ENVO:00002010), including plankton (ENVO:xxxxxxxx)" | depth 5 m
TTAGCAGTTAGCAGTTAGCAGTTAGCAGTTAGCAGTTAGCAAAAATAAAAAGCGGAGAGCTTTGAATGACCTCAGACAGAAAAACTTATTAATAGTTTTGAAATCAAAAATTTATAAAAACAAGAAAGCCTGACATAAATGCCAGGCTTTGTGCTCCTCTCCCGATATCTATCGGGATGGCTCGAACTATTACTTTCTATAGCGAATTAATAATTTTTCTTTTATCTCAGGATACTTTTTCAAGTTTAGTATATACATATTACTCTTCATCAGTTTTATATGCTTCTCTATTTTTCTAGCTTGAAAAATATCTTCGCAGTCTATCTTACAAAATAATATCCAGTCGTCAGTAATGACTGTAAAGGCGTTTTTATAGAAACCAGTATTATGGTGTATTAAACGCGTTTCTAGATTTGAAGTTTCACCCGTGTAATACTTATTAAGGCTTTGAGAATATAAAATATAAACATGGTGCATTGTATATCAACTTAAATAAGAGATTAAATTACGTACAATATCTGAATTTACTAAACTCTTAAAAACAAGAAAGCCTGACATAAATGCCAGGCTTTTTGCTCCTCCTCTTGGGCTCGAACCAAGGACCCTCTGATTAACAGTCAGATGCTCTAACCAGCTGAGCTAAGGAGGAAAATATTTTATGTTTCTAAAAAGAACGTATTTGCTATTTGAACAATCCTAACTCTTAATCTGGACCTGCATTGGAGAGGTAAATATTTCTCTTTTGCGGTTGCAAATATAAATCAATTTTTAAATGCTTACAAAACAAAAATCCACTTTTTTTACGAATTTTTGATAAAATTTGTTGTCCGCTTTTTGGTCGGTGGCTATTAATCAAACAACCAGCGGTATATATCATTTCCATTGGCAAATAATACCAAGGCTATCAATATAAAGAACCCAACCATTTGAGCATATTCCATGAATTTCTCATTGGGAGACTTCCCTGTTATCATCTCATAAAGCAAGAACATTACATGTCCACCATCCAATGCTGGAATTGGCAAGATATTCATGAATGCTAATATGATAGAAATTAAAGCGGTTGCAAGCCAGAATCCTTGCCAATCCCAAGCGCTTGGGAATAGCCCTCCAATAGCTCCAAATCCACCAACTTGAGTCGCGCCTTTCGCTGTAAACACATATTTAAATTGTGCTACATAATCATGAAGTGTCCAATATCCATAACTAAACCCTTCCTCAATACTCTCACCAAGACCATATTCTCTGGTCTGCACATTAAAATCACGTTTTGAAGTAACCCCCAATTTCCCATCTTCATCTGGAGTGATCATTACACTCATAATGTCTCCATTTCTCTTAAAGACAACTTCTAACTCCTTATTTTTATTTTCAGAAGTTATTGGAGCCAATTCATGCCAATACCCAATTTCCTGATTATTGAGAGAGATTAAACTATCACCTTTTTTTAATCCTGCTTCTGCAGCTGCCATATCTAGAGCAACGCTGTCCAATACCGCATTTTGAATAGGTACGAAAGGCTGCATTACTCCTTCTTGAAACATTTGAGAGCCAATATCCTCAGGAATAGCAATTGTTTCTTCTTCTCCATCTTGATGGATCACCGTGATATTTTTTACATCGCGCATAAATAAAAACCTATTTACATCTACGCTGTTTTCAAATTCTTCTCCGTTTACAGAAAGTATTCTATCTCCATCTTTAAATCCAAACTCCTTGAATTCGTCTGCAACAGCAAAACCTTGCGGCATATCCTCTGGACCAACAAAAGAGCTTCCCCAAACAAATAATACCATCATATAAATAAGAAAACCTAGAACCAAGTTTACAGTAACTCCACCCAACATAATGATTAAACGTTGCCAAGCTGGCTTACTTCTAAATTCCCAAGGTTTTGGAGGAAGCGCCATTTGCTCCTTGTCCATACTTTCATCTATCATTCCGGAAATTTTCACATATCCACCAAGTGGTAACCATCCTAAACCATATTCAGTTCCACCTATTTTTTTCTTGAAAAGCGCAAACTTTACATCAAAGAACAAGTAAAATTTCTCTACTCTAGTTTTAAATAATTTTGCTGGTATAAAGTGACCGAACTCGTGTAAAACGATCAATAATGACAAACTAAGAATTAATTGTATTGCTTTAATTAAAAATGGATCCATTCTCTCTTCTTCAAATTTTAAATCGCGTAAAAGTAACCTTTTAATAGCTCCTATAAAAGTATAAAAAGCTCCTGATTAGTTTACTCCTAAAAATTTAATACTTCCCTTGCCTATATTTAGTTAGAAGGCTTTAATTTTACGACAAATTAATTATAATGCTTCGGTTTTTTTCTAAATACAAACCCCTTGCCATAGTCATGGCAATTCTATCTGTAATTATTATTTATTGCATTTATAGCTTATTGAAGCCTGAAAAAAAATTAGCTATTTTTCAGCCTAGTATGGTAAATTCAGAATTGGTGGACACCACAGTTCAATTTGTTAGAAAATATCATAAAATAGCCGACTTTAATCTACTGAATCAAAACGGGGAAACAATTACCCAAGATACCTATAAGGATAAGATTTATGTAGCAGATTTTTTCTTTACCACCTGTCTCACCATTTGTCCTATCATGACCGGACACATGTTGAAAATCCAGGAACAGTTAAAAGATGATCCGGATGTGCTCTTGCTTTCACATACTGTAATTCCAGTGGCAGATAGTGTGCCTCAGCTTAAAAAGTACGCTCTAGAAAAAGGAGTGAATGATGCCAAGTGGAATTTAGTGACAGGAGATAAGAAACAGATCTATGATCTGGCTAGAAAGTCTTATTTAGCTACCAAGACAGATGGAGATGGCGGGCCCTATGATATGATCCATACCGAAAATTTTATACTTGTAGATAAGGAGAAAAGAATAAGAGGTTTTTACGATGGAACCAACCCTGAATCTATTGCCAATTTACTTGAAGATATTAAAATTCTGAAAGCAGAATATGAGTGATCATACTTTTCGTGCCTAAACTTTTCTAAGACTCTTTTTTAAACTATTTTTGCCTTGTTTAAAATCAATCTAAATAAAAATGAAGCTAACCGTTGCTCATTTACAAAGAGGCCAGCGAGGGGTAATCAAGGATTTTAGTGTAGATAAAATTCCTTTAAAACTCCTGGAAATGGGCTGCTTGCCAGGAAATCTAGTAGAACTGGTGCAAACTGCTCCATTTAGAGATCCCATGTATTTGAATATTAACGGGAGCCATTTGGCAATTCGCAAGGAGACTGCATTGCTTATAGAAATAGAATTAATTTAATGCTATGGGGAAACAAATCAATGTTTCTTTAATCGGGAACCCTAATACCGGTAAAACATCTGTTTTTAATCAGCTTACCGGACTTAATCAACAAGTTGGAAATTATCCTGGTATCACAGTAGAAAAAAAAGAAGGGATCTGTAAACTTCCCCGAGGCTTAAAAGCGCATATTTTAGATCTACCAGGAACCTACAGTTTAAATGCATCTTCCCTAGATGAGAATGTGGTTATAGAATTATTGCTGAATAAAAACGACCGGGACTTTCCCGATGTTGCAGTAGTAGTAAGTGATGTAGAAAATCTTAAGCGAAATCTGCTTCTTTTCACCCAGATAAAAGATCTTGAAATTCCCACCATTCTGGTTATTAATATGGCCGATAGAATGAAGCGCAAAGGGATCACCCTGGATATTGAAGTCTTGGAAGCTAAGCTTAATACCAAAATTGCCTTAGTTAGCGCTAGAAAAAATACAGGAATTGAGGAGCTAAAAGAAATGATCCTTAATTATCGCCAAATTTCTACCGAACCTTGCTTACATGCTTCCATCATGGATCCTGAGTATTTTGGTAGATTAAGAAAGGCATTCCCTAATCAATCTTTATACAAACTATGGTTGGTTATTACACAAGATGTAAATTTTGGAAATGTAAATAGGCATGCTTTAAATAACGAAACTAATTTCCATACTAAGAGCAAAGGTGATCTAAAAAGGCTTCAGCAGAAAGAAACCATTTTAAGATATCAATTTATAAATGGATTGTTAAAAGAGGGTCTAAAAGTAGACCTAAACTCGGCTACAGATTTAAGGATAAGATTCGACAGGATCTTAACGCATCGAGTTTGGGGCTATGTGATATTTTTCATGGTCTTGCTGGTTATATTTCAAGCGATCTATAACTGGTCCAGTTATCCAATGGATTTTATAGATACCACTTTTGCTTCTTTAAGTGAGTGGACGAAAAATATGCTGCCAGAAGGTCCCTTTACGAATCTGATAGCTGAAGGCATTATTCCCGGATTAGGTGGAATTGTAATATTTATCCCACAAATTGCCTTTCTGTTCTTTTTCATCTCCATTTTAGAAGAAAGTGGATATATGAGTAGGGTGGTATTTTTAATGGACCGAATTATGCGCAGGTTTGGACTTAGCGGAAAAAGCGTTGTGCCATTGGTTTCTGGAACTGCTTGTGCAATTCCTGCAGTGATGGCCGCAAGGAACATAGAAAATTGGAAAGAGCGACTTATTACCATTCTTGTGGTTCCTTTCACAACTTGTTCTGCCAGACTACCGGTTTATCTCATAATTATTGCTCTGGTAATCCCAGATGAAAGCTTTTTAGGATTCAATCTTCAAGGTTTAACTTTGATGATGCTTTATCTATTAGGATTTGGAACCGCAATTTTATCTGCCTGGATCTTAAATAAGATCCTTAAAATTAAAAGTAAGAGTTATTTCGTGATCGAAATGCCAAACTATAAGTTGCCAATGATCAAGAATGTGGCAATTAATGTGGTGGAGAAAACCAAATCTTTTGTGCTTGGAGCAGGAAAGATCATTCTTGCTATCTCTATTATTTTATGGGTTCTTGCGAGTTATGGTCCTGGAGATAATTTTAATAAAGCAGAAGAGATTGTAGCTTCCACCTATAATGTTAATGCTGATACCGATTCTGATTTAGAGGAGGAAATTGCAGCTTATAAATTGAAGCATTCCTATATTGGAATTATTGGTAGAGGAATAGAACCTGCCGTAACACCTTTAGGTTACGATTGGAAAATTGGAATTGCCATAGTAAGTTCTTTTGCAGCACGAGAAGTATTTGTTGGAACTTTGGCAACCATCTATAGCGTTGGTAGCGACGAAGAAGAAACTATCAAAAATAGAATGGCTGCAGAAGTAAATCCAATATTGGGTGGCCCTTTATTTACCTTTGCCAGTGGAATAAGTTTATTGCTATTCTATGCCTTTGCTATGCAATGTATGAGTACCTTAGCTATAGTAAAAAAGGAAACCAACACTTGGAAATGGCCTATATTACAATTAGTGATAATGAGTGCCTTTGCCTATGTGGTTGCTTTAATAGCATTTCAGCTTTTAAAGTAGTGTAAGAAATTAAATGTAAACCGACTTAAATAAGTATCATGGACGTATTACAAAACATATTGGTCTTTATTACCTTTTTAATCGCTGTAGGATATGTATTCACAAAATTTGTTTGGAAACCCGCTTTCTTAAAATCTAAGAAAGATTCTGAAAAAGAATGTGGAGTTTCAGGTTGCGGTTGCAGTTAAAAATCCTATTCTTTACTGAATTGAATTTTGAGGCAATATTCTGAATTTTCAATCTTATTTTTAGATGTCGGATATGGATATAGATCCAGCGCATTTAAAGAATATAACCTATCTGAATCTGCAAAATTTAAAATTAAATTATTAGGGTTTCGTAAAGAGATTATCTTCTCCTCTATTTCCTTACCATTTTCTGAAATGGCTACCAATACCTTAGCTTCACCAGCCCAGATACAAGTTACATCAGTTGGACATCTGGAATCTGAAACAACCTTTATAAATCGAATGGATTTATTTTCGAAAGAAAATAGTTCCCCCGGACTTAACAGACTTTCCAAACTAATCTTATCGGAATTCTCTTGTGCCTGCATTGAAAGCATTCCGAAGAAGATACCAAAAAACATTATGTATTTCATACCAGAGTTTCTTTAAAGACTTCAATTAGATCTAGATGTTGCAAATATTAGCCCAAACCAACATCTAAGGTCATCATAAGTATAAATCCCCCAATAAAGCCCATAGTAGAAATATCTGTAAATCTATCTCTTTGTGATTCTGGCACCACTTCTTCTACCACCACAAAGATCATCGCACCAGCTGCAAACGCAAGAGCATATGGAAGTATCGGTTGAAACGTCATTACTGCCCAAGCTCCTAAAACTGCAGCGATTGGCTCTACAGCAGCAGAAAGTTGTCCATAATTAAAACTTTTCCACCTACTAAGTCCTTGCCCTCTTAACGGCATTGCCACAGCAAAACCTTCAGGGAAATTCTGTAAGCCAATTCCAATAGCCAAAGCTACTGCTCCTCCAATTGTTGCGCCATCAAATCCTGCGGCAACTCCACCAAATAAAACTCCGATAGCCAATCCTTCCGGAATATTGTGCAAGGTGATTGCTAAGGTTAATAATACAGATTTATGCCAAGGGGTTTTAATCCCCTCTTTCTCGTCCATTTTAAAATTCACATGCAAGTGAGGCAAGATTTTATCCAATCCGAAGATAAATAATGCTCCAAAGAGAAATCCAACTGCCGCTGGGATCACTTTTTCAAAACCTTCACCAGGGCTCATTTCAATTCCAGGAGCCAACAAACTCCAAAAACTGGCTGCTACCATTACACCGCCTGTAAAACCTAACATTCCATCAAAAACGGCACGATTCATCTTTTTAAAGAAAAATACCAACGAAGCACCCAAAGCGGTAACTCCCCAAGTAAAAAGTGTTGCGTAAAGCGCTGCTAAAACAGGATCTATTCCTTCCAAATAAGCGATAATATTCTCCATCATAGTTTAAGAGGTTTTAATATATAAATTACTCGAGATTACATTCGAGATCTTAAGTTCTTTTCCGTTTAGGTTTATTAACATGGACAGATCAAAAGATTCCTTTTCAAGGATCACGATTAATTGTCCTAATGCGATTTTATTCTTGTCTAGATATTGAAGGAATTCCGGAGAGGAATCTTTTACTCCAATGCATATACCAGATTCTCCCGTATTAAGTTCTGCTAACAATAGCTTATTAGAAATTGCAAAATTTCCTTTAGAATCCGGAATAGGATCCCCGTGAGGATCCCGTTTCGGAAAATCTAGAAATTTATCGAGTTCTTTTATTAATTTATCAGATTTTATATGCTCCAACTGTTCTGCCACTTCATGCACCTCATCCCACGCAAAGTTTAGTTTATCTACCAGAAAAACTTCCCAAAGACGATGTTTTCTAATAACATTTACTGCGGTTTCTCTCCCTAGATCACTGAGTTTTACCCCTTGATATTTTTTATAAGCCACTAGTTTTTTCTCAGACAGCTTCTTTATCATATCTGTTACAGAAGATGCCTTCGTATTCATTTCTTCTGCCAAAGCATTCGTGCTCACCCCTGTAGGGAAAGAACGTTCCAGATGAAAAATGGCTTTTAAATAATTTTCTTCAGAAAGACTGAACATATTTGTTAATTAATTTGGTGTTCTATAACTAAATCCAGCGCCTAAAATAAGCTTAGGATTATTATTAATCGCTGTTCCTATATAAGCATCTAATTGAAAATTGGAGGCTAACTTATAGGTGAATCCACTATCTAAATAATGAGTTGCAGCTAAGTTCTCTGGTAAATCTCCATAGATTTCGCCATACCATCCTAAATTGTTATTAATGCTATAACCATAAGATACAGTATAAATATATTGAAGCCCATCACTCATCCCATCCCAGCCAGCACCAAGATTGTATGAAATTCCCGATCTTTCTGATAAAGTATGACTAAAAGCCATTCTGAGGTCTATTCCTGTGGCATTATAATTCTCTGAAGTATACGGGAGATAAAGGTGACTTAACAAAGCTATCTCTGGTAAAATTCCTTTTTCTTCTGCTATTCCAATCTTAAAACCGAGTAACAATGGACTAAAAGAATTAACTTCTTCTTGAGGAATTAAATTTTTAAGTGTAAGTCTTGAATAATCCAAGCCGAGTCTAAATTCCAAATTATCTAATACCCCAATTCTTAGTAACCCAGATCCATAGGTCAGTTCTTCTTGATCAGATCCGTCTAAAAATTGGGAACCCAATTCTAATTGAAAATAAGATTTAGGAATAAGAATAGAAGATTCTGTAGCATCTGGCCTATCTGTAATAAGCTCAGGAATAGAATCTTGCTGAGAATATCCGCTATATGCTAATAATAACATTGACCCTAAAAAATAGACTTCCTTATATTTCATAAGCCAAAGTTGCAACTATTTTACAGTTTAAACAAATATTTTTTTAGTCTAGTCTAAAAATAAAACATGTAACAGCGAAATAGTATGGTTTCTCTTTAACTTGTTAGATCCCTCTTTCCTTCTGAATTTTTTCGTATGCTTCCTGTACCATCCGGAATTTGTCTTCCGCACCGCTTCGGTAAGCTTCATCCATATGATGTAGTTTGTCTGGATGATACTTCTTAGCCATGGTTCGAAATGCCTTTTTAACTTCCGCATCTGATGCAGATTTTTCGATCTCCAAGATCTTATAAGCATTATCTGCACTCTTAAAGAACATGGCCTTTATACTTTCAAAATCCCTATTGTTCAATGCTAAAAATCCTGCAATAGATTGCAACTGGGATAGCTCAGCATTGGAAACGTTTCCATCTGCCTGTGCGATACTAAATAAAAAATGTAAGATCTGTAATCGAACCTCATATTTGGTGCGTTGCTGAAGATATAATCCAATTCTTTGTGCAGAGATCTCCCTGCTTTTTATTACCTCATTAAAGGTTCTAAAAGTCGCATTTGCGCGCTCTTTTCCATAAGCTTGTACAAAATAAGTTCGTACATAGTCCATTTCGGTTTGAGAAACTTGTCCATCTGCCTTAATAACTAATGAAGCTAAGGAAAGTAAATTCAATTCAAAATCGCCAGGTGATACTGTGCTACTTTCAGTTTTAAATACAGAATTAAATCCGCCAGAAGAACGATTCCAATTATCTATCACCGTTCCTAATATAAACCCAAGCACTGCGCCCGGGTATCTGAAAAACATAAAGCCAATTACAGCCAATATCCATTTAAACATAAATCGCTACTTGATAAGCCGCAAATATACTATTTTGAATAAGTTTAAAACATTCAGCCAGTTATAAAATTAATGATTCCCCTATAACCTGAAGCTATTAACATATAGGAAATTGAGATAACCAGTGCAAAACATAATTTGTATCTTTGTGCTTTATAAATCTTTAATAAAAAATTCTATATATGTATCCAGCAGATTTAGTTAAACCAATGAGAGAAGACCTAACTAAAATAGGTTTTCAAGAATTACATACAGAAGCAGATGTGGATGCTGCAATGGAAAAAAAGGGAACTACCCTAGTAGTAGTGAACTCCGTATGTGGTTGTGCAGCAGCTAATGCAAGACCGGGAGCCCGCATTTCTTTACAAAATGGTAAAACTCCAGATAATTTAGTAACGGTATTTGCAGGAGTAGATTCGGCTGCAACAGATAAAGCACGTGGATATATGATTCCATTTCCTCCATCTTCTCCATGTATGGCCTTATTCAAGGATGGTGAATTGGTTCATATGTTAGAGCGTCATCATATTGAAGGGCGCCCTGCAGAGATGATCGCAGACAATTTAACAAGTGCTTATAACGAGTTTTGTTAGAAACAATATCTTAAATATATTAGGCCGATCTTATTAAGATCGGCTTTTTTTATGCGCATTATTATTTAGATATTTTAGTACCTTTCCTATTTAACCTAAAAAGTTCAATCATCAATGAAACTCCTAATTCTACTTTTACTTTTTGTGAGCACCACTGGAAGTTGCCAGCATTCCGAAGAAATACAGCAGGTTACTGCGAATGATCTCGAACTTCAATTGGAGCAAATTAAAAATTTGGCCGCTTCAGAAAATTGCACCGAAAATTCACAATGCCGCTATATGGCCTACGGAAGTAAAGCCTGCGGCGGACCTCAGGGATATTTGGTATTCTCTTCTAAAGTAGATCTGGATAAACTGAAGGAATTAGTTAAAAATTATACTGCTGCTGAGGCTGCTTACAATAAACAAAACGAAATAATGAGCGACTGTAGTTTAGTAACACCGCCACAAACTATTGGCTGTGTAGACGGCAATTGCGTTAAAATGGATTAATTAAAGGTTTTACTAATTCTAATAAAATGTATTTTTGCAGCAATCATACTTAAAGATGAAGAAAATACTTGCTTATCCCCTTTCAATAATATCATACTTTTTTTTCTTTTTAACTTTAGTGGTTTTTCATGGTATCCAGTGGTTTTGCTTCACTTTTATTGGCAAAGAGGCTCATAAAACTTCGGTAGATGTTTTTAATTTTTTTCTTATGAGATGCCTTAATATTTTAGGGACCACATTTACTGTAGATAATCCGCATAAGATCCCAACAGATGTACCATGTATATTTGTTTCTAATCATCAAGGTCTCTACGATATTCCACCAATTATCTGGTATTTGAGAAAGCATTATCCCAAGTTTATAAGCAAAAAGGAATTAGGGAAAGGGATTCCCGGGATCTCTTATAATTTAAGACATGGAGGATCTGCATTAATAGACAGAAAGAATCCTAAACAAGCTGTGGTAACCATCTCTAAGTTTTCCGAATATCTAAATAAAACTCATCATTCTGCAGTTATTTTCCCGGAAGGAACTAGAAGCAGAGATGGAAGACCCAAGAAATTTGCGGTAACAGGTTTACAGATCATGCTAAAAAAAATGCCTCATTCATTAGTTGTGCCAATTACAATAAATAACTCTTGGAAATTATTCGAATATGGAAGTTTTCCCTTAGGGATTGGCCATAATATTCAAATGAAGGTTCATAAACCAATATTGGCAAATTCAGATAACATCGATACTATAATTGCTCAAGTAGAACAAATTATTATAGCAGATATCAACTAATAATTAACAGCCTTTTTTTCGCTTTCCAACCACTAAACAATGACTTCAGAAAAAATAATAGAGAATACCGTTCTATTTGTTCAAGAAACCTTGAAAGATGCAGAAGGAGGACACGATTGGTTTCATATTCTAAGAGTGCTTAATAATTCCAAATTAATCGCTGCCACAGAAGAGGTAGATCTTCTAACGGTAGAATTAGGAGCACTTCTTCATGATATAGCCGATTCTAAATTCCATAACGGAGATGAAACGGTGGGCCCAAAAGTCGCTAGAGCCTTTTTAAGCACTCAAAAGGTTTCTGAAGAAGTGATTGCTCATGTTGTAAATATCATTGAAAATATCTCCTTTAAAGGCGGGAACGCAGCCCAATCTTTCCATTCCAAAGAACTGGAAGTTGTTCAAGATGCCGATAGATTGGATGCGCTTGGTGCAATAGGAATTGCCAGAACATTTAATTATGGCGGATTTAAAGGAAGAGGATTGTATGATCCTGAGATTTCACCAAATCTTTGCATGAGCAAAGAAGAATATAAAGCCTCCACAGCTCCAACAATCAATCATTTCTATGAAAAGTTGCTATTGTTGAAGGATAGAATGAATACTGAAACAGGAAAGAAAATAGCCCAGCAGCGACATGAATATATGCAAGGTTTCTTAGATCAATTCTATGCTGAATGGAATGGAAAAGTGTAATAAATCACCTCTTGTCATAAACTAAATGTCATATTGAGATTGTCGAAATATGCTTGGTTGAAAATTAGGCTTCGACAGGCTCAACCTAAAACTTTTTATCCTCCCTAAGCCTTTCAATTTTATATCAGTTTTATCATGATTGGAACAGGAGTGTATAAATCAAAAAAGCCTCACTTTCCAGTAGGGCTTTTTATTTGTTATTTTCTGAAATTACCAAGTTTCGACAGGCTCAATTTGATAGGTTTCATCTATATCCTTACTTTCTAAAACCAAGCACTCCAAGGAATTCTCGAAAGTACCAAGATCAATGCAAGTGTATAGAAGATAGCAAGTATCTTAAATTTTGGTTTCGATGTAAGTTTCTTTTTGTGTTTAGAATATCCCATTGTAATAAGTACAATTGCTAAAATCATCACTATAGGATGTTCTACATTATACAACCTAAGAACCGAATCCTTCATTACTCCACCCATTCCAACTTCACTCCACATTTTGAAATAAGGTGTTGTGAAATATAACACGAACCCTATAAGCAATTGTAAATGCGAAACAATAAGCGTAAACAATGCAATTCTAAAATTAGTAGCCCCATATTCTTTATTGGAAGCATATCCAACAATTGAATTAATGGATGCGATTACAAGAACAATAAGCACTAAATATGCCCAATAAGAGTGTATAAATTGAATAGTTTCGTACATAAATAATGATTTTAGGTAAATATAGTTTTTTTTAATAAAAAAATCGCCTCGGTTTCCCAAGGCGATTTTAAAATATAACCCTTATTCTGATTTATTAGAATTTAAAACTAACTGAAGCATTCCAGGTTCTTCCCCATCCAAAGAAAACATTATTTCTAGTGTTTATTCCATCATAAGTAGTATCACCTTCTCTAGCTCCTGCTAAGATATTAGTATTAGATTCAGAGATATAAATATTGTCTGTAACATTATTCACGTTTACTCTAAAACCTAATCTATTCTCTCCTATATTCAATCCGTAAGAAGCACCAAGATCTAATAATCCAAAAGAAGGCAATTCAAAAACATCGAAATCTGGATTATTTAATGCCGCTGGAGCATCATAATCTGCATATAAATTATCTGCAAATCTATATGTTGCATCTACTTTTAAATTTTCAACAATTGTATAATCGGCACCTACACTTGCAGTTAATTGAGCAGCGTTTCCAACTTTTACACCGTCTAAGCTAAGAACCCCTGGTTCTACACCTGTAATTGGGTTTTGACTATCATCAAAGAAATTCGCTTGAACGTCATCTTTATATTCCCAATCTCCTACAGAAAGCATAGCGTTCCATTTAAATTTGTTTCCAACTCTACCGTAGAAATCAAATTCTACACCTTGGTGTACTTGTGTAATTCCTTGTAGGTTTGCAGTTCCTCTAATTTCTTCTGGTGTACCTCTAAAGAATGTAGCTCCAGCAGTTTCAAATCTATCTGCCCATGAGGTTCTGTAAAGATTCACATTCGCATTGAAAAATTGAGAACGGAAACCATAACCTAATTCAACTCCAAATACTTGTTCATTTTTAAGGTCTGCATTTAAATCGTTTCTGTTTCCAGGGTAAACGGCATCAAATAAAGGTTGTTTAGAGTAGTATCCAATATTTCCAAAAACATTATGATTTTCATCTATATTATAGTTAAGACCTCCTTTAATGTTTCCTCCAAGGATGTTTTCCCAATCTGTTTCTTGATTTGCTGGAGTTTCTTCAAAATAATCAACTCTCTTAAAGCCTTGATTAGATATAGAACCTTGTAAGAAAGCAGAAACATTTCCTTTGATGTATTCTAACTGACCAAATGCTCCAGCCCATCTTACAAGACCTTCATTATAATAATCAATTTTTTCTTCGTCGTCTATACTTTTAAATACATTTAAAGTATTTCCTGCTGTTGGCTCGTAGGTTTCGGTCAAAAATCTAGATGGATTGTTGATATCATCGGTTGAACGATAAACATCCCCACCCATAAGATCTACTAACCTTCTATAGTGATAACCTTTATATGAACGTAAATCTGCTCCAAAATCTAAAGTTAAATTTTCATTCAACTCAGTAGAAAAATTAGAAATAACTCCAAACCAGTTATGAGAGTTTACAGAAGAACGTTGGGAAATTCCATTTTCCGCACTACGATCTCCGTTACCAGTGTTTACGTATTGACCTTGAAAAGCTCCTTCGCCAGAATAAGTTTCTCTTTGAGTTGGTTGTCCATCTCTAGTTGCAAAAGAAGGTACACTTTGTCCAGAGTTCCATGCAAAAATATCATCTATTGGAAGTAAACCATCCTCAGTTAAAGGTAATGCAAAGGATTGGTTTCCATTAATTCTACCGATTGAACCCACAGATCCACCACGACCAAATGAAGCATATGCTGAAGTAGATAATTTGGATTTTTCTGAGATTTTATATTCCCAGTTTAAGGAAGTAACTGGTTTGTGATAAAAGTTTCCAGAGAAAGTAAATTCTTCTCCATTTCTATATCCAAAGTCTGGATTGTATTTTTCATTTGGTTCTCCATTTTCACCATATTTTAAATAACTAGACAATGGTGTAAAGAAACCTCTTTGGTTGTGTTGTTGTGGAGCTCCCGTTAACATGAAGTTGAATTCATGGTTTTCGTTAGCCTTGTAACCTACACCTATATAATAATTATAAGCTTCAAATTCTGTCCCATTTACATAACCATCTCCAGAAGTACGACCCAAAAGAAAAGAAGCAGACAAACCATTATCGCTTAATCCAGTGTTATAAGACGCAGTTGTTTTAAAATAATTGTCATTTCCAAAACCAGCTTGTACCATTCCACCTTCAACTTTGTCTGAAGATCTCGTAACTACGTTAATTGTTCCACCAACAGAAGAAACTGCCAATTTAGAAGAACCTAATCCACGTTGTACTTGTATTGCTGTAGTAACATCACTTAACCCAGCCCAGTTACTCCAATATACAGCTCCATTTTCCATATCATTAACTGGAATTCCATTAATCATCACTGCTGAGTTTTGGGTATCAAATCCACGAATTGTAATACGTGAATCTCCAAAACCACCACCTTGTTTAGTAGCATAGATAGAAGGAGTAGTACTCAAAATTTCAGGGAATTCTTGATTCCCTAATTTCTCCTGAATTTGTTCAGCTCTAATTGTAGAAACAGCTACAGGAGTTTGACGATCCTTTGCTAAATCTGCAATACCAGTTACCAGTACTTCTGAAAGTGCATTTGCGTCTGTGTTTAATACAAGGTTGCCCAAATTTTTAGTTTCACCATTTGCTAGTGTAAACTTCATAGATTTCTTTTCAAATCCAATAAAACTGATCTCAACAGTTCCTGAAGCAGCTTGAACATTTAAAGAAAACTTACCATCAAAATCTGTAGTAGTTCCGTTGTTAGTTCCTACTATCATTACTGTTGCTCCTGGTAATGGGGCATTCATTTCAGAATCTATTACCGTACCGGTAAGTGTTCCTTGAGCAAAAATTGTAGCAGTTGTTAAAAACAATGCTAGGGCTAATAATTTCCTCATGCGTAAATTGTTTGTTTGTTTGATTAGTTTATAATTCGCGGCAAAAGAAGTCAATTTCTAAAAATCTAACTTTAACTAAATGTTAAGATTTCAGACTTTAACATTTCACCGCCGCAAACATACTATTTTAACACAAGTTATTCGTACCAAGCCCCTTAAAGCTTTTTAGAATTTATTAACAAAGAAATTTATTTTATTTTAGGTAAGAATTTAACAAATTAGTGGTGGAATTATCATGCTTTGATACGGAAGAAGTGCTTATTTCATTTAAAATTTTAGAAGCTAATTGCTTACCTAATTCTACACCCCATTGGTCAAAACTGTAAATATTCCAAATAATTCCTTGTACGAATATTTTATGTTCGTACATAGCGATCAATTTTCCTAAACTTTCAGGTGTAAGTCTTTCAATTAATATGGAAGTAGTGGGCTTATTTCCTTTAAAAACTTTAAATGGTAATAAATTGTGAATATCATCCTTAGATAATTTGGACTTTTGCAATTCTTGTAATACTACGTCCTCTGTTTTTCCCATTAATAGCGCTTCTGTTTGCGCGAAATAATTAGCCATCAGTTTATCATGATGATCTTTATCCTGATATAAAGAATGCTTGAAGCCAATAAAATCTGCAGGGATCAATTTAGTTCCTTGATGGATTAACTGAAAAAATGCATGTTGTGAGTTTGTGCCTGGCTCTCCCCAAATAATATTCCCAGTTTCATAGGTCACAGGATTTCCATTTCTATCTATACTCTTCCCGTTACTCTCCATAATTGCTTGCTGAAGGTAACTTGGTAATTTTTGTAAATATTGAGAATAAGGAATTACCGCTTCACTCTCTGCTTTAAAGAAATTATTATACCAAACACTTAACAAAGCTGCCTGAACTGGAATGTTATCTATAAATGGGGTCTCTTTAAAATGGAGATCCATTTTATGAGCACCGGTTAATAGTTCGTCAAATTTTTTAAAGCCTACGGCTAAACTAATAGATAATCCTACTGCGCTCCAAAGTGAAAATCTTCCTCCCACCCAATCCCACATAGGGAAAATCTTTTCTTCTGCAATCCCAAATTCTTTTACTTTTTCCACATTGGAAGAAACAGCTACAAAGTGTTTTGAGACTGCACCCTGAGGTGCGGTTTTCTTAAACCAATTTCTGGCAGTAGTTGCATTCGTTAAAGTTTCCTGAGTGGTAAATGTTTTAGAGACTAAAACAAACATTGTTGTATCCGGATCTAATCCCTTTAAAGTTTCATGAACATGATCTCCATCTACATTAGAAATGTAATGTACATTTAAATGATTTTTATAGAACATCAAAGCTTCAGTAACCATAGCAGGTCCAAGATCTGATCCTCCAATTCCAATATTTACAATATCTGTAAATGCTTTTCCGGTATATCCTTTTGAAGTTCCATTAATTACCGCATCACAAAATGTTTCCAATTTAGCTTTCACACTATAAACTTCTGGAATCACATTTTTAGCTTCAACTAATACCTCATCATTTTCCACGGTTCTTAAAGCTGTATGAAGCACAGGTCTTTTTTCTGTTCTATTTATAACCTCACCTCCAAAATATGATTCAATAGCTTCTTGCAACTTACATTCCACCGCCAGATCTGTAAGCAATTGCTGTGTTTCTGCTGTGATTTTGTTCTTGCTAAAATCTACTAAGAAATCCTCCCAGTTAATAGTGAGATCTTGAGCTCTTTTGCTGTTTTCAGCAAAAAGCTTTTTCATTTCAACATCTTTTATATGGGAGAAATGCTCGGTCAATTTAGCCCAAGCCTTAGTCTTTGAAGGATCTATATTTTGCATTATTATATTTCTTTAAATGGGATTTTATCCAATCTGGCCCTAACAGGCTCTATAGAAGCAAAATAATCTTCTTTTAGGTTTTCAGCAATAGGATCTGCGGCCGGGAGATTTTGTCTAAAGGGATCTACTTGCACCCCTCTAACCCAAAAACGGTAACATACATGAGGACCCGTTGCAAGACCGGTGCTTCCCACAAAACCTATTACATCTCCTTGACGCACACGTTGACCAACGCGAACATTCCGTTTGGACATGTGTAGATATTGAGTGGTATAAGTATCGTTATGTTTTACCTTTACATAATTCCCGTTTCCTCCCGTATATCCAGAGGCTATAACCGTTCCATTAGCTGTAGACCAAATTGGGGTTCCATGTGGCGCAGCATAATCTGTTCCTTTATGTGCCTTCCACCTTTTTTGAACGGGATGATATCTGTTACCTGAAAATCTAGATGATATTCTGCTAAAATTTAATGGAGCCTTTAAAAAGAAACTTTGTAATGGTCTGGCCTCTTCATCATAAAAATCTGACTCTCCCTTTTCAGGATCTGCAACATAATCAAATGCATAGTAAGGTTTTCCTTGATGAACAAATACTGCTCCTTCTATACTTTCTATTCCAGCATAAATAGTATCGTTAATATAACGCTCATTATAGACCATTTTAAATTGATCTCCTTTTTGAAGTTTCCAGAAATCGATACTCCATTGGTAAATACTACTTAACTCGTGGGACAGTAACACGCTTAATCCTTGATTGGACATCGCTTCAGAAAGATTACTAACAATAACCCCAGACACAGTTCTTCTCTTAACAGTAACTGGTTTTTGTGATTTGAACGCTGCAATATTCTCTCCTATATTTACAACTGTATAGTCTATTTTGTCATTTTCGTAAATAAAATATTCAGGAGTATTTACCGAATCTTTTGCTTTTAAAATAACATATGGCTTTCCAACTACAAGTTTGGTTGGGTTAAATGTTTCACTCACCTGTTGTGTGATCTCATAAACTTTAGATCTGCTAACGCCATGAGTGTCTAAAATTCCCCCAAAACTATCTCCAGAATGGATGGTATCTCTTACTACTTCGAAATCGTTTAAAGTAAACCCGTATTCTTTAATAATTGGAATTACTTTTTCTTCCTTTACTTCGGCAATTTCCTTGGGATTATCTTCATCATTTTTGCATGCTGTAAATGCAATTACCAGTAAAAGCAGGTATTTTATCTTCTTCAATTTTAATGCTTTTTTTGTGTATTATACATATGGATTACCCATTCTTTTCCCCAATTATCAAATTCTTCTTGGCTCCAGAGGTTAGGGAAAAAACTATTCTTCTGAAAACTTGGTGGAAGAAATTCTTTCCAATTGGTGCCACCAGTTGCAGCTATGGTTTTATTATCCTTGTTAAGATATCTATGCGCTGCCCCCATGTGCATTAGCAACCAATTGATGTTTAAATTGGCATCAAAGTTACGCAACGCTTCAATTAATACAGAATTATTTCGCTCTTTTTCGGGAAGGTTCAAGTATTTATGGTACAATGTTTTTCCTTTAACTTCATTAGCAATCCTTAAGAATCTAGGAGTATAACGCAGTTCGAACTGTTTAAGTGTTAAGGTTTTTTCTCCAGTAGAAAGATCTACTCCCCCCTTTTTCCAGTAAATATTTGCAAAAAGCTCTTCTACTGTGTTTTCTGAAGAATACTTGGAACGCTCACTAAATGGAATTAAATGTTGCAATGGAGTAGCATTTATCTCAATCATCCTAAATTGTGCAGATTGAAATCCGCTGGCAGGTAAAAGTGCCATTCTAAATTTTAGGAATTGTTCTCTTTCCATCCCTTTGATCATGACATCAAAAGAATTAATAAGTATTCTCACGTACCTGTTAAGACGATTAATCTTTTCAATAAAAAAAGCCGCAGTTAGATCTTCTGCAGCTATTACTTGTTTCTGCTCATGCAGAATAAGTTTAAAATAAAGTTCGGTGATTTGGTGGTAGGTAACAAAGATCTCTTCATCTGGAAAATGAGTTTTAGGATTTTGTAAACTTAAGAGTGTATCTAAACTAATATAGTCCCAGTAGGTTAGATATTTATCATATAATAGTCCATCCAAGTAAGAACCCATATCCTGACCGGAATTCTTGAATTTTTCTTCAAGCAAAACAATTCGTTCAGCGATCTCAGGTTTAATTTCGTTCATTTTATTTAATCCAGTATTATTTTTACTTGATGTTTCAAGCCTTTAAATTCATCTAGATCGGCTTCTAAAGAACCAACAGCTAGATTAGCCTCGATTTTAACAGGCATTTTGTTTTTGTCATCAGTAATCCAAAAAGTTAGACTTTCCTGCTCTTTAAACACTCTTCCTGCCATTACAAAAGGGCGGAATTTTAATGTAGCAATTTTACCGAATTTTGTGTTTAAAACTTCCCTTCCGAGAAACTTTAATTTAAAATCGTGGTTTTCCTTATCAAAAAACATATTTAAATGAAATTCTTCTCCCAATTTAAGACTTTGGGGATCAATATCATTTCTAACAAAATAGAAGGCAGATAACATATCATGCACATCTTTCTCTGTTCTATATGTCGTGTTCTCATTATGCTTTTTATCGTAAACAAAAGCTTTGTTGTTTTTATGATCAAAATCTATCTGAAGATCTTTTGTATGTCCTCCTTCATCAATTTTCCTAATAAATCTTACAGGCAAACCAGTTCTCTTATCAATATATGTTTCGTAATTATCATCTACTTTAAAGAATAAATGTAGCAGACCGGTGGATTTACCTTTTCCAACAATATGATAAACTTTGTTGTTATTTAACAAGGTCTCATTTACACCAATAGTGGCATAACTAGCGTTAAACGGACCATAATGTATTCTGAATTTAAACCACTCTCCATCTTCGAAAGCTTTTTGAGAAAATGAATGGAATGGAATGATAAAAATTATTAGAAGGCAGAGAATTGTAAATCTATTTTTCATGTATTGTGGCATTTGTTAACACATTAAAACTGTTTAACTCGTTTTTATAACGATGAATTACAATTTCTATTCCAAATGTATAAAACTAAAAAAACCCATCAAATTAATGATGGGTTTTTTATCTTATTAACCAACTAAAACTTAAATTATGAAAAAAATTTAAATCATTCTTGGTAACCACTCCAAAAATGCGGTGCAAAAGTCCTAAGATTAATTCTTAAAAACAATAGCAAATTTAACTTTAACTCAATAATTGTTAAGTTGGCAATTATTCTAATTTTAATTAATTAAGTTGACAATTAATTAAATATTTTTACAAGGTTCCTCGCAATTCCTGCTCTCTCTCAATCGACTCAAACAAGGCTTTAAAGTTCCCTGCACCAAAACCTTTTGCTCCCATTCGCTGAATGATCTCAAAAAACATGGTTGGTCTATCTTGTAATGGCTTGGTAAAAATTTGTAAAAGATATCCTTCTTCATCTGCATCTACCATAATTCCTAGACCCTTTAGTCTTTTAAGATCTTCACGTAGCTCATGACTAAATTCTTCCAACCTTCCAGGGATTGCGTTGTAATATTCATCTGGAGGAGTAGATAAAAATTCAATTCCTCTAGATCTTAGATCTGTAACCGCTTTGATGATATCATCTGTAGCCATAGCAATATGCTGAACTCCCGGTCCTTCATAGAAATCTAAATACTCTTCAATTTGAGATTTTTTCTTTCCTTCAGCAGGCTCGTTAATAGGAAACTTAATTCTTCCGTTCCCATTACTCATCACCTTGCTCATTAAAGCTGAATATTCGGTATGAATTTGTTTGTCATCAAAGGAAAGGAAATTAACAAATCCCATAACATCTTCGTACCATTTTACCCAAATGTTCATTTCATTCCAGCCTACATTTCCTACCATATGGTCAATATATTTTAACCCAACTGGCTCCGGATTATAATCTGACTCCCACCTCACATAACCTGGTAAGAATGTTCCATTAAAGTTTTTACGCTCAATAAACATATGTACGGTTTCCCCATACGTATAAATTCCAGCTTTTACAATCTCTCCGTTATCATCTTTTTCTACCGTTGGCTCTAAAAAAGATTTAGCGCCACGTTTGGTAGTTTCTTCGTAAGCAGATCTAGCATCTTCAACCCAAAGCGCTACTACTTTAACTCCGTCACCATGCTTTACAACATGTTTATTAATCTCTTGTTTAGAATTTAATGGCGAAGTAAGAACTAGTCTAATCTTATCTTGTTTTAACACATATGAAACGGTATCTCTACTTCCTGTCTCTAGTCCTTTGTACGCTAGTGATTGAAAACCGAATGCCGTCTTGTAAAAATGTGCTGCTTGTTTAGCATTCCCAACATACAGCTCTACATAATCTGTTCCTAAGAGCGGCAAGAAATCTTTCGCTCCTTCAAATATTTTCTCTAATCCGTAATTTACTGATTCTATCTTTTTGCTCATTGTTAACTTATATTAGAAAATTTGATAATTAAAAAATGAAATGATTATCACTTTCCAATCATAATCAAAGATTCAGTTTGATTTACTAATGTTCAATCTGATAATAGATGAACTTATTATTTTATTTAAAACTTTAATTATTGATTCCAATTCATCAATTAGATGCTTACAGTCCGGATAAGATTTCATTTCATCGTACAAGAAAAGCCAGTATTCTGTCTCATCTGCTTCCTTTAAGGCAATCTTTAACTTATGGATAAAATCTTTTTTAATTTCTCCATTTTGCGCTTCTTTGACGTTTGCCCCAATTGAAGTGCCCTATTTAATTAGTTGGTTAGACACTACGAATTTTCTTTCTTTCTCTAGTCTTTCTGCAAATTCTATAATATTCTTAGAAAACTCAAAACTCTTAATTAGAATTATATTATCCTTATATCGCTCATTAAAAGTCATAATCCAAATTTTCTAATCTTCTAATTATCTAATTAAAAATTAATGATCTAACCATGACTTATGATACGTATCATCGGCAATTTCCATTGCAGCTTCGGTAACCATAAGTGGTTTAAAAGTATCTACCATTACCGCTAACTCTTCAGTTTCGGTTTGACCAATACTTCTTTCTACTGCTCCAGGGTGCGGACCATGTGGAATTCCAGCAGGGTGAAGCGAAATATGACCTGCTTCTATATCATTCCTGCTCATAAAATCTCCATCTACATAATACAACACCTCATCGCTATCTATATTGCTATGATTATAGGGGGCCGGAATACTATCTGGATGATAATCGTACTTTCTTGGGCAAAAACTACAAACTACAAAAGCATCAGTTTCAAAGGTTTGATGTACTGGTGGCGGCTGATGGATTCTTCCGGTAATTGGTTCAAAATCGTGAATGGAAAAGGCATACGGATAATTATAACCGTCATACCCAACAACATCAAAAGGATGAGTTGCATAAATCATATCGAAGATCTCTCCTTGTTTTTTAACCTTGATCAAAAAGTCTCCTTTTTCATCATTTGTTTCCAATTCATAAGGTTGCCTAAGATCGCGTTCACAAAATGGGGAATGCTCTAACAATTGCCCAAACCAATTTCTATATCTTTTTGGTGTATAAATGGGCCTTCTAGATTCTACAATAAAAAGTCGGTTATTCTCGTCGTCAAAATCCAATTTATAGATCACGCCACGAGGGATCAATAAATAATCACCATATTTAAAATCAAGATTCCCCAAATGGGTCCTTAATTTCCCACTTCCTTTATGGATAAAAAGAAGTTCATCTGCATCGGTATTCTTATAAAAATAATCGTCTGTAGATTGTTGTGGTGCGGCTAGTATAATGTCCACATCACTATTTGTTAGCACCACTTTTCTACTTTCTAGATAATCTGGATGAGGTTTTATCTGAAAACCTCTCAACCTATAAGATTGTATATTATTCTCTCTGGCAATTTTGGGTTTTACACTGTAACTCCCTTTAATTTCCTTGACCTGTGTTGGCCTATTTTCATGATAAGAATTTGACGACATCCCATCAAAACCAATGGTTCCGAAAAGTTGTTCATAATATAAGCTGCCATCTGGTTTTTTAAATACCGTGTGGCGTTTATGTGGAATATTCCCCAGTTTATGATAAAAAGGCATGAGATCTCAATATTTAGATAAAAACCCTTGTGAGTTGTAATTGCCACAACTACACCGAACTTTTAAGTGGAATGTAACAAATATCGATATTTTTTATCAAAATATTACTAAAGAAGCCTTAAAAGAAAACGTTTGAAATAAGGATTTCCAATTATTTAAAGGGCATTATTCTTTATTATATCCAATCCATTTTTTGAAGTCTAATTGCATTCAGAATTGCTAAGAAAGCAACTCCAACATCGGCAAATACCGCCTCCCACATTCCTGCCATCCCCACGGCACCCAATAAAAGAACTACTGCTTTTACACCAAATGCAAGGCTAATATTTTGCCAGATCACATTTTTAGTAGACTTACCAATATTAATAGCGGTTAGAATCTTTGAGATCTGATCTGTCTGGATCACCACATCTGCAGTTTCTATAGCAACATCGCTTCCTAAGGCACCCATTGCAATTCCCACATCACTTACCGCTAATACCGGGGCATCATTAATTCCGTCACCTACAAAAGCAACTTGTCTACCTAATTGCTTTTTAAGATTTTCCACCTCCCTAAGCTTGTCCTCCGGGAGCAAGCCTCCTATGGCTTTGGTGATACCAAGTTCCCTAGCCACTTTTTGTGTTATAGAATCTTTATCTCCAGAAAGCATGATTATTTCATTAATTCCAGCCTTTCTAAGCTTCAGCAAACTCTCATATACATCTTCCTTCAATTCATCTGCAACCGTTAAATACCCAGAATATTTCCCGTCAATACTCAACAAAACTACTGCATCTGCCTCCTCATTTATAGATTTTGGATATTCAATATTGAATTGTTTTAATAAGGCAGCATTTCCAACAAGTGTATTTTTTCCATTCACAGTTCCAGATAAACCTTTTCCTGATATCTCTTTTACGTTGCTTACCTCAAAATGGCTAGTTTCTTCTGCGTTTTCCACGATAGCCCTGGCAATTGGATGAGTAGATTTTTTTTCGAGAGCAACCAAATAATCTAAAAATTCTTCTTTAGAAATTCCGATAGCATTTACTTCTTGCACCTTAAAAACTCCTTTAGTAACGGTTCCAGTCTTATCCATCACCAAGGTATTTACCTTAACTATCTCATCCAGAAATGAAGCACCTTTAAAAAGAATTCCCTTTTTCGATGCAGCGCCTAATCCACCGAAATATCCTAAAGGAACCGAGATCACCAAAGCGCAAGGACAAGACACCACAAGGAAAATTAGTGCTCTATACAGCCAATCTGAAAAAACATAGTTCTCTACAATAAAATACGGAGCTAGTATAAGCAGGATTGCAGAAAATACTACAAAAGGCGTATACACTTTAGCAAATCTTCTTATAAACAATTCTGTCTTCGCTTTTCTAGAACTTGCATTTTGAACCAACTCGATGATCCTTGCTACAGAACTTTCACTAAAGATCTTAGTGGTTTTAGCTTCTATCACTCCATTTAAATTAATAGAACCGCTAAAAACCGCTTCGCCTTTTCTTAATATTGCCGGTTTGCTTTCTCCTGTTATCGCAGCGGTATTTAGTTCAGCTCTTTCAGAAAGTAGAATTGCATCTAGTGGAATTTTTTCTCCAGATTTAACTTGAATGGTCTCACCAACCTTTACCTTTTCCGGATGTACCTTAATATATTTTCCATTTCTAAGTACTGAAGCGATATTAGGTCTAACATCCAGTAAGGCCTTTATATTTGTTTTTGCATTTCTAACGGCTGCTTCTTGAAATAATTCTCCAACAGCATAGAATAACATTACCGCTACTCCTTCTGGATATTCACCAATTGCAAAAGCCCCTATAGTAGCAATAGACATAAGGAAGAATTCCGTAAAAAAACTTCCTTTTGTAATATTCTTTACCCCTAGCATTAATACGGGATACCCTACCGGGAGATATGCTAATACATACCAGCCAATTCTAAACCAATCGTTAAAGAAACTGGTGTTTAAAAAGTTATCTATAATTAATCCGACCACCAGCATTATAAAACTGAAGATAGCGGGAGCATAAACTTGGAATCTAGATTTTACAGATTGGGTTTCACATAGTTCACAACCCTCATGAGCTTTTTCCTCTATAGCAATATCATTTTTAGACATATAAGCTAATTTTTCTACAAAAATACAGACTTATAGCTTGCAACAGAAGTGCATTAAAAACTACTACATTTTTCGCAAATCCCTTTAACAACCAAATTAACATCTTCAGCTAAATATCCTTCTGGTAAATTTATATGCGGGATCTTATGATTAGTTAGGCAAACCGTTTCCCCACATTTGTTGCAATGGAAATGCAAATGCAGATCTGTATCTACTTCACAATTGCAATTCTCTTCACAAAGAGCAAATTTAGTTACACCAGAGCCATCATCTATTTTATGAACCACTCCATGCTCTTCAAAGGTTTTAAGGGTTCTATATAAAGTGGTTCGTTCAAACTTATCAAAAGCCTGCTCTATATCGGTAAGACTTGTGGCAACTTGCTGCTGTTCCAAATACTTAAACGTAAGGATCCTCATGGCCGTGGGCCTAATTTGTTTTTGCTTCAAAAATGTATCTATATTTTTAACCATTGTTCAATTATTAATGTCCGTGGCCCCCTCCATCTTCACTGTTTTTAGCGGTTGCTAATAACGTATTGGCATCCTTTACCACTATAGAAGCCTCCTTAAGATCTATCTCCTTCCCAGTAGTGCTTATTTGAACTATTCCCGCTTCAGATTTTCCGGTTTTCACTTCTATCATTTCAAAGTTATGCTTTTCTTTTCCATCCTTATTATACTCGCCTGTACTAATAAAAATATAGTTTTTAGAATTGTATCTCACTACAGCATCTTCTGGTAGTGTATAACTATCTGAAGTTCCTGTTTCAATTCTTGCATTTACATACATTCCTGGCCATAAATCTTCGTATTCCTTTAATAAATGGCCGTGCACCGTAATACTTCTGTCATCACGTACGCCACTTCCAATTAAATACACCTCTGCTTCTTTCCAGTTTTCGGGTTTATTTGCCAAGGTAAACCTAATCTTCTGGCCTTTTTGCACATTATTAATATCGCTCTCGTACACCGTAAGTTCTACATGAAGGTCTTTGGCATCGGTAACATCCATAATAATATCTTCTGGCCCTACATGTTTCCCTATATTGCTAAAAACCTCTCTCACTTGCCCCGTAACCGGTGAATAAATATTAACTGCAGAGCTTATTTTTCCGGAATTCAAACTTTTTAAATTTATCCCTATTAAACGCAATTTTTCTTCCATCGCATTAACTTGGGCACGATTGGTATTATAAGCACTTTTAGCTTGTTGATATACTTTTGCTGAAGAAACTTCCTCTTTATAAAGCGTTTCTTGACGTTCGAAATCCGATTTCAAATATTCTCCTTTTGCTACTGCTTCCAAATACTCTTGCTGAATATCTACGAACATCGGATTTTCTATAACCGCCAATAATTGACCTTTTTTCACTCTAGTTCCCGGAAGCATTTCAGTATATTTCAAATAACCGCCATAAGGGATGTTGATCGAGATATTGCCTTGTGGCGGAACATCTATAATTCCATTTACACTTATCTCGCTTCCTAGAGATCGCATCTCAGCCTTACCAATTTGAATACTGGTGTTTTTAAGTTGCTCGTTTGTTAATTCTATATGATTTTCGTCCTCTTCTGAATGTTGCTCTTCTTGCCCTTTATTTTTTTCTTCTTGAGTAGACTCTCCACAGCTAATCAAAGAGATGAAAAGAATTGCTAATGCGAATTTTGATACTATATTTTTCATTTCGATGCTTTTAGTTTTGATTTCCGGTAATGAATTCTAAGTCTATTTTGGTTTGGTGAAATTGATTGATGATCTCTAAATAATCTAATTCTATTTTTGCGGCTCTATCCAAGCCTTGTGTATATTCTACATATCCAATTTCGCCTTCTTTGAAGCCTCTTTGTGCCTGTTTAAATAGCAACTCGGCTTGAGGGATGGCGTTTTCTTTATAAAAATCAAGGCTTTTTTGAAGTTGTTCTAACTTATCTTTTAAAATCTCGAAATGAGTATTCATTTTATTGATCATCGCTAAGTTCCATTCTTCCCTTTCTTTTGCTTTAAATTCTCCAGCTTTAATTTTTGAAAGCTGCGGTTTTGCCCAAATCGGAAGTGCAATTCCAATAAGCACACCGGAAAATCTGTTAGAAGAATCATATAATACGCTTTCTCCTGCTAGGTTTAGCCCAGGGCCATTAAAAGACTGATTAAAATATCCAATTGTTAGATCGGGCAAAAGCTTTGCTGCTTCTACCTTTCTTTTTAATAGAGCTACTTCAATTTGCTGCTCATACCACTTTAGGCTAGGATTATTTAAACTATCCTCTTGTGCAAACGAACTCCGAGGTTGTAATAGAAATTTAGCATCTATATAAGGAACATCTACCAATTCCTTTTCGTTCAACAATTCTTGTAATTCTCTTTGCTGTCTTTTTATGGCAACTTTATTTTCTGCTTGCAGTACCTTAATCTCAGCAACCCTCGAATTTGCTGTGGCGCGTTCCAAAATATTACTCTCTCCTGTTTTATACCTAATCTCTGCTGCTCTGTTAAAATTGAAATAAATACTGTCTTGACGTAAGAAGATCTCTCGTCTGTTTTTTTCCGCCAGCAACTTAAAATACGCCGATTTTACACGTGCAATTAGTTCGTTTTTGGTTTGGGATTCCAGGAGTTCACTGCTTTTTACCTCCGCCTTATTCAATTTTGATCTATTTATATATACAGAAGGAAACTCGAATCGCTGACTTACACTCAACCGGAGATCGTCATCATAAATACTATTATTTTGACCATACTCCCCATCAAATTCTGTTTTAGGAAGATTCCAGGAATTGCCTTGTAAGGCTTCTACTTGCTCTGTTTTAAATTTAGTAGCTTTAACTTCAGGATTGTTTTTAATCGCTGTTGAAATTAAATTTTCTAAAGACGAATACGTTTTTATAGGTTCTTTCTCTTGAGCAAACCCAACATTTCCGAAGCCAAGCCCAAAAATCATTATTAAAATGGCTGCTTTTGGTGTTTTTCTCCATCCTTTTTCAAAATAATAATACAATACTGGAAGTACTATTAATGTAAGCAAGGTTGCTGAAATTAATCCACCTATAACAACTGTGGCTAATGGACGCTGTACTTCTGCTCCCGCCGATCCCGATAGTGCCATTGGCAAAAATCCTAGAGATGCAACTGAAGCCGTCATGATCACTGGCCGTAATCTGGTGGTTGTTCCTTGATAAACTCTTTGGAAAACATCTGTGACTCCTGCTTTTTTAAGTCGGTTGAATTCGGCTATAAGGACTATTCCATTAAGAACAGCTACTCCAAAAAGTGCAATAAATCCAACTCCCGCAGAAATACTAAATGGGAGATCTCTAACATAGAGCGCAAACACCCCACCAATCGCAGAAAGTGGAATTGCAGTAAAAATCAATACCCCTTGTTTTATAGATCCAAAAGTGAAATACAGCAAAATAAATATGAGCAATAACGCCAATGGAACTGCATAACTAAGCCTTTTGGTGGCTTCTTGAAGGTTTTCAAATTGCCCTCCGTACCCAACGGTATAACCCGGAGCAAATTCTATTTGATCTTCAATTTTATCGCTAATCTCTTCTACCACACTTTCTACATCCCGATTCCTAACATTAAAAGCAACCACGATCCTTCTATGGGTATCGTCCCTTTGAATTTGATAAGGACCATCTTCTATACTTACCTCTGCCAATTGATTTAATGGAATTTCTCTCCCATCTGGTGCTGTTAAATAAAGATTTTGAACACTTTCCAAATCATGCCGGTTTTTATCCTCTAAGCGCACAACCATATCAAATCGTCTATCTCCTTCATAAACCAATCCTGCGGAAGCTCCTGCAAAAGCTGTTTGAATACTTTGATTCACATCTCGAATATTAAGTCCATATTTTGCAATCTGCTCTCTTTTAAATTTAATAGCAATTTGTGCTACTCCTGTCACTTCTTCAATAAAAATATCTGTGGCTCCCTCTACATTTTCAGCAATATTCCCGATTTGCTGGGCATAATTAGAAAGTTCGTCTAGATCTTCTCCATAGATTTTGATAGCAACATCCTGCCGTACTCCCGTCATAAGTTCATTAAATCGCATTTGGATAGGTTGTTGAAAACCAAAGGTAACTCCTGGAATCACTTCCAAAGCTTCGCTCATTTTATCTGCCAATTCTTCTCTGGAAGAGGCAGATGTCCAATCATCCTTATCTTTTAAAATAATCATAAGATCTGCAGCCTCAATAGGCATTGGATCTGTAGGAATCTCTCCTGAACCAATTTTTGAAACCACTTGTTCTACTTCGGGAAAGTTTTCCAAAATGATCTTTTCAGCCTTAGTGGTTGCGGCTATGGTACTATTTAACGAACTCCCTGTTATTACCCGAGTTTCAACGGCAAAATCTCCTTCTTCCAGAGTAGGTATAAACTCCCCACCCATATTCAGAAAAACAAACAAGGAAACTATGAATAGCCCTAAAGTAATAAGTAACACTCCTATTCTAAAATTCATGGCTTTTTTTATCAACGGAGAATATATCCTATTAAAAAAAGCAATAATCTTATCAGAAATATTTGGTTTATGCTTAGTATTCTTACTTAAAAACAAGGCAGACATCATTGGCACGTAGGTCAATGACAAAATAAATGCTCCTAGAATGGCAAAACTTACGGTTTGTGCCATAGGTCCAAACATTTTGCCTTCAGTTCCAACTAAGGCTAAAATTGGGAGATATACAATTAGAATAATTATTTCCCCAAAAGCAGCAGAGTTTCTAATTTTACTAGCCGATTGATAGACTTCTTCATCCATTTCTTGCTGTGTGAGCTTTCGACTTATTTTTAAAGCTCCTAGATGAAAAAGTGTAGCTTCCACAATGATCACAGCTCCATCTACAATTAACCCAAAATCTATCGCGCCCAAGCTCATAAGATTTGCTGAAACACCAAAAACATGCATCATTCCAAACGCAAAAAGTAAGGCTAATGGGATAACCGAAGCAGTAATAAGCCCCGCTCTTAAATTTCCTAACAGCAACAGCAAAACAAAAATTACAATTAGCGCTCCTTCAATAAGGTTTGTGGTTACCGTACTTATGGCCTTATCTACCAATTTAGTTCTATCTAAAAACGGCTCTATTACTACTCCCTCTGGTAAGGTTTTCCTAATATCCTCCATTTTTAGCTTGATGCTTTCTATAACTTCTGCAGAATTTGCCCCTTTTAGCATCATTACAATAGCACTTACTACTTCTCCATTCCCATTACGGGTAGTGGCTCCATACCTAACCGCACTTCCTATTTGGACTTTGGCTACATCTTTAATTAAAATAGGGCTTCCACTTGGGTTGTTCCTCACTACAATATTCTCAATGTCTTCAAGCGATCCAACTAGTCCTTCGCTTCTAATAAATAAGGCGTTATTTCCTTTTTCAATATAGGCGCCTCCTGTATTTTCATTGTTAGCTTCTAATGCTTTAAAAATATCACTTATAGAGACATTCATGGCATTTAACAATTCCGGGGCTAAAGCAATTTCATATTGTTTCAGATGTCCTCCAAAACTACTAACATCTGCCACCCCTGGCGTACCGAGTAATTGTCGGCGAATAATCCAATCTTGGATTGTTCTAAGTTCTCTGTCGTCATATTTTCCTTCATACCCCTCTTTATTGGTGATAACATATTGATATATTTCGCCAAGCCCTGTAGATAATGGGGCTATTCCGGGTTTTCCAGCAGAGGAAGGTATTTGGGATTGGGCTTCTGTAAGCCGTTCATTAACCTGCTGCCTAGCCCAATAAACATCTGTTTTTTCTTCAAACACAATGGTAACCACCGATAATCCAAATCTCGAGAACGACCGTATTTCTTCTATCTCTGGAATTGTTGCCATTGTAATTTCTATAGGAAAAGTAATAAGTCTCTCCACCTCCACCGCGGCAAGATTAGGTGAAGTAGTAATTACTTGTACTTGATTATTTGTAATATCTGGTACGGCATCTACTGGTAACTGATTTAAGGAATAGATTCCCCAAAGCATCAATCCAAAAGTGAGTAATCCTATCACCAATTTATTGGTAATGGAAAATTTTATAATACTGTTAAGCATAATTAATATGAATGTTAATTAAAAGTAAGTTGAAGATTCTGGTTTTAAGAATATCAAAAATTACTTACATCAACCCCAAAAGAGCTAATCTATTTTAATTTCTTAAAAACCTATATAACTATACTTGTGGAGGCTGAAAGGGGGACTCTAAAAATTCTGAATAGAACGTAGATTGATAGATAGAATATTGAGGCTTTATTTGAACTACCTCTGTAAAAACAACATTTTCTTTTTCTAAATAATGATAAACGAGGGAATGTCCGCAACAATTATGATTTCCTTGAAAAGGAAGATCTTCATGATCTGAATTTTCATGATGTCTTTGTGAACCATCGAATGTAAGATAATCTTCTTCTAAGAAATCTATAAAAGAATCCCCATAAGATTTATTATGGTCTTCATAATGCTCCAAAAGATTGGAGATTTTAGGTAATTCACAACACAAATCAACACTTAATCCAAATCCCTGTAGTAGAAATAAAAAAGATAGCGATATGGATGTGATAAGATTCATTCAGAACAAAAGTACTTTTTTTTGTTTGCAATGTCAAGGCATTTAAAACCAAAAACCAACACTAAAGAACCATTCATTGGATTTGATCTCTGGGGAATAAGAATATTTAACTTCTATAGGCCCTAAAAAGGTTTCTAGGCCATAGCCCAAAGCATATCCAGTATAATCTGGTGATGTAAACCAATTTCCTGTAGAAAACAATCCGTTTTCCACATTGGCAAAATTAGCACTTGCTATTATATGATTATTTCTAAAAACTTCGTAATCCAATTCCAACATACCTTTAATATAACTATCTCCGGAAATACTTATAAAATCGTATCCATAAAAAGGAATAAAATTATTAATAAAATCATTCCCATATCCACCTAAAAAGAAGTCCAAGGAATTTGGTCCCTTTTGACCTATTCTAAATCCTGTCTCTGTAGAAACCCTTGTCGTAAATTTGTTGAACGGACTAAAAACATAGCCAACAGTTCCTTTGGCAATAGAAAACTCCCTGAAATTGTTGTTATAATCTGAGGAGAACAAATAAAGATGAAAATCGCCATCAAAGAATACCCCTTTAGTAGGAAAGTATTTATTGTCGAAGCTATCCAGCTTTAAATAACCGAAAGCACTGTAATAGCTGCTCTTTTCGAAAGTCCCATTAGGAATTCCCGGCTCCGCGAGATTTCCTAAAGTTTCTGTAGATATTTTTAAAAATTTATGTTCTGCGCCTAGCCCAAAAGAGAAAATTTGCTGGAATTGGGTTTCCAAATAAAATTGATTAGTATAATCCTGATAATCTACTTCTATCTTATTGATTCCAATTCCATCTACATCGGCATTGGCGTCAACAAAATCGAATGGTACTCCCTTGTTAAAACTGTTATATCTGGAAATTACCCCAAAACTCCAGTAATATCCTTTGTCTACGTAATATTGAAAATTATATCTAAAGTTGTCTCCCAATACAATATCCAAGGAGGCTACATCATTTGTAACCAATGAACTCTTTCTGGTTAAATTTATAAGTGCACCGCTCTTATACAAATTATCATAATGCAATGCCAACCTTAAAAATGTCTTGTTCTGGCTTTCCTCCAATTGCAAATCAAGGTTATAAGAATCTTCTTTAGTACTTATACTATAATTTATCCTATTAAAATTACCAGTGGCAGAAAGTTTGTTTATTCCATTGTACAAATCTGCAACAGTGTATTTAGAATTATATTTTAAATTGAGTTTTCCCAAAATGTAAGCTCGAGGATAACTATTGTTACCCTTAATACTAAGGGAGCTAATATTTATACTATCTAAAGCTTTGATTTTTATTCTAGAAACTGGTTCCGATTTGTGTTGAGAAGCTATCAACTTTAATTCATCCATTTTTTTCCTTGCAGCAATCTCTCCAGCATCTATAATAGCAGATCCCTTTTCAAAAGAGAGCACGTTAAAGCCTCTTATATTAGGTTTTATATAAACATCTGTCAAGGATCTATTTTCTTCCATGTGAGAGATAGTTCTAAAATTATTTATTTGGGTAAGAATCTCAAATACGCTTTTTAATTGTTCTCTATCTGCCAAACTATCTTGCACATCCACACCAATTATTATTTCTGCACCCCGTTTTCTTAATTCGGCAACAGGATAATTATTTACAACCCCTCCATCAGTCAAAATTTTTCCATCGATTACCACCGGACTAAAAACAGAAGGAATGGAACCACTCGCTGAAACTGCTTTTGCTAGAGATCCCTTATCTAGAATCACCTCTTCTCCGGTTTCGATATTTGCCGCAACGCAAAAAAATGGGATTGGCAGTTTGCTGAAATCTCGAACATCTCCTAGATGAAGGGTGAGCTTAGACATTAAATTATAAATATTTTGTCCTTTAGATAATGCTGAAGGAAAACCAATTTTAAAATTATTGACGGGCAAGGTCAACGCATATTTCTCGGTATCCTCTTTCTCGTAAAAAGTTTTAGAACTACGCGGAATATCGTCCTGAATTAAAATATTAAAATTGATCTCGTGAAAAATAGAATCCAACTGATTGGCAGTATATCCTGAAGCATAGAGCGCTCCAATTATGGCGCCCATACTACTTCCTCCAATATAATCTATTTTGATACCTGCTTCTTCAATCACCTTTAGTGCTCCAATATGCGCCAGCCCTTTTGCGCCTCCGCCACTTAATACCAAACCTACCTTAGCATCCTTCTTTTCTTGACCATAACAGAAAGAGCCAATTAGAAAAAGAAAAAGGAGCAAGTGTTTTCTCATTTATTTTGGATGATAGTTATTATAAATTATAGTTGCCTTAGAAAGTCCGATAACTAGGGCTAATTCATCTAAGGTAGCTTCTTTTACTCGCTTTAAAGATCTAAAGTGCTTCAAAAGTTCTACAACCGTCTTATCACCAATTCCAACTATAGCTTCCAATTCGGTATTTAATGCCTCACTGCTTCGCTTATTTCTGTGAAATGTGATCCCGAATCTGTGTGCCTCATTACGCAATTGCTGAATTATCTTTAAGGTTTCCGATTTCTTATCTAGGTACAAAGGAATAGAGTCTCCCGGATAATAAAGCTCCTCTAATCTCTTAGCAATACCAATAATCGCTATTTTTCCTCTTAATCCTAAAGCCTCAAGCGCTTTAACACCAGAAGATAGTTGACCTTTTCCTCCATCTACAATTATAAGTTGCGGCAAAGGTTCTTCTTCATATAATAAGCGTTTATATCTTCTAAAAACCACTTCTTCCATAGAGGCAAAATCGTCCGGACCTTCTACTGTCTTTATATTGAATTTCCGATAATCTTTTTTACTGGGTTTTCCATTTTTGAAAACAACACAAGCTGCCACAGGATTAGTTCCTTGAATGTTCGAGTTATCGAAACACTCAATATGTCGAGGTTCTACACTAAGCCTAAGATCCTCTTTCATTTGGGCCATGATCCTATTCACATGCCTATCCGGATCTACAATTTTCATTTGCTTGAATTGCTCTTGCCTAAAATAACGGGCATTTCTATTCGAAAGATCCATAATGCTTTTCTTGTCTCCCAGTTTAGGAATAGTGATCTTAATTTCTTCCCCAACATCCACATTAAACGGAACATAAATCTCTCTAGACATAGAATTAAAACGTTGCCTTATCTCGATTATTCCCAGTTCCAGCAATTCCTTATCGGTTTCGTCAAGTTTTTTCTTCATTTCTATAGTGTGTGACCTAATAATTGCACCATGAGAGATCTGCAAGAAATTTACATATCCATAGCCTTCGTCACTTACGATAGAGAACACATCTACATTGTTTATTTTTGGATTTACAACCGTAGATTTAGATTGGTAGTTTTCCAGAATATGGATCTTTTCCTTGATCCTTTGTGCATCTTCAAATTCCATCTTCTCAGCATGATCCTTCATTTGCCTATGGAATAACTGCAAAGATTCTTTAAAATTACCTTTTACAATATTTCTTATTGCCTCTATATTATCATTATATACTTTCTCTAATTGAAGACCTTCACATGGACCTTTGCAATTCCCGAGATGGTATTCTAAACAAACTTTATACTTACCGTTTCTGATCTTCTCTTCTGCCAGATCATAATTACAAGTACGCAATTGATAAAGTCCCTTTATTAGATCCAGCAAAGTATTCACCGTTTTAAAACTGGTAAAAGGACCATAATATTCGCTACCGTCTTTAATTAATCTTCTAGTAGGAAATACCCGAGGGAAACGTTCGTTTTTAATACATATCCAAGGATAGGTTTTATCATCCTTGAGCATCACATTAAACCTAGGCTGATGCTTTTTTATAAGATTATTCTCCAATAGCAAGGCATCGGTTTCAGAAGAAACTACGATATGTTTAATATCACGTATCTTCTTCACCATCACTCCAATCCTATGGCTATCATGAGATTTATTGAAGTAAGAAGTTACTCGCTTTTTAAGGTTCTTAGCTTTTCCAACATATAAGATCTTTCCGTTCTTATCGTAGTATTGATAAACACCGGGACTGTCCGGAAGAGTTTGTAACTGTATATTAAGGGGCGTAGTTTCCATTTTTCCAAAGATATTACTTATTCCCGGGAGCGTTAAAATTTGCATAGGAAGCAAATGTTAAATTTTAAGATTCGCAACTTTAATTAAAATAATTATGAAATCTAGTATTAGAATTAAGTCAATAATCGATTGCGTTACCACTTTGCAATATGCATCCCACACAAAATTGATTTCACTATCTTGCACCTATGGAAAAACGAGTAATAGGACGATTTGATAAAGCAGATTTCCCCATATTAAAAATGGATGAAATTGCCATAAAAATTGATACAGGGGCTTACACCTCTTCTATTCATTGCAACAATATAAGAGAGGAAGAAGATGCTTTACATTGTACATTTTTAGATGAAGAACATCCTTTATATAATGGAAAAGAGATCATATTTAAAGATTACGATATTGTTTTTGTGAAAAGCAGCAATGGGATAATTCAGAAGCGATTTCAAGTACAATCCACCATTAAAATTTTCAGTAAACTTTACAAAATTTCCCTTTCTTTGTCTGCCCGTCAAGAAATGCGATATCCGGTTTTGATAGGGAGAAAATTTCTCACCAAAAAATTCATTGTAGATCCTGAGTTGATCGATGTCTCTTATAATTTAAAAGTAAATGAACATAAAAATTCTGTCAAGAAATAGCAGTCTTTATTCCACGAGACGTCTTGTTGAAGCAGCAAAAAAGAGGGATCATCAAGTAGAGGTAATAGATCCTCTAAAATGTGATCTTATTATAGAAAAAAGAAAGCCTTCCATATATTATAAAGGAAGACTGCTGGAACATACAGATGCTGTAATACCAAGGATTGGTGCTTCAATTACTTTTTATGGAACTGCTGTTGTTAGGCAATTTGAAATGAATAGTGTTTTCACTACCACAGGATCACAATCCTTAATGAGAAGCCGTGATAAACTTAGAAGCCTTCAGGTATTATCCAGAGCGCGATTAGGATTGCCTAAAACTATATTTACAAACTATTCCAAAGATGTGGGAGAAGTTATAGATCATGTTGGAGGTGCGCCATTAATTATTAAATTGTTAGAGGGAACTCAAGGTTTAGGTGTAGTTCTAGCGGAAACTAGAAATGCAGCCGAATCTGTTATTGAAGCCTTTAATGGTTTACAAGCCAGAGTAATTGTTCAAGAATTCATAAAAGAAGCCGGTGGCGCAGATATTCGTGCCTTGGTAGTAGATGGTCAAGTAGTTGGCGCTATGAAGCGACAAGGGAAGGAAGGGGAATTCAGGTCTAATTTACATCGTGGTGGTACTGCGAGTGTGATAGAGCTAACCGATGAAGAAGAAGCAGCGGCTATAAAAGCGGCAAAGGCAATGGGCCTTGGAGTTGCAGGGGTAGATATGTTGCAAAGTTCGCGTGGACCGCTTATTTTAGAGGTGAATTCTTCTCCAGGACTTGAAGGTATTGAAGCCGCTACTGGAAAAGATATCGCTAAATCTATTATTAGATATATAGAAAGACACACATAATTATGGCGCATATTAACAAGAGCAATGTTTTAGAAATCCTAGGGAAAAAGATCTTACCCGGCCAAGGAGCTGTTATTAATTTAAACATGGCGAAGTTGTACACTACAACTTCTGTAGAAGTTCCTGTTATTATAGAAAGATCTAAAAAACCTGGACCTGTAATACTTATTACTGCAGGAATTCACGGAGATGAAATTAATGGAGTAGAGATCGTTCGCCAGATCATCTCAAAGAATATCAATAAACCGGTTATTGGTACCGTAATTTGTATTCCGGTGGTAAATGTTTTTGGTTTTTTAAATGTATCCAGAGAATTTCCTGATGGTCGGGATCTTAACAGGGTATTTCCGGGAACAAAAAATGGCTCATTAGCAAGTAGGTTTGCTTATCAGTTCGTTCAAAAAATACTGCCTGTTGCAGATTTTTGTATGGACTTTCATACCGGTGGCGCCAGCCGTTTTAATGTTGCACAAATAAGAATTGCCAAGGACGATGAAGTTGGGATGCAGTATGCTAAGATCTTTAATGCTCCTTTTACCTTTTATTCTAAAACCATCACCAAATCTTACCGAGAGACCTGCAGACGTCTTGGAAAAACCGTTCTTTTGTTTGAAGGCGGCAAATCCATGGATAGCAACAAGGAAATCGCAAAATATGGGGTAGATGGAACTATGAGAATTTTAAAGCATTTAAATATGCTAAAACCAAGATTTGAATGTCCGGAGTCACCTCATGATAGTATTCTAATAGAGAATAGTTCTTGGATGCGAGCTAAGTATAGCGGATTGTTACACATAAAAGTTGCCTGTGGAAAGCATGTTGAAAAGGGGGAATATATTGCCACAATAACAGATCCTTATGGGAAATTTAGACATAAGGTGATTGCCACACATATGGGTCACATCATCAATGTAAATGAATCACCAATAGTTTATCAAGGAGATGCTATTTTTCACATTTCCTTACCGGCTAAAATCTCCAATGAAGAATAAACTTCGGAAAAAATATCAGTCTTTAAGGAATGATCTTTCAGAAGAGATACGAGAAGAACTCAGCCTAGAAATAGCTAATAGGCTATTGCAATTACCTATTTGGAACTTCGAATATTATCATCTTTTTTTAAGCATTTCAGAAAAGAAAGAAGTAGATACAGAACCTTTACTTCATATTTTACAAGGTAAGGACAAAAATGTAATCTTGTCTAAAAGTGATTTCAATACAAGAAAACTCACCAATTATCTACTTACAGATACTACCGTTATAAGAAAGAATAAATGGAATATTCCTGAGCCTGTATCTGGTATAGAAATCCCATCGGCTAATATTGAAGTAGTATTTGTTCCATTAATGGCTTTTGATGAGAATGGCCACAGATTAGGCTACGGCAAAGGCTTTTATGATATCTTTCTGGCATCTTGTAATCCCGATGTAATTAAGGTAGGAATTTCCTTTTTTGAAGCTGAAGAATCTATTCCAGAATTGGAGAACAGCGATATTGCCATGGATTACTGTGTAACACCCCATAAAACATATAATTTTAAAAAATAAGCAGCTATATTTGCTTTACTTTTAACATTGACTTACATTTAAACTACCTATTCAAAATAATTGATGCTCAACGACCTTCAGTTAAATAGTATTTTAGAAGATTTTGACATTGCCTATTGGAAAATCAATCTTCTTACAAAAGAAATTACCTGGTCTGAACATTTTGAAGCCCTGGTAGGTGAAGTGCCTCCTAACGAATCTATTTTTGAATATTTTATAAATTATATTCTTCACAAAGATTATCGATATGATTATCGTGTAGCTTTTGAAAATCTCACGTCCGGCTCTGAAGATCTTAATCAAGAAATAAGAATTAAACTCAAGAATGATAAATTTCGTTGGTTCGAATGCCGAAATCTAAAAAGTAAGGATAGCAACAAAGAAACTGCGGTACTACTTTTTGTAAATATCCATCAATCAAAAAGAGATCAATATACCATAGAAGAGAATTTCTTCTATTATCGGGAAACGGCGGAAATGACAACTACCGGTGGATGGTATATAGACATAAAAACCCATGCTATTTATTGGGATGATGTAACCAAGAAGATTTTGGATTGCCCTAAAGATTTTAATCCAGATTATGAAAAAAGGCTTCAGTTCTATGCATTAGAGCATCAGGAAAAAGCAAATTCTATCTTTGAGAAATGTGAGAAGTACGGAATTCCATTTCGAACCGAATTAAAAATGGCTTCTCTTTATGGCAGAGAATTTTGGGTGCAAGTTACCGGAAAACCTGTTTATAATGATGAGCAAGAAATAATTGGAATTCGGGGAGTACTTCAAAATATAGACGATAATAAAAGCAATGAGCTTAACCTTCAAAATTCCTTAGATATAATTGCAGCGCAAAATTCGAGGTTATTCAACTTTGCTCACGTGGTCTCCCACAATTTACGTTCCCACAGCAGCAACTTAAGCTTGGTGGTTCAGCTTTTAAATGAAGCCAAAAGCGCACAGGATAAATTAGATCTTTTAGATAATGTTGAAGATATCTCTGAAAATCTGGATGTGGCCATTTCTAGACTGAATGAAATGGTGGCTCACCAAAACTTGCTAACTAAGGAACGTACTACGGTGTCTTTTAAACAATCTTTAGATATAGTAATATCTTCGGTTTCTTCTTTAATTAATAGAGAAAGCGCAAAAATTATATCAGAATTTAAAGCATTAAAAGAAATCCAATATATTCCTGAATATTTGGAAAGTATTTTACTAAATTTAATCACTAATGCTATTCGCTATAAACAAACTGGAAGAGTCCCTGTTATCTATATACAGACCTACTCTATTAACGACCAGAATTTTATGGAGATAAGTGATAATGGAATTGGTATCGATCTGGATCAATACGGGGATAAAATGTTTGGAATGTACAAAACATTTCATAGAAATCCAGATGCAAAAGGAATAGGTTTGTTTATCACCAAAAATCAGGTGGAAACTATGGGAGGCTCTATTTCTGTTACTAGTACTGTTAATATTGGTACCACTTTTAAAATTAAATTCTAGATCTTAATGGGGCAAAAAATGGAGCTAGCGTGTATTATTGATGATGATAAGATATACGTAAACTTAGTTAGAAAAATCATCGAAATTAAAAAATTATCGGAGAATTTATTGATTTTCAAAAATGGATTGGAGGCCTTGGAATACTTCAAGATCATCCTTACAAACATGACTGAAGAGAAATTACCAGACATTATTTTCTTAGATCTTAACATGCCCGTAATGGACGGTTGGGAGTTTTTAGGAGAATTTATCAAGATAAAAAATAACTTCGATAAGAAAATAACCTTGTATGTTGTTTCTTCTTCTATAGACCCGAGAGATCTTGAAAGAGCCAAATCCTTCAATCTGGTTACAGATTATCTAATTAAACCTATAGAATTAAAGAAGTTCGAACAGATATTCGATCGCGTTGCGTAAAGATTAAATTATTCTTCTACCCCCTTCTTTGGAAATGCTTTTTTATTGAATACCAATAACAATCCTACCCCTACACTTATTGCGGTATCTGCGACATTGAATACCGGATCGAAGAACGAGAATTGTTCTCCTCCCCAAAATGGGATCCAGGTTGGCAATATCCCATCATATAAAGGAAAATATAGCATATCTACTACTTTACCATGAAATAAAGTTCCGTAACCACCACTTTCCGGAAATAGTTGTGCTACCTGCCCATAACTATCATCGAAAATAATTCCGTAAAAAACCGAATCTATTATATTTCCTAAGGCTCCTGCAAATATAAACGCGATAGCTGTTATTAAAACACGAGATCCCTTATTTCTAATAGAATCCCAGAGCCAATATCCAATTCCCACAATAGCTCCCAATCTAAATAGGGTAAGTAAAAGTTTCCCATATTCCCCAGGGATCTTTGCTCCCCAAGCCATCCCTTCATTCTCTACAAATAAGATCCTGAACCAGTTTACCACATTTACCTCTTCGCCTAAAATGAAGTTGGTTTTAACATAGATCTTGGAGATCTGATCGATCAATAAGATAAGAATTATAAGGAAAGTTGCTTTTTTTAAAGACATGAACTGTTAGAATTAAATCGGCTCAAAAATACTAATATTATTTAGTTTTCCACCACCCGAATATTTCCATTGATAGAAGTTGCATTTATGTGATGGATTCCTGGAAAATTTGGAGGAATGTTAATTGTACCATTGCGAGAACTTGCAACTACGGTTGCATCTGTTGTTTCAATATTAATAGCGCCATTAAATGTATTTACGAGTGCATTCCCAACAAATGAATTAAGTGTACAATGCCCAGAATTCAACTGAATCTGAAGATACTTAAATACTCCTTTTGCCTCTACGGAAGCTATATTGGATTTAATAAACACCTTAAAACCCTCTGGGATCTCGAGAGTGATCTCCAAGGCAAACACTTTATGAGCACTTAGTTTATCGAAGCCGCTCTGTAGGATCTCTCTAAACTGGGAGCTTATATTTAAAACGTTCCCTTCTTGTTCAAGATCCAATGAAATATCATTATAATATTCACCATCTGCATGAGTAGTAATTCTAATTTGATCTCCCGTGACCGTTTTTAAACTGATTTTAAAAACCTCATCGGTGTCAATATTTATTTGATCTATCTCCTTTGCATCTATAAATTGCGAGGTATTCTTTTGGGAGAATCCTGAAAAGGTAATAATAAATAAGAGTATTATTAAATAGATCTTCATAGATTAGTATATACAAAAAACGCTCCAAGCTGAAGGATACTTCTGCCGGAGCGTTTAAATTTATTCTGATAACTACAACCTAACGTTGCAAGTTCTTTGCTTCAATACTTAATGTTGCATGTGGAACTATTTTAAGACGTTCCTTAGCGATCAATTTACCAGTTACTCTGCAAATCCCAAAGGTTTTACTTTCAATACGTACTAGTGCGTTTTTAAGGTCCCTAATAAATTTCTCCTGTCTAATTGCCAATTGTGAATTCGCTTCTTTGCTTTGTGTTTCGCTTCCTTCTTCAAAGGCCTTAAAAGTAGGCGATGTATCGTCGGTTCCATTGTTCCCGTCGTTCACATACGAGCTTTTGTAAAGTTCCAATTGCTCTTGAGCTTTTTTGATTTTTCCTAAAATCAGAGCTTTAAATTCGGCCAGATCGGCGTCGCTGTAACGTTCTTTAATATCTGTTGACATGGGTCTTAATGTTTTTTGATACACAACTTAGTGGTAATATCGTCGAATTCAACTTCCGTACCAATATTTACCACATCTACAAATTCGAGATTTGCAGTTAGTGTTTCGTTTTTTATATATCTCAGGTTCTGTTTAACAGCATCCTCGACAATGCCATTTTTTAGTAGGGTCACATCTATGGTATCAGTAACTTCAAATCCAGAATCTTTTCTTAAATTTTGGATCCTATTTACTAATTCCCGAGCAATTCCTTCATTTTTCAATTCATCAGAAATACTCACATCTAACGCCACGGTGATATTTCCATTACTGGCTACTAACCAACCTTCAATATCTTGTGAAGTTATAATTACATCCGTGGATGCCAAATTAATCATTTTTTCGTTAATTTCAACAGCAATTTCACCATCTCTTTCAACCGTTTCTATGTCTTTAGCTGTAAAATTGTTAATAACATGAACCACTGCTTTCATGTCCTTCCCATATCTTGGTCCAAGTACCTTAAAATTAGGTTTTACCTGTTTTACCAATAATCCAGAAGCATCATCTATCAATTCAATCGATTTTACGTTTACTTCAGATTTAATAAGATCGGCTACCGCCAAGATCTCTTCTTTCTGCTTTTCATCCAGAATAGGGATCATGATTCGTTTCAATGGCTGACGAACTTTGATCATTTCCTTTTTACGCAAAGACAATACTAAGGAAGATATAATTTGTGCCTTTTGCATTTTATGCTCTAGATCTTCATCTATAAAGCTTTCATCATATTTCGGGAAATCTGCTAAGTGAACCGAAGCAAATTCTTCCTTTCCAGAAACTTTGTTTAAATCTTTATACAGCTTATCCATGAAAAATGGGGCTACCGGAGAACCTAACTTAGCAACCGTTAACAAACAAGTGTATAAAGTTTGATATGCTGAAATTTTATCCTGCTCGTAATCTCCTTTCCAAAATCTCCTTCTACTTAATCTAACAAACCAGTTGCTCAAGTTCTCCTGAACAAATTCTGAAATTGCTCTAGTAGCTCGAGTTGGTTCATATTCTGCATAGAACTCATCCACTTTTTTAATAAGAGTATGTAATTCTGAAAGTACCCATCTGTCTATTTCCGGACGCTCTTCTAAAGCTATTTCCTCTTCTTTATAACTGAAGCTATCTAAATTTGCATATAGTACAAAGAAAGAATAAGTATTATAAAGCGTTCCAAAGAATTTTCTGCTTACCTCAGCGATCCCTTCAATATCAAATTTTAAATTATCCCACGGATTTGCATTAGAGATCATATACCATCTTGTGGCATCTGGCCCAAAAGCTGCTAAAGTCTCGAATGGATCTACGGCATTTCCAAGACGCTTAGACATTTTTAGTCCGTTCTTATCCAATACCAACCCATTAGAAACTACATTCTTATAAGCTACATCATCAAAGATCATGGTTGCAATAGCGTGCAGTGTATAGAACCAACCACGGGTTTGATCTACTCCTTCTGCAATAAAATCTGCTTTTCTCTCGATGTTCTCTACCATTTCCTTATTCTCGAAAGGATAGTGCCATTGCGCATAAGGCATAGAACCAGAATCGAACCAAACATCTATAAGATCTGCTTCTCGTTTCATTGGTTTTCCTGAAGCTGAAACCAGCGTAATAGTATCTACCACATTCTTGTGAAGATCTACCAACTCGTAATTCTCATCGGAGAAATTATCTACTTCAAATTCAGCAAAAATATCTTTGGTCATAAGTCCGGCTTCAATAGCCTTACTTATTTCCTGTTTTAGTTCCTTAATAGAACCAATCATTATTTCTTCTTTTCCGTCTTCGGTTCTCCAAATAGGCAAAGGCACACCCCAATATCTACTTCTGGATAAGTTCCAGTCGTTTGCATTGGCTAACCAATTCCCAAATCTACCTTCACCGGTAGCTTTTGGCTTCCAGTTAATGGTTTGATTCAACTCAAACATTCTATCTTTAAATTCGGTTACTTTAATGAACCAAGAATCTAAAGGATAGTATAAAATAGGTTTATCTGTTCTCCAACAATTTGGATAACTGTGCACATATTTTTCAACTTTAAAAGCACGGTTGTCTTCTTTCAATTTTATAGCGATCTCTACATCTACAGACCTCTCTGGCGCTTCGCCATCTTCATAATACTCATTTTTCACATATTTCCCGCCAAGCTCTCCTAACTCTTCACGAAATTTACCCTGAAGGTCTACCAAGGGAACCAAATTTCCATTTTTATCCTTAACTAACAATGGCGGTACTTCTGGAACTGCTTGCTTTGCAACCATAGCATCATCTGCTCCAAAGGTTGGAGAAGTATGTACGATTCCGGTACCATCTTCTGTAGTAACAAAATCTCCGGCGATCACTCTAAAAGCATTCTCAGGATTATTATAAGGCAGTGCATATGGCAACAATTGCTCATATCTAATCCCAACCAGATCTGCTCCTTTAAAGGTCTTTCCAACAAAATATGGAATCTTATCACCTTCTTTATAGGCTGCTAAAGCTTCTTTATTTTCAACTTTTACAAATTTCTTATCGAATTGTTTTGCAACAAGACTGCTAGCAAGAATAATATTTATAGGCTCGAAAGTATATTGATTATAAGTAGAAACCAATGCATATTCTATTTTAGGACCAACAGTAAGAGCCGTGTTCGACGGCAAGGTCCACGGTGTGGTAGTCCATGCAGTAAGATAAATCTCCTTAGATTCTGCTGAAAGAAAATCTGGCAAAGTTTCTGGCTTTGCTTTAAACATAGCAGTTACCGTAGTATCTGTAACATCTTGGTAAGTCCCCGGCTGATTGAGTTCATGAGAGCTCAATCCCGTTCCCGCTTTTGGGGAATAAGGCTGAATGGTATACCCCTTGTAGATAAGGCCTTTCTTATATATTTCTGAAAGCAACCACCAAACGGTTTCCATGTATTTGGATTTGTAGGTGATATATGGATCTTCCATATCTACCCAATATCCCATTTTTTCGGTAAGGTCGTTCCAGATTCCTGTATAGCGCATTACTGCACTTTTACAAGCTTCATTGTACTTTTCTACGCTTATTTTAGTTCCAATATCCTCTTTGGTGATTCCAAGTTCTTTCTCTACACCAAGTTCGATGGGCAATCCGTGAGTATCCCAACCTGCTTTTCTCTTAACCTGAAACCCTTTTTGGGTTTTATATCTGCAAAAAATATCTTTAATAGAACGTGCCATTACATGGTGAATTCCCGGTAGGCCATTAGCCGAAGGCGGTCCTTCAAAAAACACGAAAGGTTTGGCCCCTTCTCGTGAACTCATGCTTTTTTCAAAAATCTCATCCTCCTTCCAATAGTTCAGAATTTCTTCAGCAACTTTTGGTAAGTCAAGTCCTTTATACTCAGGGAACTTTGCGCTCATTATATCGTAATTTCTTTTGAGTTGCGAAAATAACGATTTTTGAGAAAAGAGAAGACTCTAAATCATTAAAAAGCTACCATCATTAATGGAAGAAGTATTTTGAAATTAATTTTTACTCTGAATCGTGAATATTGAGTTAGGTTGGATCTATTATAATTTAAACTGAATGGAATTAAAGGCTATATTTCACCGATACTAAAAAGTTTCTTCCTGCTGCAGAGATCCCGGAAGAATAGGTTCTATAACGCTGATCTGTGATATTTTCCAAAGAAATGGTTGCCGTCCAATTTTCTGAAATAAGGTATTGTCCTGTAAAATTGATTGTATACCAGTCAGCAAAATAAGGATTCCCATTTTTATCCAAAGCGTATAAATAATCTTTGTCCTGCTCTGAAGGTGCAAGCTCATCAAAATCTAAACGCCCATTATATTCAGAAAAAAGATCTAATTTTATTTTCCCATTGCTCCAAACTAAATGAGTATTTCCATACAAGGGAGCAGCATGTCTAAGCGGTGCTTCACTTCCATCATCCTGTTCTTCTTTTCCCTTGGTTATGGTAATTTGGGAAACCAGTTTTAAATTAGTTAACAATCTTGCTTCCAACCCGCCTTCAAAACCGTAAACATAGGCACTAGCAGCATTCTGTATCGCCTGAACTCTACTTGGCTCTCCTTGATACTCTATGGTAGTTCTTCCGTTTAAAGAATAATCCCTTCTTACCAACGCATCATCTAAATACGTATAAAAAGTCGCTAAGTCCAAAAAGAATCCTTTAAAAAATTGCCATTTTACCCCTAATTCCCCATTATATGCATATTCAGGTTTTAGATTTGGGTTTGGAATAACCACAGCACCAGGCTCCGAATCGAATATTTTGCCAATATCATCTATATTAGGTGCGCGAAAGGCCGTAGAAAGATTTAATTTCCAAGCTATTTTTTCATTTTGTTGCCAGCTCAATCCGGCACTACCTGTTAAAGCTCCTGTATTACTATTTGCATTATCAAAAGGGAAATTATATGTGTTGGATGGAAAATCTGCTTTAATACTAATATGGTTATATCGCAATCCAGATTGCAAATTTAAATTTTCATTTAGTTTCCAGTTAAAACTTGAATATGCAGCTAAAGATTGCCATATGGCACCATCGGGATATCTGGAAGCATTTTGCCCTTTTTCGTTTGTTAAAATATTTCTACTTGTTCCAGTAGAGTTCACAACATCTAAAACATACTCAGCCCCATAAAAAAGTTTATCATTACCAAAGTCTTTTTCAAAATCCAGGTTTGTAGAATACGCATCTACATTTTCTGCATTTTCATAAATAATGTCATCGTCAAATTTTCTATCGAAACGGCTTTCTTCAAAATTCTGATAAGCAGCAGTAAATTGAAGTTTATCATATACTTTTCCATTCCCTTTTTTATTGATATTGAAGTTCCCCGAAAACCATTTTTGAGGACCATAATACCATTCTGCATATCTTAAGTTTCCATTTCTTTTCTGAACTAACCGATCGTATCTGGAATAATTGGAAGTTTCAGAAAATATCAACCCCAAACTAAAATCCCATGTTTCATTAGGCATAAAAGCAACTTTTTGAAGCAAATTGATCTGGTTGTAACCAGTAGGAACTTGAACTTTCGAGTCTTTATTTGTTACAATTTTATCTTCGCCATTAATTCGCGTCACATATTCTGGTCTTAAAAATTCTTCCGGACCATGACTTCCCATTTTTAAATCTCCAAAATCTGAATAAGAAATACTACTCAAAAAAGACCATTTTTCGAGACCTATATTAAAATCGGCATGAGCGGTTTTCTCTTCATTTGCAGTAGCATATCTAGAGTAAGCATTCGCTTTAAAAGAAGTCCCACCATTTAAGGAATAAGAAGGTTTCAAGGTGTAAAAATTCATCACCCCACCAATAGCATCGCTTCCATATACTACCGATCCAGGGCCTAAAATAACCTCTGCTCTTTCCACCGCAAGTGGGTCTATAGAAATAATATTCTGGACATTTCCACTTCTAAAGATCGCAGTATTCATACGAACTCCATCTACGGCAATTAATAAACGATTGGTAGAAAATCCTCTAATCATTGGGCTCCCACCACCAAGCTGGCTTTTTTGAACATACACACTTCCAGAACTTTCCAAAAGATCGGCCGAAGTTTGTGAATTTGAAAAAGCTATTTCTTCAGAATTCAAACTCACTATTCGCTGAGGGATACTCTTTCTATCCTGTTGAAATTTTGCAACAGAAAGCACTACTTCCTGCAACATATTTTCATCCTCTGATAAATATATTATTAGATTTGAAGGGATCTCAGACTTTAATATTCTTTTCTCCAGGTGTGATATCTGTTGAAAAATCAACAAATCATCTTTAGAAAATTTGGAAATATCTGCAATTCCATTGCTTTTGGAAAGCGCACTTTTTGACTTGTTAATATTATAAATAGCTACATTTCCTATTGGAGCATTGGTAGATTTATCCAATATAGTGATCTGTTGAGCCTGGATTGAAAGAGTAAAAAGTAGCAGGGTAAATAAGCTAGAAAAAATAAATCGCATTTAATTAAAAATTTCGTGAAGTACGTTAAGTGATTTGGGGTTTTTAAATGATTCTATATGTAACCGATAATAATTTAGCAATACTTCCAAAAGTTCAGAACGCTTGGATTTTGTGAGTTTTATTTCATTTAGAGCCTCAAAATTTGTGCCTAATAACAACTTTAAATCATCTAAAACAGGGCCGTTTATGCAATATCCATTTGTTTTGGAATGCTGAAACACTCCGTCTAGTAAATTGAAATACGGCAGTTCCATTTCTGAATCTTCAGGATAGAAACCCAGATACTGTGTTAGCTTCAGCAAAAATAATAAATGAAAATTTGCGATATCTGTATGTAGATCGAGCCAATTTATGGAGCCTTCTAAATAATTATATAAAGCATCATTCACTTCCTCCTCTTGAATAGTGTTTTTAAGCATTTCAGAAATAAACATTACCATGGTAGATTTTATAACTTCGGTATGCAGCGTTTGATAATGAACCAGGATCTTAGCGTCCTGCAAATATTCCAGACTGCCTTTATCCTTATGCTTTGCTATTAGCTCTAATTGAGTTAAGGGTTGAAATAATGAGTTTTTAAACTTTCCTTTTCTGGACTTCAAGATTCCCCGAAGCATATAGGTTTTAACTCCTGAAGTTTGAGTGTAGCATTTTACAATCAAATCGGCTTCAGCATATTTTATAGCACTTATAACTATTGCGTTGGTATGAACTACCATAACTGAAATTTTGAGGAAAGATAAATAAAAAAGCCGCTAATAGCGGCTTTCTTAAATCTATACTATTTGTGAGATTACACTACTCCTTGTGCTAGCATGGCATCTGCAACTTTTACAAATCCAGCAATATTGGCACCTTTAACGTAATCTAAGTTTCCTTTACCATCACTACCATATTGTACACATGCATCATGAATATCCTTCATAATGCCATGAAGTTTTTTATCTACTTCTTCTGCAGTCCAGTTATATCTCATTGAGTTTTGAGACATTTCAAGACCAGATGTTGCAACTCCACCAGCATTAGATGCTTTCCCTGGAGAGAATAAAACATTTGCCTTTTGGAAAACCTCTATTGCCTCTGGGGTAGTTGGCATGTTAGCACCTTCTCCAACCAGTTTACAACCGTTTTTCACCAATTGCTTTGCATCATCTTCAAGCAACTCATTTTGAGTAGCACATGGCAAAGCGATATCGCATTTAGTACCCCATGGCGTTTCACCTTCAAAATACTTAGCTCCTTTAAATTTATCGGCGTATTCAGAAATTCTTCCACGCTTTTCATTCTTAAGCTCCATTACAAATGCCAATTTCTCTGCATCTATTCCAGCCTCATCCAAGATATATCCACCAGAATCTGACATGGTGATCACTTTTGCTCCCAGTTGAGTTGCTTTTTCTGCAGCATACTGCGCAACGTTTCCAGAACCTGAAACCACTACAGTTTTACCTTCTAAAGTATCTCCTTTTAGAGCCAACATATTTTGCGCGAAATAAACATTCCCGTAACCTGTTGCTTCCGGACGAATTAATGAACCTCCGTAAGAACGTCCTTTTCCAGTAAGGATTCCTGTAAATTCATTTCTAATACGCTTGTACTGTCCAAATAAGAATCCGATCTCACGACCACCAACTCCAATATCTCCAGCAGGCACATCTGTGTCTGCTCCAATATGGCGTTGTAATTCTGTCATAAAGCTTTGGCAAAATTTCATTACTTCATTGTCTGATTTTCCTTTAGGATCAAAATCAGACCCTCCTTTTCCACCACCCATAGGTAATGTGGTTAAGCTATTTTTAAATACCTGCTCGAAAGCCAAGAATTTTAAAACACTAAGATTCACAGTAGGGTGAAAACGCAAACCACCTTTATAGGGTCCAATTGCAGAATTCATTTGGATTCTAAAACCGCGGTTGATCTGTGTTTGACCTTTATCGTCTAACCAAGGCACTCTGAACATGATAACTCGCTCTGGCTCTACCATACGCTCTAAAAGCATGGCATTCTGATATTTTTTATTCTTTTCTATAAAGGGTATAACCGTTTCGGCAACCTCATGTACAGCTTGCATAAATTCTGGCTCGTTCTGATTTCTCTTAGAAACAACCTCTAAAAAATCTTTTACACTTTGCTCCATAATATAGGATAAATTGTTAATTATAACGTTTTCGTAATTAGATGCAAATATAATTTTAATATGAAGAAGTACCTTGAATTTTTAAATTTTCATAAAATATTAACTCTTATTTGTACAAGCTTATAGAAGTAGCGCTATATGTTATATCTTCGTTAGTTCCATTTTTATATATTTGTTTATACATCAACTCATTGTGAATGGTGCGGTCCCGGCTAATTATGTTAATCTTATTCCTACTCTTGTGTAAAGAAAGTGGGTTTGCCCAACTCGGGATCTCTCATGAGATCGGGGTTTTGGCAGGGCCAACCTCATTTTTAACAGATTATGGAGAGCGATACGACCTTCAAAACAATATAGCTAATTCCGGGATTGGTATTGGATTGGTTCACTATATGAATTTTGCTTATAAAGCCGAATGTAACTGTTATTCTGTAGACCGCTATTTTAACGATCACTTTAAAATTAGAACGGAATTAGATTATTTTAAGACAGATCTGGAACATAATGGACCGGTAGCAGAATCCAATACTGCTGGAGGTAAACTGCTTCGAGGAATGCACGGAACAACTCAGACCCTGGAAATTGGAACACATTTAGAGTATTACCCACTTAGCATTAGAGATTATACATCTTTCTCTTATCTTTTTATGCCCTTTATTAGTTTAGGGGTGCATTTTGTAAATTATAACCCAGACGCATATTCAGATTTTGGGCCGATTACTGATGAAGAAAATATCTTCCCAACTTTTAGGGGCGGGATAGATCTTGATGGTGGTTCCACTTGGGCTCTTGTTGGAATTGCAGGAGCGAGATACAAATTAAATCCTTCCAGCGATCTGCAGATAGAAGGTAGATTTCAATACTATGATATAGACTGGATAGACGGACTTAACTTAGATGCCCCTCAAAACAAATTTAACGATGTGGTTTTTTGGGTGAACGTTGGATATATTTATTATCTAAATTATTAATTTTACTAAAAGCCTCACCAATACTGAAACTTTTATTATTAAATATGTTCAATGCAATCTATCCTAAAGCTTGGTTTAGATCTTCAATTAAATCTTCCCCGTCTTCAATTCCAACACTAAGTCTAATTAAGGAATCTACCACTCCTATTTTTTCTCTTTCTTCTTTAGGTATAGAAGCATGGGTCATACTTGCAGGATGTCCAGCTAAAGACTCCACTCCACCCAAAGATTCGGCTAAAGTGAAAACTTTTAAGTTCTCCAACACTTTTACCGCGCTCTTCATTGTTTTTTCTGAAGTTGTAAAAGAGATCATACCTCCAAAACCGCTCATTTGTGCCTTTGCCACATCATGATTTGGGTGATCTTCGAATCCTGGCCAGTAAACCTTATCAACCTTAGGATGAGTTTTTAAAAATCTAGCCACTTTCTCACCATTTTCACAGTGTCTCTGCATTCTAATGTGCAAGGTTTTAATTCCCCGAAGCACCAAAAAACTATCTTGTGGGCCACATATTGCACCACTTGCGTTCTGAATGAAATATAATCTTTCTGCAAGGTCTTTATCCTTTAATACAAGAGATCCCAGTACTACATCACTATGCCCACCTAAATATTTGGTAGCACTGTGCATCACAATATCGGCTCCAAGATCAAGAGGTTGTTGCAAGTAAGGCGTTGCAAACGTATTATCTACTGCCAATAAAATATTATGCTTTTTGGCGATTTTAGAACATGCAACAATATCTATAATATTCATCATCGGGTTAGTAGGTGTTTCTACCCAGATCAATTTTGTATTCTCATTGATATGCGCTTCAATTTTTGCAGCATCTTGCATTCCAATAAAATGAAATTTAATTCCCAAGCCTTCAAATATCTTGGTGAAAAGCCGGTAAGAACCTCCATAAAGATCATTGGTAGAAATAATCTCGTCACCTGGCTTAAATAATTTCATAACAGCATCTATAGCGGCTAATCCAGAACCAAATGCCAATCCAAATTCTCCATTCTCGATACTAGCCAAAGATTTCTCTAAAGAAGCTCTGGTCGGGTTTCCACTTCGAGAGTATTCAAAGCCTTTATGGCCACCAGGAGTGGTTTGAGAATAGGTACTTGTTTGGTAGATAGGAGGCATTACAGAACCATATGCTGGATCTATATCGTGTTGTCCTCCATGGATCGTTTTGGTGTTGAATTTCATAAAAAAATATTTACAGTAAATGTATTACTCGTATTGGGGAACTACAAAATAGCACGTACCTTTATCCCTAATTTAACACAGAAAACCCGTTGTGAAAAAACTGTTTTTGGCCTTAGCAATTAATCTAGTGCTTATTGGCTGTAATAAAGACGTTCCCGAATTACAATTTAACGATGTAAGTTTCGAAAAAGTTTCCGAAGTAAACTGCAATTCGGAAGAAGAAAACTGCACTTTTATTAGCTTAAAGGTGCCTTTTGCAGAAGGAGATGACGAGCGAAGCGAACTAATTAATTCTCAAATCACGCAGCATATAATTCAATTAGTAGATTATCAAGATCAAGAAAATCTTGAATCCCTGGAGGATTTATCTTATCAGTTTATTAAAGATTATGAAGCCACGTCTACAGAATTTCCTGAATATAACATTCCTTGGGAGGCTTACATAGAAAGTGAAATCACCCATAATACTGAAGAATTAATTTCGATACAGTTCGACCTTTCTTTATTCACCGGCGGCGCACATGGATATACAAGTACAACTTATCTTAATTTTGATCCAGAAACAGGAAAATTGCTTTCTATCAAAGAACTTTTTTCAGATGAATTTAAAGAATTTGCGGAGAAGCGTTTTAGAACAAAAAATGAAATTCCTATAACCGATTCTATAAATAGTACTGGATTCTATTTTGAAAATGACGCATTTCAGCTTCCTAAAAATATCGGTTTCAAAAAAAACAAGGTGATTCTAAGGTATAATGCATATGAAATAGCATCTTATGCAGATGGGAACATCCAAATGGAATTCACTCTAAAAGAAATTGAGCCATTCGCTAACTTTCTGTAAATTTGAATAATAAGCAAACAGTTTCTTTCTAAAATAATAAAGAAACTGCTTCTTTTTAGTTTTAAAACATGAAAAAGATCTACCACCTTTCCTCTTGTTCTACCTGTAAAAGGATTTTGAATGAATTGGAACCTTCTTCAGCTTATATTTTACAAGATATAAAGCAAGATGCTATCACCGAAGAACAATTACATGAAATGCGAGAACTCGCTGGTAGTTATGAAGATTTATTCAGTAAGAGAGCGCAATTATACAAAGACAAAGATCTAAAAAATGAGGATTTAGACGAAGATAATTACAGGAATTTAATTCTCGAACATTATACCTTTTTAAAGCGCCCTGTAATAATCAATAACGATAAGATCTTTATAGGAAATTCTAAAAGCACAGTGGAAGCCGCGAAAAAAGCGATGAATGAATAGCCGTACCCTTGCTATTCTTGCAGCTATTGGAGCCAGTACCATTTACGGTATCAACCATACAATTGCAAAGGGCTTAATGCCGATATATATTCAACCATTTGGATTTATTTTTCTAAGGGTAACTGGCGCCGCAATCTTATTCTGGATAATTAGTTTTTGGGGGCCAAAGGAAAAAGTTGCAATGAGCGATTGGACTAGAATTGTAGGCTGTGCAATTTTTGGAATGGTAATTAATATGCTGATGTTTTTTAAAGGCCTGAGTCTCTCCACACCAATTAATAGTTCAGTTATAATTACGGTCTCTCCAATTTTAGTGCTGCTACTTGCGGCGGTTCTAATTAAAGAGAAGATCACAATTATTAAGACCATTGGAATTGTAATTGGTCTTGCCGGGGCGCTTGCCCTGGTGCTATTTAGTAATACTGAAACTACTAATGCACCAAATATTCCTGTGGGAAATATGCTCTTTATCGTTAATGCCTTTTCTTATGGTATCTATCTAATCCTAGTCAAACCTTTAACTGCTAAATATCATCCGTTCACGCTCATGAAATGGTTATTTCTGTTTGCAGTTATCATTAATTTTCCTATTACCATTTCTGAATTTTCTCAGGTAGAATGGCTAAAGTTACCAACACATGCTATCTGGAAAATGGGATTTGTAATAGTAGGAACTACCTTTTTAACTTATCTGATGAATATTTTTGCGCTTAAGGAGCTAAGTGCAGCTACAATAAGCGCATTTATTTATTTGCAACCTTTAATTGCCATCACCTTCGCAGTTGCCATAGGTGCAGACTCGCTGGATGTGGTAAAAATAACTGCCGCTCTTTTAGTATTTACAGGAGTTTATCTAGTGACTAAAAAACCAAAAACTAATGTTTCGGTTCCAGATGTTTAGGAGCTTTCCCAAATTTTCTAGTGTCATCTTTAGTTAGGATCCTGAAATCATCGGTATGAGTTATTTTATTTAGATCCTCTTTAAGTTCATCTGGCAAACCAACCAATTTACGCTCTACAAGATCTATCCAACCTCCCATAGCCTCACAGGTTGCAAAATTCTTACCATTATGATCGTAAAAATTATGAACAAATTCAAAATACATTCCGTCTTCAGACAGACCCTTCAGCTCTAAACTAACGGTAACCGGTTTTCCCATAAAAGCTTCACGGAAATAGTAAATATGTTCATGAAATACTACAGGACCAAGGTTTTTCTTGGCTAATTCTCTTGGGTCAAAACCATTGTCCATGAAGTATCCCATTCGGGTATGACTCATAAAATTGATGTATGCCGAATTTGCTAAATGCCTGTTAGCATCTATATCACTCCATCTAATATCGAATTCCTTTGTGTACATATTCTTTGATTTTGGATAAAATTACTAAATTTTATTATGCGCGCATAGTTAACATTGCTAAGTCTATCCCAAATTAATTCACGAGATTTGCGTGATATGCCAATACTTAAGAGTACATACGATCCACCTGCTATATTTCGAAATTATCATATTTCTACCATTTACGCATCCAAATTTAGGCAGATCCCAAAAATTCCACAAACCAGAGAGCGTTTAGTCCTTGAAGATGGAGATTTTATAGATCTGGATTGGAGTTACAGCAAATCTTGTAGATCTAACAGAGTGCTTATAATATTGCACGGTTTAGATGGGAATGCACAAAGGCCATATATGTTAGGTATTGCGAGATATTTTAATTTGAATGCTTGGGATGTTGTAGCCATTAATTTTAGAGGTTGTAGTGGCGAGATCAATAAACTTTATCGTTCTTATAATGCGGGGGCCAGTGAAGATCTTTCACAAGTTGTTTCTCACGTACTTTCTAAGAATAAATATAAATCTTTGGCAGTTAACGGGTTTAGCTTAGGTGGGAATTTAGTTCTAAAATATTTGGGAGAAGGAAATGATCTTCCTAAAGAACTAAAAGCCGGGGTAGCTATATCTAGTCCATGCGATTTGTATGCCTCCTTAAAAAGATTGGATGAAAACAAGAATTGGCTCTATTCAAAACGCTTTGTTCTCATGTTAAAGCATCAATTAAGATTACGAGAAAAGCATTTTCCTGAACAACTTTCCAAGAAAGAGATAGCTGCCTGTTCTAATTTATATGCTATAGATGAGTTGTACACGAGTAAAGCTCACGGATTTAATGACGCAATGGAGTATTACGAAAAAAGCAGCGCGCTGCAATACATTCCAGCCATTAAAACTCCCACGCTGCTTATAAATGCAGAGAATGATGGATTTCTTTCGGCGAATTCTTCACCTACAGAAATAGCTCTTGCCAACCCCTCATTTTTCATGGAAACTCCAAAATATGGTGGGCATGTTGGATTTCTTCAGAAGAAAAAAGAAACCTATACCGAAGAACGTGCATTACAGTTTATATCTTCTCATATATAATCCAGAGTTTCTGCAACTTTCTTTGTCCTGCTTAAGATTTGCTTATCTTTGCCCAATCTTTTAAAAATCAAGCATGATTCAATCAATGACCGGTTTTGGAAAAAGTACCTTACAACTACCTTCCAAAAAAATTACCATAGAAATTAAATCTCTTAACAGCAAAAGCCTGGATTTAAGTGCCAGAATACCTGGGCAATACAGAGAAAAAGAGCTCTTGCTAAGGAATATTATTTCTAAATCCCTTACACGCGGTAAAGTTGATTTTTCACTATATGTAGAGATCACAGGAGAAGAGACCACTGCTTCTGTAAATCCGGTTGTAGTTAAAAAATACATGAAGCAATTAAGAGAAATTGCAAATGCAGATGATGATGAATTGCTGAAAATGGCTATTAAAATGCCAGATGCAATGAAAACGGAACGTGAAGAAATAGACGAAACTGAATTTCAGGAAATAGAAACAACGCTAACCGAAGCCCTAATAGAGATCAATTCTTTTAGAACCGATGAAGGGAAAGCTTTAGAAAATGATCTTGTTTTTAGAGTAGCAAACATTAACCAATTATTGCAGGATATCATTGCTATGGATCCAGATAGAATAGATGGTGTACGGGAGCGATTACGCAAAGGTGTAGCAGATCTAAAAGAGAAAGTAGATGAAAATAGGTTTGAACAGGAATTGGTTTATTATATTGAAAAGTTTGATATCACCGAAGAGAAAGTACGTCTAGAGAACCACTTATCGTATTTTAATGAAACCTTGCATTCTGAAGATTCTAATGGTAGAAAATTAGGTTTTATTTCTCAAGAAATGGGACGAGAGATCAACACCATTGGTAGTAAATCCAATTATGCACCTATGCAGCAATTGGTAGTTCAGATGAAGGATGAGCTGGAAAAAATAAAAGAACAACTTTTAAATGTGCTGTAATGAAAACTGGTAAATTAATTGTTTTTTCTGCGCCCTCAGGATCTGGAAAAACAACCATTGTCCAACATTTACTTTCAAAACCAGAATTGAATTTAGAATTTTCAATTTCAGCTACCTCTCGCGAACCAAGAGGTGATGAAGTGGAAGGAAAAGATTATTACTACTTGAATTTACACGAATTCAAGCAAAAAATAAAGAATGAAGAGTTCCTGGAATGGGAAGAAGTTTATAGAGATAATTTCTATGGCACTCTAAAAGCCGAGATTGAACGCATTTGGGCTTCAGGAAAGAATGTGATATTTGATATAGATGTGGTAGGAGGTTTAGATATTAAGCATATTTACCCAAAACAAACTCTTGCTGTTTTTGTTAAACCGCCAAGTATCGAGGAATTAAAAATCCGTTTAAAAAAGCGCAAGACAGAAAGCGAAGACAAGATAAATATGAGGGTTGCTAAAGCTTCTATAGAACTTGCTACAGCACCACAATTCGATTTTATTATAGAAAATAACAACTTGCAAGTAGCATTAAATGAAGCATACGAACTTGTATCCACTTTTGTTGATGCAAATAGGGAGGTAGAATGAAAAAAAAGATAGCTTTATATTTTGGCACATTTAACCCTATCCATTCCGGACACCTTATCATCGCGAATTATATGGTAGAATTCTCTAAACTTGATGAAGTTTGGATGGTTGTTACCCCTCATAATCCCTTTAAAAAGAAAAGTAGTCTCCTAGAAAATCATCACCGTTTGGAAATGGTGTATCGAGCCTGTGAAGATTATGACAAGCTTAAACCATGTGATATCGAATTTAATCTGCCACAGCCTAATTATACCGTGAATACATTAGTGCAACTTGAAGAGAAATATCCAGATCTGGAATTTGCTTTAATAATGGGAGAGGATAATTTAAAAAGCTTTCATAAATGGAAGAATTATGAGGTTATTCTGGAAAGATATTCCATATATGTTTATCCAAGGATCTCGGAAGGTGTGATGGTGAATGAATTAGCATCTCATGCCAAAATAATACGTGTCTCCGCACCTATAATAGAGCTTTCATCTACGTTTATTAGAAATGCAGTTAAGGATGGGAAAAATATTAGACCTATGTTACCGGAGAAGGTTTGGGACTATTTGGATAAGATGAATTTTTACAAATAAAAAACTGTTTAAAAAATACTTCAGGTAGTTCGGTTGAGTTAATTGATCCTACTTTTTTCATTGTGGAACTATAACATAGCACTTCGACTGCGCTCAATGTAACACCCTTAAATCTTTTAAACAGTCTTTTATATATATTGTTATTTTTCTAGAACCGGTATTCTTAAAACCTGCCCTGGATAAATTTTATCTGGATCTGTAAGCATTGGTTTATTAGCTTCAAATATCTCCGGATATTTATTTGCGTCTCCATAATGCTCTTTTGCAATCTTACTTAAATTGTCGCCACTTTTTACTGTGTGAAATACTGCTTCAGGTTCTTTATTCTCTACTTCCATATTATCATCTACCTGAGCGATCCCTTCAACATTTCCAACTACCAAAATAATTTTTTCTCTGGTAGATTGATCTAGCGCTTTCCCACTAATAGTAGCCATATCTCCACTTATATGGATCTTTAAATTATCAATTTTAAGATTAAGATCTCGAATTGTTTCTTCTAGCTTATTGGCTGCTTTTACATTTTCAAGTTCTACTTCTTTGCTTTTATCCGCAGAAGAAACCGCCGAACTATCTTTTGTATTTTTTCTTGATCCAAATATTTTGGCTCCAGCATTCTTAATAAATGTAAATAATCCCATTTGTGTTTTTTAAGTCTTTATTTCCTCTTACAAATTACAAATAAGCACCTATACAAGATACAAATTAAATACTAAAGTTTTGTTAGTATTTAAAAAACAGCATGGAGTAAAAACCCAATGCTGTTTCCTAAAATAACCAACCAAAAAACTAAATCTGAAGTGAATAAAGCGCACTTTAATCCAGCTTCATAATTATAACGGATAATAATATTGAAGATTGTAATTTTTTATTAATATTTTCCCCAGCATTTGCATTATGTTAAATTTATGTATTTTTGAACCCTATAAATTCTCATATGAATAACACTCCGAAATTTGGTGTACTTGGCGGCGGAAGTTGGGCTACTGCGATCGTAAAAATGCTCAGTGAAAATCTGGACGAGATCAACTGGTATATGCGTAGTGAAACTGCTATAGAACATATACGAACTCAAGATCACAACCCTAATTATTTAAGCTCTGTTGAATTTGATGTAAATCAGCTTAAATTAAGCAGTGATATTAATGAAGTTGTTAAGAATTCAGATTATTTGATTTTTGCAATTCCTTCAGCATTCTTAAAAAGAGAATTGGACCTTCTTACAGAATCTCTAGAGGGAAAAGTGATATTTTCTGCAATTAAAGGAATAGTTCCAGAGACTAGTTTAATAGTAGGAGAACATTTCAATCAGGAATATGGAATTCCAGATGATAATATTGGAGTGATCACTGGACCTTGTCATGCCGAAGAAGTTGCGCTAGAAAGGCTTTCCTATCTAACCATTGCTTGTTTAGACGAGGAAAAAGGTAAAATAGTAGCCAATAATTTACAGAGTGATTATATTACTTGCAAGACCAGTGACGATGTTACAGGCACAGAATATGCCGCTATGCTTAAAAATATTTATGCCATTGCAGCAGGAATAGCTCATGGTCTAGGATATGGAGATAATTTCCAGAGTGTATTAATGAGCAATGCAATTCGAGAGATGAAGAAATTCATCAAGAAAGTGCATAAGATGAAACGAAACATAAACGACTCTGCCTATTTAGGAGATCTACTTGTAACTGGATATTCCGTTTTTAGTAGAAATAGGATGTTTGGAAACATGATAGGAAAAGGATATACTGTAAAAAGTGCCCAAATGGAAATGAGCATGGTTGCAGAAGGGTATTATGCAACAGAAAGTGCATATAAGATAAATAAAGAAAAGGGAGCAAAAACTCCAATTATCGATGCCGTGTATAGCATTTTATATGAAGGAAAAAATCCGAAGGCGGTCTTTAAAAAATTAGTCGAAAAACTGGACTAACCTCAAGCTTAGCTTCTAAACAAGATCAACTTATTTAATTTTATGAATAACTCTATCCTAAAAGGCAGCTTATTAGTTGCCTTGGGAGCTTCCAGTTATGGAATGCTTACAACCTTCGTAAAAATGGCTTATGCCGAAGGATATACCTCTTACGAGATCACTTTTTCTCAAATGTTCCTTGGACTAATAGGCCTAATAATTATCAACCTCATTTTCGTTAGGGAAAAGCAAATTTATTCTGAAGAAACTAAAACTAAGAGCATCCTTAAATTAATGGCTGCCGGAACTTCTTTAGGTCTAACAAGTATCTTTTATTACATCTCGGTAAAATACATTCCGGTTTCAATTGGTATAGTTCTTTTAATGCAAAGTGTATGGATGGGAGTTCTTTTTGAAGCTTTTATGGCAAAGAAAAAACCGGGAATTAATAAAATTCTAGCTGTTATTGTAATTCTTATTGGAACTGTGCTGGCAACCAATTTGCTTATGAGCGACATAGAACTGGACTGGAAGGGTATAGGCTGGGGTTTATTAGCAGCCATATCTTACACCGTTACTATTTACACCTCGAACATAGTAGCCTTACATTTACATTCCTTTAGAAGAAGCTTGTGGATGATGTTAGGCGGGACCTTAATTATAGCTATTATCTCTGCTCCTTTTCTTTTGGAACAATTTAACTTAGAGATATTTATGAAATGGGGATTGATCTTAGCATTATTCGGTACCATCTTACCACCTATCTTGTTCACTTCTGGAATGCCAAAAATAAATGTAGGTCTGGGAGCAATAATATCGTCTGTAGAGTTACCAGTTGCTGTATTATTGGCTTACTTGCTATTAGATGAAGTAGTAAATATCTATCAATGGATAGGTATTATAATCATTTTAGCATCGGTGTTCCTGATGAATGTGAAAAAACTTAATAAATCTAAGAAATAATTTAGCTTGATCTAAGAAGCTAGAATTCCAGGAAGATTCATAATTGGTATGCTACTAAGTGCGCTTTCCTTGATACTTCCATTGATGAATGTGAAGGTGCGTTCGTACATTTTTTCATCAGCAAAAAAAGTGACAGCAAACTTGTTTTCCAATTGTAACAACTTTTCTTGTAAGAACTCGATCTTAGCAAAATACTTAGCAGGAAGCACTTTAATGGAATGCCTCATTGGCGGGGTGATCTTCTTTTCATTAGAACCACTACTAACAATAAGGATCATTTCTAAAGGTTCTTGCCGGTCATTAATAATGTAGGCATTCCAATCCATGGTCTTATATTCTGGATGTTGCTCGTAAACCGCAGCCACATAAACCCCTTTTACTTCTGGTATTTCAATATCCTTTTTCAAATCTAATCGAAGGTGTTTTTAATCTTACGCCAGGCGATCCAAAGTAAAATAGCAGCAGCAATAAAAAGAATTGCACCTATAGCGATCTTAATAACCGCAACAATAAAAGTTACATAAATAATTACTGCAAAAATTACAATTGCAAGTAACCAAAAACCCATTTTTTTCATCTACAATGCAGATTTAAATTGTTCAAGAAATCGCACATCATTTTCGTAAAACATTCTGATGTCTCCTATTTGGTAAAGCAACATAGCAATACGTTCTATACCCATTCCAAACGCAAATCCGGTATATTCGGTAGGATCAATTCCGCAGTTCTTAAGAACATTTGGATCTACCATTCCACATCCCATGATCTCCAACCATCCGGTACCTTTAGTAATTCGATAATCTGTTTCTGTTTCCAGTCCCCAATAAATATCAACTTCAGCACTTGGTTCGGTAAATGGGAAATAAGAAGGTCTTAATCTTATCTTCGATTTTCCAAAAAGTTGCTTAGTGAAATAAAGCAAAGTTTGCTTTAGATCTGCAAAGGAAACGTCTTTATCTATATATAATCCTTCCACTTGATGAAAGATACAATGTGATCTTGCAGAAATGGCTTCATTTCTAAAAACTCTTCCCGGAGATATTGTTCTAATTGGCGGCTTATTTTCTTCCATATATCGAACTTGTACCGAAGAGGTGTGCGTTCTTAATAAAATATCCGGATCTGTCTGAATAAAAAATGTGTCCTGCATATCTCTGGCAGGATGATATTCTGGAAGGTTCAACGCAGTAAAGTTGTGCCAATCGTCTTCTATTTCCGGTCCTTCAGAAACATTAAAGCCAATATTAGAAAATATCTCTATGATCTGATTCTTGACTATAGAAATAGGGTGTCTGGATCCAATCTGAATCGCTTCCGCCGGACGCGTAAGATCCCCATATTTACCTTTTTCTTCCTGTTTTCCTTCCAAGGCTTCTTTTAATTCAGAAACTTTTTCGGTTGCAGTATCCTTCAGCGTATTAATGGCCTGACCAAAATCCTTTTTCTCCTCATTTGGAACATTCTTAAATTCAGCAAAGAACTGATTCAAAAACCCTTTTTTTCCTAAATATTCAATTCTGAAGGCTTCCACTGCTGAAGCATCTTCGGACTTAAAATCCTGAACTTTTGATATATGTTCCTTTATCTTATCAATCATCAATACATTTCTTTAAACAGGGGCAAATTTACTAAAATTGAGCATTTTGCCTACTATCCTAATTAGCTTATTCTATATATCCTTTTTCCAGAAAATAGTTTACAATGGCTTCTTTCATTAAAACCGATTGTTCTCCTGCTTTTAAACTTGGTAATACCTCTAATACTTTATAATGCGGCCAACTGTCTTCATCAAAATATTCGAACTCATAATATCCATAAGGTTCCAGTAGTCTGCATATCGCAATATGCATAAGATCTAATTTTTGATCTTTTTTGAATTTTTTATGGGGTTGCCCTAATTCCTGAACTCCTACTAAATATATAATTGCATCCAGATCCAATAGGTCTCCATCCGCAAACTGATTGGATATTTTTTGCTGTAAGAACTGCCAGCGCTCTTTTAATTGCTCATCTCTTGCCATTTGGCAAAGATACGTATCTTAGGGCTTGTAACACTATCCAAAAAATATGAATATTGTAGATATCGTTTTGGCCGTGATCCTTCTATATGGACTTGTCAGGGGTTTTTTTCGCGGTTTTTTCGCAGAGCTTGCATCCTTAATTGGCTTTGTATTAGGAGTCTATATAGCCGTGTATTTTTCTCATTATATCAGTGACTTTCTGGTGGACAAAGTTTCCTGGAACCTTCAGTTTGTAAATCTGGTCTCATTTGCAATAACCTTTTTTATTGTAGTCTTTTTAATATCGCTTGCAGGAAATTTTCTTACTAAAATGGCTGGATTTGCTGCTTTAGGTTTTGTAAACAAGTTTTTTGGAGCAGCTTTTGGTTTTATCAAGGTAGCATTTGTGGTAAGTGTAGTGATCATGTTCTTTGGATCTACCAATGAAAATATAAACATCGTAGAAGAGGAAACTCTGGAAGGATCTACATTATATTCTCCAATAAGAACTATAGCTCCAATGCTGCTTCCCGCAATTCTTAGAGAAGCTAAAGATCTAGATCTTATTGAGGTGGAGGAAGAATCTGAAGCATAAAAAACCACCAAACTTTGGAGTAAGGTGACTAAAGCATATTATTTTATGTTTTAGAAGTTTAATTGATAGACTTCATCTAATTGTTTATCGTTACTCACATTCACTCCCAGATCTTTAATAATTCCAGAGCCCACTCCATACACCCAACCATGCACACTAATTTCCTGATCATTTCTCCAGGCATTTTGAATTATAGAGGTTTTAGCAAGATCGAACACCTGCTCCTTTACATTAAATTCAACAAAAGCGTCAAAGCGTTCATTTTCGTCCAGAATAGCATCCAGCTCTTTTTTATGCAGTCTATAAACATCTTTAATGTGCCGGATCCAGTTATCTATTAGCCCAACAGATTGTTGTCCCATTGCTGCTTTTACACCGCCGCATCCATAATGGCCACAAACAATAACATGCTTCACTTTTAAAACATTCACAGCATAATCTAGCACACTAAGCATATTCATATCTGTATGTACGATCATGTTGGCAATATTCCTGTGCACAAAAACTTCACCAGGTTGCGCGCCTATTATCTCGTTTGCAGGAACTCTACTATCTGCACATCCAATCCAAAGTAATGGTGGATTTTGCCCATTTGCCAATTTCTGAAAAAACTCTGGGTCGATTTCCAATTTGCTTTCTACCCATTTCCTGTTGTTCTCTATTAAATTCTTGTACAAATTGCTCATTATCAAAAATAGCCAAATTTTAGCTTAAAAGTGCATTTAAATTTTTCTGAACGCACTTCATTCTTTCGTTATAATTGCTGAAAATTTCATTTATTTTGGGAGATTTAGAAATATTTCTCGTATTTCCAACAAATATCAGGTTGTTACTGAAGGCTTGAATTAATGGAATTGAGATCTAATATTTCAATACGCAGTTTCAAAATCTTTGATGATACAATATCTTCAAAATATTGCTAATAAAAAATCCACCAACTCCAATCCTTATTTTTAGATTAGAGTGGCAGATTTTAATTAAACACGGCTAATTAAAAATTTAACTGATATACATCATCTAATTGGGAATCGTTACTAACATTAACTCCTAGATCTTTGATTATTCCAGAACCCACTCCATACACCCAACCATGAACATTTAATTCTTGATCGTTTTTCCATGCATTTTGAATGATAGAAGTTTTGGCGAGATCAAAAACTTGTTCTTTTACATTTAGTTCTACGAACGTATCAAAACGCTCCTTTTCATCAGAAATGGCGTCTAATTCAGATCTGTGTAATCTATATACATCTTTTATATGTCGAATCCAGTTATCTATTAATCCAACAGATTGCTGTCCCATTGCTGCTTTTACTCCACCACATCCATAATGTCCGCACACTATTACGTGTTTTACTTTAAGGATATTTACAGCATAATCCAGTACACTTAGCATGTTCATATCTGTGTGTACAACCATATTTGCAATATTCCTATGTACAAATACTTCTCCTGGCTCTGCACCAATTATTTCATTAGCCGGAACTCTACTATCTGCACAACCAATCCATAATATAGGTGGATTTTGACCGTTGGCTAATTTTTTGAAGAAATCTGGATCTAGCTCTAATTTGCTCTCTACCCATTTCTTATTATTATCTATTAAATTTTTATATAAGTTGCTCATAACTATTCTTTTTAGATTCTTTTTTTTAATGTGCAGATTTAAATACTTCTACGCCAAAGATCTCTCTGTAACTAACTGGGTTTTCAAATTCCCCTCTTTCAGAAATCAATTTTATATTGATATTCTTATTGTTTGCGGTTACGGCAAAGTCGTCCAAGATCTCAAGTACATCCAGATCTAAGGAACGCGTTTTGGTAACATCTATATCTAAATAGGTATTTGGTGGTAATGTATTTAACTCTCTTTGAATTGCTCCTTTGTTTAAAAAGGTTACTTCTTCAGCAAATACCATTTTCATTTTTCGAGTTCCATTAGAAACATCTTCAATATGTAGAAAATGTGAGTTCTTATAGCTATTAATAAGTATGGTGATAATTCCTACTGCTAGTCCCAACAAAATTCCAATTAATAGATCTGTTGCTACAATTGCAACAACGGTAACCACAAATGGTATGAACTGTGATTTACCCAGCTTATACATTTGAATGAACTGTTTTGGGTTAGCCAATTTGTAACCAATTATAAGTAATACTGCCGCTAAAACTCCTAAAGGAATTAAATTAAGCAAACTAGGAATTAACATTACGCTAAAAAGCAATAAAAAACCATGAAAAATAGTGGAAAGTTTTGTTTTTCCTCCACTCATAACGTTGGCTGAACTTCTTACAATTACCTGAGTAATTGGTAATCCTCCCACTAATCCAGAGAAAGTATTCCCTATACCCTGTGCAATTAGTTCTCGATTTGTAGGTGTAACTCGCTTTTCTGGATCCAATTTATCTGTTGCCTCCACACTAAGCAGGGTTTCTAAGCTGGCTACAATAGCAATAGTAATGGCAACTATGTAAATTTTAGAATTGCCAAGTTGTGTAAAATCGGGAAAAGTGAATTGTCCAATAAAATCGGAAATATTATCTGGAACTGGAACAGTTACCAGGTTCTTCCCTGTGATCTCGAATATAGAAGCGCTTTCACTAAAAATTAATTGATAAGTAATCCCTGCAATAACAGCCACTAAGGGCCCTGGAACAAGTTGGAAGAATTTATGCTTCTTAGCCAATACTTTATCCCAAAGTAATAATATAATTAAGGAAATGGCAGTTATTAAAACCACTCCCACCGATACAAAATCGGTCATGTGAGCCAAGCTCAGAAATGTGTCCTCACCTGTGGTCTCAAAGAATGAAAAAGCACTTTTAGATGGATCTTCATACCCCATAGCTAATGGGATTTGTTTTAAAAATATAATAATCCCGATTGCAGATAACATACCTTTAATTACAGAAGATGGAAAGAAATATCCAATAACACCTGCTTTTAGGAATCCTAGGATTATCTGCATAATACCTGCAAGCACAACTGCTACAAGAAAAAGCTCGTAACTTCCTAGATCTGCTATGGCTGTAAGTACTACTACAGCTAATCCAGCTGCAGGTCCACTAACTCCTAGGGAAGATCCCGAGGCCGATCCAACAACAATTCCTCCAATAATTCCAGCAATAACTCCAGCAAACAAAGGCGCTCCACTAGCAAGGGCGATCCCCAAACATAAAGGTAAAGCAACAAAAAACACCACTAAACTAGATGGTAAGTCGTTTTTTAAATTTTTAAACATCTAAATATATTGTGTAATAAGAATTGCGGTGGCGATAATCCTAGAAATGGAAAATCTCTGATGCTAGACTCCTATGAGCTGCAAGTAGATACCGGATACAACCTAATTAAGTTTTATATCCTAGCAATTCTTTTATTTATAATTAATTGAGTGTAGGTGATTCAAGATAATTTATGAGAAAATAACCGTGAGGACCTATTCTTCTTATTTGGAAGAACGGCTGTAGTTAAAACTTAATTACAATGAATATTACCTTATGGCAAAGAGATTATGCCAATTCTGGAGGTTGTGAAATTACTTCAGGATAAAGTGACTGTAAATCATGTCTTTCTTTATCTCTGATCAATGATTTTTTACTAAGCAGCTCAATACTTAATTGATTCGCTTTGGTTTCGTTGAATACAAATTCTGTTGAAATATTATTTTTGGCTTGTTCTTCTTCCGTAGTAGAATAAACAAAAGAAATATCTGTGTGGTTATCTACAAGCAAAACAATTGTAGGCGCTGTAAGAAAACTCACAAAAATAAATACTAATATGTAGGCCGTTTTCAACATTTCGGCAAAAATAACAATATAGATTAGATAGAAAAAAGAATATGCATAAATTAACCTAGTATTGGCATTTGTTACAGCTAATTAAAGAAATTTAAGTGCAGATTTATTTGTCCAGCCGGTAGTTCCATTAGCAAGTTCTAATTGTATCCAATCTTGAAAAGTATTAAGAACTTCTACTTTTGTACCTTCATGTAGAAGAAATAATTCTGTCCCTCTCTGGTTAGGTTCATTGCGAACACTAACTTCTTCAGTAAATACTATTGCGTAGTTAGCATTTACAACCGCATTTTTAGCAATAAATGCAAAAATTAAGGAGATCGAAGAAATCAATAAAGCAAATATAGCAGTTGTAAAATAGCTGCGTTTCCATTTGCTGGCGATACTGAAATAATACAATAAGAAAAAAACTCCAAAAAGAGCGGCACATATTATTGCTATCCATGCCCAAGTATTAAAACTGAAACTATTTATAGCCTTAGTGATCATATTGGAAAGTCCTACTTTTGGAACTTCTTTTATTTCATCTATCACCATGTTATTAGCAAATTCCAGATTGTTCTTAATGGTTTTATCGGCAGGATCTAGCAATAATGCTTTTTCATAATTATAGATACTGGGCGCAATATGATTAAGTTTATAATGGGCATTAGCAAGATTGTAGTATACCTCTGCAGATTCCTCCCCATTTTTTAAAATAGATTCGTAGGAGTTGATGGCGACTTCATATTTTCCAGTATTGTACGCTTCATTGGCCTTTTCAAACAAAGATGTGTTTTGTGCAAGTACTGGAGCGCCAATTATAAGAAGTAATAATATTAACTTTTTCATCTTTATAATTGTTTATCTAATGAAGAAATAGTGGAAGCTGCTCTCTCGTAATCCTGATTCATGGTAACGCTTGAGGAAGGTGCATATCTTGCAAATTCACAGCTTTCAATAAGAGAGATAAATTCTTTATTGGTTTGTGCATCTACATTTCTTTCATTTAAAATTGAATCTATCTTATCCTTACTCATTTCATTGGTTTGGATATGCAATTTGGCTTTTAAATAGTTGTGCAAGGCTCGCTCAAGTGCTATGTAAAAAGCTTTTTGATCACCTAGGTTATTCCTTGCTTCAGAAAGGTATTTCCTTGCCAGTTTATTCGCTTTTTTAATCTTATTTCCTTGCACATCATTCACAATTTCCTGTCTTTTCTTTCCTAATACTATACCTAATACAACTGCAAGAAACGGTAAGGACATGAAAGACCAAAACAAGACAGATCCCAAAAACGGACCTGAATTAATAGGTTTTAGATTGGTGCTTAACTTAATATATTCAAATTGATTTGCTGTTGCTTCAATTGGGATCTTATTGCTGTTATTTCCTGCTGAAAATGATGAGTTTGCCGGAGCTGCATCCACATTCAACATTATCTCTTCTGTATTAATAGTTTTGTAAGATTTGCTTTTCAGATCGAAATAAGAAAAGGACAATGCGGGGATTGGGAAATTCCCTTTCTGATTTGGCACAATGGTATAAGTATCGGCTATACTTCCCTGGGTTCCATTAAGATCGGTTCTTACGTTCTCTACTCGTTCGGGCTCATATAATTCTAAAGAGCTGGGCACTTCTAATTCAGGAAGTTCAAAAAGCTTCAAATTCCCTTTTCCAGAAACCTGAACTTTAACCGTTAAAGATTCGGTAGCTGCTAACTGTGTTTTGCTTGCATTCACCTTAAAATCGAAATCCCCAACTGCTCCAGTAAAATCTGGTGGTCTGTTAGCTAGAGGAAGAGGCTTCACATTTATAACCCTTTTCCCTGCTGCTACTGTTTTATCTATGGTTTCATATAATCTACCACCAAAAATATCTCTACGGGAACTAGGAACATCTACAGATACCGATAAGGTAAGTGGCTCTATATCCAATTCTCCGGTTTTTTGCGGATATAATATTGTTTTTCTAAGCACCACAAATCTATATGGCTCACCTTCAAACTGCCCGGATTCTATTTTTAATTGCCTAATATCAATATTCTGACTCCAAAAGTCGCTATACACAGGACTATCCATTTCTCGCCAATTACTCACGCTAATGGAAGGACTTACATATAATTTGTAAACCACCGTAATAGCTTCATTCAAATATGGATTAACATTAGATACTTCTGCCACCAAATGCAGATTCTCTGATGCTACAAAATCGGAATTATTCCCATCTGTGGGAGTTTCCACTGCAGAAGTTACTTCCACCTGAATTGGGGTAGTTTTATAAACTTCATCATCTATGATGATCTCAGCCTGACTTATAGTAAATTTTCCACGTGAGGTAGGTGCTAAAAAATAACTATATGTTTTAGAATAAGTGCGTTTCCCGTTGATCCAACTATTGCTAACTGCCTGATTAGGACCGCCAACCACGGTAAATCCTTTAAATGAAGGTGGAACAAAATTATCCCCGTCTTTATTCATTTCAAAATCTACACGCAAGCGTTCATTTACCCCCAACCTGTTCTTACTAGCCTTAGCTTCAAACTTTACCTGAGCAACAGAAATGCTGGATATCGCCAGAAAAAATGACAGTATGAATATTTTTAATCTCATGCTAAATTCTTCAGTTTTAAATGCTTCAGATTACCAATCTTTAGCTGTTCTTGTTTTTGCGCCTTTTGCTTTTTCAGCATTCATTTTATCCTGAACTTTCTTTTCTTCATTGTTCATGGCTTCTAAAAGGCTTTTTATTTGCTGAGGAGAAAGCTGACCTGGTTGTGGTTGTTGGGGTTGCTCCTTTTCCTGGTCTCCTTTTTTATCTTCTTGCTCATTCTTGTTTTGAGGTTCTCCATTCTCATCCTTCTTTTCCGGCTCTTTCTTGGGCTGATCTTCCTTATCTCCACCATCTTTTTCCTTATCGTCTCCCTGATCCTTTTTCTCTTTCTCCCCTTTATCGTCTTCTTTCTTTTCTTTATCCTGATCTTTTTTATCTTGATCTTGATCCTTCTTGTCTTCTTTGTTATCCTTGTTATCCTTGTTTTCTTGCTGCTCCTTCTCTAACTTTTGCTTAGCTAATGCTAAGTTGTATCTAGTTTCTTCATCTGTAGGATTATTACGTAAGGCATTCTTATAAGCCTCTATTGCTTCCTGATATTTTTTCTGATCCATTAAAGAGTTTCCAAGGTTATGGAAAACATCATGCTTAACTTCTTTAGTCTCTGCTACTTTTGCAGCCTGCTTATATCTGGAAGTGGCCTGTGCCGGTTTTTCCTTTCCGTAATACATATTAGCCATATTATATCGCGCTGTAGCGCTGGTTTCGTTCTTAGAAACCGCTTTTCTATAGCTAGCTTCTGCGGAAGCAAAATCGTTCTCTCCCAATTCTTCTTCTGCAGTCCTTAATATTTTATTAGTTTCCTTTTTTAATTTTTTATCTGCTTCCTGAACAGATTGAGCTTGCAAACCGGTTGCCAACAGTAGCAAACCTATCAACAAAAAGTTGATGCGAAGCTTTGAAGCTATAGTTTCTAATATTTTTTTCATTCTAAGATTTTCTTTCATTAAACAGATTCAACTTTTTGATCCATTTCGTTTTTCTTTCTAATAAGAATACATCTAAAAGTAACAACAATATTGCCAATCCTAAAAACCATTGAAATTGTGACTGATAGTCTGCAAATTGTTTGGCTTCAAACTCAGTTTTATCCAACTTCTGAAGGCTTTCTGTTACTTTATCCAATACGTCTTTTGTCACATTCCCTTGAATATATTCTCCGTTTCCATCACCGGCGATCTCTTTTAAGGTCTCTTCATTCAACTTAGTGATCACGGTTTCTCCATTCTGATCCTTCTTATAACTTTGGATCACTCCATTTCTTTTCATCGGAATTGGACCTCCTTTAATAGATCCTACTCCAATGGTAAAAATTTTTATTCCTTTATCCGCAGCCTCTTTTACTACATTTCCAATATCTCCTTCGTGATCTTCTCCATCACTTATAATGAACAACACCTTGCTTGTTTGTTCGTCTTCATTAAAATAAGTGGAAGAAAGTTCTATAGCTTCATTTATAGCCGTTCCTTGAGATGAAACCATATCTGTATTCATGGCTTGTAGGAACATTTTTGCTGAAGCATAATCTGTGGTGATTGGCAATTGAGGAAAAGCGCTTCCGGCGTAGGCGATGATCCCTACTCTATCACTTGCCAAATTATTTATTATCTGGGTAACCAATTGCTTAGATTTTTCTAATCTGTTTGGAGCAACATCTTCTGCCTCCATACTTTTAGAAACATCTATAGCAAAAACAATATCTACACCTTCTCTGGTAACTGTTTCCATCTTAGTTCCTATTTTAGGATTAACCAAGGCGAATACTAATAAAGTAAAAGCTAGTAACAAAAAACTAAATTTTAACCAAGATTTAAATTTAGACTTATCTGGAGTAAGTAAGTCCAGCATTTCCGGACTGGCAAACTGGTTTTGTTTGGATCTTTTCCAAATTAATAATCCGCTAAAAAGAACTATTAAAGCTGGAATGATCAGCAATAACCAGAAAAATTTTTCTTCTTCTAAAATATACATCTGTATGTTCCTTTATAAAATTTGAGCCTTTGCCCTTACTTCTCTTTAAATAAAACTTCTGAAAATGGTGAACCTTAAAAATAATTCCATCAGCAATAAGAAACCGGCGATCAAGACCAGCATTCTAAAATTCTCCTGATAATTATAATATTTAAATTCCTCTACTTCGGTTTTCTCCAAACTATCTATCTCTTCATAAATATCTTCCAGCTTCTTATTATTAGTAGCTCTAAAATATTTACCGCCCGTGGTAGCTGCAATTTCCTTTAAAAGGTTTTCATCTATTTCCACTTGCTGATTCCCATATTGAAATTGCCCATTTGGTAAAATTCCAACCGGAGAAAGAGCCATTCCATTACTTCCAACCCCAATAGTGTAAACCTTTATTCCATATTCTACGGCCAATTCACTGGCGATCTTAGGATCTATAAATCCGGCATTGTTCACTCCATCTGTAAGTAAAATAATTACTTTACTTAAGGCTTTACTATCTTTAATCCTGTTTACGGCCGTTGCCAAACCCATTCCAATTGCCGTTCCATTAACAAGCACCGGGCTATAAGAAATATCTTCTAATGAACTTAAAACAATGCTTTTATCGCTAGTAATTGGCGTTTTGGTAAAACTTTCTCCTGCATACTGCACCAATCCTATCCTATCTGATGGTCTCCCTTTTATGAACTCACTTGCAACTTCTTTTAAAGCTTCTAATCTATTAGGTTTTAGATCTCGTGCCAACATACTAGCAGAAACATCTATAGCAAGTACAATATCTATCCCTTGGGTAGAAGTGGTCTTACTGGAAACATCGGTGGTTCTAGGTCTAGCCATGGCAACAATAAGAAAGGCTAATGCAATAAGGCGCAAGGAAATTAAAACATGCCTAAAATAGGGAAGCATACTCCCAGTAGCTTTAAAACCTTCAAGACTCGACATTTTTAGCGAGGCCTGTTGTTTGTCTTTTTTCCAAAAATACCAAGCCGCTGCTATTGGTAGTAATATCAATAACCAGAAAAACTGCGGATTTTCGAATGTGAAATTGTCAAACATTAATTAGTGGTTTTTTCAAATTCAACAGAATTGATTATTCTATTTGCGATCTCATCGGCATAAGCATCCTGCTCATTGTAGATCACCGTGATCTGCTGAAAACCTTGATTCACAGCAAAATTCAGGATCATATATTTCTTATTGATACTTCTGTCCTTATTAGGAATTTCCATCTCCAAAGTTCCAAAAACTTTCACTCCTTCAATTCCTTCCAAGGTGCTGTAATCTTCAGTTTTCGTGATGATGTTCTTAGCGCCCTTTCGTTCCAAATTGGCATAAACTCCATCTACCGCGGTATCTAATTCAAATTTCACGTCATCTTGAAATCTTACAGTACTTACTACTACATAAAGTTCTTCATCCAGATTGCCATCTATAAAGGTTTCATTTCCAACTAGCATTGCTTTAGCTTCATCTGGCATATCTATTTCACCGCGTTTTAAAACTCGCGGAGTAACTATTGTAACGGAAGGGTCGCCATACTCGCTTTGTATCCATTCTCCATCCAGCAATTCTTTTGTTGGATTATCTCCAAAGAAGTCTTTTAGATAATCGTAGCCTTTTGTGTTTACCAGAATAGTTCCAATAATAAATATGGAAGCCAACCCAATTAGCGAACCTATGATTATTTTTTTCTTTCTGCGTTTCTTCAGCTGTTCTTGGCGATACTCCTCATCCTTTAAAAGTTCTTCCTCGGTAGGTTCTGGAATTGCTGCCTTGGTATCGATAATAACATGCTCTATTTTAGATCTATCAGATTTTGCTGTAATAATATCTGGCTTAGTGTTGGCAAATTTGGCAAGATCGGCACGTTGCAGGATCACTTGAAGATCTGTAATGGTCTGGTCGCTTAGCCTAAGTTCTCCAGTTTCTTTTTTAAGTTCCAGAAAATGTATAAGCTCTGAGGTAGTACTTTCCATTGCCCTTAAATGCACCTCATCTTCAATATATCTTCTAACTGCTTCGGTTAATTTTGAATAGTATTCTTTGGTTTGTCTGTTTTCAAGCAGATGCGATTTATCCAATTGTTGCAATTCAAATAAAGCACGCTCATATGGGGGCAAGTGTTTAATTGCTGCATCTCTTTTCTTTTTTCTTCTTATAAAATAAAATGCAATTCCAGCTAAAATAAACAATCCTAAGACCCACCAAATCCAATTTGGGATATCGAAGCCGGAAGGAACTTCCATGGCTGGTTTAATAGGAAACATTTTTTGCTTAGTTGTATCCACCACTACATCATTCACCTCCACCTGAAAAGAATCGGTTAAGAAAGCACGCTTATTAACAAGAATACGCTGTTGCGGAATGGTATAGCTCCCAGAATCAAATTGGGTTAAATAATATTCTTTAAGCAGTCTAAATCTATTTTCAATTCTGGAAGTATCGGTAGTAAGAGATTCCACCATTTCCATTGGGCTGAACGTTTTGCCTTCAGGAAAAACAACAATATCTGTTGAATCTGTTTCAACAGATATTAGATACTTTACTTGTTCTCCTATTTTAATGCTAGTAGAATCTATCCCTGCAGAAATACTTGGCGTTTGGCCAAATGCACTTATCGAAAAAAGGATTAAAAATATACTTAATGCTAAGCTGAACCTATAAAATGTAGATTGTTGTTGTTGTGTCATTATATCTTGTTAAGCTCTTCTTTTAAAATAACCTAATAATTTTTTTACATATCCTTCGTCCACCCGGGTACTTATAGTTCCCGCTCCACTTTTATTAAAACTTTCCTTGAAATAGGTCTCTCGCTCTCTAAAATATTTGGCATAGGCTGTTCTTACAGATTTTGCTCCCGTATTTACCACCATCATTTCTCCTGTTTCACCATCTATCATTTGTACCAAACCTAGATTTGGGATCTCCTCTTCTCGTTCATCGTAAATACGAATTCCGGTAACATCGTGCTTCCCGCTAAGAATCTTAAGGGTTTGTTGATAGCCATCTGCCATAAAATCGGAAAGGACAAAAATAATAGCCTTCTTTTTCATAACACTGCTCACATATTTAAGCGCTTCTACAAGATCTGTACGCTTTCCTTTCGGTTCGAATTCCAATAATTCTCTAATAATTCGAAGTACATGAGATCTCCCTTTTTTCGGCGGAATAAATAATTCCATCTGATCTGAATAAAGCAATAATCCTATTTTATCGTTATTCTGAGTTGCCGAGAAGGCGAGGGTTGCGGCAATTTCAGTAATGATCTCTCTTTTAAATTGTTGTTTACTTCCAAAAAGTTCAGACCCAGAGACATCTACCACCAACATCATAGTGAGTTCCCGCTCTTCCTCAAAAACCTTTACAAAAGGCTCATTATATCTTGCGGTAACATTCCAGTCTATACTCCTAACATCGTCTCCAAATTGATAGCTTCGCACCTCGCTAAAGGTCATCCCTCGTCCTTTAAAGGTAGAATGATATTCACCACCAAACACATGATTACTCAAACGCTTGGTCTTGATCTCAATTTTTCTGACTTTCTTAAGTAGTTCTTTGGTATCCATAGCTTTTAAAGCTCTGATGAATTTTGGAATTGGATTAACTGTTTTTTGAAAATAAACTTGTGAAAAATGTACTTTTTAAGGCACTTCTACTTCATTGATGATCTTTTGGATAATATCTTCTGAAGTTACATTTTCTGCCTCTGCTTCGTAGGTAATTCCTATTCTATGTCTAAGCACATCGTAAACGATTGCCCGAACATCTTCAGGAATCACATAACCGCGTCGTTTTATAAACGCATAACATTTAGCAGCAATAGCCAAATTGATGCTTCCACGTGGAGAGGCTCCAAAGTTTATAAGTGGTTTTAATTCTGGGAGATTATATTTTTCAGGATTTCTGGTAGCAAATACGATGTCTAGAATATATTTCTCGATCTTCTCATCCATATATACTTCACGAACTGCCGCCTGTGCTCTTGCAATTTGCTCTAAGCTCACCACTTGGTTCACTTTTTCGAAACCTCCTTTTAAATTAGCTCTTATTATGAGTTGTTCCTGAGCCATTTCAGGATATTTTATTACCGTTTTGAGCATAAATCTATCTACTTGCGCTTCTGGCAAAGGATAGGTTCCTTCTTGCTCCACCGGGTTTTGGGTAGCCATAACTAAAAATGGTCTATCCAAGATAAAGGTTTCGTCTCCAATAGTAACTTGCTTTTCTTGCATCGCTTCCAACAAAGCCGATTGTACTTTTGCCGGAGCCCTATTGATCTCATCTGCAAGTACAAAGTTGGCGAAGATGGGTCCCTTTTTAATGCTGAAATCGTTCACCTTCATATTATAGATCATAGTACCCACAACATCTGCAGGTAAAAGATCTGGTGTAAATTGAATTCTGCTAAAACTACCATGAACAGCTTGAGAAAGGGTGTTAATGGCTAAGGTTTTTGCTAATCCTGGAACACCTTCCAGTAAAATATGTCCTTGGCCTAATAAGCCGATCAATAAACGCTCAACCATTTCCTTTTGGCCTACAATCACTTTATTGATCTCGGCAGTAAGAATATCTACAAAGGCGCTTTCTCTTTCTATTTTCTCATTAAGACTTGAAATGTCTACTGAAGCATTATTTTCTATCATGAATATTCAATTTATTATGTGAAGATATTTACAAATTACGAAAGTTGCAAATAGAGCAATTATTGAACCATTAACGTTAAAAATGGATAAAAAAATAAAGACTAATTAAAATTTTTCAATTCTAATTAGCCTTTACTGCTCTAAAGTGTTTTCTTCTTAGTTCAAAAAGATGGTCTCCAGATCTACATTTGCTCCTGCAGATACTTCCACATCTGTCAATACTTTAGCTTGTAATCCTGAAGCTAATGCTGGAGTAATGGTTATTTTATAGATTCCTGCAGGCACGCCATTCAATGAAAATTCACCATTAATATTGGTATGAGCAGAAATAGTATGAGTTGCATTTTGTGCTTTTATAACACTTTGGAAAGCTGTTGGATGTACTTCACCAATAATAGATCCTGTCTCTGCAGTAGCAGTTGCTCTAATAACCGGCTTTAAAATATAACCTCCAGAAGATCCAGCAGTCACTATAGATTGATCTACATCAAAATCCAATAAGAAGTCATAGGTTTCTCCTGCTACTAATTCCTGATCTACCTTTACCTTTAAACCAGATTGTTGTGCACTTGGAGTACTTAATGGCTGTTCGGATCCATCGTTAAGAACTAAATAATTATCAGTCCCTAAAACTAATCTTATCTGACTTAAAAATCCTGCTTCAATTTGAGCATCAGCTAAAAGTTCGGTAACTCCTCCTGTTAATTGTAAAAGGTCATATTGCATTGGTTGCACACCAGCCAAGCTTACCCATCCTTCTTCAGAAGCTTCGGCATTAGACTTAACCATAACATCTACAACATCTATCCACACTGCTTTATAATCTCCTGGAGCATCGGTTAATCTTACCTGTACTCTGGCAGAATCTCCTCCGCTAGAATCGTCACTACTACAGCTAAACAAAGTAGCAGCTGCTACAAAGGCCATTAAAAATCTTGCAAAATTCTTCATTCTCGTGTTCGTTGAACGCTTTTTCATATTTTAATTGATTTGAGTTTGGATTGGATAACGCATGAAAAGCTAATTCATTACAATGGCTTAATAGAATTAACAATTTTTAACAAGTCTTAACATTCGTTTGAAATTTTGACTGAAGCTTATCCAAATACATTTTATACCTTGAAATCACTAAAAAAGCTATGAAAACATGAATAAAATTGCACTGATCACAGGAGCCACAAGCGGTATAGGTAAAGCTACGGCAATAGCATTTTCGCAAAAGAATATAGATCTTATACTCTGCGGAAGAAATACCGAAGTGTTGACTCAGTTAGAAAAACAACTTTCTTCCAAAGTGAAGATTACCACTTTAAATTTTGACGTTCGAAATAAAGCATCTGTATTTGAAAAAATTGAGAGCCTTCCAATCTCTTTTAGAAACATAGATATTCTTATAAATAATGCTGGAAATGCACACGGTTTAGACCCTATACAAGATGGAAATATAGAGGATTGGGATGCTATGCTGGATATTAATGTAAAAGGTTTGCTCTATGTGAGCAAAGCCATAATGCCTGGGATGATAGAGCGCAAATCTGGACATATCATCAACATTGGTTCTACTGCTGGAAAAGAAGTATACCCAAATGGCAATGTGTATTGTGCAAGTAAGTTTGCGGTAGATGCCATAAATCAAGGAATGAGAATAGATCTAAATAAAACGGGGATCAAGGTTGGAGCCATTAATCCAGGACTAACTCAGACCGATTTTAGCAAAGTGCGCTTCAAAGGAGATGATGATAGAGCAGAAAAAGTGTATCAAGGTTTTGAAGCTTTGCAGCCTGAAGATATTGCCGACATTATTTCATTTGTGGTTTCCAGACCTTATCATGTGAATATTGCAGATCTCACCGTAATGCCCTCTGCGCAAGCAAGTAGCACTATTTTGAATAAGAATTAAGATTTTTAATTATTATTATTTATGGCTCATTATGACAGATTTGAAGATTTAGATATTTACAAATTATCAAGAATTCAATGTAATGATATTTGGAAAATAATAATCTCCACAGAACTTTCAAAAGACTATAAGCTTAAAGAACAAATAAATGGTTCTTCAGGATCTGTAATGGATAATATTGCTGAGGGATTCGGGAGAGGCGGAAATAAAGAATTCATTCAGTTTTTGGGATATGCTAGGGGATCAAATAATGAAACTAGAGCCCAACTTCAACGAATATTCGATAGAAATTATATTTCCGAATCTTTATATGTTGAACTTTATAGTAAATCAGAAACTATAAATGAGCAAATTTCAAAATTCATGGGCTATTTAAAATTGTCTGATCGCAGGGGTTCAAAATTTGATAATTTATAATAGAAAATAAGGAATTTTGAAATGATCAATAAACGTCTTTTAATAAAAAACCTACTCGCCCATAATGACGAGAATAGCTTTTATGACAAAAAGCGGACTTTGAATATTGGTCAAAAAGAAGGAAAAGCGAAATTTTTAAAGCATGTTTGTGCGCTGGCCAACTCCAACCCAAAAAACAATTCGTATATCGTAATTGGGGCAGAAGATGAAGATAATTCCATTACCGGAGTAGACTTTTTTGATGATAGCAAAATTCAGAATTTAATAAATGCATATCTGGATAATCCACCTTTGGTATCTTATGAAAATATACCTTTCCCACACTTACCAGATCATTTGGTGGTGGGGCTAGTTACAATTAGGCAAAATAATGGGAAAGTTTGTTCTTTGAGAAAGAATATTTGGAAATATTTTGGTGGTGCTGTTTATATAAGAGAAGGCAGTATTAGTATGCCTAAGAATTTTGGAGTAGAGTTGAAAGACGTTAATTCTAAAATTGTAAAATCGATAGAAAAACATGCTCAGAATAATATTGAACTCACATTGGATGGTGTATTCGATTTTATGAATAAAAGACAGGATTTTCACCCAAGTTATAAAGTGTTCAAAGAATATTTTGTGGTGTGTTGGGCTGGTAAGACAAAAAAGATCAAGAATGAGGTTTATTATTCCAGAGTGGATATAGAATTGATTAATGAACAGGTAAAATTATTCTATTCAGAACTTGATGAAGTGAGCATAAGCATAAATAAAGATTATTTTAAAATAGTAGAGTATGTGCATCTGGGACTTCAGGATAAATATCATTATTATCCTTTGCAAGAAGTTACAATTAGTTTTAAGGATAATGCGAGTTACGATATGGAAAGCAAATTACTCTTTGAGCCACCACAATTTGACAAAAAGATCCTATACCACATTTACAATTCCAATAACTCCTTGCTTATAAAACTTAAAAATGGCTCGAAACTTTCAAAAAATGATGAAAAAGATCTTTTAAACCTTCCGGCAACCTATCTAATTTGTTATTTTAATAATTTTGAAAGTGCTTTAGATAAGTTGGAAGAATCTAAAGAATACTTAAAGCACTTCAGTAAAAAAGCATATCAATCTTATAAGGAAAGTATCCGGATCCTTCGGAAAGTAAAATACAGTTAATATGAGCAGAACCATTGCCATTGGAGATATTCATGGGGGATTAAAAGCACTAATTCAGCTTGTAGAAAGAATAGAGTTAAGGCCAAATGATACTATTATATTCTTGGGTGATTATGTGGATGGCTGGAGTGATTCTGCCAAGGTAGTTACGTATCTTATCCAGTTTTCAAAAAAATATAGGTGTATCTTTTTGAGGGGCAATCACGACGATCTTTGCGAAAATTGGTTAAGAACAGGAGAGTTAAATGAGCAATGGCTTCAGCATGGAGGACAATCAAGTATCGAGGCCTACAAAGAGGTTTCTTCAAAAGAGTTAAATGAACATCTTAACTTTTATTCAAAAATGATCGAATTCCATGTAGACAATAATAATAGTTTATTTGTACACGCAGGATTCACAAATTTAAGAGGGCCAGATCAAGAATATCATTCCACCAGTTTATTCTGGGATAGAACTCTTTGGGAAATGGCTCTAGCAATGGATGAACGCTTGCATAGAGATAGTGAACAATATCCAAAACGCTTGCTTTTATTTAAAGAGATCTTTATAGGCCATACTCCAGTAACTCGCATAGGAAAGGATAAACCTTTAAATATTGCAAATGTATGGAACATAGATACCGGCGCCGCATTTAAGGGGAGGATCTCTGCTATAGACATTATTTCAAAAGATATTTGGCAAAGTGACCCAGTACATGAACTTTACCCAGCTGAACAAGGTAGAAATTAAGAAAAATTTTGCCTTTCATACCCTAATAACTTCATATATTTGGATTTAGATTTTGATTGTGCATCATTTTTGATGTTATTACAGAAAATTAATACGCCAGTGCTCTACAGAATTCAGTTTTGTATAGTGGAATCCCTAAAAAAAAGTAAGCTATGGCATTAGATAATATGCGTTTAGAAGTAATGAAAACTGTCGAGAAACAGGTGGACAGTTTCGTAGATAAATATTTGATCCCTATTGAAGAAATTTGGCAGCCAACAGATCTTCTTCCAAACCTACAGAGTGAAAATTACATGGAAGAGATCAAGCAGATTCGTGAGGAATCTAAAGAGTTAGGTTATGATTTTTGGGTGGTACTCGTAGCCGATATGGTTACCGAAGAAGCTTTACCTACTTACGAGTCTTGGTTAATGGATATGGAAGGTGTAAAACAACATGGTAGACATGATGGTTGGTCTAAATGGATTAGACATTGGACTGGGGAAGAAAATCGACATGGAGATACCCTGAATAAATATCTTTATTTATCTGGAAGAGTAGATATGCGTGAAGTTGAAAAAACCACTCAATATCTTATAAGTGATGGTTTTGACATCGGTACTGGGCGTGATCCTTACAAAAACTTCATATATACCAGTTTTCAGGAGCTTGCAACCAACATTTCTCATAAGAGAGTTGGGCAACTTGCAAAGAAAAAAGGGAATAAAATGCTTGCAAAAATGTGTAGCGTAATTGCAGGAGATGAAATGAGACATCATTTGGCCTATAGAGAGTTTGTAAATATCATTTTTGAACACGATCCAAGTGAAATGATGCTTGCTTTTCAAGATATGATGAAAAAGAAGATTGTAATGCCTGCACAATTCATTAGAGAATCTGGACAAGGTATTGCAGAAGCTTTTGAGAACTTCTCGAATGCAGCTCAGCGATTAGGAGTATATACTACCTATGATTATATAGACATTCTAACTAAATTGAATGAATATTGGCAAATAGATAAATACACTTCTCTTACAGATGAAGCAGAAAAAGCACGTGATTATTTAATGGCTTTACCAGATAGAATGACCCGTATTGCAAGTAGAATTGCTGTTCCGCAGGATCAACATCAATTTAAATGGGTTGCAGCCAACGGCAGATTGTAGTTCCAATAAATATAATTTTAAAACCTGCTCCAGTAGCAGGTTTTTTTTGTTTCAATCCGTGAAAAAATTTCTTTTTGATTTTGTTAACTTTAGCGTTTTCAACCCTAACACACTTTTATGAAACAAATTCTGGTTTTTCTGCTTCTTATGGCACCTTTTCTTTCCCCCGCTCAGGAATTGAATATGGATCTTCTCAAAAATCTTAAACCCCGAAACATTGGTCCTGCCGGTATGAGTGGAAGGATTACATCTATAGATGTTGTAAGATCTAATCCGGATATTATTTATGTAGGATCTGCCTCAGGCGGACTTTGGAAATCCACTTCCGGAGGAGTAGACTGGGAACCTATTTTTGAAAATGAACAAACTGCTTCTATTGGAGCGGTTGCAGTACAACAATCTAATCCTTCTACAATTTGGGTAGGGACAGGAGAAGGGAACCCACGGAATAGCCTTAATGGGGGTTTCGGAATTTATAAGTCTCTTGATGCAGGAAAAACCTGGAAAAAAATGGGATTGGAAAACACCCGGCATATCCATAGGGTAATAATTGATCCTAATAATCCTAACACAGTTTATGCTGCGGCTATTGGTTCTCCCTGGGGGGAACATCCTGAACGCGGAGTATACAAAACAGTAGACGGCGGAAAAACCTGGGAAAATATTCTTTTTACCAACAATAAATCTGGTGCTGCTGATCTTGTGATGGATCCAACCAATCCCAACAAGCTACTTGCAGCTATGTGGGAACACAAACGCGAGCCCTGGTTTTTCAATTCAGGAGGACCTGGTTCAGGTTTGTACATAACTTATGATGGTGGTGAAAACTGGAAAGAATTAGGCGAGAAAAACGGATTACCGGAAGGGGATCTTGGAAGAATTGGATTGGCAATTGCACCCGGAAAACCGGAAATAATTTATGCGTATATAGAAGCAAAGAAAAATGCCTTATACAGGTCTGAAGACGGAGGAGAAAACTGGAAAAAGGTGAATGATAATATGGACGAAATTGGAAACCGTCCTTTTTATTATGCCGAAATTTATGTAGCTCCAAATAATGAGAATAGGGTTTACAGCATCTTTACCTACGTAAATGTTTCAGAAGATGGAGGTAAGAGTTTTAAAGAACTTATGCCTGCTTATGGAGCAGATAATGGAATTCACCCAGATCACCACGCCTGGTATATCAACCCCGATAATCCTGAATTTATGATTGACGGGAATGATGGTGGTTTAAACATTACCCGTGACGGAGGGAAAACCTGGAGATTTGTAGCTAATCTTCCGGTTGGTCAGTTCTACCATGTTGCAGTAGACAATGAATATCCTTATAATGTTTATGGAGGAATGCAGGATAATGGTAGCTGGAGAGGTCCGGCCTATGTTTGGAAGTCTCAGGGTATAAGAAACTCATACTGGCAGGAAATCTCTTTTGGAGATGGTTTTGATGTGGTACCGGATAGAGATAATAGCCAGTTTGGATGGACCATGAGTCAGCAGGGTAATGTAAGTCGCTATGACTGGGTTACAGGTAATAACTATGTTGTAAAACCAACTCATCCCGATCCTGAAGTTGAATTGCGTTATAACTGGAATTCTGCTATCAATATTGATCCTTTTGATAATAGTACAGTTTACTTCGGAAGTCAATATGTGCACAAATCCACAGATAAAGGACTTACCTGGGAAGTAATTTCTCCGGATTTAACTACAAATGATCCTGAAAAACAGAAGCAAATGGAAAGTGGTGGACTTACAATGGACGCCACCGGAGCTGAAAATCATACAACTATATTAGTTATAGAGCCTTCTCCTGTTGAAAAAGATATGATCTGGACAGGATCTGATGACGGAAAAGTTTACTACACTCAAAATGGGGGAAGAAACTGGAACGATGTTTCAAAAAACGTAAAAGGTCTTCCGGAAGGAAGCTGGATTGCACAAATTAAAGCCTCTGCAAATAATAAAGGAGAAGCATTACTTGTTGCAAACAATTACAGAAGGTTTGATTATACACCTTATGTTTTCCGGACCAAGGATTATGGTAAAAGCTGGAAAAGAATAGTAGATGAGAAGGATGCTTTGAGTTATGCACTTTCAATTGTTGAGGATCCTGAAACACCCAATCTTATGTTTTTGGGAACTGACGATGGCCTTTATGTTTCTATAGACGCAGGGGAAAACTGGCAAAAATGGAATGAGAATTTTCCAACAGTACCTGTGAAGGATATGGTTATACATCCTAGAGAAGATGATTTGGTAATAGGAACTTTTGGCCGCTCTTTCTGGGTGTTGGATGATATTAAGCCTTTAAGAGCTATGGCAAAAGACAAAGCACTGCTTGAAAAAATTGGAAACGGAACTCCCGGAACATTACAGGTGTTTCCACCTCCTACTGCTTATCCTGCAGCTTACCAGCAACCAACGGGTAGTAGATTCGCGGGCGATGCTGTTTTCAATGGCGAAAATCGTCCCGAGGGAGCCCGTATTTCTTTTTACATTACTCCGAAGGCAAAAAAGGAGCCTGCAAAGGAAGCGGATGCTAAATCGGGAAATAAAAAGATTGCAGCCGAAAAAGACCAGAAAGAAATTGAAAATGAAAAAGATTCTGTGGTAGTGACTATTTTTGATGGGGATAGACTGATAAGGACCCTTAAAAACAAAGCTCCGGATTCTTCCGGAATTTATACGGTCTATTGGGAAATGGATGAAAAAGGGGTGGACAGGCCTTCAAGATCAATTAAAAAACGTGACATTGAACCGGGAGGAATAAATGTTCAGCCGGGGAATTATAAAGTAGTCATGAACTATGGAGACCAGGAATCAACCACAAATATTTCCGTAGAAAAAGATCCGAGACTTACTTTAACAGAACAGGCTATTTCTGAAATTTATAAAGCCGGAAAAGGCCTTGAAGAAATGACTCAAACTGCTGCTAACGCTGTGAAACAACTCGCAGAAAGCAAGGCCACTGCTGAAGGTTTTGTGAAAGATTTAAAGGATGAGGATAAAAAGAAGTATGAAGAAGAGATCAAAACTTCAGAAGCTATAATAAAAGAAATTGAAAAGTATATAGCTCTTTTTCTGGGAGAGGAAGATGAAAGGCAGGGAATTACAAGAAGCAGGGAAATGAATGTTGCTAACAGATTAAGACTTGCAGGCAACTATGTTGAAAGCCGTCCTGGAGGTCTTACTTCAACAGAAAGAATTCTTATTCGGCAGGCAGAAACCGAATTAAAAGATGCTTTACAGGAAATCAATTCTTTTTATGAAGTACAATGGCCTGAATACCGCACTAAAATGGAGCAGGTGGAGATTTCTCCATTTAAACCGGTCAAAAACTTTAGCCTCAATTAATTTATTAAAGGCTGTTTGAAAATACGGGGGATAGAAATGTTTCTGTAATTAAGAAACAAAGTAAGAATTGTGGACCTATATTTTTCAAACAGCCTTTTTTTATTTCCAAAATGCTTATTGACGGGGAGATTGTATAAGTAAAAATTAAAAACCTTAGGCAAGCCCGGGAGTTAAATTAAAATATTTATTGTGTAAAAAATAGGTAAAAAAATTCAAGGCAAGTACAATGAGGGATTAAAATATGAAAGGGAAAGAACGAAGGTTAAAACAGGCAAAGACCATTCGGGTTTACAGAAAAGTTCATAGAACCACAGGGATATTTCTGTTTGCCTTTTTCTTCTTTGTTTCTATTACAGCAATCCTGCTTGGTTGGAAAAAACATAGCGCAGGAATACTTTTACCTGAAACCCAACAGGGAACTTCTTCAGATTTTAAAGACTGGATGCCCCTTGAGAAACTTCACGATATTGCTTTTCAATCCATTCAGGATTCTCTTTCCAAGAACACTGAACCGGTACTTGATAGGATAGATATCAGAAAAGATCAAGGGATCCTGAAATTTACCTTTACCAACACTTATCTGGAGGTTCAGCTGGATGGGGTTTCCGGTAAGCCTTTATCTATAAGCCAAAGAAGATCAGATTTTATCGAAAGAGTTCACGATGGTACTGTATTAGATGACTTTTTCGGGACCAGTAACGGACAAATAAAGGTGGTTTACACCACTATAATGGGATTAGGCCTACTTCTTTTTACTGTTTCAGGATTCTGGCTTTGGTATGGCCCTAAAAGAATGAAAAAGAAATAAAATATTTCAATATGAAAAAATTAGAAGACATGGTCCTTTTAGGAGATCCAAGGCTTTACCAAGTATGCAAACCTGTTGAAAGAAATGAATTGCCTCAGGTAGAGAATTGGGTTAAAGATCTGGACAATGTAATGAGGGAGATCCGCGCCAAATACAATTTCGGCCGTGCTATTGCAGCACCTCAGTTGGGGATAATGAAGAGGCTCATCTATATGAATATCGATAAGCCGGTAGTGTTTATCAATCCCGAATTCACTTATTTAAGTGATGAAATGTTTGAAGTGTGGGATGACTGTATGAGCTTCCCAAATCTTCTGGTAAAAGTAAAAAGACACAGAGCGGCAACTTTTAAATACCTTGATGAGAAATGGGAGCCACAGGAAATGGCTCTTGAAAATGATCTTGCTGAACTTCTGCAACATGAATATGATCATTTAAACGGAATTCTTTGTACAATGAGAGCCATAAATGAAAAATCATTTAAATGGAGAGCCTGAAATGAAAGACCATTTTTACATAAATAAACCCAACAATATTTTACCTGATGGACTAACTGATTCTATCTTTAGAAACAGCGATTCTTTACAATTTCATAAGTCCCTTGAAAATTATCATCCAACTCCCATTTTAGAATTAAAGGAACTGGCAAAATCTTTTGAAGTTGGAAAAATCTTCATTAATGATGAATCTTTTAGGTTTGGCCTGAATGCTTTCAAAGGGCTAGGGGCTTCCTATGCCATTCAAAAAATCCTGGAAAAAGATCCTTCTATTCAAACCTTTTGCACTGCGACTGATGGAAATCATGGACGAGCCGTAGCATGGTCCGCAAAGATGTTAGGAAAGGCAGCCAGGGTTTATGTTCCGAAGGATACTACCCAGGCAAGGATTAAAGCAATTGAAAATGAAGGTGCCATAGTAAAAAAAATTGAGGGAAATTACGAAGAAACCTGTGCCGTTGCTCAAAAAATGAGTGAAGCAAATAACTGGCAACTGGTCCAGGATGCGGCTACCGATAATTATGAAGAAATCCCGGCATACATCAAAGCAGGTTATTTAACCCATTTTATAGAATTAGAGGAAAGCCTACATAGCCTTCCGGAAGCTCAAATTGACATTGTTTTTATTCAGGCGGGAGTCGGAAGCTGGCCGGCATCTGCTGCCTGGTACTACCTCAACCGCTATAGAAAGAAGCGGCCTAAACTTGTCCTGGTAGAACCAAAAGAAGCTGCAGGAATTTTAGCTTCCCTTCAAAAAGGAGAACGTACGAGTCCGGATGGGAATTACAAAACCATTATGGCGGGCCTTAATTGCGGAATTCCATCTACAAGTGCTTGGGAAATTCTGAGAAATTCTGTTGATGCGGCGATGGCTATTGAAGATGATTTTACTGAAAAAGCGATGAGAAAATTATATTTTCCTGAAGGAACTGATGAAAGAATAGTTTCGGGAGAATCTGGGGCAGCAGGATTTGCAGGCTTTCTCGCATTGATGACAGATCCCAAATTTCAAAAGTTGAAGGAATATTTAAAAATAACTTCAGAAACAAGATTTCTTTTTTATAGTACCGAAGGGGATACAGATCCTGAAAACTTTAATAAGATAATCGGTAAAAATTAGAATTCCATTAAGGATATTCGTCAGAACAGGCATTCTAACTCCTTATCAAATATTTTTTATCTTTAGTACAAACACCTTTAAGTTATTAACCAATAAAATTTAAAATTATGTATTTGTACGTGGAATTATGGAATGTTACCTAAAAGTGGATGGATCTTTCTAAGGACGAAAGAGCTAATTTTTTTTGATAAAGCCGGGGGTGCAATAAAAGAATTAAGGAAGTTGGTGTGAAGATTACCGGATGGGCGATGAATGATGAACATACCCCTTACAGAAGTGACTACAGGTATATGGCGGTATGGAAAATTCCATCCCTGGACCTGGTTGAAAAACTTGAAAAATCTGTGGCTGATTCTTGTTGGCACGATTATTTTTCTAAGCTAAATGCCAAGGGAAAATTAATTCCATTGAACGAGGCTATTGGAAACCTTATAAATCTTGAAAAGCAATCAACCACCCTTACAGATTAAGGGGAACTTAAATATTAAGGAAAAGGAAGAAACCGATTATTTCCTCCTTTTCCTATTTTTAATTTAATCGATTTCCATTTCTGGAATATTACCTTCAACGATTAAAGTTCCTTCAGTAGCTTTTTTAATTTCTTCAACACTTACCCCAGGAGCTCTCTCCAACAATTTAAAGCCTTTATCTGTAACTTCTATTACCGCTAACTCTGTTACTATTTTAGTAACACAACCAACTCCTGTTAGTGGCAAAGAGCATCTTTTTAAAAGTTTAGATTCCCCTGCCCTATTGGTGTGCATCATGGCAACTATTATATTTTCTGCTGAAGCCACAAGATCCATAGCGCCACCCATTCCTTTAACCATTTTCCCAGGAATTTTCCAGTTGGCAATATCTCCATTTTCAGCAACTTCCATCGCTCCAAGAATCGTTAGATCTACATGTTTCCCGCGAATCATCCCAAAGCTCATTGCAGAATCGAAAAAGCTAGCTCCTGGTAAAGCAGTTATAGTTTGCTTCCCTGCGTTAATAAGATCGGCATCTTCTTCTCCTTCAAAAGGAAATGGACCCATCCCTAAAATTCCGTTCTCGCTCTGAAATTCAACATTTATATCGTCTCTTACAAAGTTGGCAACCAAGGTTGGAATACCAATCCCAAGATTTACATAATATCCATCCTGGACTTCCTGGGCAATTCGTTGTGCAATTCCGTTTTTATCTAACATAATAATGTGTTGATTTGAATATGTGTTGATTTGAAAATTATCCCTTTTTCGATGTGCTAATAATTTTGGAAATAATTTTCATAATAGTATTTAAGTCATTTATTAGTTTAGGATCTGGAGTTGGTAAGTGCTGAGATTTCTTACATAACTCTAACCAATACTGAGATTCATCAGCTTCTTTTGCTGCTATTTTAAATTTTATGAATAAAGTCTGCTTTACTTTCAGAATTCTGGGCTTCCCGAATATTCGCCCTTATTGAAGTCCCACTTTTAAATAGCTGTGAAGCCATTTCAAATTTTTTCTGACTTCTTAATACTTCAGTAAAGGAGATCACATGAATAGAAAAATCAAGGGTTTTTCAACTATTATATTTTCCTTATCATCTCTCAATCTTCAAATTTTCAAATTAGCTAAATCTCAAATTATTTTTGTCTCACAGTTCGTTGTTCAATTCTCTTTTCATAATTCTTACCTTGAAAAATCCGCTGAACAAATATTCCAGGAATATGAATTTCATTTGGATCCAACTCACCTGGTTTAACCAATTCTTCTACCTCCGCAACTGTAATTGTTGCCGCACCGCACATTAGCGGATTAAAATTACGTGCTGTTCCCTTAAAAATAAGATTTCCAGCTTCATCTCCCTTCCATGCTTTTACAAATGCAAAATCTGCTTTATACGCATGTTCCAAAACATACATTTTGCCATCGAATTCTCTGGTTTCCTTTCCTTCGGCTACTTCCGTTCCATATCCTGCCGGAGTAAATATTGCGGGAAAGCCCTGTTGTGCTGCTTGGCATTTCGCTGCCAAAGTACCTTGAGGAGTAAGCTCTACGTCCAATTCGCCACTAAGCATTTGTCTTTCAAACTCGGCATTTTCGCCTACATAAGACGAGATCATTTTTTTAATTTGTTTTTTCTGAAGCAGTAAGCCCAAACCAAAATCGTCTACTCCTGCATTATTAGAAATACAGGTGAGATCTTTAAGATCTAATTTTACAAGTTCGTTAATTGCGTTCTCTGGAATTCCGCTAAGTCCAAATCCACCTAGCATCATTGTCATCCCGTCCTTAACACCTTCCAGCGCCTCTTGAACGTTATTTACCGTTTTTTTGATCATCGAAATTTCATTTCGGGAAATTTACAAAAAGTTTGAACTTACTACAACGATTTCAATAAGGCAATTTATCAATACGCTCTAAGAAGGTCGAATAATCTAATTTTTCAAAAAAAAGATCGAGCGCTATACTAATATAGTGCTCGATCTAATGATTTATTATAATCTTACAGTTCTTTAAAATTCTAACTCGTCTGGAATAGTTTGAGAATCATTATTGCCTCGTTTATAGGTATCGCAATTTATTTCAATAGATAAGTTCTCTGGTCTTGGAAATGCTCCACTGGAAACACCAAGGTCTTTTTCAGAATACACATCTTTCATATACATTCCCCAAATTGGTAAGGCCATAGTTGCTCCTTGCCCGTATTGAATACCCGGGAAATGTACTGCGCGATCTTCTCCTCCAACCCATACTCCGGTCACTAAATTAGGAACCATTCCCATGAACCAACCGTCACTCTGATTTTGAGTAGTTCCTGTTTTACCAGCAATTGGATTCTTGAAATCGTATGGATACCCGGTCATGGCATTTTTGTAAAATTCATTATTTACTCCCCAGTTCCCTCTTAATCTGGTACCTGTTCCAAATTGAGTAACTCCTTCCATAAGATTCACGGTTACATAGGCGGTTTCTTTACTTAAAACATCTTTAGTATCTGGCACATGTTGATAAAGTACCGTACCATTCTTATCTTCAATTCGATTAACAATAACTGGTTTTACATAAACTCCTTCATTTGCAAAGGTGCTATAGGCTGATACCATCTCGAATAAGCTCATATCTGCAGTTCCTAAAGCAATAGATGGCACTGCGGGAATATCTTTAGTATCTACTCCCAGTTTGCTCAATAATTCTATTACAGGTCTTGGGCCGGTTTGAGCGATCAATCTTGCAGAAATTGTGTTAACAGAAAAACCAAGTGCGCTCTTAAGAGTCATCATCCCATCGTACTTATCATCACTGTTTGCGGGAGACCAATCACTTTGAGCTCCCATTTTTCCTGCTTCAATAGTAAAATGATTTCTAGGTAAGGTATCGCAAGGTGATAATTTTAATTGATCTATAGCCGTTGCATAAACGAAAGGCTTAAAGGTAGAACCCACTTGTCTTCTCGCTTGCTTTACGTGTTCATATTTAAAACTCTTAAAATCTATTCCTCCAACCCAAGCTTTCACTTCTCCGGTTTGTGGAGTCATAGACATCATCCCTGCTTGCAAGAATGATTTATAATATTTAATAGAATCTCGCGGTGTCATAGTAGTATCTATGGTTCCTTTCCAACTAAATACACGCATTTCGGTTTTTTTATCGAAAGATTTGAGAATTTCATCATTCGATTTTCCTTGTGCTTCCATTTTATGCCATCTTTCCGAAACTCTCATCGCATTTTTCATGATGGCTGCCACCTCATCTTCATTAATATCTCTAAAAGGGGCATTCTTATTTGTTTTGTTTTGTCTATCTAGTTCTTTCTGAAGATTAGAAACATGTTTAGTAACCGCATTTTCAGCAAATTCTTGCATTCTAGAATCTACACTGGTATAGATACGCAATCCATCTCTATAAATATTATAACTAGAGCCATCTGGTTTTGGATTTTTTTCTATCCAATCTTTCATGAAACCTTGAAGATACACTCTAAAATAAGTCGCAATTCCTTCATCATGGCCTTGCGGAGTAAAGGTGATCTTCATTGGAAGTTGTTGCAACGAATCTTTCTCCTCCCTAGTAAGAAATCCGTTCTTTTCCATTTGTTTAAAAACCTGATTTCTACGTTGCTCTACTAATTCTGGTCTTCTAACCGGATTGTAAAGCGCAGAATTCTTAAGCATTGCTACCAATACTGCAGACTCTTCCAATTTTAAGTCTTTAGCCTCTTTATTGAAGTAGATCTTGGAAGCAGAACGAATACCCACTGCTTGGTAAATAAAATCGTACTTGTTAAAGTACATGGTGATTATTTCTTCTTTGGTATACTGACGTTCCAGACGAATTGCAATGATATATTCCTTGAATTTCTGCATTACCCTACCTACAAAATTTTGAGAGACATCTTGTGTAAACAATAATTTTGCTAATTGCTGGGTAATGGTACTTGCCCCACCTCTAGAACCTAAGAAAATTGCTGCTCTAAGTGTTCCTTGTGCATCTATTCCCGAGTGCTGATAATAACGCTCATCTTCTGTAGCAACCAAAGCTTCAATTAACTTATCTGGTAGATCATCATACTTAATAGGAGTTCTGTTCTCGCTGTAATATTTACCTAAAGTTTCTCCATCTGAAGAAAAGATCTCTGTGGCTAAGTTGGTTTCTGGATTCTCTAATTCTTCAAATTTTGGCATTTTACCAAATGCTCCCCAACCTGCAAGCAAGAAAAACAGAATAAATACTAAAATTCCTGCGCCAAAAAGCGTCCAGAATCCAATGATATATTTCCTGAAATTAGAGGTGTCCTTAGAGTTTTTAGGAGTTGTTTTTTTTGAAGGGTTTGCCATTGGTGCCATTACATTAATTTGGAGTTTTTTCTATTCGAAAACCTACTTCAGAAATACCTCCAAGATTTTCTATACCATCTTCCTTGCCATTTTTTCGCATGGCTTGCTGGATGGATACTTTATATTTTCCGGGTTCCGTGAACTTTACATGCTCTTTATACCACAGCTTGCTTTCTTTTAAATCGCCAAAGCCGGTGCCTAACCATTTCCCATTGGGCGCTGCCATTTCATATTCCAAGGTATCGGTAATAACTTTACCTTGAGGAAACTGAATCTCCGCGATAAGAAAAAGGTTGCTAAAGGCAAAATCTGCATTATTTCTCACGTTTATAAACAAATTATAATTCGATATAGAATCTATATTTTGAAGATTAAACGTTAAAACAGAATCTTTATTCCATTGATTGGGCAGACTTTTATATTCGTCGAATACCCTATCGGAATCACAAGCTATAAATACTATAGCTAGACTTAAGATTAAAAAGAACGATCTAGGCATTGTTCGAAGGCTTACCTTTTTTACGCTTATTCTTTCTGCGCTTTTTAGTATTTGCTTTAGGAGTATCAAATCTTGTTAAACTATCCTGTCCAACAACATTGGTATAATCTGTTTTAGATTTACTCTCTACTTCAACAAAAACCTCATATTCTTCTAAACTACCAATTGGTTCTTTAGCGATATTCGCTTTTACAATTACTGAAGCTTGCTCTGCGGTTAATTTATGCCAGTTCATCCATTCTCCCTCATATGCATACCATAACACACCTTGAAAAATATCTATTTTTTGGCAAACCGCAGTTCCCTTTTTTGTGTATAATTTAGTTTCAGTCTTTGGAAAGGCTTTTAAAGCATCTAGATAGGTGTCTAATTCATAGTTAAGACAACATTTTAACTTACCGCACTGACCTGCTAATTTTTGCGGATTCAGGGATAATTGCTGATATCTTGCTGCTGAAGTATTTACAGATCTAAAATCTGTTAACCAAGTAGAACAACACAATTCACGACCACAAGAACCAATTCCTCCAAGCCTTGCTGCCTCTTGCCTAAATCCAATTTGGCGCATCTCTATACGCGTATTAAACTCTCTTGCAAATTCTTTAATAAGCATTCGAAAATCTACACGTTCTTCAGCGGTATAATAGAAAGTAGCTTTAGAACCATCTCCCTGAAATTCGATATCGCTTATTTTCATGCTAAGCTGAAGCCTTATTGCTATCTCTCTAGCACGAACCTTCATTTTATCCTCTCGATCTCTAACTTCTTGCCAGATATCTATATCTCTTTGCGAAGCTTTTCTATAGATCTTAAGGACTTCTTCACTATCTTCTTTTACTTTTTTCTTTTTCATTTGAACTCTCACCAATTCACCGGTAAGTGTTACCACACCAACATCATGACCTGGCGAAGCTTCTGTAGCTACCACATCACCAATACTCAAAGTTAAATTCTCGGGGTTATGAAAAAAGTGTTTTCTACCATTTTTGAAACGAACTTCTACACAATTAAATGGCTCTACCCCATTTGGTAAAGACATATTTGCAAGCCAATCAAAAACAGTTAATTTATTACAACCATCGGAACCACAGGTTCCGTTATTTTTACAACCTTTAGGCTGACCGTCTTTACCGGTCGAGCAACTAGTACATCCCATATTATATATGTTGAAATCCTAACAGTACTAAGCCCGTTGGATTTGGAGTTATTATTAATTCTCAAAAAGTAAATATACCAATATTTATTGGTCCCGGGGGAATTCCCCTAGATTACTTAGTGCTTGTATTTAAGCACTTCAGATCTACCTTTTTTAAAGATCTTATTACTATTTGGAATTCCTTTTCTTAATTCTTTCTGTTCTTCGAAAGGCAAAGCATTAATATCCTTACACGTTGCAGAACAACAACTGTCCATAGCTTTTGTGCAATCTTCACACTGGATAAATAACAGGTGGCAAGCTTCATTTGCGCAGTTAACATGCTCATCGCAGGATTTACCACACTGGTGACAATGAGAGATCACTTCATCTGTGATTCGCTCTCCACGTCTATGATCGAAAACAAAGTTCTTTCCAATAAATTTATTCTCTAATTTAAGATTTTCAACTTGCCGAGCGTATTCTATAATTCCGCCTTCCAACTGAAATACATTTTTAAATCCTTTATGTTTGTAATAGGCACTTGCCTTCTCACATCGAATTCCTCCGGTGCAATACATCACCAAATTTTTATCCTCTTTATGCTCTTTTAGATCTTCTTCAATAATTGGCAAAGAATCTCTAAAAGTATCTACATCTGGAGTAATAGCACCTTTAAAATGTCCTATTTCACTTTCGTAATGATTACGCATATCCACCAAAATAGTGTCTGGATCGTTTAAAAGAGCATTAAATTTTTCTGCATCTACGTGAACTCCTTTATTTGTAACATCGAAACTTTCATCCTCTAAACCATCTGCAACGATCTTATCTCTTACCTTGACTTTTAGTTTCAGAAAAGATTTAAGATCATGCTCAATTGCAATGTTCAATCTTATATTTTCCAAAAAATAAATACTGTCTAGGAAGGCTTTAAAATCATCGAATCTCTTGGCAGGAACAGAAAGTTGTGCATTTATTCCTTCATTCGCAACATAGATTCGTCCAAGCACCTCCATAGTGTCCCATGCGATAAAAAGATAATTTCTAAATAAGTTTGGATTGCCAATTTTGGCATAAGCATAAAAAGAAAGCGTTAACCGATCTTCACCGGCCTCCTCTATTAGGGCAGCTCTTTCCTTTGCGCTTAATTTATTGTACAGTTGCATGCTATACCAATTTTAAGTTTCAAAGAATTTTTTGCAAAGATAAAGCTTTAAATGAAAGCAAAAAAAAATGCCTTGAACTTTCGGTTCTGAAGGCATTTTTTCTGAATGGCTAATTCGTTATTTATTATTTTAAAATTTCCTTAAAACAACCCAATAACGTTAGCCTCCATCAATTCTAATACTACAAGCACCTAAGATTGATGTATTAGAATCAATTCCATTCAAGAGAAAACTAGTTTTTATAAAACGCATACAATTGGGCCTTACTAAAAATAAGACGCTTTAAGCTAAAAAAGGTTGCGTCTTAAAATTGTCATGCATCAAAACTTATACTATTTTAGCAGCACGCATTTAAAAAAGTTAGAAAAATGAGCAACGATAAAGAAAGAGAAGCAAAGTTAAAAGCCCTGAAGCTTACATTAGATAAAATGGATAAGACCTACGGAAAAGGGACGGTAATGAAAATGAGCGATCAAGCCATTTTGGATATTGAAGCTATTTCTACAGGTTCCTTAGGTTTAAATGTTGCATTAGGTGTTGGTGGATATCCCCGCGGTCGAGTTATAGAGATCTATGGACCGGAATCTTCTGGAAAAACAACGCTTACATTACATGCTATTGCGGAAGCACAAAAAGCAGGTGGAATTGCAGCATTTATTGATGCAGAGCATGCTTTTGATAGATTTTATGCTGAAAACTTAGGTGTAGATCTTGAAAACCTGATAATATCTCAACCAGACAATGGAGAACAAGCATTAGAAATTACAGATAATTTAATTCGCTCTGGAGCAATAGATATTATTGTAATAGATTCTGTAGCTGCATTAACTCCTAAAAGTGAGATTGAGGGAGAAATGGGAGATTCCAAAATGGGATTACATGCAAGATTAATGTCACAGGCCTTAAGAAAGTTAACAGCAAGTATTAGCAAAACGCACTGTACGGTGATCTTTATTAACCAATTGAGAGAGAAAATTGGAGTTATGTTCGGGAATCCTGAAACTACAACCGGTGGAAATGCGCTAAAATTCTATGCTTCGGTTAGATTGGATATTAGAAGATCTACACAAATAAAGGATAGTAACAGCAATGTATTAGGTAATAAAACTCGGGTAAAAGTTGTAAAGAATAAAGTAGCTCCGCCATTTAGAACTGCAGAATTCGATATCATGTATGGGGAAGGTATTTCTAAACTTGGAGAGATTATAGACATAGGAGTAGATTACGAGATAATTAAGAAGAGTGGATCTTGGTTTAGTTATGAAGACACCAAGCTAGGTCAAGGTAGAGATGCTGTAAAAGCGGTTTTAAAAGACAATCCGGAATTAATGGATGAGCTTGAAGTGAAAATTGTTAATGCAATTAAGTTAGCAAAAGAGTAATTTGAAACCTTTAAAAAACCGAAAAATTAATAAAATCCCGCAAATGCGGGATTTTTTAATAAACATACGCAACCAATTAGTTAAATATGCATCTGTAAATTACATAACCCGCAAAGTTTATCCATTTCTAGAATGAAAAAGTTGCTGTTTTTGCTTCTCGTCTTTTTCACACTTAGTTGCTCAAAAGATAGGTCCGATTCCGCAATTCAAGAACTGGCATCAGTAACTGCTGTAGATCTCCCGGAGAGATTGGTTTATGGACAGGCTTACGAGTTTGAAGTTCATTTTAAAAAAACTACAGATTGTCATTATTTTTCGGGATTCGATGTCTCTAAAAATAATAACAGTATTGTAGTTGGAGTTGTAAATAGCTTAAACACAAACTCCAACAATTGTAATGCAACAGGTAATACACCGGATACGGCAAAATTAAATTTTGTTGTAGAACGGTTAGATTTTTATATCTTTAAATTCTGGCAAGGAAGTTCTTCAGTAGGTGAAGATAGGTTTCTTACAAAGGAAGTCCCCATAGTTCCACCAGAAAATTAAATTTATATTAACAAATCGGCCCTAACATTTGAGTTTAGATCAACTCATACACAATTGTAAAAAGCAGGATATTAAGGCACAGGAACAATTATATAGGCTTTATGCCAATAAATTGTTTGCTGTATGTCTCAAATATTCTAATAGCTATCAGCAGGCAGAAGATAATCTGCAAGATGGATTTATGATCATTTTTGACAAGATTAAACAGTACCAAGATAAAGGTTCTTTTGAAGGTTGGATGAAGCGGATTATGATAAATACCACGCTTCAGAAATATAGAAAACAAACGGTTTTTGAGATTGTTAATGAAGAACACTTAAGAGAACCAGAAATAGAGATAGATGATGAATTAGTATCTGTAGATTACTTATTAAAGATTATACAGGAACTACCAGATAGATACAGACAAGTTTTTAACTTTTATGCACTAGATGGTTATTCACATAAAGAGATTTCAGAAATGTTGGATATTTCTGTGGGAACTTCAAAATCTAATCTCTCGAGAGCAAGAATAATATTAAAAGAAAAGATTGAAGCCAACCAAGTTGAGGCTGCGGTTCATTCTAGTTAGTAATGGAGGAAAGAAAACATATAGATAGAGTATTTCAAGAGAAATTCAAGGATTTCGAAGCTACGCCGCGTGATGTGGTTTGGGACTCTATTTCTGCTCGATTAAAAAACAATCAAAGAAAGAAACGAGTTTTGCCTATATGGTACAAAATGGCTGGAGTTGCAGCTATTCTTGCGCTTTTCATTAACTATGCAACCGGATTATTTAAATCTTCTGAAATAGAAAATGCAACTGCTTCATCTTTAGTTGAAGATAACACCTTTAGTATTAGTCTAGCCTCGCAAGATTATACAGAGAATATGATAAGGTCTTCTATTATTCTTAAAGCTATAATGCAAGACACTAATAAAAAAGAATCTTTTGCTGTAGAACAATCTCGATCTGATGTAGAAAATTTAGAAGGTGTTGCTTCTTTAAACACAAAGGAAACAAAAGTTATTCGTTTAGTTGCTAAGGAAAAATACACCTTTAGTGATTACAATACTACCGTAGTAAATAATTCATCTACTAAAGAAACGAAGAAAAAGGTACCTTCAAATTTGAAAGATCTTCCTATCCCGGAAGATAAAAAAGAACTTGAAACTTCAGAAATTGCTGCTGCTACTAAAAAATTAAGAGTATCTACAATGGCTGCTCCTATTTTCTATGATAATTTTGGAAGCGGAACTTCAATTGATGCGCAATTCGCCAACAATGAAAGCAGTGGAGAACTATCCATTTCTTATGGAATAAATTTAGCCTATCAAATTTCAGAAAAAATAAAAATTAGATCTGGAATAAGTAAGGTAGATCTTAGCTACAACACTAAAGATATTGCATTTACAGCTGCAGTTAATCCTACAGCTCTTAATGGAATAAATTATGCAGATGGTAATGTTCCTAACTATAGAATTGAGAATCGTATAGTGCGTCCCTTTAATAATCTAAACGCTTCAGCCGAATTTAACAGAGCCAGTTTAGCATCCCCAACCTCTGGATATATCAATCAGAAACTAGGATTTATTGAAGTGCCTTTGGAAATTGAGTATGTATTGGTAGATAGGAAATTTGGAGTGAATATTATTGGTGGTGGAAGTACCTTATTTTTAGACAATAACATGATCTCTCTTAACTCATCAGATTTTTCAACTAATCTTGGAGAAGCCAGTAATTTGAATACAATTAGTTTTAGTACAAATGTTGGCGTGGGAATAGATTACAACATCTCTTCACAATTCGAATTAAATTTAGAACCTATCTTTAAATATCAGCTAAATACCTTTAGTAAAACTACCGGAAATGTAAATCCTTATTATTTTGGAATTTATTCTGGGTTTAGCTTTAAATTCTAAATCCTTTTTAAAGGGATGGATTTCTTAATTCGTGTAAAATGGTCTCGTAAACTTCTTTTTTCAACATCCTCTTATCCTCTTGTTCTATATGGAGCGTGGGAACCATCTTGTGTACTTTAGATCTCATAATACCAGGGCTTCCTGAAAAGAAGGTGTAAGAAAAACGTTTTTTATTATCATGAAAAGTAATAGGAACCACTGGAATTTTATGGTCTATTGCCAATCTAAAGGCACCATCTTTAAAGGCTACTAGTTCTTTAGACTTGTCATCTGGCACTCCTCCTTCTGGAAAGATACAAATGCTGTTACCTTGATTTAACCTGCGTTGTGCTTCTTTAAATACACGTAACCTACTTTGCTGATTTCCCCTATCCACTACAATGCACGTGCGTTTATAGAAAAATCCAAATAACGGAATTTTAGTTAGTTCCTTTTTCCCTACAAAAATAAAAGGATGATCTATTACGGCAAGCATCATCATAATATCTATAATAGAAGTATGGTTCGCTACAAACATATAACTGTCACCTTTAATTAAATTGGCAGCATCTAGCTTCTTTGGAATAAAACCCATTCCGTATAATATACTCTTCGCCCATATCCTTGTACAGTAAAAGTATTGAGGATAGAATTTTTCTGAAGACGAAAAAATTAACAAAAACGGTAGCATAACTATAATGGGTAACCCCATAAGGATATAGAACCAAATTCGCCAGACAGTAATTAATAATTTTCTAAAAATATTCATACGAACCAAAAATACTAAAATGAATTAAGCGAATTCAACAAAAGAAGTACCTTTGTGAAAATTTAAAAAAGTCCATGTCTAGAATACTTACCGGCGTACAAAGCACAGGAACCCCACATTTAGGTAACCTACTTGGCGCGATCATTCCCGCAATTGAAATGGCAAATAAGCCAGAGAATGAATCATTTTTATTCATTGCAGATCTACATTCGCTAACCCAAATAAAAAATCCAAGAGTTTTAAAAGAAAACACCTATTCTACTGCGGCAACGTGGTTGGCATTTGGATTAGATATCGAAAAAACAGTATTCTATAGACAAAGTGATATTCCCCAGGTAACCGAGCTTTCCTGGTATTTAAGCTGTTTCTTCCCTTACCAACGATTAACACTTGCGCACTCCTTTAAGGACAAAGCTGATAGATTAGAGGATGTGAACTCCGGATTATTCTCTTATCCAATGCTGATGGCTGCAGATATATTATTGTATGATGCACAAATAGTTCCTGTAGGAAAAGATCAGTTACAACATATAGAAATGACAAGAGATGTTGCTTCTAGATTTCATGCACAAATGGGTGAAACCTTTGTAATGCCTGAAGCTAAAGTGGAAGAACATACCATGTATATCCCCGGTACAGATGGTGCTAAAATGAGCAAATCCAAAGACAATGTGATCAATCTTTTTTTACCAGATAAGCAACTTAGAAAGCAAATCATGGGTATCCAAACAGATAGCACTCCAATGGAAGCCCCAAAAGATCCAGATACCTGTAATGTTTTTGCACTTTATAAATTATTAGGTAAAAAAACTCAGGTTGAAGAACTTCGTAACAAATACATAGCAGGGAATTTTGGGTATGGCCACGCAAAACAAGGATTATATGAACTTATTATAGATAAGTATGCTGTAGAACGCGAAAAGTATACTTATTACATGAATAATTTATCTGAGATAGATGCTGCTTTAGAAAAAGGTGCTGTAAAAGCAACGGCTATTGCTAATTCTGTTTTGGAGAAAGTAAGAACAAAATTAGGGTATTAAATAACCTCAAACAACTTTCCAGGAAGCGGGCGAATTGCCCCTTTTAATTCCATTTCTAACAAAATGCCCGCTGCCTTATAAGTAGGCATTTTGCAATTTAGTGCAATATGGTCTAATTGCTGCTTCCCTGCTTCTTGTAGAAAATCATATAGCAACTGCTCCTCTACTTCCAACTCTACAAACAATTGTTTTTGTATAGCTCCGGTCTTAGTTTGTACTTCCCAATTTAGAATATAAATTAGATCTGCAGCCGAGGTTAATACATGTGCATTTTGAGATTTAATAAGGTTAAGACAACCTGTACTTTGCACATCTGTTGGTCTTCCAGGAACTGCAAAAACTTCCCTATCGTAAGAATTAGCGATATCTGCAGTTACCAAAGAACCTCCTTTAACTGCGCTTTCTATTACCACGGTGGCTTCACTTAATCCTGCAATAATTCTGTTTCGCTTTAAAAAATTATTTCTATCAAAATTATCCGAGCTCCAGAAATCTGTAAAAAAACCACCATTCTCTTCTAAAGAAGCTTTGTATTTGGAGTGAGATTGAGGATATAATTGATTCAATCCGTGCGCTAAACATCCTATGGTTTGCAAGTTATTTTTAATTGCTGCTTTATGGGCGGTTATATCTACTCCATAAGCAAAACCAGAAATAATAATCGGATCTAATGGAGCCAGTTCCTCTATAAGCTTTTCACAAAAAACAGCGCCAGCAGAAGTGATCTTTCGGGTTCCAACAATACTCAGTATCTTCTTCTTTTTAAGATCTATATTTCCTTTTGAAAACAATAAAATTGGCCCGTCATTACAATGTTTAAGTTTTTCCGGATAATCCCTGTCTTGATAATAATGATAATCGATCCCATTATTTTGAATGAATTTTAACTCAGCTTCAGCTAAACTCAATCTATCCGCATCAAAAAGACCTTGCAATTTTATCTTTCCAATACCATCAATTTTTAGCATACTCTCTTTCTTAGCTTTAAAAATTGCTTCCGCAGAGCCAAAATGCCGGATCAATTTTTTAGCAGTGCTATCGCCAAGATTTGGAGCACTTTGTAATGCTAGAGTGGAAAGTAATTCAGAATCAGTCATAAACAGGTATTTCCTCCAAAATTTATTTTTTAATGAATATAAAATAATATTATGGTATTTCACTGGTTTACAACTCCTTCCGAAGAAATTATATAAAGAGATTTCTAATAAAAAGATTTGTTAATAAGATATCTTTGGCTATTTTTAGGGTATCACTAAAATTCCTATTTTTGTTTAGATGACTATAGCTACCTACATTTCCGACTTACTTTATAGATACGAGTGTGTAATTTTGCCTGGATTTGGAGCCTTTTTAACTCAAAAGGTTTCTGCCAGTTATAATGAAAATGAGCAAAATTTCTATCCTCCAAAGAAGCAGATATCTTTTAACTCTCAGCTTACTAAAAATGATGGGTTATTAGCAAATTATATCGCAGAGGTTGAAAACCTTGGATATAGACAAGCTATCTATAAAATTGAAGAATATGTTTTACAACTTCAATTACAATTGGAAAGAGAAAAAAGCTTCTCTTTAAAGAATATTGGGTCTATTGAGGTAACAGACGAAGGGAAGATTAAGTTCTCTCCTCTAACATCTTCTAACTTTTTGTCGGCATCTTTTGGATTGGCCGAAATCCCTGCGATGCGATTGACTAGAGAAGAACTTAAGAAGGAAGTTGAAGCTTTAGAGGAAAAAGCGCCTATTTTATTTACTCCAGAAAGAAGGAATAAAGTTCCTTATTTAAAATATGCGGCTATTGGTTTACTTGCACTTGGATTAAGCGGAGTTGCTGGTTTAAAATTGTATAGCAATCAGATTACAAATCATAACCTAGCAGAACAACAAGCTGCAGAATCTCAACTTCAGCAAAAAATTCAAGAGGCTACTTTTGTTATAGATAATCCACTTCCTGAGATCACTTTTACTGTAACTAACCAAAGTGGAAATTATCATATCGTGGCTGGAGCTTTTCGAGTAGAAGAGAATGCGCACCAAAAGGTGGAAGAATTGCGCGCTGTTGGGCACAAAGCTCGTTATATAGGTGAAAACAGATATGGTTTACACCAAGTGGTATATAGTAGTTTTCAATCCAGAAGAGATGCCATAAATGCTTTGAGAGCGATCCAGAAAACAGATTCTGGCTCTTGGTTACTCACTCAAGAACTTTAGGATTCTATTAACTTGTTTAGACTAGCTTAGCAATGTACCTTTGCCCAAAATTGGCGCAATGCAAGCAAGAACACCTAAAGATTCCAGAACTATTCTTACCGACTTGGTATTACCAAGTGAAACCAATCCATTAAATAATCTTTTTGGAGGTGAACTTTTAGCTCGCATGGACCGTGCTGCAAGTATTGCTGCACGTAGACATAGTAGAAGAATTGTGGTAACTGCTTCTGTAAATCACGTGGCTTTTAATAAAGCCATTCCTTTAGGAAGTGTAGTGACTGTTGAAGCTGCTGTTTCTCGCGCTTTTAAGAGCTCTATGGAGATCTTTATAGATGTTTGGGTAGAAGACAGAGAAAGCGGGAGAAGATCTAAAGCAAACGAAGCTATCTACACATTTGTGGCTGTAGATGAAACTGGCGCACCAGTGCTTGTTCCTGAATTAACTCCTGAAACCGAATTGGAAATAAATAGATTTGAAGCTGCTTTAAGAAGAAAGCAATTGAGTTTGGTTTTAGCAGGAAAAATGAAGCCAAAAGATGCTACCGAGCTTAAGGCCTTATTCGAATAAGAAAGTCTAAGAATTTACTTCCTTACCCACTTCTAACTTCTGAAAAAGCGCTTCTCTGAAATTCTCCGGAAATTTAGGATAGATATGCATTTCATCATAACTGTTATATTTTACGAGTACATAAATTTTGGGTTGACCATATAAAAATCTAATCCGTTTTTTATATTGTTTGATCTCTACAACACAAATGTCCTTCAAAGCAACTCGCTTTTTATTGAATGGCTCGTTAAGTAAAAACTGAGTATTGGTTATGCCGTAGTTGGTAAAAGAATAATAAACGAACGGTATTAAGAAAAAGAAAAACGGTTATAACAAATAGAGATGCAATTCTTGCTCGTAATAGGCCGTTAAACCCAAGATCAAAGAAAAAACAATGAAAAGTATAATTGCGCTATTGCCGTAATTGGATCTAAATTGCTGTTCTTTCACATTACATTTTTAAAATCCAATCTGCAGGATCCATTTTTTCTGTATTCTTATAGATTAAGAAGTGTAAGGTTGTTTTACCAGAACTGGAACTTGTAGCAACTTCTCCAATATCTTGACCCAAGGAAACCGCATCTCCCTTTGTAACGTATACGTTTGAAAGGTTGTTATAGATGGTGATGTAATCCCCATGACGCACCATAATGGCTTTATTAGCCCCTTTTACGGCTTGAACTTCACTTACAGTTCCACCAAATACCGCTCGTGCTTTCGCTCCTTTATCTGTATCTATTCTAACTCCGTTGCTGTTTACCGTGGTACTTTTTACAATAGGATGCTGCTGCGTTCCAAATCGCATACTTACTACACCAGATCTTACCGGCCATGGTAATTTCCCCTTGTTACTTGCGAAATTTGCTGCCAATACCTTTGCTTCTGGAGTGAGCTCATAGGTATCTCTAGATTTGGATCCGCTTTCTTTGTTTGCCTTTGCAATAGAAGCTCGAATAATTTCGTCTATTTGCTTATCTATAGCATTCATTTCCTGCTGCTTCTTTTTAATCTGAGAGGCAAAATCTCCTTCTTTCTGCCTTATGCTTTTAATAAGAACCTGTTGAGATTGCTTATTTTTCTCCAATTGCGAGCGGGTAGACCTATTCTCTACTATTAATTTCTCTTTTACCTTCTTCTGATCTAATAAATGTATGTTCAATGACTGTAATTGCTCGGACTTGACCTTGATCTCGTCTCCTTGCTTCTTTCTATAATTGGCATATTGCTTCATATATTGAAGCCTTTTGTAGGCTTGCAAAAAGTTTTGTGAAGAAAGCAGGAACATAATTCTGCTTTGTTGCGATTTGCTCTTGTAAGATTTCTGGATCATCTTTCCGTAATCTTCCTTCAAGCTCTCAAGTTCTTTTCTCAAAGTCTGTATCTTACCTGTATTGGCACTAATGTCCCTCGTAAGCAAATTAGCTTGCTGATTGGTGACCTTTATTAAATTCTCTGTAGTTCTTATTTGCCTCACCAGATCCTCCACTTCTGTAAGCACCGATTTTTCTTTTTTCTTATTGGAAGATCTTAAATTATTTATCTTTTGTATCTCTTCACGTAACTGAATTCGGCGTTCTTCCAGATCCTCACGCGAGTTCTGAGAATACAAGTTTGCACTTCCTATAAATAGAAATGCAACAATAAAAATATATTGGGGATAGGACTTTAACTTCATTATTCTATTACAATTTCATCATAACCAGATGGAATATCAAAAGGGAAACTCACCGGTTCATTAAAGGTCACAGAGCGATAAAATATTTCTATTTGTGTTCCTTTGCCCTCGCTGTTAGCTACTATTTTGATCTCTTCAGGGAAATCCTGATTATTAACTTTTTGATATTTTGGATAGGTCACTGTTACATTTCTATTCTCCTTCTCCTGAGATAGTTGTTGTGCAATGGCCTTATAACTTTTAGGATCTAACAAAAATAATTTTTTAATTAATTCCAATTCATTCGAAGGTACTAATTGATAACCTTGGGTAGATTCAGTTAGCACATATTTATCTTCTCGAAGATCATATATGGTTTGCCCTATCAATAAATTCTGTAATTTTTCAAAGTCAAGATCGGTACCAATCCAATTGCTCACTAAACTATAGTCGCCATCAAAATAGGTCTTTCCTATTTTTTCGTAATAACTCACTCTATCTTTAGTGATAAGCGCTTTAGCCAACGGAATTCCCAATAATTGGGCGCTCATCCAAATCGCACTATCCTTTTGCATTCTAAAACTTACAGTTAGAGATTGCGAGCGTTCCTCATCCTGATATTGAAGTCTTAACCTACTGTTCAAGGTTTTAAAATTAGCTTCTTTTCCATAATGCATAGATACCACTTTAGTGGTTGCAGCATCTTCTATTTTTACTGTTTTATTCTTACTTCCACATCCCATTATTAGAAGAGACATAAGTATTAGGGTAGCAATATTTTTAATCATTTAATTTCAAGTTTTTATTAAGCACAGTGGCTTTTTCCTTAAATTCTGTAGCCTTAGATTCATCTCCCAATCCTTTGTAAGCAAAAGAAATTTGCATATAAAAATCAGATTCCATAATCACATCGTCTATCAAATAATCCTGTCCAAATGTAAGTATTTCTAGTGCTTCCTTGTGCTGGTTTAAATTATTTAAACTAACACCTTTTACAAGATATAAGAACGGTTGCGCAGGGAAAATTTCCAATGCAGAACTACTGTTTTGAAGAGCTTCTTTATATTTTAACTGGTCTATTTGAAGAAGCAGCGTAGTTCTAAGCAAGTTATAGTTATCTATATTTTTAGATAAACCTAATTCGTAAAACGCCAGTGCTTGTTTTTTATCTTTTTTCAGGAGAAAATATTCTCCAAATTTCTCAAAGATCTCCAGACTGTTCTCTTCTTCTGAAAACAAAGCAGCTACTTGCCTTAGCTCCCCCTCATACTTTGGGTTTTCATTTACGAAAAGCAGAAAATCATTCAACACTTTGAATTTTGAAGTGGCATCAATTTCTTCAGATTCCAACACCAATCTCATAGAGTGTAAGGCTTCGTCTGTCTTGTTGTTATTTAAATAAAATTTATACAATGCCAAATGAACCACTTTTGAATTCGGAAAAAGTTGTCTCATTTTTTCGGCAGTGGCAAAAGCTTCTTTTTCCAAACCTTCGTCACTATAAACATAAATGAGATTTAAGTAATTCATCTCATTTTCAGGATTAATCTTTATAGATTCATGAAGCGTTTTAATTTGTGCTGAAGTATTGTTGGTAAGCGCATAAATCTGCTGTCTCAAGCTATTTCTGTATTCTGTAATGCCAAGCTCTGCATCCAATTTGTCCAATAAACCAATAAGCTTATCAAATTGTTGTTGTTCAAAATAGATCTTCGCCAGATCATCATAATACTTATCATTGAAGGCTACCAGATTCTTCGAAATAACAATTGCTTCTTCATATTGTTTATTCAAATAATAGGTCTCGAATAAAGCTGCCATGATCCACTCTCTGTTCGGGGACAAGCGATTTGCCTTCTGAAAATTGCTTATAGCATTCTCATAATTCTTTAGCGATTTATAATTCTTGCCAAGTTCAAAAAATAGCACTGGATTATTAGGCTGAAGCTGTTCACAAATCTTAAGCTCTGTTATTGCTTTATCATAATTCTCGATAGCCTTTTGCTTAAGTGCCTCAAAAAAATGTTCCTGAAAAGCATCGCTTACCTCACCAAGATCGTCTACGGCAACTTCTTGAAAAGGAGTAGGCGCTTCTTGAGCACTAAGCTTAGAGGTCCAAATTCCCATAAAAAGGAAAACATAAACGAGTAAATGCTTCATTAGGATTATAGATTTATACTATTCCAACACCGAATAATCTCCAATACTTATTTGGGTAAAATTACCATCGAACTTTGCGTTATTACCAATCATAGCATTATCTAGATTGGCATTTAGAATTACCGATTCTGCTTGAATAAGACTATTCTTTATAGTTGAATTTTCAATTTTTGTACCATTTCCAATAGAAACATTGGGACCTATTTGAGCATTGATGAGCACAACATTTTCACCAATAAAACAAGGCTCGGTAATTTCAGAATTAGTGATCTTCACAGTATCTGAGATCAATTTTTCACCGTCTTGATGCAAGAAATGTAACATTCTACCATTGGTTTCCACGGTGATTTGTTTATTTCCGCAGTCCATCCATTCGTCCACTTTTCCGGGAACAAAAACATTCCCACTGGATTGCATCGCTTTAATACCATCATTTATTTGATATTCACCACCACGAATAATATTTTGATCTAATACTTTTTGAAGTTCCCCTTTAAGAACAGCAACGTCTTTAAAATAATAGATTCCAATTACAGCAAGGTCTGAAACAAATTCTTCCGGCTTTTCCACCAGTTCGGTGATCTGATTATTATCGTCCAACTTTACTACGCCGTAGGCATTCGGGTTTTCAACTTGCTTCACCCAGATCACTGCATCGGCATTTTTATCAAGAGTGAAATCTGCTTTAAACAAGGTGTCGGCATAAGCAACCACTGCAGGACCGGTAAGCGAATCCTTAGCGCACATTATAGCGTGCCCGGTCCCCAAAGGTTTATCCTGATAATAGATTGTTCCTTTTGCGCCTAAACTCTCGGCAATCGCTTTTAAATCGGTTTCTACCTTTTCACCAAAATCTTGTCCAATGATAAATGCCACTTCATCTACCTTTTCATCCAAGACCTTTGCGATATCTTCTACAAGCCTATGAACAATTGGTTTTCCAGCAATCGGAATTAATGGTTTTGGCACAGTTAACGTATGAGGTCTTAATCTTGAGCCGCGACCGGCCATTGGTACTATTATCTTCATCTTATATTTTTAAAGTTCCCAAAGCGGGAATATTTTTTAAAATTATTTACTTCCGGTGCTTCCGAAGCCACCTGCTCCCCTGCTGCTATCTTCTAATACTTTTACCGGCTCCCAAGTGATCTGTTCATGTTTGGTAATTACCATTTGTGCAACTCGCTCCCCATTTTCAATAAGAAAATCTTCATTAGAAAGGTTTACAAGAATTACGCCTATTTCTCCACGATAATCGGCATCTATAGTCCCAGGTGAATTTAAAACAGTAATTCCCTTTTTGGCTGCCAGACCACTTCTTGGTCTCACCTGAGCCTCAAAACCCAAAGGCAATTCAATAAAAAGTCCTGTTTTCACAATGGCTCGTTCTAAAGGTTTTAACGTAATAGCTTCTGAAATATTGGCTCTCAGGTCCATTCCTGCAGAGAATGCAGTTTCATAATTCGGTAAATCGTGTTCCGACTTATTTATAATTTTCACTTTCATCTTCTTAATATTAATTTTTTTATGGCCTTTTCCTCTTGGGTGTAGATCAGAATTATAAAAGCTAGCCATAATGCTATACCTACCAAATAATTATTTCTGAAAAGATAAAATGAAACTCCAGAGAAAACAACCGAAACTATAAAATACAAACTTATCTTTTTAAGATTATATGGTATTGGATAATATTTTTGACCCAAATAATATGATAAGAACATCATGATGCCATATGCCAAAAAAGTGGCAATGGCAGAAGCCATATAGCTCATGGTTGGAATTAATGCAAAATTGATTCCTAAAGTTACTACAGCTCCTACTATAGAGATATAGGCTCCCATTTTTGTGCGATCTGTCACTTTATACCAAACAGATAAATTGTGATAGATCCCTAAACAAAAATTGGCCAATAAAATAAAGGGAACAATTTTCATGGCTTCCCAGTAATCACTATCTCTAATTAAGAGTTCTTTTAGCAGATCGGAAAATATAATTACTGTCAATAAAATAACAGATCCAAATGCCACAAAATAACGGGTGATCAACGCATAGGTTTCGGGAGCATTCTCTTCTGTAGCTTTACTAAAAAAGAAGGGCTCTACCCCCATTCTAAAAGCAGTTGCAAATAATGTCATGAAAATAGCCAGTTTATAACAAGCTGAATAAGCTCCTACTGCGCCTTCAGCAATATTGCTGGGTAGTAACCAGCCTAATAGAATTCTATCGAAAGACTCATTTATGGCAAAAGCAATTCCTGCGAAAAGCACAGGATAGGTATATCTAAGCATTTCCTTCCAAAGATTTTTACTGAAACTATATTGGATCTTAAAATAAAAAGGAATCAATATTAACAGAGAAATGGCGCTGGCAATAACCATCGATATAAAAATGTACGATAATTCAAAATTGGGCAGATAGATTGCATCAATCATTCCGTTGGAAGTTTCTGAAGCTATTTCTGGTAATAACAATAAGAAAAACACATTAAGACCTAAATTAACTCCGACGTTCAAGATCTTAATTATGGCATAGCGCATTGGTTTCTGATTGGCGCGTAGCCAAGCAAATGGAATGATCACCAAAGCATCTAAAACCAATACCATGATGGTATAAGAAATATATTCTTCCTTTATCCCAGACCAGCTTGCTAAGTGTTCTTTTAATGTAAAAGCTAATACTAGAAATAATAGGGAACTTATTATTAAGGAAACTGTAGCAGTAGAAATAACTAGTTTTTTATCCTTTTCCTTATGAAAGAAACGAAAAAAAGCAGTTTCCATTCCATAGGCTAGGATCACATTAAAAAGAACGATCCAAGAAAAGATAATTGAAACCTCTCCATATTCCTTTTTTGGAAGAATATCTGTATAAAGTGGAACCAGTAAAAAGCTCAGCATCCTAGGCAATACTGTTGCCAGTCCGTATATGAATGTTTGCTGAAAAAGTTTTTTTAATGAACCCAATAAGGATGTACTAGTTAGAGGGGATAAATTTATTCAATTAAGTGATAGGGCACAACTAAATCCGCATACACTTAAATATCAATTTATAAACAATAAAAAACGGAGTGAAAAAGCTTCACCCCGTTTTAAAGGTTAATAAATATAAGATTATACTCGTTCTTTAACGCCTGAAAGTATATAATATTTCACTTTGGTGTTCTGAGTGAAGATTAAAATTGCTTCGTCATCACTCAATTCATAGTCCATTTTTTCTGCCTTCTGAGGCATTTTGTTTCCATATTCCTCTTTAGGATCGGAACTCATAATTAAATCTTGACTAGTATTATTGAAAGTTGCCATGTATACTCCTGGCTTATCTGCACTGGTAATAAGCGCTGCTTTCTTATTTCTGAAGTACACACTATCTAAACTCACTCTTTTTGTTTGAATGGTAGTTACGGGAATGTATAAGGTAATTATTTCTCCTTGTTTGGTGTAATAAGCTTTTTCCATTTTTACGGGAGCTTTTTCTTGTAGCTCTTTATTGCCTGCACAACTTGCAAATAGTGTAGTTACCAAAGTTGCGCTTAAAAGTAAGTTAAGGTATTTCATGATGGACTTGTTTTAGTTATTACATCTAAAACAAAATGAGTGCCAAAAGAAAACCCCTTCAGAAAACTGAAGGGGTTTTTATATTTTGAAATAGTTCTTTTGTCAGTCTCAGTTTGTCGAAGACTTTTACAAGATTATAATCGCACTTCGACAGGCTCAGTGTGACAAGGAGTTTTTAATTATTCAATGCTTCAGCACCACCAACGATCTCTAAGATCTCATTAGTAATAGCAGCTTGTCTAGCTTTGTTGTATGACAATTTAAGCGCATCTCTTAATTCAGTTGCATTATCTGTTGCCTTGTGCATCGCCGTCATACGAGCTCCATGCTCAGATGCTAAAGAATCACTCATCGCTTTGAATAACTGCATTTTTAAAGACTTTGGAATAAGGTCTTTTACTATTTGTTCCTTTTCAGGCTCAAAAATATAATCTAGAGTTACGTTCTTATTAGTTTCAAACTTCTCGATTGGTAAGAACTGTTCTGTAATTACATCCTGAGTTGCAGCATTAATAAATTGGTTGTATACAATAGAGATCTCATCATACTTTCCATCCATGAACCATTGCATGATAGTCTCTGCTATAGCAGCAACATTGTCATATTTTAGGTCATCAAAAATAGCATTGTTGTTCTCTGCTACGGTATAAGTCTTACTTAAAACATCATTCGCTTTTTTTCCTAAAGTTAAGATCTCTACGTTTTTGTCGCTGTATTTAGAAGCAGCAACCGCTCGAGCACCTTTAACAATATTGGTGTTGAAAGCTCCAGCCAATCCTCTGTTAGATGAAATAGCAACAATCAAGACCTTTTTAACTTCTCTTTGTTCCGCAAAAGCACTTCCGCTGTCTGCATCTAAAGAAGCACTAAGACTTTGTAGCAATTCTGTTAACTTTTCAGAATAAGGTCGCATTGCAGTAATGGCATCCTGCGCTTTACTCAACTTTGCAGCCGATACCAATTTCATGGCACTGGTAATTTGCATGGTTGATGAAACCGAAGTAATCCTGCTACGTAATTCTTTTAAGTTTGCCATAATGTATAATTATAAATTCAGAATTCTGAATTAAGAATTTTTAATAATTGTAACTAACAACTTTATTAATTCATCACATTTAAACTGTAGGTCATTTGGAACATTTTTAGTTGTTGCTTCTAAAAGTTCCAACCAATACGAGGTTTCTTCCGCCTCCTTTAATGCGATGGAGAGTTTATTTTTAAAATCCTTAGTACTAACAGCTCTTTGAGATTCTCTAATATTTGCACCAATACTGGTGCCACTCCTTATTAGTTGATGTGAGAGTTCAAACTCGTTAATGCTTTTAAGCTCTCTACAGTATTTTATGATATCACAAGAAAAGGAAAAACTTTTATCTACTACTATATTCCCCGTTTTCTTGTAAACCATTTAAATCATAATTTTGAATTCTGAATTCTGAATTCTAAATTAGTTCTTATATTTTGAAGAAATCTCTTTTGCAGCTAAAACTAAAGTATCTGTAATTTCATCTGTAAGTTTTCCAGCTTTTAAACCATCCAAGGTTGCCCGATGTTTTACATTTAAGTATTCTAAATACTCAGTTTCAAATTCTTTTACCTTGTTAACAGGCACGTCTCTTAAAAGGTTCTTAGCTCCTGCAAAGATAATTGCAATTTGCTCTTCTACCGGATAAGGATCATTCTCTGCTTGTTTCAAGATCTCTACGTTACGCTTTCCTCTTTCAATTACATTTAAAGTAGCAGCATCAAGATCGGATCCAAACTTAGCAAATGCTTCCAATTCACGGAATTGTGCTTGATCTAATTTTAGAGTTCCTGCAACCTTTTTCATCGCTTTAATTTGAGCGTTACCACCCACACGAGATACCGAAATACCAACATTAATCGCTGGACGTACCCCAGAATTAAATAAATCTGAAGTTAAGAAGATCTGCCCATCTGTAATAGAAATTACGTTGGTTGGGATATATGCTGAAACGTCTCCTGCTTGAGTTTCAATAATTGGTAATGCAGTTAAAGATCCACCACCTTTTACCAAATGCTTTATGCTATCTGGAAGATCATTCATTTCTGAAGCGATCTTGTCATTATTTATCACTTTTGCAGCACGCTCTAACAATCTAGAGTGTAAAAAGAATACATCCCCAGGATATGCTTCACGTCCCGGTGGGCGACGTAATAATAACGAAACCTCACGATAAGCTACCGCTTGTTTAGAAAGATCATCAAACACAATAAGGGCAGGACGACCAGTATCTCTAAAATACTCACCAATTGCAGCACCTGCAAATGGAGCATAAACTTGCATTGGAGCAGGATCTGATGCATTTGCAGCAACAATGGTAGTATAAGCTAAGGCACCTCTTTCTTCTAATTTCTGTGCAATTCCTGCAACAGTAGAAGCTTTTTGTCCAATAGCCACATATATACAATGTACTGGTACTCCAGCATCGTAAAATTCCTTTTGATTTAGAATGGTATCGATACACACCGCAGTTTTACCTGTTTGGCGGTCACCAATAACTAGCTCTCTCTGTCCTCTTCCAACTGGTACCATTGCATCAATAGCTTTGATCCCTGTTTGCATAGGCTCGGTAACTGGCTCACGGTAAATAACCCCTGGTGCTTTACGCTCCAATGGCATCTCATAGGTTTCACCTTGGATAGGTCCTTTTCCATCTATAGGAGCTCCTAACGTATCGATTACTCTTCCTGTAATTCCTTCACCAACTTTAATGGAAGCAATACGTTGAGTTCTTTTTGCTACAGATCCTTCTTTAATTGCTTTAGAAGGTCCCAAAAGTACTACCCCAACATTGTCTTCCTCAAGGTTAAGTACAATTCCTTCTAATCCACTTTCAAATTCAACTAATTCTCCATACTGTGCATTTGCTAATCCGTAGATACGGGCAATTCCATCTCCTACTGTTAGTACTGTTCCTACTTCATCTAAAGAAGCTTTTGCTTCAAAACCTGAAAGTTGTTTTTTTAATATTGCTGAAACTTCAGCTGGATTTACTTCGGCCATAATTATTAGAATAAAATTGATACACTTAAAGCGTACCTGTTTTCATTAAATTTTTGAAATATAGGTGTTGTTGGTAAACTCTCTTTTTAAATTACTAAGACTTTTAGCAACACTTGTATTGTATTGAAGGTCTCCTATTCTAAGGATAAAACCTCCTAAAATGCTTGGATCTACTGTACTTTCTAAGGTTGCAACGTTTCCTGTAAGCTCCTTAACTTTCTCAAGAATCTTAGCCTCTAAATGGGCATCCAAAGGAACCGCAGTAGTTACTTTCGCAACTTGAATATGGTTCATTTCATTGAATAAAGCAGTATATTTTTGAGCCACGGCTTGTAGCTGAATAATTCTGTTATTGTCGATAAGAACATCAAAAGCACCCAAGGTTATAGTATGGGCATCTTTAAAGATCTCCTTTAAAGCGCTCTTTTTAACATCTGATTTTACAACCGGGCTAGCCAAAACTTCTTGTAAATCTTCACTGGTAGAAACAGTTTCGGAAATTGAAACCATATCATTATTTACCACTTCGGCAGCATTTTGATCTTTTGCCAATTCTAAAATTGCTTTCGCATATCTCTGTGCAGCTCTAGTACTTTTCATAAACTTATTTTAACGAAACATCTGCTAACATGTCCTCAACCAACTTGTGTTGTCTCTCTGTAGTAGATAATTGTTCCCGTATAACTTTTTCTGCTATCTCTATAGATAAGGTTGCAACTTGGTTTTTAAGATCTACCATCGCTGCATTTTTCTCGTTCTCGATAACTACTTGAGCATTAGCCACAATCTTATCTGCTTTTGCCTGAGCCTCTGTAGCAGCTTCACTAACAATCTTTTCCTTTAGCTCACGTGCTTCCTTAAGCATGGCATCTCTTTGTGCTCTTGCCTCGTTTAATAATTTCTCATTATCTGCCTGAAGGTTTTGCATTTCCATCTTTGCCTTTTCAGCGGATGCCAATGCATTTTTAATACCTTCTTCACGACTATTTAAAGAGTCTAAAATTGGTTTCCAAGCAAATTTTTTCAGCAAAATAATTAATACTACCAGTATTAGTGCCTGCCAAAAAAATAACCCGAAAGAAAAATCGTTAATTAACTTTTCCATAATCTTATATTAAGTAACCTTGTTTTTAAAATTTAATCTAACCTTGCAACCAACCGTTACAAGGTTAGATATTTTTTTGATTATACTGCGAATAACGCAGCAAAAGCAACACCTTCCAAAAGAGCGGCGATAATAATCATCGCTGTCTGGATTTTTCCAGTTGCCTCTGGCTGACGAGCAATAGCATCCATTGCAGAACCACCAATCTTACCAAGACCAATACCTGCACCGATAATTACTAAACCAGCTCCAATTAAATCAACATTCATAGCTTCCATATCTACTTATTAAAAATTAAACTTACTTATTTATAAACTTTTATATTACTGGGATATCCTCGCTATGATCTTCCGGATGATGATCATGATCTTCTACCGCCATACCTATATACAATGCACTTAAAAGGGTAAATATATAGGCTTGTAAAAATGCTACTAACAATTCTATAACCGAGATAAACAAGGTAAACCCAAAAAATGCAGGACCTGCTATCCAGTTTTTAAATATTACTATTAATCCTAACAAACTCATTAAAACTACGTGACCCGCAGTCATGTTTGCAAACAATCGAATCATTAATGCGAAAGGTTTTGTAAACATACCAAGAACTTCGATTGGCATTAATACAATCTTCATTGGAATTGGCACTCCTGGCATCCAGAAAATATGCTTCCAATAATGCTTGTTACCACTAAACTGTACTATAATAAAAGTGATTAATGCCAAACAGAAAGTAACAGCGATATTTCCCGTTACGTTTATACCAAGTGGGGTTAATCCAATTAAGTTTAAAATCCAAATAAAGAAAAACACAGTAAGCAAAAAGCCCATATATTTTCTATAGTTTGCACCAATATTTGGCTTAGCAATATCGTCTCTTACATATATTACTAAAGGCTCTAAAACGCGTCCAAAACCACCTGGTAAATCTTTCTTTTTATAGGAAGAAGCAAGACTTTTAAACATAATAAACATTAATACGGAAACAAAAAGCATTGCCAAAACGTTTTTTGTAATAGAAAAATCTATTGGGCGTTCATTCGATGGAAATCCTTCCTCATCGTAAGAAATAGTTCCAGCCGCATCGGTCTTATATATTTTATTATGGTACAATTTGTAATGCTGACCGCCTTTTTCTACCAATTCTTCACCATGGTGAAATTCTGATGCAGAAAAAACTTTTAAACCATTATCCAGATCGTAAATAATTACCGGTAAAGGAAAACCATAATGCTCCCCAATACTACCATCTGAAAAGAAATTAAAATAATGGGAATCTTGAAGGTGATGATCTATATATTCTGTTACCTCTTCTTTTGTATTGATAGCGCCAGGCACTTCATGAGCCTGCGGATCCTTATTTTCAGCATGATCCTCACCATGTTCCTGTGCATAACTATTTACAGAGACAAGCACTAAAAAAACAGCCAATAAAAATTTAACGATGTTATCCTTTTTCATTCCAAGTATAGTTTCGGTCTATAAATTTCGGTGCAAATGTACACAATTTTAATAAAAATCAATCCTAAAAAACTTCATTAAGTTTTAAAAATTGAATTTTACTCTAACTCCTTGTCATTATTGTAGTTATAGCGATTTAAAATACGTACCACATAGAATATTTCTATCCCCAAACAGAGAACAAAAGGGATAATAAAGAGTAAGAAGTCCGATTTGTTTATTTCTATGTTTTGGATTTTTGTAAGAAAGAAGAAAATGGCAAATTTCAACATGCTTACCCCTAAGTAAATAAATCCTAATTTATCTTTTAATTTATTCTGAAATAAAATTACGTTCAGCATCAAAAAGTAGGTGAATATAAAATTAAAGAGATAGCTAAACTTTATAAGATCTGCCTCGTGATTATTAAGAGTGGTTTGAAGAAATTTAACCTGCAGAACGTATGCTAGTCCAAGTATAAAGCTAAATATTAGGGTAAATTTAAGTGCATTTAAGATCATTAAAATTTATTTGTTGAGGCTCTTTAATTGTTTTAAAACGATATACAAGGAGGCAGCTACTCCAAATAATACAAAACCAATAGTGAACCAGTTTTTATTAGAAGGGTAGCGTTCGTCCAGCTTTTTCCCAATCCACGCGCATGCGAAGATAGTTCCACCCATTTGAAATGCAATTCCGGAGAAAATAGCCCAATTCTTAAGCTGACTTTTCTTCTCGTTTTCTTTCTTTTCCTCCATTTTTAAGCGATTTAATTGCCCCTTTCATTGAACAAGTGGCGTTAAAAGAAGCGCCCGGTTCTATAGATAATTTTCCAGCTGTTACTTCACCATCTATAACAGAAGTAGATCTTAGAGTTAAAGTTTCTTCCACATTCAAATTCCCGTCAAAAGTACCTTCAAAATCGGCATTTTGGCAACTAAGATCTCCTTTTATAAGGCCTCCTTTGCTAATTACCACTTTCCCTTCTGTCTTTAAATTACCACGCAGTGTCCCTTCAATTCTAAATCCTCCTTTAGCTTCAATATCTCCTGTAAGTATAGTTCCTGAAGAAATTCTATTTTGTTCCTTATTAGTTTCTGTGCGTTCTTTGGTTTTGCTTTGTTTTGTAAACATCGATTTTAGGGGTCTTGTTTATTAATTATTTCGAGATAAGAGTCTAGGTTTTTCCTAAGTTGAACTACCCTATAGTTTTCTGAGGAAATAAGAACTGGATCTAATTGTAGATTATATTTTTTATTGATTTTTAATAATTCCGCAATCCCTTCTGCCCTACTTATATTATCCAAGCCATGGATCACAATAAAGCTTGTGTTTTCATTATAAACATCTTGTGAAACAGTAAGTCCTGTATATTCAAGCTCCATGAATGCTTTTACCAGCAACTCCTTTAAATCTTTTATTTTTTGGCCTTCTTCATTACTAAATTGATATAGCAGTTTTACATTAGTAATTTCCGCGTTTATTTCCAATTTACTGCGTTCTAACTCAGGCATCGTAGTGTTTAAAATTTCTAAGGCGGCGATACCTTCCTCAGACTGAGGGTAATTTGATGCAATTAGTGATAATGCCTCCTTATAAGCATTAATACCATAGATCCTGCCGGTTGCTCTGGCCTTTAAAAGTTCGATCTTTGGCAACAGTTCCTCTTCTGGATATTGAGAAATAAAACTATTAGTTCCTTCTATCACTTTTAAGAATTCTTGTTTCTCAAAAAGATCATATAATCCTTTATAGGTTGAATCTGCTTCATTTTCTTGCGCAAGCGCTAGATCTGGATTGTTAATTCTAAACGCATATCTGGAATCTGGATAATTGTCTAAAATAAGCTGTTTGTATTTTAAAGCTTCAACCGAATTACCGTTTTCAGTATTTATCTTATATAAATAGTAATTTGCGGGAACAACTAATCGCTCTTCTGAAGTAAAATCTAACAGGAATTTCAATTTTTCTGAAGCTAAGTCTGGTTTATTATATTTTTCCTTATAAATTAAACCTAAACTGTAATATGCATCATTCCGCTCTTTTTCTAATTCTGCAATCTGCGTAGGATCTGTTGGAATTTGATCTAAATACGTTTTTGCAGCAAACTGAGGATTACTAGAAATAATAAGCCCTGAAACCTCATCTAAACTATCTGTTGGAGTTGCTGCAAAACTAGAAGAGTTCAATCTCCAGTTATCCTTTAATTCTCTGGTTCCCCACGTTCTTAGAAACTCCTGCAGTCCAGAAGCCACTCTTCTGCTGTTATAAAAATAAAAGGTGTTTGCAGGATCCGATCCGCTAATTCCAGGAGGAGCACCAGGAGTATTTCTAATTGGCGCCATTGGAGTAGGAGAAGCTTGAGCCACTATGCCTTCCTTGGCCTCTAATACTGCTGCTTGTTTTAAGGTTTCTGCATATTTAGTAAAATAATCTACTCGTTCATCTTGAGGAATTGCCACAAATCTTAAAATGCTATCATTCCTTTCTGCAATTTCTTCATAATAGATAACATCATTCAAATTATCCCGCTTGCGTTTTACAAAGAAATAATCCCTAGATGTATTTGGGATCCTAGTCATTGTGCTATCATAATATGCACTAGCTTCTCGATATAAGGCCTTATCGAAATTTAAATTTCCTAAGGTTTCATAGTTCAAAGAAATTAAGTAATTATCTTTTGATGGCTCTTTTAAAGATTTATTATAATAGTTGGCAGCAAGTTTAGTTGAATCTATATGATTATAGTACTCTGCCATCTGAAAATAGATCTTATCTAAGAAAGGCCTATTCTCTCTATTGGCTTCCATTTCTTTTAGATCTGCCAATAAATCTGATGCATTCTGAGTGTCAAAATTGAAGTTTCTAGATTTTTCGATCTGCGCATTCACCAAATATTCGCGAGGCGTTTTTCTATTTAGATCTATCACCTTATTAAATGCGTAGTTTGCACTATCCCTTTTCTGAAGCAAACTGTAGAGTTGACCTTCTATATAATAATAGCGACCTTTTTCATCGTTACTATCGGTATAATCGGCAGCAATTCGAATGGGGGAAATGGCCGAATCTGGTAAATTGATGTTAATATAAGCTTGTGCCAGCATCGCGTTAGCATCTGCCCTATCTTGATCTTTTAAGGTTTCAGCCTTAATGATCCTTTTAAGATTTTTGATCGCTAATTTATTATTCTGGAGTCTAATGTTTGTCTTTTCTCTCCAGATCTGAGCATGATTGATGGTATTACTCGCTGGATATTTATAAAGAATGTAGTTGAAGGCTTCTAATGCCGGTAAGAATCGTTGATCGAAATATCTAGCTTTTCCTAATAACAAATACGCTTCATCTATCTGCGGATTCTTCTCTTTGCCTTCAATTAGCATAGAATGCTTCTGGATAGCTTTTGTTGCCTTTTCTTCAGCAAGCTTAAAAGATTCATTCTTTACCGTTCCCGGTAAAGAGATCTCTTCGGAAACTTGCATTCTTTCAACAGGAAGTATATTCCAGAAGTTTTCATTATATCCTTGAGCTACTTCATTTTGGCCTTGTTGCAGTGCAAGATCTCCATTATATAAAATGTTGTACTCTGTACCCACGGCATGCCAATTCCTGTTGATAAATTTGTCCTTCTTTCTGGAACAACCGGAGATAGCAATCACCAATACAAGGCAAGCAATAACATGTGTAAATCTATTCAAAATCAATACGTTCTTGATATTATAAATAACTGAAGTACTATACATTTAGTATGCTAAAATACGTTTCTTTTTAGATATTGAATACCAATTTTGTTATTGTAGAGAAGCTGGATTACAGTTCCATGGCCAAATCTCTGGAAAAGTATGCTTCCAATTCGGTTAAGGTTGCGGGAGAGGTCATAATGTCTTTTACCAATTCGCCTTTATCCAATACCACAATACGCTCACAAACTTCGGTGATATGAATAAGATCATGGCTGGAAATTAAAATAGTGGTTTCTTTTTGTGCGGTAAGATCTTTAATGATCTTTTTTAATCTTATTTGTGTGGTTGGATCTAGATTGGCAAAAGGCTCATCTAAAATTATCACCTTCGGATTACCAATTAAAGCAGCTACAATTCCAACTTTTTTCTGATTCCCTTTAGAGAGATCGCGCAAATATTTACGCCTCCCAAGTATTTCTCCATGGAAGAAATCTTCGAAAGTTGCTAGAAGAGCATCTACATCTGCTTTATTTTGCTTTCTAAGATCTCCAATAAAATAAAAATATTCTTCAGGTGTAAGATATCCTATCAAAAAACTCTCATCTATAAAAGAACTGGTAAATGCTTTCCACTCTTCATTCTGGCTAACAGTGATGTCATTATTAAAGATGTTTCCCGTGGTTGGCTGTATAAGATCTAAAAGCATGCAGAAAAAGGTTGTTTTCCCCGCCCCGTTGTTACCAACCAAACCAAAACTTTGCCCATTCGGAATATCCAAGTGGTCCATGTGAAGCACCTTTACACCATTATATACTTTAGTAAGATTTGTTGCTGTGATCATGTGTACTTTATTTTATTGTCCAGATTGTTTAAACCCTTCAATCATGGCGTATTTATTTCGTTTATATCGAAGCGCTATAAAACTTATAGCTTTATTTCTTAAAAACAATCCTAGAATTCCTAATACAAATAAAACGGTGAGTCCACTTTCAAAAGAAATTGTTTTATAAAAGATCCAGAATAACAAGACAGGCATCACCATTAAAGGAAGTCCAACAATCCATTGTGTAGCTCCAGTTCCCTGATAATTCATAAAGGGGCTTTTATCCAGATCTATTCTTTTTCTATTGAAGGAGCCTGAATATAACAAGATTGGGATATTAATCCCTATGTTGTAGACGGCACATACCATATTTACCATTAATATTTTCCAACCATAATACACATAGGGAGTAGAAAGTATGGCCAGAATTACTACACTTACCGTAATTAATCCTGCTTTCGCCTGTAAGTAAGTTTTTAAAGGGATGTTTTGCGCCATGATAAGTGGAAAATAACTTGCATCCCATGCTGGAATAAATTGTCCAAAATTGATCATAAAGATTCCGGTGATAAAGATCCCGGCAAAAATATAAAAGGCGGGCATCTCTTGATAGGAATCATTAGTATAGAAAATAAGGCCATATGCCAAAAATATAATGGACAAATAGATGGTTGTCTTTGGTCTTTTATTCCTCCAGATAAGTTTTAGATCTTGCTGTAAATACGGTGCCAAATCCCCAAATCTCTTGGTCCATAAAAATTCTTTGGTATTAGCATCTTTTACTTCTTCCTTTAAAGAAGCATCTAAATAAAATTTACCTTCCAAGTCTTTCTGATTCCATTTATAAAAGAATATAAAGATCAAGATTGGTAAACAAGCAAGCCATGGCTGTTGTAATATTTCATTTAACCCCTTTCCAAACCAAACACTACTTTGGAAGATCTTGAGGTAATCTAAAATTCCAAGAATGGCAATAATTCCAACAATCGGTATAAGCGCCTTTACATTATCTGTAAATTTTTTCTTCATTAAAAAATTAGCGAAATTTATAGAAAGTGTTAGTCCTATCATGGCAATCATCCAAGCAATTATAGAGAGTGTATCAAAGCTGTTCTTATAAATATTAAATATCCCGAAGGGGATAATTATTAATAATGGTAGGAAGTTAAAAAAAGAATACAGTGATTTTCCCAATACAAAATTCACCACTTTTCTCCTTTTAATTGGAAGCAGCATTAAAGGTTTTATATCGAGTATCGGTAAGTTTTGAAGCAAGAATCTATAAGATAATTCCAACGTTAACCATACTAGCACAAAGCGATTAACCAATAAAATAGGTACTTCACTAGGGAAATATTGTTTTATTAAAGGGTATAATCCAATTCCAAATAAAAGAAAGGCTGCGGTAAAGTATAATCCTAAGAATACCATAAGAATTTTAATGCCAATACTCTTCCCAACACTTGCCGATCTAAAAAATGATTTCCACTCTAGCGAGAATAAACGCTTGAACATATTAAAAGGGTTTTTATAGAAGTATAGAAATTTACCAATTTGTTACAAATAAAAAACAACAGACTTTGTATTTTTGCTGCCAAATTGCAAGACATGAATAAATTTTATAGCCTAAATATAAAAGAAATTATCCGCGAAACAGAAGAAGCGGTAAGTATTTCTTTCGATGTGCCAGAAAATCTTAAAGATGTTTTTTCTTTTAAGGCCGGCCAATACATTACGCTAAAGACACTAATAGATGGAAAAGAAGTACGTAGAGCCTATTCATTAAGTTCTGCTCCAGATACTAATACTTACAAGGTTACCGTAAAAGAAGTTGAAGGTGGATCTTTTTCTGTGTTAGCCAATAATAAATTTAAGGTAGGTGATACTTTGGAAGTTCATCCCCCAGAAGGTAAATTTATTTTTGAACCAGGAAACAGCAAAAATAATTATGCCGCTTTTGCTGCAGGAAGTGGAATTACTCCGGTGCTTTCTATCATTAAGACCATGCTTGAGAAAGAACCTGAAAGTAAATTTGTCCTTGTATATGGAAATAAAACTCCAGCTGATACTATCTTCTTTAAAGAACTTCTGGAACTTCAGATGAAATATCCTGAAAGATTATTCATCGAGTTTGTATATAGCAGAACGCAGGAAGAAAATGCACACTTCGGAAGAATAGAGAATAGTACCGTAAACTATGTCTTAAAGAACAAGTTTGACGGAATGGATTTCGAAAAATTCTATTTATGCGGACCTGAAGTAATGATAGAAAATATTTCTGATACTCTTCAGAAGAATGGAATACAGAAAGAAAACATTTTATTCGAATTGTTCACTACAAGCGATACTGGATCTTTGGAAATTGATGTTGAAGGGGAAACACAACTTACAGTTTTGGTAGATGATGAAGAGACCACCTTTTCTATGGACAAGAAATCTACTGTGCTGGATGCGGCTTTAGACCATGATCTGGATGTTCCATATTCTTGCCAAGGCGGAATTTGCAGTAGCTGTATTGCAAGGGTAACGGAAGGAAAGGCTGAAATGGCAAAAAACCAGATCCTTACAGACAGTGAAATTGCTGAAGGTTTAATACTTACTTGCCAAGCTCATCCACTTACTCCAAACCTAAAGGTAGATTATGACGATGTGTAGATCAGGATTTTAAATTTAAAATTTCATTTATCCTTAGTACCACATATTCAGGACTAATGCTGCGCATCACCTCCTCGTAGCCTGCTGGTACTTTGTTGCCATAAATAGAAGTAGGGATTTGTGGATATTTATCCAGATCTGGTAGGATGCAATTTTCTATAGGCTGTCCAAATGGTTTAAATCCGGCATATGGGTGCGTAACTCCCCAAATGGTCAAGGTTGGAATTCCATAAATTGCCGCTAAATGAGCATTCCCGCTATCCATAGAAAGCATCGCCTCTAAATTGGAGATAAGTGCCAGTTCTTCTTCAAAAGTCAATTTACCGGCGAACGAAGTTACTCGTTCAAATTTTGAGGCTAGTTCCTCTAACTGCTTTTCCTCCTCTTTCCCACCACCAAAAAGAAAAACCTGAGATCTTCCTGCTTGATCCAATTGGGATAAAACCTTTTCCATAAGATCTAAAGGATACACCTTGGAATTATGCTGAGCAAAAGGCGCAACTCCTAACCATTTTAAAGGATTATTGCCAGTTATAGCTCTGGTATTTGAAGAGATCTTTTGTTTTAAAGGAAATTTATGATCTTCAAGATCTATTGGATAGCCTAACTCTCCAAAGACATCTGCATACCGCTGAGGTGTAGTTTTTAATTGTTTAAAAACCTTATTATTGGCTGCCGTAAGCGCTTTTTTATCTGCTCTTCCCTTGTCGATCTGCTTTACGGGAATTCCGTAAAAATAAAAAACAGATTTAAGAACATTACTCCTAAGCACATCGTGCATATCTGCAACAGCATCTATATCCAGATCTCTTAAATCCTTTGCAAGACTACTTAGACCCAAGACCCCACTATGCGCCCCATTAATATCTGCATCGTAGATCTTCACATTGGGAATATCTTTAAAAATAGGTGCAAAAAACTTAGGAGTAAGCAGCGTGATGTTTAATTTGGGATAAGTTAATGCCAGTACCCGTAATACCGGAGCGAGCATAGCAACATCTCCCAATGCAGATAATCTAATTACCAATATATGCGCTTCGGCGTGTTTAGGCTTTATAAAGTTGCCTTCGGCAGAATTTGATATATTGGAAGAGTTGCTCACAATTAGTTTTTCTTTCTAAGAACAGGATTTAATTCATCATCATTGTACATCTTCATTTGCTTGTACACCTTCATATATTTATCTCCTTTTTCAATATCCTCAAGTAACCTATCTATTGCTGAAGAAAGGTCTACACGTTGTTCTAATAATATATTCAATTTAGTTTTACAATTTTTACGGTGATCTTCAGAAGCATCCTCCCTCTTCACTTCTTCATCCATATGATAGAACTTAAGAGCAAGAATTGAAAGCCTATCTATTGCCCAAGCCGGACTTTCAGAATTAATAGTTGCAGAGCTTTTTGGAGTTACATGTTTGAATTTTTCAAGTAAATAACTATCTATAAACTCTACCATATCTGTTCTGTCCTGGTTAGAAGCATCGATCATCCTTTTTAGGGTTAAAGCTTCAACTGGATCTATATTAGGATCTCTTATTATATCCTCATAGTGCCATTGTACGGTATCTATCCAACATTTTCTATATAACAAATGCTCTATTAGCTGAGTGTCTTTATTAAAAGGAATTTCGAAAGCTTGTTCTACCGTATTTTGCAAATGGTAAGTATCTATTACTTCTTTAAAGATCTTGTTTGCTTTTGCTGAAAACATAGTTGGTTTTAATTTGAATTATGAGAAAATACCGATTTCGGCATAAAATTGAGTTTTTAGCAAAAAATGCTAAAGAAAACAAAGGTATTATATTTTGAAATAGTGTAAAACCTGTAGCTCTATAAACTTCAGAAGTTGCTAGAAAAATATAGGTACTAGAATTGGCATAAGAATTAGCCCAATCAATAATATCTCCTTAAAAGTTCTTTCGTTCCTTCCTTCAAAATAATTAGAAGCTATTATAGAAAGTGGCACAAAGAAGAACAATAATTCACTCCCATTCTTAACAGGAGAAAAGATGCCTACAAGTATCGAGATAAGCAATGTAATAAACACAAGCATATACGTAGGCTGCGACCTTATCCCCGCTTGTTGGAAGATCTTAAAATAGTAAGACGAGGTCCATAATGCAAGGGTGATCAAGATGCTTAAAGGAATAAACAATAAAGGGTCGCGGTAATTCTCAAAACGAAAAGAGCTTTCCTGGAACCAAGCAGTTAAACTATAGAAAGCATCATTTACTAAGATATGATAAGTGGCTACTAAGATAAAAACTACAAAAATAGCTACTAATGGAATCAACCAATTCTTAAAATAGTTAACCGCGTGAAATAGGATCCCGCAGTAAACAATAAAAAGAAAAAGTATAGACCAAAAATAGAAAAGCGAAGCAATACATATCCAAAATGTTGCATCGAAGATTTTTAGGGCAACGTCTTTTCTAGACTTTAAACTAATAACTCTCCTTAACGCAAGCAAAACGCATAAATTGGCAATTATTACCTGATTATCCTTTAAAATTGCGGCGAAAGAAACCGAGCATACTGCAAAAATTAAAATCTTAAAACCACTTCGTTTAGTGAGCTCATTCTTTTTTGCAATAAAATCCAGTACCAAAGCACTTACTAAAAAACAAAGAAATATACCTAATTTAGTAAGAAGAGTATAAAGTCCAAATTCCTGAACTAGGGCTTGTAAATTGGCTAAAATGTAAAAAACAGCCATAAATAGAACGACCGTTATAAATATTACTGGTTTAGATTTGCTAAAAAAGCTTGTTAGCATGTTGGTTTTTTATATTTTTGCAGCATAATATAACAAAGTTATACAATGAAAGATTTTTTTGAAGGAATCGCTTGGCTTTTTAAAGAAATATTATTTATTCCTTTTGATGCCCTTAGAGAATTACAACTTGACTCTTGGTTTTTAGCTAATTTTATGAACTGGATCTTTATGATTATTTGTTTCGTTGCATTCGTTTACTGGATGTTACAATTGAAGAAATTCAATGATAACGACGAAGAGGATCGCGATCCTAAAGCTCATTCATTCTTAGGCTAGGTCAAAACCTAGATCTTTTCTATAATAGATCTTATCAAAATGAAGTTTTTCTACATTTTGATAAGATTTTTTTAATGCCTCTTGGTACGTGTTTCCAAAAGAAGTTACCGCAAGTACTCTCCCTCCATTTGTAACCACTTTCCCGTCTTTCTCTGAAGTTCCTGCGTGAAACACTAAAGAATCTTCAATTTTTTCCAGTCCGCTAATTTCCATTCCTTTCTCATAAGCTTCCGGATAACCACCAGAAACCAACATAACAGTAACGGCAGTTTCAGAAGATATATTTAAACTTACCTCATTTAATTTTTGATCTTTTAAGGAGCTGAATACTTCCACCAGATCACTTTCTATTCTCGGCAGCACCACTTCTGTTTCGGGATCTCCCATTCTAACGTTATACTCTATAACATAAGGTTCCTCGCCAACTTTTATAAGTCCTATAAACACAAAACCTTTATAATCTATATTTTCTTTCTGAAGTCCATTTATAGTAGGCTTCACAATACGCTCCTCGATCTTTTTCATTAAAACCTCATCTACAAACGGAACTGGAGATATTGCTCCCATTCCGCCTGTATTTAGCCCGGTGTTGCCCTCGCCGATACGCTTATAATCCTTTGCAGTAGGTAGGATCTTATAATTCTTACCATCTGTCAATACAAAAACGCTTAATTCTATGCCGTCCAAGAATTCTTCTATCACCACTTTTTTTCCTGCATCTCCAAACTTGCTGTCTATCAACATGTGCTGCAACTCCATTTTAGCCTCATCTAGATCTTCCAAGATCAAAACACCTTTACCCCCAGCCAATCCATCTGCTTTTAATACGTAGGGTGCTTTGAGTGTTTCTAGAAATGATTTTCCTGCTTCTAAGCTTTCTGCAGTAAAACTCTGATAAGCGGCAGAAGGGATGTTATGCATCGCCATGAATTCTTTAGCTCTTTCCTTGCTTCCCTCTAATAAAGCACCTCTTTTTGAAGGTCCTATTACACAAATTGTTTTTAAATTAGGATCATTGCTAAAGAAATCGGTAATACCAAGAACTAAAGGGTCTTCTGGGCCCACAACAAGCATTTCCACATTTTCTTTTAAAACAAACTCCTTGATTGCTTCAAAATTAGTTACCTTCAAATCCACATTAGTAGCAATTTGAGCGGTTCCCGCATTTCCAGGTGCAACAAAAAGTTGGTCACATTTTTTGCTCTCTAAGATCTTGTAAGCAAATGCATGTTCCCGGCCACCGGCACCTAATATCAAAATATTCATGTGGAAGTATTTTAAGTTCTTGCGCCAAAAATAATTGTTTGTAAATTGAAGCACTAATATTTTCGAATAAAATAAAGTAAGTCTACCCTTTGAACTGGTTTAAAATCTCTCTTCAGCTTAATAAATTCCCTATAAATAGGGCTCAAAAATTAGTGCGTGAAATTCAAGATATCCCAGAGGAGGAATTTGAAGATTACGTGCTTAATAGAAGACGGGCTATTGCAAATTATCATTTGTCCAATAATTCCTATTACAAGAAATTCTTTGGAGATAAAGAGTTTTTAGATTGGGAAGAAGTACCTGTAATGCAAAAATCTGATCTACAAAGACCTCTACAGGAAAGACTTAGTAATAATTATAATAAAAAGAACAGCTACGTTGGGAAAACTTCCGGTTCTAGTGGCCACCCATTTATTTTTGCGAAAGATAGGTTTTGTCATGCAGTTACTTGGGCCGAATTTATAGATAGATATAAGTGGATAAACATTAACCTCAACAAATCGCTTCAGGCTAGATTTTATGGCATTCCCTTAGATTTCTACGGAAATTTAACAGAGCGCTTCAAGGATCAGGTAAGCTTACGCCGAAGGTTTAATGTATTCGACCTCAGCGAAAAAAAGATGGAGGGATTCTTAACTCGCTTTGAAAAATCTGAATTCGATTATATCAACGGATATACTAGTGCCATTTTACTTTTTGCTAAGTTTTTGAAGAAGCGAAAAATAGTGTTGAAGAACTCCTGCCCTTCTTTAAAAGTGTGTATAGTTACTTCCGAAAAACTGTTCGAGAATGATAAATTGTTGATTGAAGAAGCTTTTGGAATTCCCGTTGTGAATGAATATGGCGCCAGTGAAGTAGGTCTTATTGCTTTTGAAAATACCGATGGAGACTGGATAGTGAATGCTGAAAGTTTATTTATTGAAATCTTAGACGATAATAATCATAGCCTTCCTCATGGTGAAGAAGGAAGAATCGTGATCACTTCCCTTTATAACAAGGCGCATCCAATGATCCGTTACGATATTGGCGATACAGGAACTCTTGCAAAGAACAGTACTTATAAACACCCAGTGCTTTTAAATCTTACAGGGAGAACAAATGATGTAGCAAGACTTGCCGATGGAAAAGTGGTTCCCGGGCTAACTTTTTATTATGTTACCAAATCTATTATTGAAGATGCTGGTAGCATCAAGGAATTTCTAATAGTGCAAACTGAGTTGGATAAATTTAAAATTGAATACGTGAGCGAACATGAATTCACAGATGTTCAGGTCCAGAAGATACTTAGTGCTATAGAAACATTTGTAGGTAAGAATCTACACGTGGAATTTGAGAAAATACCGATCTTAAAAAGAAATAAAAGCGGAAAATTGAAGCAATTCACCTCAATTATCTAAAGAACTTATCTGCTTGTTCTTCACAAAGAAATGCTCTTTAAGAAAAACACCCATTTTTACCAAGCTCTTCAACCTGCTATACTTTAAAAATTCGCTATAGATCAAGTAGTTGTATTTTAAAAGGGCTGTTTTGTTTTTGGAAATAGAATTTTCTCTTATTCGATAATTAGCTAAAGGTTTTTCAATCCCTTTAGTTGAATCTATTTTAGATAAAATAGTTAACCATAAAGCCCAATCTTGTCTTTTACGAAGTTCAGGACAATAGATCTTTCCTAGCATGTTCACATTATAAATACCAGTTAAATTACCTACATAGTTTGATCTAAGAAGTTTTTGATAAGTAAGCACAGGTAATGCCTTCACTTTTTTATTGAGTAAAATACCGGATTCATCCATTAAATTATAACTGGAAAATGTCATTGCCAGATCATGCGTTGCCATGAATTCCAATTGAATATTTAATTTCTCTGGCAGCCAAAGGTCATCTGCGTCCAGAAAGGCAATAAAAGTGCCCTTAGCTTCTTTTATTCCAATGTTTCTCGTTATGCCTGCGCCTTTATTAGAAGTGTTCTTAAAAAGCTTTATTCTTGAGTCTTTGCTTTGGAAAGCTTCAGTAATTTCAATGGTGTTGTCCTTAGATGCATCATCTATAACTAACAATTCCAAATTTGTGTGAGTTTGGGCCAATACCGATTGGATCGCTTCAGAAATAAAAGCACCCGAATTATAAGCAGGCATTATTACCGATACCAATGGCGATTGCTCCATTTATTTGAATTTAGCGTCTAATGTGCTTGGCAAAATCTTTATGCTCGCTCTTAAATAATTCTTCTTGGTTAAGATTTTTAAAATACTCGTAAGTGATCTTCATTCCTTCTTCTCTGGAAACTTTTGGTTCCCAACCTAAAATTTCTCTTGCTCTGGTAATATCTGGTTGCCTTTGCATAGGATCGTCCTCTGGAAGAGGCTCACAAATTACCTTTTGGTTAGAATTGGTAAGTTTTATTATTTCATCTGCGAATTCACGAATTGTAATTTCATCTGGATTCCCAATGTTCACCGGATTTGAATAATCACTCAAAAGCAGTCTATAGATTCCTTCTACTTGATCGTCTACATAACAAAAAGATCTGGTTTGAGAACCATCACCAAATACCGTTAAGTCTTCTCCTCTTAATGCTTGGCCAATAAATGCAGGGATTACACGTCCATCATTTAAACGCATTCTTGGTCCATAGGTATTAAATATCCTGGCAATTCTGGTTTCTAAGCCGTGAAAACGATGATATGCCATGGTGATAGATTCCTGAAAGCGTTTTGCTTCATCATAAACCCCACGTGGACCTATAGAATTTACATTTCCATAATAATCCTCGGTTTGAGGATGCACTAAAGGATCGCCATAAATTTCAGAAGTAGAAGCTATTAGAATTCTAGCCTTCTTTTCTTTTGCTAATCCAAGTAAGTGTAAAACCCCAACAGAACCTACTTTTAAGGTTTGTATTGGGATCTTCAAATAATCTATAGGGCTTGCCGGAGAAGCAAAGTGTAAGATATAATCCAGCTCTCCTGCAACATGAACATATTTGGTGATATCGTGATGATAAAACTCGAAAGTCTCCATTTTTAAGAGATGTTCAATATTCTTCATATCTCCGGTGATCAAATTATCCATCCCGATAACCTGATAGCCTTCTTTAACAAATCTATCACACAAATGAGAGCCTAAAAACCCCGCAGCTCCAGTAATTAATATTCTTTTAGACATGTAACCTATCTTATTATAAATTCTTATTATATAATTCCAATACAGCATCTTGCCATGAGGCCACCTCAACCTCAAAACTATATTTGAGTTTAGTTTTATCTAATACACTATATTCTGGTCTGGCAGCTATCGTTTTATAGGTGTTATCTTCATTTAGAACCACATTATCATAATTTCCAGAAACCTTTAATATTTCCTTTGCAAATCCATACCAAGTGGTTTCCCCAGCGTTACTAAAATGATATAGTCCATAGCGATTATTCTCTTCTTTAATAATTTTTACTAAGAGTTCTGCAAGGTGATTAGCATTGGTAGGCGCACCTTTTTGGGCTGAAGTTATATTTAAAGTAGCATTTTCTGTAGCTTTATTTAGAATGGTCTTATAAAAATTATGTCCAAATTCCGAGTATAACCAGGAAGTGCGAAATATAAAATGGTAGCCTATTATTTTCTGAAGGTATTGTTCTCCTTTTAATTTTGAAGCGCCATATACATTTATTGGATTTGTGGCAACGTCTTCTTTATATGGAGAATTGCTGGAGCCATCGAAAACATAATCTGTAGATATATGAATAAGTACCGTTTTATGAGCTTTGCATATTTCCGCTAAATTCTTAACTCCTTCTGCATTGATACTGAATGCTTTTTCGCGTTCAGATTCGGCCTTTTCAACATTTGTATAAGCGGCGCAGTTAATACAATAATCTATTTGTTTGCTTCCAAAACACATACTTAGATCACAAGTGGAAGTTATATCAATTTCTGAAGAATCCATGAAAAGCCAATCTATATCGTGCTCATTTTCGGCAATTTTTTGCAGGCATTTGCCTAATTGTCCAGACGCTCCAGTAACTAAAACTGTTTTCATGGGAATAATTCTTTGAGTGTTAGTAATTTAGTGTCTTTTTCGGATAGAATTAGCTCATTATCAGGAAAAATCCAATCTATGGCCAGATCTGGATCATTGTAGATCACCCCAGATTCTGATCCTGGATAATAAAAGCGGTCACATTTATATGAAAAAACCGAAGTTTCAGACAAGGTAATAAAACCATGAGCAAAACCTTGAGGGATAAATAGTTGTTTTAAATTTGTATCTGAAAGTATAACTGTATGAACCTTTTTAAAGGTGGGAGATTTAGGCCTAAGATCTACAATTACATCCATCACCTCCCCATAAATAACCCGCACCAACTTGGCTTGTGCGAATTCTCCGGACTGGAAATGCAATCCTCTTAAAACGCCTTTTTTGGAAACCGACTGATTATCCTGAACAAACTCTACATCCAATCCAGTTGCCTCGTTAAATTTTTTCTTATGAAAACTTTCCAAGAAAAACCCACGCGCATCTGGATATGCTTCAGGTGTTATTAAAAAACTATCTTTTAAAGGTGTTTCTTCAAAATTCATATTTAATTAGGAATTAAAGATTTGTTCTAAGATCTTTTCTGTAATTAAATAAGTTGGTTTTACACCCGTGGTTCCCAGTCCTCCAGAAGCCAAGGTGCTGCCTGTTTCTAATGGATTATCTGATGCGTAATATGCATAACGCACTTTTACATCTTCCTTGATATTACCTCTTAATCTTGAAGCAGATTGAATTGCTTTTTGATAGTGAACTCCTTCCATTTCCAATCCAACAACATCCCAAGTAGATTCCTGAAAGAATTTTAAAATATCACGGTTTTGAAGCGAAGTTCCAAGTACGGTAATCATAGATCCATCTACCACCTTTATCCCGTTTCCTTCCAGATCTTCCTTTTTAAGCTCATTGTAAAATGGATAGTTATCTGCAGTTCCTTCAAATAAATGAGCAGAAGGGATCATAATATCACCTTTTCCTCCATCCAGAATACCCGCTTTCCCCATTATAGAAACCGAATCTACATTTAAATGAATTTCTTCTTCATTGTATCTATACGGCTTCAGTAATTCATCCATGGTTTCATAGGCTTGCTCTCCAAAGGCATAATCCATTACCACTATAACCGGCTTATTATTTTCTGATTTTCCATTAAAATTTGGACTTCTAAATCCATCATTTATTTTGGCAGTATCAAAAACCTGAACATCGATGTTGGTACCGCTAGTATCTTCAATAAATTTCATTCCATTATCTAAGGCAACTTTCATGACCTTATTTCGAAGCTGACCATTTCCGCTATTGCTTAACTCTTCATAGATCTGCATTACTTTCTTTTCCTTAAGCTCCTCTTGCAGTGCTATTGGAGTGAAAAGCGTATTCATTACACTGTGCATATTCGCACTAATAATATGAATTGGCCTGTACATTAGATTATTCTCTACCAAATATTGTTTGATAGAATCTGCCCAGACCTCACCGTGAATGTGATGCCCTAGACGTTCCCTAAGAACTGGACTAAAGGTCACAATACGTTTGTTATTATTTATAGTTTCGTCTATTGCCAGTTTACCTAACCAATAAATGATCTCCAAAAAACGCTCTTCATTCTCAGGGATCATAAATTTGGGATACATAGTGGTAACCTCTTTAAAGGTTCTTCCTAGAATATTAGCGGTGTGTGTTAGGGCTATTTCGCGCTCATTTTGCGTTAAGTTTTGTTTTAACACTGCCGCTTCAAGTTTCATCCAATCTCTGGTAACACTTCCTTCTTCATCAATTATTACGCGTCGCATTATTTTATGCGATTCTATAAATAAGAAGGTAAGGTGCGTTAAAATATCATAGATCTCGGAGCGCCCGCGAGTAACCTCAATATTCATTTGCTCTTCATCTATCCTATAACAATTTCTTCGTCTTTTTGGTGGAACTATTGGTTTAAAATGCGAGTTTGCATAACCCTCATCACTTGTTAAATTTATAAATCTGCATTGCTCTATTCCTACTGGTAAACGCTCTATTACGTACAACAAACCATCAAGTTCAACTTTCTCTTCGGCTATAGTTCCATATATTTCAGGTCTTAGCGTTAATAAAGATTCTCTTAATGTTTCTCCAGAAACTCCCATTGGCTTATAAAATCCGCGATTAAATAGATGTCGCATGGTTATATACATTCGCTCTATTGCATTGGTACTCTCTTGTGCCCGGGTTCTCCCCATCAGTTTTAAATTCACCATATTCTAATCTACTTTATAATTTTTCCAAGAATTCGGCGATTTTTCGATCGTTGGATAGTCTTGGTAATTTATTTTGTCCTCCTAATTTTCCTATAGATTTCATGTAATGCTGAAATCCGTTCTCAGGAATTTTTTTAATTTTTAATCGCTGAAGAATTTTACCGTCTATAAGATCCAGATAATAAGAGTTCTGCTTTTGCAAGGATTTGTCCAATATTTCAGCGAATTGCTGAAGGCTATCTGGCTCCTTTTCAAATTCAACAAACCATTCATGATAAGGAAGTTGCTCTCCTTCCGGGGTAATTTGTGGGGCTACGGAAAACTCTGTGATCCTGCTATTTGTTTTGCTAGTGGCTTCCTGCATTGCCTCTTCTACTTCCTTTGCAATAACATGCTCACCAAAGGCCGAAATAAAGTGCTTAATCCTTCCGGATACTATGATCTTATAAGGTTTTAAGGAGGTGAATTGTATGGTGTCTCCCAAATTATATCCCCAAAGGCCTGCGCTAGAGGAAACGATCATTACATAATTTACTCCTACCTCAACTTGTCCAATGCTAAGTCTCTTTGGAAACTCATTAAAAAATTCATTAGATCTTATAAACTCATAGAAGATACCAGAATCTAGCTGAAGCAACATTCCTTTTTCTGCCTGCTTATCCTGAAAAGCAAAAAAGCCTTCAGAAGCGGGATATAATTCTATACTATCTACTTTTCTTCCTATAAGATTTTCAAATTTAGCACGATAAGGCTCGTAATTAACACCTCCATAGATGAAAAGATCAAAATTCTTAAAAAGATCTCCAATTTTCTTCCCCGTGGTTGACTGCAATTTTTCAAAATACATTTGCACCCAAGATGGAATCCCGCTAATTACGGTCATATTCTCACCTTTTGTTTCTTCAACAATTGTTTTCACTTTGGATTCCCAGTCTTCAATGCAATTGGCCTCCCAGCTGGGCATTCTATTCTTTTGGAGATAAGCAGGAACAAAGTGAGCAACTATACCCGATAAACGCCCTAGCTTTACACCATTTTTCTCTGTTAACTCCGGACTTCCTTGTAAAAAGATCATTTTTCCATCTACAAATTTGGACTTGCCTGTTTCGGCTATATAACACAAAATAGCATTTCTGGCTGCTTCGATATGCGTAGGCATAGATTCCTTGGTAAGCGGAATATATTTTGCACCACTAGTTGTTCCAGAGGTTTTGGCATAGTATAGCGGTTTTCCCGGCCAAAGAATATTTGGTTCACCGGCAACCATTTTATCTACATAAAACTTTAATTCTTCATAATCCCTTACAGGAACTTTTGAAGTAAAATCCTTGTAAGAATGAATATTCTTGAAATCGTGATCTATTCCAAACTGAGTGTTTTCAGCAGATTTTAAAAGTTCCTTAAACACCTTTTGTTGTGTAGCTTCTGGATTAGAAGCCCATTTATTTATTTTATTCCGAACGTAGTTAGCAAATATCTTTGCTGAAATGGATTTTATAGACATATAATCTTAATCAAAATCGATATAATCTGTTGGATTAACAGGGTTTCCTTCATTCCATAATTCGAAATGTAAATGAGGTCCTGTAGAAAGTTCTCCGGTAGATCCGGCAGCTGCGATCACTTCTCCAGATTTTACGAATTCTCCCTGTTCCTTATTTAAAGATGAATTATGCTTATATACAGAAAGCAATCCGTAGTTATGTTCAACAATTATTACATATCCTGTACCTGCACTCCATTCAGCAAATATCACACGTCCATCTGCAACACTTTTTACAGGAGCATTTTTTGCAACTACAACATCTACTGCAAAATGTTTGCTCTTAAAGTTATAACCTTCGGTAATGGGTCCTTTTACTGGAGGAAATAATACAAATTCCATATCTGATCCCGCGGTTTGCAGCACATTGTATTTATCTTCCATTGCAACTTCTTCTCTTAATAAGGAATCTGCTTTTGAAGGAGAAAGGTCAATAAGGTCCGTGTTTATTTGTTCTGAATTGATTAGGGAATCTCTATTAAGGTTTCCTACATCCAAATCGCCTGTAAGTACTCTTCGTATAGATTCGTAATACTGATTATTCAACATTAAAGCTGTTTGTAAAGAATCGGTTTTATAAGCAAGTTCTGTTGCCTGTTTTTTAAGTCTTGCAGATGAATATCCTGGTATGTACTCTCGAAGTCCTGTGAATGCAATAATAAAAGTGGTAAGTGCAATTAAAAGAATAGCACTAGAAGTTATAGCTACAAATAAATTTAATCGCGTTAATTTGAATGAAAGACGCTCCTCAAAGGTATCTTCATTTAAAATTACCAGTCTATATTTATGAAGTAGCTTTTTGGTAAATTTCTTTTTATTGTCTTTTGCTTTAACCATAATTTTCGCAGCTATTACAAAGATAGTATAAAGTTAAATTTATACTATTTTATTGCTCTTAAACGTTTATATTAACGATTTCTTGCTAAGTTTGTAGAACTAAACACTTTTATTATGAACGCATTATTTTTACCATTAGTTATAGGTGCTCCACAAATAATTTTAATTGTTATTGTAATATTATTATTATTTGGAGGTCGTAAGATTCCTGAATTGATGCGAGGATTAGGTAGTGGTATAAAAGAATTCAAAGATGCCTCTAAAGATGACGAGGACAAAGACAAGAAAATACCAGACGACAACAAAAAATCTTCTTTATAATTAAAAAAGCCCAATTAAAATTGGGCTTTTTTTATTCAATTTTAGCCGATTTCAGTATAGCTTCTAGCTCGAACATATTGTCTCGCTTTGCTGTAGCAGGGGCAAAGGTGAATCCTTCAAGAATGATATATCTATTATTTACAGTATCACGCACCGCATAATTTATAAATGGTCCAGCCATAAATGCATTTTTTACTTCCCAAGTCCCTTTTGTCTCATAAGCAAATTTTCCGTCTATTTCAGAATCAAATAAATAAGGAGCATAAGCTTCTTCTGTGATCATATAGCTATCTTCCAAGGGTCCAGGAATGTGTGCCTTCCCAATAGAATCTCTCATTCTAATAATGTTTGCCACTATGCTGGTATCACTATCAATTTGATTTAAAGGCACAGAATAAACCAATATTTCCATATTCCCTTTTGGAATATCCTTTCTTATCCAGAAGAAATCCTCATTTTCCATAGCGTATCTATAGGCAGTGGGAAATTTTAAAGAAACTCCTAAGGTTCTCTTTAATTTTTCATCATCCTTCAATGATTTATTAATTCTGCGTTGCTTCTCTTTAATCTCTGTATCTCGTAAGGATTTAACGATCTCCGCAGAATTTTCGTTTATCTGTTCTACGATCTCATTGGAATTATTCCCGGTGATTAGAACACCTGTTTGTGGTTGAGCGTAAGGATCGTTAAAGATCTTAAAATTGGCCTTTTCACCTTTTTCTATCTTTACAAATAATCTATTCTTTCTTACAAATCCCGAAAATGATTCTGGTGGCATTTGGTTCAAAGAAAACATAGGTTCTTCCTGAGGCAACCCATCTACCGGCGCAGCTAAGGTTTTACGCAAAGCTTCTCCAATAGCTCCTTCCCACATATTATTATCCATAACAACAGAAATGTTATTGATATTCCCAGAAGAATTGGCTAGATAAATTTTGTTGTCCTTTTCAGACTCTTTACAACCAGTAAATAAAAGTGAGATAAATAAACTTAAGAATATAATATTCTTCATAGTGTTGGTTTTAATAAATGCTAACTACCTGAAAGCTTTAACTTCATCCCAGGTTTTAGATTTGTATTGGTAATACTATTCCATGACCTCAAATTCTGTACCGAAATACCCGGGAATTTCTCAGAGATACTCCATAAGGAATCTCCGCTTTTTACGATATAGGTAGTAGGAGTGCTAATGGATTTTGATTTATTAATTGCACTAGCAGCAATCGATAATGGTTTTCTAGGATATATGGTTAAATATTGTCCTACTCGTAAGTTATTGCTTTTTAGATTGTTCCACGATTTAACACTATTAACATCAACACCATACTTATCTGCGATCCTTCCTAAAAAGTCACCGCTTTTCACTTTATATCTAACTTTATCTTCTGCTTCCACGAAGCGAGGAAACTCCTTTTCTTTTTCAACTAATTCCGTTTTGGCGAAATTATAAATCATATCCTCATTGTTAACGAATAAACCAACACCGCTTCTTGGTAACCTTAAGGCATAATCTTCATCTTCAACATAAGGAATGATATCCAACTTATAGCTAGGGTTCAAGAACTGCAGCATTTCCTTATCTACTCCTGAAACCTTTGAGATCTGATCGAATGTGAGCATTTGCTTTACATGAAGCGTATCTGTTTCAAAAAAAGTTACCTCAGGACGATTGGGTTGGAAGTCATGCTCCTTAGCATATTCAAACAAATATAAAGTAGCTAAGAATGCAGGAACATATCCTGCTGTTTCTTTAGGTAAATATTCTCTTAAGGCCCAATAGTTTGTAGAACCTCCGCTGCGTCTTATGGCTTTGGAAACATTTCCAGGTCCAGAATTGTAAGATGCCAAAACCATATCCCAGTCTCCAAATGTTTTATATAAACTGGCTAAGTATTGAACTGCTGCCTCTGTCGCCATTATAGGATCCATGCGTTCATCTACATAAGAACTCACATCTAAACCGTGCATTTTCCCTGTAGCAAACATAAATTGCCACAATCCTGTTGCGCCAGCTCTGGATTTAGCCCTGGGATTTAAAGCAGATTCTACAATTGCCAAATATTTAATTTCCAAAGGAACATCGTACCTATCTAACTGCTGCTCGAACATCGGAAAGTAATACTCGCTTAACGCCATTAAGCGCTCCATAGATTTCTTGTTTCTCTTTAAATAAGATTTAATTACACTTTCTAAAATAGGGTTGTACTCTATATTGAAAGGTGTGCGTGCATTTAATCTGGCTAATCTTGCCTTAAGAGTATCTGTTGGTAATTCCTTAAGCACAACTTCAGAATAATCCTGTTTAAGGATCTCCTCTTGCATGTTCTCATATAGATCTGAATTCAATAATTCCCTTTTCCAAACCGAATCTATAATTGCAGCCTTAGGAAGATCTTTCAGGTTTTTAATGCTTGCCTTATCAATATTTGCTGAAATTGGTAAGCGGCCTTTAAATTCGGGGTCGGGATTTTTTAATTGAATTTTACTGCTGTCTGCTTTTTGAAAAACCTGAACTCTAAAGTTCGCTTTTTCAGTTTGAGTAGCAGGTTTTGTTGGAGCCTTTGTTGGTTTCTTTTGGGCCGTGGCACCAAAAAAAACCAACAAAAACACTAAGGTTATTAACTTCTTCATATTTCTACAACTATTGTACAGAAACGGGATTTTTAATGATTTCTTGTCTAGTCTTGAGAAATAGCTTGTATTCCAGGAAGGGTTTTTCCTTCTAGCATTTCTAACATTGCGCCACCGCCCGTAGACACATAGCTCACTTCATTTTCTAAATTAAATTTATTAACTGCTGCTACAGAATCTCCTCCACCAACTAGCGAAAAAGCTCCGTTTTTGGTTGCTAAACTAATAGCCTCTCCAATTTTCTTTGTTCCTTCAGAAAAGGCATCCATCTCAAATACACCAATGGGTCCATTCCAAAGAATAGTTTTAGACTTCGCAATAACTTCAGAAAAGATAGCGATAGAGCGAGGTCCAGCATCTAAGCCCATCCAACCATCTGGAATGGCATCTATAGCACTCACATCTTTGTTAGCCAGCTCAGAAAAACTGTCTGCTATAACCGAATCTACCGGTAAATGTACTTCTACTCCTTTTTTAGCAGCTAATTTTAAAATATCTAAAGCCAATTCCTGCTTATCGTCCTCCACTAGAGAACTTCCAATCTTTCCGCCTTTTGCCTTAACAAAAGTAAATGCCATTCCTCCGCCAATTATTAGGTGATCTACCTTATCAAGAATATTCTCTATTACAGTGATCTTAGAAGACACTTTTGCCCCACCTATAATAGCCGTAACTGGTTTTTCTGCGGAATTTAAAACCTTATTCAAGCTTTCTATCTCTTGTTTTAGAAGGTATCCAAAACATTTCTCTTCAAAATATTTTGCTACAATTGTTGTTGAAGCATGGGCTCTATGTGCGGTACCGAAGGCGTCGTTCACATAAATATCTCCTAACTTTGCCAATTGTTTTGCAAAACCTGTGTCTCCTTCGGTTTCTTCTTTATGATATCTTAGGTTTTCCAGTAAAAGTATTTCTCCAGGTTGAAGATCTTTTACAGCATTTTCAGCTATTTCTCCAACGCAGTCGTTTACAAACTTTGTTTCTACACCCATTACTTCAGAAACCTTTGAAACTATTTGCTGAAGCGAAAATTTAGCTTCTTTATTTTCCGGCCTTCCTAAGTGCGTCATCAAAATTGCACTTCCGCCATCTTCCAAAATCTTAATTATGGTTGGCTTTGCTGCTTCTATACGAGTACTATCGGTTACATTTCCTTCCTCATCTAAAGGAACGTTGAAATCTACCCTGATAAGTGCCTTTTTATCTTTAAAATTATAGTTATCTACTGTTTTCATTTTCGATGTGTGAACTACAAATATAATTTTTTCTAAAGATATTAAGTGAAGATTAATTTTATCTTTGCTTATGCTTTTTTCTGAAGTTCTAGGTTTACCACATATAAAGAATCATTTAACCACCACGGCAGATAGAGGCCGTATTCCTCATGCTCAATTATTTGTTGGGAATCACGGAAGTGGACTATTACCAATGGCTATTGCCTACGCGCAATATGTGTTATGTGGAAATACAAAAGCCGAAAATATAACAGGTAATTCCAGTTGTAATTTAAAATTCAATCAACTATCTCATCCAGATCTACACTTTGTTTTCCCAGTAGCTACTAATGATGTGGTAAAATCTCATCCCGTTTCCAATCATTTTTTGGAAGGATGGAGAACATTTATCAAAAATAATCCATACGGGAGTTTATTCGACTGGTATCAACATATTGGAATAGAGAATAAGCAAGGTCAAATAGGCGTAGATGAAGCGCAAGAAATTGTAAAGTCTCTTTCTTTAAAAGCTTATGAAGGTGGTTATAAGATAATGCTTATCTGGATGGCAGATAAAATGAATACGGCATGTTCTAATAAATTGCTGAAACTAATTGAAGAACCTCCAAATAAAACGCTTTTCATTCTTATTGCTGAAGATGAAGAGCAAATTATCCAAACTATAAGATCTCGTTGCCAGATCTTGAGTTTCCCTCCTCTCTCTGAAACGGTTATTTCTCAAAAACTGAAGGAGAATAAATCATTAGATGAAGCTTTAGCAAATAAGATAGCTATTCAGGCTAACGGAAGTTATTCCCAAGCGCAACATATTCTTAAGAATGATTCTGGAGATGAACAATTTGAAACCTGGTTTATTACTTGGGTAAGAACGGCGTTTAAAGCTAAAGGTAACAAAGCGGCTATTTTAGATCTTATTTCATGGAGTGAAGAAATTGCCTCCTCAGGAAGAGAAACTCAAAAAAGCTTTTTGCAGTATTGTTTAGACTTCTTTAGACAAGCTTTATTGCACAATTACAAAGCTGAAAATTTGGTATATATGCAACCAAAAACAGCAAATTTTAAACTGGAAAAATTTGCGCCTTTTATTACTGGAGATAATATTTTAGATATAGCCTCAGAAATTGAGGATGCAATATATCACATTGAGAGAAACGGAAATGCTAAAATAATTCTAACAGATCTATCTATAAAATTAACCAGATTAATACACAAAAAAACTGTTTCACAACAGGCCTAAAATTATGGAAAACCTTTTAACTTATATTACAGAATTATTGATCCTTGCCTTTATAGTGATCACTTTTTTACAGTCAGGATTAGATAAGATCTCAGATTGGAAAGGAAATATTGGTTGGCTAAAAGGGCATTTTTCTAAAACTTTTCTGAAAGATCAAGTCCTTGCAATGGTTGCCACCATTTTAATTTTAGAAGTATTGGCGGGAATATTAGCTATAATTGGAATGATCATGATAATTGCAACTGGGAATACCGAAATTGCACTTTATGCTTGTATTTTGTCTGCGATCACTTTACTAATGCTGCTTTTTGGACAGCGAGTTGCCAAAGATTACGCCGGCGCTTTCACAATTGTTGGATATTTTGTGGTGGTAATATTGGGCGTGATGCTACTTTCTTAAAATCAGTTTATATAAAATAAAAAAGCATCGGCTCTATAAGAATCGATGCTTTTTTATGCTTTTATAGAAATATTACTTCTTGTAGCTCTCGTTTAATTTCACTAGGATCTCATCTGTAATATCCAATCCTTCTTTTGCATACATGATATTCGCAGATTCGTTAGATCCAAATATGTAAGTGTAATCATTATCCTTACCATATTCCTTTACGTATTCCTTCACTTTAGTAACTATAGAATCTATAACAACATCACTTTCCTGACGCAACTGATTTCCCATCATTTGTTGTTGTTGCTGAATAATTTGTTGTTTTTTCATTAATTCTTGCTCTACAACTTGTCTTTCCTCTGTAGACATTCCATTCATTTTAGCTTGGTACTCTTGTACTTCTGCCTGAAAACTTTGAGCTAAAGAATCAAGTTCTACTTTAATCTTATCAGATTTGGAAGTAAACTCCTCTTCTACTTCTTTCATTTCGCGATACTCTTTAATAATTTTGGTTGTATCTACGTAAGCTGTTTTTTGTTCGTTACAACTTGTAAGTCCGGCTGCAATTAAAACAACCAATAATAACTTCTTCATAATTTTAATTTTGTTTGCCGCAAAAGTAATAAAGTATCCAAAGAAAAAAATAATTATTTACAACAGATACTTATAAATAGGTAAATCCTATAATGTTTATATGAAAAATAAATAATTTTGATGGGATTTGGGTTAAATTAAAGGAGTTTAAAGCTACTTAAACCTAAGTGTTGGACAATTTAGTGTTTTAACGAAGTTGTATGAAATAAGATGCCTTAAAACAGTTTTATTCCCCTTTCTTGAAGAAATAAGCCATTGATGAGTATTCTTCCGTAGATTTTGCCTTTATATTCGATTTAAGTCCAATATAAAACGATCTTAAAAAATTACTCTTTCCGGTTTTGTTTTTTTCGGATAGTAAGCTCACATAAAACGAATCGAATAAAAGCGGTTTAAAATCTACTTCTGTAAAAGTGGTACCAGCTAATAATTGTTTGAAGCTTCTGTGAGAAAAATGCCACAAATGTCTAGGTACATCAAAGGCCGCCCAAAATTCTTTATAATAAGAGGCATCGTAACTTTTGTAATTAGGAACAGCAATTATTAGAAGTCCATTCTTTTTTAGCAATTGCTCTAATTCTATAATTTGGTTTTTTAGATCATACACGTGTTCAAAAACATGCCACATAGTAATCACATCAACTTTCTCTGCTTTAAAATTCCCGGAATTCGAAACTAGTTTAATTCCTTTTTGCTTGGCAAGAATTCTAGCTTTTTTATCGGGTTCTATCCCCTTCACTTTCCAACCTTGCTTTTTTGCTTGAAGCAAAAACTCACCTGTACCTGCTCCAATATCCAAAAGTTTTCCCTTCTCTGGAAAATAAGATTGGATCCAATTCAACTTCTTTTTCAACATGATCTTTTTGACCTGCTGATACAACTTATCTGTAAAGGAATTTTTGGAATCTGTGTGCGAAATATAATTTTCGCTATTATAATAGGAAGGTAATTTATCTGGATCTGGTTTTGGGGAAGTTGCTAAAAGATCCAATTCTGGATCAAATATTAAATTAAAATCCTCGCCAGAAACCGTGTGGTCCTTACACGTAATATAAATTTTTTGATCGCTTTTAGCTTCAGAGGTATTCACAGATTTTACTTAATTGTTGGAGCATGCTAGGCAATAAATATAGCTGAAATTTTAGAATGTTCCACGTGAAACAATTTACCTACCCATGTAAACCAGCAGCACCGAAATATCACTTGGACTCACTCCGCTAATTCTTGAAGCTTGCGAAACTGTTACAGGTTGAATCTTATTTAACTTCTCCCTTGCTTCAAAAGACATAGACTTGATATTGGTATAATCGAAATTTTGAGGAATCTTAACATCTTCTAGTCTATGCAATTTATCGGCGTTATTTTTTTCTTTATTGATGTAACCAGCATATTTAATCTGAATTTCAGTTTGCTCCAACATCTCTTCATTAAGATCGTTCTCTGCAATAAATTCATTTACTCCAGGAAACTCCATCACATCTTCCATAGTGATATTCGGTCTGGAAAATATCTTAAATATCTTATCGCTTTGTTTCACTGGAGCCGAATCTTTAGATTCCAAAACAGGATTAGAATGTTCTGGAATCACACTTGTTTCTTGTAGATAATTTACAAAACTAAGCGACTTCTCTTTCTTCTCCTCCATCTTTCTTAGACGCTTTTCTGAAGCCAAACCAAGATCAAAAGATCTTTCTGTCAATCTAAAATCGGCATTATCTTGCCTTAAAAGGGTTCTATATTCTGCGCGAGAAGTAAACATTCTATAAGGCTCTTCCGTTCCCTTGGTAATAAGATCGTCTACCAAAACTCCAATATAAGCCTCGTCTCTTTTCAGGATAAACGATTCTTTTTCCTGAACTTTTAATGCGGCATTAATTCCCGCCATTAAACCTTGAGAAGCTGCTTCTTCATATCCTGTAGTTCCGTTGATCTGGCCTGCAAAGTATAAACCATTCACCAATTTGGTCTCCAGAGTATGCTTTAACTGAGTAGGTGGAAAATAGTCGTATTCTATAGCGTAACCTGGTCTAAAGAATTTCACTTTCTCAAAACCTACTACAGATCTCAAAGCTTTAAATTGAACATCTTCTGGTAAGGAAGTGGAAAATCCATTTACATAAACCTCACAAGTATTCCACCCTTCAGGCTCTACGAATAATTGATGTCTATCCTTATCTGCAAACCTATTTATTTTATCTTCTATAGAAGGGCAATATCTTGGACCTAAACTTTTAATTCTCCCATTGAACATTGGTGATCTATCAAAACCTTCTTTTAGTAAATTATGAACCTCGGGAGAGGTATAAGTCATATAACAAGAACGTTGTTTGGTTAAAGGTTTTGTTTCATCTAAATAAGAGAATTTAGATGGTTTTTCGTCCCCAGGCTGTTCTGCCATTTTAGTATAATCCAAAGATCTTCCATCTACTCTTGGCGGAGTTCCTGTTTTCATTCTTCCAGATTCAAAACCCAGCTGAATTAGTTCTTCCGTAATACCGGTTGAAGCTCGTTCCCCAGATCTTCCGCCACCAAAATTCTTATCTCCAATATGTATCAACCCATTCAGAAAAGTTCCATTGGTTAGCACCACCGACTTCCCTTTTATTTTTAAACCTAGGGAAGTTTTTATACCAACAATAGTATCACCTTCTACAATAAGTCCCGCAACCATTTCTTGATAAAAATCTAGATTTGGAGTTTGCTCCAAACGCAATCTCCAATGTTCCGCAAACATCATTCTATCACTTTGCACTCTTGGACTCCACATTGCAGGTCCTTTAGATTTATTAAGCATCTTAAATTGAATGGCACTGGTATCACTCACCAATCCGCTGTATCCACCCAAAGCATCTATTTCTCTAACAATTTGTCCTTTTGCAATTCCACCCATAGCAGGATTACAACTCATTTGAGCAATGTTTTGTAAATTCATAGTCACCAATAGTGTTTTTGCCCCCATATTGGCAGCTGCCGCGGCAGCTTCACTACCTGCATGTCCTGCTCCAACAACAATTACATCATACACTTCACTAAACATAAACTATTTTTTTTTAGATTGTTCCACGTGGAACAATTTCATTTTTTCCTCTTCCTTGCTTCTCATAAGAGCAACATCACTTTCTTCTTTATCCTTATATCCACTTAAGTGTAATATACCATGAACTAGTACTCGTCGTAATTCCTCCTCGAACTTTACATTAAAAGTCTCCGCATTTTCAGCAACACGCTCTATACTTATGTAAATATCGCCTTGTAATATTTTGCCTACAGAATAATCGAAAGTGATAATATCGGTATACGTGTCGTGATCTAAGTACTCCATGTTTATTTTCAACAGGTACTCATCGTCACAAAAAATATAAGTTAACTCCTCAAGTTTTTTTGCCTCCGAAGCAATAACAACTTCCAACCACGAAGTATATAGATCCTCATCATCTAGGATGAAATCGTTTTCTGAATAAAAATTAATTTTCGACAGATTCAAAATATCGCTTTACTTTGGCTTTATAAATTTGCCGCAAAGGTAAGCTTTGTCTATTTAAAATTTCGGTAGAATTAAAATATTCTTTAACCTTAAGATTTAGATCCTTAGTGATATTTTTAAAGTTTTCCAGATTGGTTTTAGAGGTTCTTCGCTCCTCTTCTTCTTGCTCCCTCACTGCATCTTCTAATTGAAGTAACCTATGTTGGATCTGATTCATCTTACTAAGTGTTTCTTTATTGAAACCTTTTTCTAACAGCTCCTTTTCTATACGTTCCATTTCACTTAATAAACCAGCATTCCTTTTTTCTAAACCAGCGGCTTTTAACTTATCTTCTAATTGCTGCCTTAGTTGCTGTTGTTCCTTAAATATCTCAAATAACTTAGCGCTACCTTCCTCATCTAGCTTTTCCTCTCCTTTACCTTTTGCATCACCATTTTCCTTTTCATCTTGCCCTTGTTTTTCTCCTTGCCCCTCTTCTGTTCCTTCTTCCATCTTCTTATTTAAACCTTCCTGAGCTTTTATAATGTCTGGCAATTGCATGCCCTCTCCTTCACCTCCAGGAGATAAACTAAGATTTGCCATTTCCTCCATATTTCCCAATACTTCACTCAACATATTAGCAAGTTCATTGGTGTTGGTCATAACATATTGTTGGCTGGCCATTCCTTGTGGTAACTCATTCTGAGCAAGCCTTTCAAGAGCTTTATCTATATCATAAGCAATATTTGTGAGTTTAGAAGTGATCTCTTCATTCACCATTGGATTATTCATAGCCAAGACGATCAAGCTATCATCTATATGCTGAAAATGTTCTTTTAATACTTGCTGAGTTTTTAATTTATTTGGGTAGCCTGGATTATTAATCCTAATCTCTCTAAATTCTAGCATTAAGGCCTCCTGTTCGAAGGAAAACACCATAAGATTATCAAGGATCTGCCTCATCGAATCTATGTTGGCATCTAATTGCTCCGCTTGTGCTCCAGCCTGTGCTTTCTTCATTTTTGCTGCCATTTCCTTCATTTTCTCCCCTGCTTTCTTCTGCGGGGATTTGGCAGCTTGCTTTTCGTTTTGCTCTAATTGTTGCTCTGCTTTCTTTTGTTCTTCCTGTATTTCCTGCTCCACCCCTTCTTCCCTATCCATCTCCATAGGCTTTTTTAATCCTTCATTTTCCTTTTCTAAAGAATTCAGTTCCTCTTTAAATTCTTTAAATTTTTCTGAAATCCTTTCCTGTTCTTCTAATGAATTAAGCGAATCTACTTTAGAAATTTTCTCTTGTTGCTCTCCCAATTTTTCAAGATCCCGTGCTAGTTTCTGAGTTTTCTCTTGAACATAATACCTCTTTGTTAATTCCAGCAATTGTTCCAAATTCCGTTGTTCTGAAGTATTTTGTTTGGAAAGCTTTTCCAGCTTTTCCATAAGTTCTTCTTTACCAATTTTATCGGCATATTTCTGAAGTTCCTCCATGAGAGATTCGTTCTCCTGAAGCTTTTCCTCATTCCTCTCCAACCTATCTTTCAATTGATCTTTAATTTCCTCATTTTCTTTAGAACCTAATTCCTCATCAAGCGTGTTCTTAAGCTTTTCAGAATAAGACTTCATCATTTCTGTTTGTTGCTTTTGTCTTTCCAAAAACTCTTCAACTTTTTTCTTATCGTTATAATTTAATTCCGCTTTTTGCTTTTGAATTTTAGAGAACTCTTGCAGATCCTGTGTAGAACGTTCCATTTCTTCAAGACTTTCAGAAATACTTTGAATAGCTTCCCCTTGGTCCTTTAGATTAATATCCTTTTTTTCCTCTTGTGTTAGAATTCTGAAATTAAAAACCTCACTTCTAGCAGATTTAGCGCCTCTAACACCATCATTATCAAATACTTCAAATAAAATATTATAATTTACACCTTCAGTTAGATCGAGATTCCCAGGAAATGTGAAGAGAAATTCTCCCACATTCTCATTTGTAATAGAAATTTTCTGAGATTTTGAGTCCTTCTCATTATTTTCAGGATAATAAATCAGATTTAATTTAGTAATTCCATGATCATCAGATACTTTTCCGAAGAAGTAATGAGTGTCTAATGCCGTAGTGTCTTGTTTGTGCTGCACATTAATTTCAGGAAATAAATCTTTAATTACTTCTATGGAATAATGCAAGGATTCATGATCCTGCAACAACTTATTAGAAGTGTTTACAGAATAATCTAAGGGGCTAAAGATCCTATTGGTCAAGTTGAACCTAGTTTGATCCTTTTTAAAATTTCGTGTTGTATCTGCTGTGATAAAGGTGACCTTATTAGTAGATCGAGTGTTTAAATTCCAGGTGATCTTAGTTCCTTCTGGTACTAGAGCATTTCCAGTCCCTTTGATCTTTTCACTCTCTTTATTTAAATACCGGGGATATTCCAATTCCATCTCAAAATCTAATAATTTTGGAACGGAAATGATCTTGATTGTGTAAATTTCAGAACTAACGTTATTTGCAGTTAAATAGAATTCAACATCATTTTTTAAAGCCTGAAATAAATATTGAAAACCATTTGCATCTGTTTTCTTTAAAAAATATTCTTCATCATTAAAATGGATAGCAACATTTTCTGGGGTCACCTTCCCTAAGGTTCTCACTTCCAAATTAAAATCTTTTCCCTCCTCAACAACGAGATCTACATCATTCAAAAAAAAAGAAAAGGGAGCAGGTGGTGCAAAAGCTGTATTATAATGAACTACGCGGGTATAACTTTCAGAAAAAATAGAAGAATTCCCCGTGAGCAATACCGCTAGAATAATGATCACGGGAAATGCTGCATATTTTAAATACCTGAGGCTCGTGTTAAAATTCACTGCTGCTTTAAAGGGAACAGGTGTTAATTCGCGAGACTTTTGAGAAATACTCGCCAATAACAGTTCCGATTGTTGCGGGGAACTTTCCAATTGCAGAACATTAAGTAACTTATCTTTTACTTCTGGAAAATGTTTTCCTATAATTATAGAAGCATCACTGAGGTCGATTCCTTTGGAAAGTTTAAATAACTTGGTAATTGGCCAAACAATGAAACGGATGAAAAGCAGGGTAGAGAATACTATGAATACCCAAAATAAAATGCTTCGGTAAGGCGGCGAAAGCCAAAAGAAATACTCGATAAACAGGATTAGTAAGCTGTAGAATAACCAAACAGATAGGAACAAAATGCTTCCCTTCAGCAATTCATTTATATAATACTTGCGTATAAATGCTGTAAGTTTTTGCTTTATAACATTAAATTCCTTCATGTTTTCTCCCCTACTTTACCTGTTATTAAAACTACAAATTTCATTTAACATTTTCTAAATGAGCAGGAAGCAATTTCATTTTAGTAAGAGTTTTAATAATCCGACTTTCAAATTGGTGGTAATTCCTTTCAGAATCTATTACCTTTGCGGCTAAAATTACAAATTATGTCTGCTAAAGTACGAGTTCGTTTCGCGCCAAGTCCTACGGGACCATTGCACATTGGAGGAGTAAGAACTGCCCTATATAATTATTTGTTTGCCAAAAAACACGGTGGAGATTTTCTTCTTAGAATTGAAGATACAGATCAAAATCGCTTTGTAGAAGGTGCTGAACAGTATATAATCGATGCTTTAAATTGGTGCGGAATCCCTTATGATGAAGGACCAAGAAAAGATGGAGGATTTGGCCCTTATAGACAAAGTGAGCGTGCAAATTTATATCATGAGTATGCCGAAAAGCTTATTTCTGATGGGAATGCATATTACGCCTTTGATACTACAGAAGAATTAGATGCGCACAGAGCAGATCATGAAGCTAATGGAAAAACATTTATCTATAATTGGCATAATCGCTTAAAACTTCAGAATTCTCTTGCACTATCTACAGAAGAGGTTCAGAAAAAATTAGATGCTAAAGAGCCTTTTGTAATTCGTTTTAAAACTCCAGAATCTGAAACCTTACACCTAAAAGATGAAATTCGTGGGAATATGGAAGTAGATTCCAGTATCCTAGACGATAAAGTACTTTTTAAGAGTGATGGTTTGCCCACCTATCATCTCGCAAATATTGTGGACGATCATTTAATGGAGATCACCCATGTTATTCGTGGGGAGGAATGGCTACCATCTCTTGCATTACACTTTCTTATATACAGAGCATTTAATTGGGATGCACCAAAATTTGCACATTTACCACTCATTTTAAAACCACAAGGAAAAGGTAAACTGAGCAAGCGTGACGGAGATAAAATGGGATTCCCGGTATTTCCTTTGGAATGGAAAGACCCTAAATCTGGCGAAATCTCTTCTGGTTATAGAGAAGAATATTACGATCCTAGAGCGGTGGTAAATATGCTTAGCTTTTTAGGTTGGAACCCAGGGACAGAACAGGAGTTTTTCGATTTGGAAGAATTGATAGATGCCTTTGAGATCTCAAGGGTACACAAATCCGGGGCTAAATTTGATCCAGAGAAAACTAAATGGTTCCAAGCCCATTACCTTCAGAAAACAGATAATGCTCATCTAGCTTCAGAATTTATGAAGATCTTGGATGAAAAAGGCGTTAGTTCTAACTTAGATTATACAACTTCAGTAATTTCTATGTTAAAAGAACGTGCTGTATTTGTAACCGATTTCTGGGAATTGGGAAGCTATTTCTTTGTATCTCCAACATCTTATGATGAAAAAGCTCTGAAGAAAGCTTGGAAAGAAGATACTTCAGAAATTGTAGAGAAATTGATCAATTTGGTTTCAAAAACTACCGAGTATACTAAGGAAAACGCACAGGATACCGTAAAAGGCTGGATCACAGATAATGAAATTGGCTTTGGAAAAGTAATGCAACCTTTTAGATTAGCTTTGGTTGGAAGTTTACAAGGACCAGATGTGTTTGACATCTCTGCAGCCTTAGGTAAAGAAGAAACTATAAAAAGATTGAAGGCTATATTAGCGCAACAATAATCTTTTAGAAATAATACACAACTCCCGCTGTTGCCATTCCTAGATGACCTTCTAGGTTTGCTGCTCGGGAGTCTTTTTCTTTTAGACCAGAATCATTTAGAGCGTTAAGAAAATTACTTATTCCATATTGATATTGTAGCCATAATTTCACATCTCTAAATCCCATAGAAATATTCCCAGCAACATTGAGATTGATCCTGTTCACTTCTTCCAGATCTTCTGCGGTAATATTATAATCTTCCACTAAATATTCTTTGTATTGGTTATCTACCTCCCATTTGCTGTTAATTTGCAAAATTGGACCGGCCTCGATGCTTAAATTCTCTTTTAGTATCTTGTGTCCGGCAAAAAGGTTTAACTGTACTCCTGTGGTCTTAAAATCGATATTTGTGAGTAGCTCGCTATTTAAAGGATGTCCCATGATCCCGGTATTCATAGAATAAAAATTCACTCCATATACAAGAAGAAAGTTATTATATATGTTAGAACGAGTTGTGAGACCTCCCATAAAACCAGTGGTCTTGGTTGTGGTGAAATTGTCAATATCAATGCTACCATGAGTTACACCCACCTGTATTCCCAATTTATTATAACTATCCCTACCGCTATATCTTTGGGCTTGTAAACAAAACGAAAAAAGAAATATAGGAAGTAAAAGAGTGAATTTATAAAATTTCATAGGCTAGAACTTATAAAGTAAAAATAGGTATAATATTACTATCTTAAAGATCTAAAAATTAGATAAACATTATGATGACAACTGTTTTGTTACCAGTTTTAATTGTTTTAGCATTGATCATTCTCTTTACGGGAATTTTCACTGTAAAACAGCAAACCTCTGCAGTATTAGAAAGATTCGGAAAATTTAGGAACATAAGAAACTCTGGATTACAATTTAAAATACCTGTAATAGACCAAATTGCAGGAAGAATTAATTTAAAAGTGCAACAATTAGATGTTTTAGTAGAAACAAAAACTAAAGATGATGTTTTTGTTAAGCTAAAGATCTCTGTGCAATTTCAAGTTATTAAAACCAATGTTTACGATGCATTTTATAAGTTAGAAAGTCCACATGATCAAATTACCTCCTACGTTTTTGATGTTGTTAGAGCCGAAGTTCCAAAAATGAAATTGGATGACGTTTTCGAAAGAAAAGATGATGTAGCTATTGCGGTTAAAAGAGAACTTAATCAAGCAATGTCTGATTATGGATATGATATAATTAAAACCTTAGTAACTGATATTGATCCAGATGCCCAGGTAAAATCGGCTATGAACCGAATTAACGCGGCAGAGAGAGAAAAAGTTGCAGCTGAGTATGTAGCAGAAGCAGAGCGTATAAAAATTGTTGCAAAAGCACGTGCAGAGGCGGAAAGCAAAAGATTACAGGGTCAAGGTATTGCAGACCAGCGTAGGGAAATTGCCAGAGGTTTGGAAGAAAGTGTAGATGTTCTTAACAATGTTGGTATCAATTCACAGGAAGCTTCAGCTTTAATTGTGGTTACACAACATTATGATACCCTTCAATCCATTGGGGAACATACTAATAGTAATCTAATTTTATTACCAAATTCACCACAAGCAGGAAGTGATATGCTTAATAACATGATAGCTTCCTTTACTGCTTCAAATCAAATTGGAGAGGCTATGAAGGAGAAGAATGCTAAAAATATAGCTGCTGCCAAGTCCAAACGATTACCTAAAAATTCTAAGCCAGAGGAGGATACAGAATAAAAGTTATTACAAAAAGAAAACCCGGAGGCTCTAGAGTTTCCGGGTTTATTTGTTTATTTCTGAAATTATTTTGAGGTAACTACTCTTTTAACTCCAAATATTTTAGATACTGCCTTTAGTACAAATGCCTTTTCTAGGATTGAACCAAATAAACCACCAAGTAAAGATAATGGTGATAAGCTATCCTTAGTATTCTCTACACTTAATCTAATTTCTTCTTTATCTATCTGATTCTGAAGTTTTAAGATCTTTAGATCTCTATCTATCTCGTCAAATGAACTATATTCTTTCATAATATTTAATCGTTAAAGAAGGTTCTAGAAGATTTAATCAGAATAATCTTTTCTATAGGTTTTTTTCCGAAGAACCATATAATTGCAAAGATCACTAAATAAAATGCACCTACAATATAGAATCCTGCACTAGGTACACCCAATGCAATTCCTATTCCCAACGCTAATCCTATAGAAATAAAGAAAAGGGCAATTAGACATATAAAACCAAGCAACATCATATTCACTAAAGATATTGCACCTTTAATTATCTTTTTATAAAGATCGAGCTTATAATAATCGGCGCTACTTTTTGCAAGGTCGCGAACATTTTCATTAAGATCGTGAATGCTGTTGGTTAGTTTTTCAAAAGCCATACACTTATACTACTGCTTTATTTGCTGTGGTCTTAACTTCTTCAACCTTAATATCTTTTTGCAGTTTTGCATTTTGCTTTCTAAGATCTTCTAATTTAGTCTCTAAAGCAGATAAAATATCATCGGCTTTATAACTAGCAGAAGATAAAGTAGATTCTAAACGCGCTTCAAAATCCAATTTAGCTTGCTTTGCTTTAGAAGTAAGATTTGAGCTGGTCTCTTTATATTTTTTATTGAATTTATCTTGAGCTTTCTTAGCATCTTTATTCAACTTGTCTCTTGTTTTCTCTCCACTTTCTGGAGCATATAACAATCCTACTGCTGCACCAATTGCTGCACCAGTAATTAATGCTAAAAATGTATTCCCTGTATTTGCCATGATTTTTTTGTTTTTATAATTAATTCTACAAATTTAAGTTAAACCACAAGTAAACCTTGTTAATAACCGGTTAATATGTAAACTTGCTTTATTAAAGTATTCTTAAAGTATTGTTCACAGTAACCAGAATTAACTCAATTTCTCCCAAGAATCACGTAAACTTACGGTTCTATTAAAGATAATGTTTTCTGACGTACTTTCCTTGTCAACACAAAAATAACCGATACGTTGGAACTGAAATTTATCTGAAACTTCAGCATTTTTTAAACTTGGTTCTACAAATCCAGTGATCACATTTAACGAATCTGGATTAATGAAATCTAGAAAATCCTTTTCCTTATCTGAATCTGGCGCTGCAACGGTAAATAAACGATCGTAAAGGCGTATTTCTGCTTTTACTGCGTGAGGTATAGAAACCCAGTGTAAAGTTCCTTTAACCTTGCGTAAAGCTTCTTCGGTATCGCTTCCGCTCTTGCTTTTTGGATCGTAAGTACAATGAATTTCAAGAATATTTCCCTCATCATCCTTTACTACACTCTCGGCTTTTATAATATATGCGCTTTTTAAACGCACTTCTTTTCCAATAGATAATCTAAAAAATTTTCTGTTTGCTTCTTCTTTAAAATCTTCTCGCTCGATATACAACTCTTTAGAAAAAGGAATTTCTCGAGTGCCAGCATCTTCATCCTCCGGATTATTCTCGGTTTCTAACCATTCTTCAGCTCCATCTTCATAATTGGTGATTACCAGTTTTACAGGATCTAAAACTCCCATAACTCTTGGGGAGATCTTATTAAGATCTTCACGAATACAGAATTCCAAAAGAGATACATCTATAATATTCTCCCGCTTTGCAATCCCAATAGTATCTGCAAATTTTCTAATGGAGGTTGGCGTATAACCACGTCTTCTTAACCCAGAAATGGTTGGCATTCTTGGATCATCCCAAGATTTAACCACCTTGGTTTCTACTAACTGTAGTAGTTTTCTCTTGCTAACAATGGTATGACTCAAATTTCTTCTTGCAAACTCTCTCTGTTTTGGAACCAATTGCCCGTTACTTCCAATCTTTTCAAGGAACCAGTTATATAGTTCACGATGTGGTAAAAATTCCAAAGTACAGAACGAGTGAGAAATACTTTCAATAAAATCACTTTCTCCGTGTGCCCAATCATACATAGGATAGATCTTCCAGGTATCTCCAGTTCTATGATGTTTTTTATGAAGACTTCTATACATTACAGGATCCCGCATGATCATATTAGAAGAGGCCATATCTATCTTAGCACGTAAAACGTGCGCACCTTCTGGAGTTTCACCGTTTTTCATTTTTTCAAAAAGATCCAGATTTTCTGCAAGGCTTCGGTTTCTATAAGGACTATGCGTTCCAGAAACAGTAGGCGTCCCTTTTTGTTCAGCTATTTCTGCGGAAGTTTGACTATCTACATAGGCGTTTCCTCCTTTAATAAGTTCTACAGCCCAATCATATAATTGCTGAAAATAATCTGAAGCATAACACTCCTTATCCCACTTAAAACCTAACCACAATACATCCTCCTTTATGGCATCTACATATTCTTGCTCTTCCTTAGTTGGATTGGTATCGTCAAATCTTAGATTAACGGGAGCATGATAAGATTCTCCTAATCCAAAATTAAGACAGATAGATGATGCATGACCAATATGCAAATACCCATTTGGTTCTGGTGGAAATCTAAATTTAAGATCCTCTGGTGTATAAGATCCTTTAAGATCTTCTTCTATAATTTGCTCAATAAAATTGAGAGATTTTTTTACTTCAGACATAATTCAATTTCAAAATATGCCACAAAGTTATCAAAAATTACCACGGAAATTAGATAATCTAATGTATTAGGCTTCATATAAAAATTAGAAATTCATCATTATTCCATTAGAAGTTCAATACAATTTCAGATAAAATGCATTTTATTAAATATAACTCGCGTATTAACCCCTGCAGTTTTACCTTTGTAAAAAAATATTTTGGGAAAAATAACTTTACGAAATATCAAGGTTTTCTCCTATCACGGATGCCTGGATGAAGAGGGAAAAATAGGTAGTGATTATAGGATAGATCTAATGGTAAAAGGTAATTTAACGCACTCTGCCAAGACCGATTCTTTAAGTGATACCATAGACTATGTGCATCTAAATAGGATTGTTAAGGAGGAAATGGCAATTCGCACAAAGCTTCTTGAAACGGTTGCTGATAGAATTTTAAATAGAATTTTTAAGGAACTGGAAATGGTTGAAAAAGCTAGGGTTTCTGTATCTAAAATTAACCCTCCAATTGGCGGAGATGTGGGAATGGTAACTGTTTCTAGTACTAAATCCAGATAGAAATTTGTAGGTGAACAGATAATTTTTATTACATTTGCCAACCCAATTAAATGGCATCGTGGCCGAGTGGCTAGGCAGAGCTCTGCAAAAGCTCGTACAGCGGTTCGAATCCGCTCGATGCCTCCAAAAGCTTCCTTTACAGGGAGCTTTTTTTGTATCTACTATTTATATTTAATTAGAAGAAAAGGTAATTTCCAGTATTATCGATCGATATGTGAAGATGTCTTCAGATCAAAAACCACATTATCGGGTTCTAATATCTCTATTTGATCTTGCAAGCGTTCAATTTTCTTCGGAAAAATTCCTCGTGATATCAAAATTCCACCAAATACGACCATTAATAAACTAATACCTCGCTTCAATTTAAAAATGCGGTTTGGAGTTAACTTTCTATTTAATTTTTTAGCTAATAAGATCTTGAAAATGTCTAAAAATAGGTAGGTTCCTAAAACAGTGGAAAAGAATACCGCTATTCTATTAGGTTCCATTTCTAAAGTTGGGCCAAATACAATAATTAGTCCCAGCCAAAATCCAAGGACTCCAATATTTATAAAATTTAGCAGAAATCCTTTTGCCGCAAGTCCAAAATAATCGCTTCTACTTAATTTTCTTACTTCTGGAGTATCATCTTCTATGCTAATAGATCTTTTTGTTTGAATAAAAGACATGATGCCGTAAGTAGCTAAGATCATACCTCCAAAGATGAATAATCCAGGTTCATCTTTTAAACTTTTAAGGATCTTTGAAGTACTTAAATAGGCAATAAAAAGAAAAACAACATCGGCTAGTAGAACGCCAAGATCGAAGGATAACGCGGCTCTAAACCCTTTTAATGCAGCCGTTTCCAATAGTACAAAAAATACTGGACCTAATAAGAATGCCAAAAATATTCCCATTGGTATTGCAGCCAGCATATCTTGAATCATAGAAAAATTTGCTTTTCACAAAGATAACCTATTAGTTTATCTTTTTAATTGTTCCTCCAAAGGTGGTTTTTTCATCTATTTTAGAAGGCTTTCCATAAATATAAATGGTACCACCAGCACGAACCTTTGCGTTTATATAGGATTTTGAAAATACACTCGCGGTACCTCCACCAACTATTCTTACTTCTACTTCGTTACCTATAAGATTCTCACCTTTAAAATCACCTGCAGCATTAACTTCTATATCTTGTTTTGTAGCATTTCCAATTACCATAAGATTTCCCCCCGTAACTACACTCGCATAAAGGTTTTCTACATCTATATTTGCTTGTATATCTGCTCCTTCCTGCACCCTAATTTGAAGCATTGGTTGTTTCATTTTACCACAAAGTTCTACACTAGAGTTTTGTTTAGCTTCAATTTTATTGAGTTGCTTATAATAAATATTTACGATGGTGTTATCTTCATTCCAAAGATGATCTATAGTAACACTAACCTTTAATTCACCATCTTCTACTTTAAGATCTACCTTGTCTTTACTACTACCGGTAATTATAGCCTTATTTTCATCAGCCTGAGAAAACTTAACCTTTAATCCTTTGGTAACTTCTGCTTGGGTAAAATTATCTAGTTCTACCGTAATTTCCTGTGCATATATTGACGAAGTACAACATAATAGCACAAATAAGTAAATACTTTTCATACCTAATTGTTTTAAATTATTCAGGAATAGCATTAATTGCGCCATCCTTGAACAATTAATCTACCCGTTCTTTTTTTCCTATCAAATTAAAATCCAGATGTCTCTTAACTAGATCTGCATTTTTTACAGAGATATAAACTTCGTCGCCTAATTGGTACATATTCTTACTTTTCCTTCCAACTATGGCATATTGCTCTTCATCAAAATCGTAATGATCATCTTTAATATCCCTTAAACGCACCATTCCTTCACACTTATTAGAAATTATCTCTACATAGATACCCCATTCGGTTACACCAGAAATAACTCCTAAGAAATCTTCTTCTTGATGGTCCAACATAAATTTAACTTGCATGAATTTTATTGAATCCCTTTCTGCATTTGTAGCTAAACTTTCCATCTCACTACTATGATGACATTTTTCTTCATATTCCTCTTCTTTAGCTGAAGGTTTTCCATCTAAATAACTTTGCAATAACCTATGTGTCATTACATCTGGATATCTTCTAATTGGAGAGGTAAAATGTGAGTAATAATCGAATGCTAACCCATAATGGCCAATATTTTTAGTACTATAATAGGCCTTACTCATGGTTCTAATAGTAAGAGTATCTACCAAATTTTGCTCTTTAGTTCCTTGAACATCGCTTAAAAGCGTGTTTAAAGAACTAGAAATTGAAGATTTATCTTTTAGATTAATCTTATACCCAAACTTAGAAATAACGGTCTGTAGCGTATTTAATTTGGATTCGTCTGGCTCATCATGACATCTATAAACAAAAGTCTTTTTAGGAGTTTGTTTGCCAATAAACATCGCCACTCTTTTATTAGCCAAAAGCATAAATTCTTCTATCAATTTATTTGCTTCTTCAGAGGTTTTAAAGAAAACTCCCACCGGTTCATTTTCTTCATTTAAATTGAATTTAACTTCAACTTTATCAAAAGAAATTGCCCCTTCCTTCATTCGTCTAACTCGCATTTGCTTTGCTAGACCATTCAAAGTTATTACAGCATCTACAACTTCATCTCCAACAGTATATTCTTCTTCTCTAATCGAAATTTCATTAGGAATAATTCCTTTTTCAGTTTCAATGATATGTTGTGCCTCTTCATAAGCAAAACGCTCATCAGATAAAGTTACCGTTCTTCCAAACCATTCCTTGATAACATGTCCCTTGGCATCTATTTCGAAAACCGCAGAAAAAGTATATTTTTCTTCATTAGGTCTTAACGAACAAGCATTATTAGAAAGCACTTCCGGCAGCATAGGTACTACCCTATCCACCAAATATACCGATGTTGCCCTTTCATAAGCTTCCTCATCCAATATAGTTCCAGATTTTAAATAGTGCGAAACATCTGCAATATGGATACCTATCTCAAAGTTGCCATTTTCTAATTTCTTAAAGCTTAATGCATCATCAAAATCCTTAGCATCCTTAGGATCTATAGTAAATGTGAGGGTTTCCCTAAGGTCTTTACGTTTTTTAATCTCTTCTTCTTGAATGGAAGTATCTATACTATTTGCAAAATCTTCAACCTCCTTTGGAAATTCATGAGGCAATCCATATTGCGCAAGAATTGCATGCATTTCTGTTTGATGCTCTCCTGGTTTACCTAAAACTTGTATAATGGTTCCAAAAGGAGAATCTGCCTTTTCTGGCCAGTCTTCCATTTCTACAACCACCTTATCACCATCTTTTGCATCCAACATTTTATTCTTTTGAACAAAAATATCGGTGTACATTTTAGGATCTTGAATAGCTACAAAACCAAAATTTGGTTGCATTTGTAAAACGCCAACAAACTCTGTTCTTTTTCGGTTTATAATGCGAACAATCTCTCCTTCAGATTTTCTTTTCCTTCTTTTATTATAAACATAAACCTCTACTTCATCACCATTAAACGCTTTATTTAATGAATTGGCTGGAATAAAAATATCTTCCTCCATTCCATCTACTACCACATAACCGAATCCTTTAGTGGTCATATCAAGTTTTCCTTGATAATATTCCATGTTTCCGGTTATTTTGAATTTTCCTCTTTCTTGTTCTTCAATTTGCTTTTTAGCAGCAAGTTGAGCCAAATTTTTGATTATTTTATTTCTTGAACTAGCATCATCTAGATCCAGTTTAGCAGCGATCTGCTTGTAATTAAACGTAGTACCAGGTGATTTTCTAAAAATATCTATTATGCTTTTTGCTAATTTTCCTTCACCGGCTGGTGCCATTCCTTTACTCTTATTCTTCATATATCTTAATAAACCATAAAATTACAGCTAAAATGCGACTTTAATTTATTCTAATAATAAAGTTTTGTTAAGCATAGATATACCATACTTATAGCTTCATTATTAATTTTTAATTGATTCACAGAGAATTAGAAATAAAAAAAATAAAAAAAAATGTTTTCGTTCCTTAAAGTTTTCTTAATTTTAAACTAACATCTCTCCCACATTTTCCCCTCACATTTGATAATAGATTAATGGTAATGAATAAGTCTACTAAAATATCACTGGTATTTTTTCTTATTTTTCTTCTGGGAATTTTAGGGGTTTTTACATTTGTAAATAAAACACTAAATAAAAATACCTTTATAAAAGTACCAATGTCGATAGAGGAATTAGCTTTTGTAGATTAAATTTTAACTCTCTTAAAGTGTTATCCATAAACCAGTTGCCAATAATATATATCGAATATTATTTTTTATTATCAGGTATTAAATCAATCTAAAAAATAATTTAAATAACTGTTTAATAGAGCTTTATCTATTTTAAATTTTGATTTATAAGTTAGGGCTTTGTTCTAATACTTTTATATTTTATTTAATTTTCTTCTTCAATGATAAAATAATTTTTACAGAAGTGTCTCAGTTAAATTGAAGTTATAAACACTTATTATATTATTTACTTTTTTATTCTTTTTATAAAATTAAAACTGATGCTTATGATTGCTTGTTAACTTCTAGCATAACTTTTTTGACAAAAAATAGGTTTTTAGGATACCAACATTTTAAATAGAGTTGTTAACAGCTTCTTATATTTCTAAGCAATTGATTCTCTTATCATTTTAAGATTTACTTAACAATGGTTGATAATTTCATGTTAATAGAATTTCTTAAAAACTATATTAGATTTCGTTGTTCACAATCTGTATTTTGATGCTCATAAGTTCTCTAGAAATTCTATAGTTATAATTAGGAGAAGTAGATCTAATATTGCTATTCCAATTTTTTAGTAGAAAAGCAAATTTTGTTGTTATATTCTAGTATAATGTTATTCACATTTTATTAAAAATCTTAAACCTTTAAAACAGGGCATTTGGAAATTGTAATTAACAATGTAAATATTAATAGTTAACAACCCATTTTTTACCTTTGTTCAACCTCTAAAAACAAATAATATGAAAATTGCCATTGGAAATGATCACGCAGGAACCGAATATAAATTTGCTATTGTTGCATATTTAGAATCTAAAGGTATAAGCGTAACTAATTACGGAACAGATTCTGAAGCAAGCGTAGATTATCCGGATTTTGTGCATCCTGTTGCTAATGATGTGGAAACTGAAGTGGTGGATTTAGGTATTATTATTTGTGGTAGTGGGAACGGTGCTTCTATGACGGCAAATAAACATCAAGAAATCCGTTCTGCTTTGTGCTGGACGGTAGAGATCACCAAACTTGCAAGACAACATAATAATGCAAATATTTTAGGTATTCCTGCACGATTTGTATCACAAACGCAAGCAGTAGATATGGTAGATGCGTTTTTAAATACTGCATTCGAAGGTGGTAGACATCAGAATAGAGTAGAAAAAATTCCTGTTCAGAAATAAATGGGACTTAGTCATAGTCATGAACCTTCTCAAGAAGTAAAGGGTAAGAACCTTTTATTTTCCATTTTTCTTAATATAGGAATTACCCTTGCTCAAGTAATTGGTGGACTTTTAAGTGGAAGTCTTGCATTATTATCAGATGCTCTCCACAACTTTAGTGATGTATTGTCCTTATTGGTTAGTTATATAGCTAATATTTTATCTAAAAAAGAAGCTACCTTAAAACATACTTTTGGGTATAAACGTGCAGAAATTGTTGCAGCATTTATAAACGCCGCTAGTCTAATAATTGTGGCTATCATTCTTATTATTGAAGCGGTTAAAAGATTTCAAGATCCCGAGACCATCAACTCCAATTTGGTGATTTGGTTATCTTTACTAGCAATTGCTGGGAATGGATTTAGCGTCCTACTACTTAAAAAAGACAGTAAAGCAAATTTAAATATGCGTTCTGCATATTTGCACTTATTAACAGATATGCTGGCTTCTGTTGCTGTATTAGCAGGTGGTTTATTAATGAAATATTATCAAATATTTTGGGTAGATAGTGTGTTAACTTTAGCAATTGCAATCTATCTTATAATTGTAGGTTGGGATTTATTAAGAGATGCCACAAGAATGCTTATGTTATTTACACCCAACGATCTGGCTTTAGAAGAAATTGCGGCTAAAATATGTACTATTTCAAAAATTGAAAATGTCCATCATTTACATGTTTGGCAACTCAATGAAAACGAAATTCACTTAGAAGCGCATATAGATTTTCATGAAGATATCCCGCTTTCTCAATTCGATGAGATCATGAAAGAAATTGAAGAAATGGTCTTTCATTCCTACGGAATTAGCCATATTAACATTCAACCGGAATTTGGAAAATGCGATGATAAGGACCTTATTTCCAAGCATTAATAAATGATTAAAATGAAGATCAAAATAAAGACATTTCAAGAGTTTAGTCTTGAAGAATTATATGAAGTACTCGCCTTAAGATCTGAAGTATTTGTAGTAGAACAAGACTGTGTATATCAGGATATTGATGGCAAGGATCCAAAGGCAATTCATGTTCTTGGTTATAAAGACGATCAACTAGTTGCTTATACTAGATGTTTCGATAAAGGCTTCTATTTCGATCAGGCTTCTATTGGAAGAGTTATTGTAAAACAAGACGAGCGTAAATATGGTTATGGTCATGTTATTATGGATGCTTCAATAAAGGAAATTGAGGAAAGGTTTCATACAAATAGTATTAAGATCTCAGCTCAACAATATCTCACAAAATTTTATGAAAGTCACCAGTTTAAACAAGTTGGTGAAGGCTATTTGGAAGATGGTATTCCGCATATAGCGATGTTAAAAGCTTAATTTTTTTTACATCAAATATTTATCAAATGCTATTACGATATTTATTGGAATTGATCCAGTATCTAGGTTTTTGTGAAACCAAATAGCATAAATAATAAAAGGCTCTTATTGATTTTGCTGTTGGATAAATGGTGAATAAAAAAGTAGTTTATGCAAAGAATGCCGACTATTTGCTGTCAACAGATGTAAGTGATATTTAATCTATTCTTTAAGTCTTTTTATCATATTATTTGCAAATGGATTGTCAGGATTAAGTAGTAAACTCTTATTAAAAAAATTCAGTGCTAATTCTTTATTTCCTGTTTCCATATACCCTTCCCCTAAGGCCTGCAATGCTTTAGCTACATTTGGATGAACAAATACATTCATTTGAAAGATCTGCATGGCTATATCAGGCTTACTATTATAAAGATTGTTAAGCCCTTCACTTCGCATCATAAATTCTAATAGACTTTGATTATTAGCTTTGTTTTGATATCCTTCTTTGGCTTTTTCTAATCCAAATTCTTGTATTGTTTCAATAACATAGTTTGTAAAGTTTCGGTTAATTTCATTATCAGCAACCGGAATTATAGGAATATAGGTTGTATTAAATATTATTTGCGAAATTTCCAGATTAAGCTCATCAAAATTAGGGTGTGATTTATTAGAAAGCATTATTAAGGTTGTTCCTTCATCTATAAACCTTAGGAAGTCTGAATATAGGATATTATTAGATCCATTATGCCAAACCCTGGTGGTGTTACGATCCGTTTCAGAAACATCCCACCCATAGGCATAAATTGCGCTATAATCTTCTTCGAATCTTATTTTGGGATGGTATAATTTACTTTTAGCTTCATTTGATAATATATGGTCTCCGGTTAATGCCTTATGCCATTTGTAAAGATCTTCGGTAGTAGAAAGAATTCCCCCATTACCCAATAAGTGCCAATAAGGTGCAGTTTTATCCCATTCTTTATCAGTTGGTTTTCCCCAAATTCGATCGTCTCTGTGATATCCAACGGCAATGAGATCACTATCAAATTCAGGTCTTGAATAACCTGTTATCTCCATTTCTGCAGGCTTCCATAAGTTTTCATACAAATAAGCCTCATAAGTTTCACCTGAAACCTTTTCAATGATCAAAGCCAATAAACTATATCCTATGTTGGAATAGGAAAAACTTGTCCCGACTTCAAATCTTAATTTTGAAGATAAAACTTTATATAAAAATTCTTCCTTGCTAATTTTTTCATAGTCTTTCCCAACATTACTTATTAGTCCCGATTGATGGCGAAGCAAATCGTGGATGGTGGTAATTTCTTTGTCTTTTGGAATGTTATCAAAAAACTTTGAAAGTTTATCGTCTGTTGAAAGTTTGCCTTGCATTTCTAATTTTAGAATGGCAGCCGCAGTAAATTGCTTAGTAATAGAGCCAATATCAAAAATTGTTAACGATGAATTTTTGAGTTGCCTCTCTTTATCGCTAAAGCCGTAACCTTCTGAAATTACTTTCTTTCCATTTAACTCAACTAGCACCGAGCCATTAAAACCAACTTTTTCTAGTTCTGAGAGGTATTTGGTAATTTGTTGGATGGTGTCATTTTCCTTATTTGTCTGCCCGCAAGTCGTGGATACAAATAATATAAGAGTAAATAATGTGGTTAAGAATTGTTTCATTCTTTTAGGTCTTGTTTCACAATTACGATCAACTATTTTATAAACACCCTGAAACATCCCAATTTATAGACAGGGTATCGCAAGGCTTAGAAAAGAGCTATACTAACACTTAGTTTTTATTTCAAAATCCCTGAATATCTTGAGGTATTATTTAAAATTTCCTGAGCTTCATTAATTTCAGGGTTTTCTAGAACATAATGTTTATATAAACCTTCCTGATAGAAGTATCTTTTGATTATTTCATCTGTTAAAAGTGTGGTGATCTCTGCTTTTTTAACATCTAGATCTGCTTTTTTAGCTGTTTCAATTTCAGCTAAGGTCCGCTTAAAGTTAGTAAGAATATTTTCACTAAATCCTTCCTGTTCAGCAGTGAATAAAGCCTCCTCCAAGTCTTTTTCGGTACGAGTTTGGTAACTAAAATCACTTTTATTCAAATATACTTTAAAAGCACTATAATCTTCATTTGTAAATTCAAAATCTTGAGGACTCTCTAACTTATGAGTATAATAATATTGGGTAGCAAAATCAAAAATAGCATTGCTAGCCAACAAAGCATTGGTAATTGCACTAAATTCTGAAGTCTTTAAAGCTACATCTGGTAGCACTCCTCCTCCATCAAAAACACTTCTTCCGTTCTTGGTTTTAAATTCATTATAATCTTCAAGCTTAGTGCGTACAGCTTTCCCTTCTTGATCTCTATCTCGATAATTAAGCGCCTGGATACAGCGACCGCTTGGAGTATAATATCTGGAAATAGTAAGTTTAAGCTGAGTTCCGTAAGCCAATTCCTTTGGACGTTGCACCAGGCCTTTTCCAAAACTACGTGCCCCTATCACCACTCCTCTATCCAGATCTTGAATCGCTCCTGCCACAATTTCACTGGCAGATGCACTTCTACCATTAATTAAAATAGCTAAAGGGATCTTGGTATTTATAGGTTCTTTTTCGGTAAAATATTCTCTATTGTATTTTTCTATCACAGATTTGGTGGTAGTTATTAACTGCCCTTTATCTAAAAAGATGTTACATACAGCAATTGCTTCATTAAGCAATCCTCCTGGATTTCCTCTAAGATCTAAAATAATTTTGGTAGCACCTTGACCTTGTAGATCCTTTAATGCTTTTATAGTTTCTGAAGAGGCGTTCTCATTGAATCTTGAAAGAACGATGTATCCGGTATTGTTTTCCAGCATTTCATAGAATGGAACCGCTTTAAGGCTAACTAAGCCTCTGGTAAGTTCGGTACTCATCTTTTTACCTTGACGTAAATAAGTAAGTGTGATCTGTGAATTGGGAGCGCCATTTAGAAGTTCTGAGGCATTATCTGTGAAATCGGCTACCTTTAGACCTCCAATCTCTATAATTTCGTCTCCAGGCTTTAAACCAGCCTTATCTGCAGGAAATCCTTTATAGGTTTCTATTATTATAAAGCTTTTCTCTTGAATCCTTACTGAAGCACCAATTCCTTGATATTCACCAGCGGTATTCATTCTTGCAGCCTCGACATCTTGTTCGTTGTAATAGTTGGTATAAGGATCCAGATCTTCCAACATGGCTTTAATGGCGGTATCCATTAATTCTGCCGGGTTGGTCTCATCTACATAATTCATATTCAACTCCTTGAATAAGGTAGTGAAGATCTCCAGTTGTTTAGCTATTTCAAAAAAATCTGATTTAAAAGCTGTAACGCTTAGAAATAGCGTTATTCCTAATATTACAACTGAAATTCTTTTAATTATCCTTGTTTTCATGAGCCGCTTCCCTTTCTATTAATTTCTTCATTATTTCAATAATACAATCTGAAATTTCTTTATGATCATACTTTTTACGAGCCGTAAGTATGAACATAAACGCATATTTTTTAGTTAAGTTACTTTCTACAAGATACTTATTTTTCCTAAAACCTTCGCGCATAAGTCGTTTCAAATAATTGCGTTCTACCGCTTTTTTAAAATTCCGTTTAGGAACAGAAACACCTGTTTTGCAAGATGCGCTTTCAGGATCTTGCAATGGAAGGTAAATAAGCTTTATAGGAAATTGTTTGATGGAACTTCCTTCTGTAAATAGCTTATCTATTAAGATCTTGCTTTTCAGTTTTTCTGAAGAGGGAAATTGTTCATTCATTGGAAGCTGTTGAATTGGCTAAATTAAAAAAATCCGCTTTGGGAATTCCCAAAACGGATTTTCTTTTGAATATAAGATGCTATTAGTTAAAAAACCTTACTTCCCCTCTAAGGAAGCTGTTTCTTTATATACATTGTTTTCTCTGTTGATATCTGCCATTAATCCAGTTGGATCTATCTCTATAGATGTGATATCCTTTTTAGCTTTTTTTAACTCTAAAGTATAATTGCTCGCTCCCCAAGACCAATCTGAAACCACAGTTCTAGTTGCATTATTTGCAGCAGGTTTTTGCCAGTTCATCATAGCTAAAGGAATATAATAACTTTGTTGGGTCCCATCAGAATAACTAACTACAACATCCAGAGGCATTGGCATAATTCCCATTCGCTCTAATTTTACTTGCGTAGTATTATCTTTTGCTACAACATCATTAATAGCATAATCTATGGTGTTTGTAGTGTTGGTCCAGTCGTTTAAATACCAGCTAAGTTCTGCGCCAGAAACTTTTTCTGCAACTCTTATAAAATCGTTTGGTGAAGGATGTTTAAATTTCCATTCATCATAGTATTTATTTAAAGTTTTCTGAAGATTCTCTTGCCCAATTAGATATCCTAACTGAGATAAAAAGATACTTCCTTTTGTATAAGAGGCTATAGAATACGCCATATTATATTCGAATCTATCTCCGTGAGTAGACATTGGTTGTTCTTTTCCAGATTGTACCAGGTAGTTATAACCTCTATAAGAACCAACAAAAGGATTTACACTTTCTTTTCCTGCCATTTTTTGTTGCGCCATCCCGGAAATATAACTTGTAAAGCCTTCGTCCATCCAAGGGTATTGTGATTCATTGGTTCCCAATAGTTGCTGGAACCAGGAATGTGCAAATTCATGTACCGTTGTTCCCAGTAGGCTATTATAATCCTCTCCTCCTGTGATCAAAGTACACATAGCATATTCCATTCCACCATCACCACCTTGAATTACAGAATATTGTTTCCAAGGATATGGACCTATATGTGTATTAAAATAATTTAATGCTTTTGCTGTCTCTGGCTGAATTTTTTTCCAGTTCTCGGTTACTTTAGGATCATTCTTATATAAGAAATGAAGCGTTACTCCACTTTCAGTTTTTAAAGTATCATGGATATACTCTGGATCTGCAGCCCAAGCAAAATCATGTACCTTCTCTGCTTTAAAATTCCAGGTTAGTTTATCTCCTTTAGCTCGTTTAACTTTGGTTCCTTCTTTTTCGTATCCGTAACCAATTTCATCGGCATTTTGCAAAACTCCTGTTCCACCTAAAATATAATCTTTATCGATGCTTATTTTTACATCAAAATCTCCCCATACTCCAAAGAATTCTCTGGCGATATATGGATCTGCATGCCATCCTTCAAAATCATATTCAGCTAATTTAGGATACCACTGCGTCATAGAAAGCGCAACACCATCTGCATTATTTCTTCCAGATCTTCTAATTTGAACAGGCACTTGTCCCTTGAATTTCATCTTTAAAGTGGTAGATTTTCCAGGCGCAAGAGGCTCGGCTAAAACAACTTGAAGCACAGTTCCCTTTTCCATGAAATTTAGATCTTTTCCATCTTGTTTTAAGGAAACAGCTCTTAGATATCCAATTTCATTTGGCTGTAGTTTACTTATTCTGCTTTCGTATTTTGGCTCTTCCTTGGTTCCAAGGTTGTTCACCATTCTCCCATCGGGATCAGAAATTGTTTGTAACCTCATATCCATTTCGCTTCCAGGCTGAAAAGCATTGAAGAACATATGATAGAAAACCTGATCTAAGGTGTCTGGTGAATTATTTGTATACTTTAATTCTTGATCTCCTGTGTACTGAAAGTTTTCCACGTTCATGTCCACATCCATCTTATAATCTACATGTTGTTGCCAATAACAGGATTCATTTTGGGCATTTGCCCAGATGCCAGTAAATAATGTAATTGCTATAATTATTTTCTTCATAATGTATTATTTCGATTCTTTTTCAGCTAAAATTAATGCGTTGTATAAGTTAACCATTTTTCCAGAAACAGAGAGATCTGTAAATTTCTTGTTCATGGTGTTTTCACTTAACACTACTGAGGCTTTAGTAGAAATTCCACTATTCATGATAATTTGTTTTACCTGAGCTGCAGATAATTTTGGGTAGTAAGATCTAATTACAGCAGCAACCCCAGCAACTGCTGGTGCAGCCATAGAAGTACCTTGTAAGAACTCATAAGTGTTATTTGGTGTAGTAGACCAGATCTTTGTTCCTGGTGCAAAAACATCTACATTCGATTTTCCGAAGTTTGAGAAACCTGCAACTAGTCCAGAACCATACTCATAATTAAGCGCCCCTACTGTTAATACGTTATTCACGATTTCGTTTGAATTTTGTGGAGTTTGATCGTTTGGATAAACCATTTTAGTGTCTAAGTCTAAACCTTCATTTCCTGCGGCATTTACAATTAACACATCTTTAGAAGCTGCATATTTCAAGGCATCAAAAACAAATTCAGGATTTGGTGAAAAGTATTTTCCGAAGCTAGTGTTTATCACTTTTGCTCCATTATCTACCGCATATCTAATACCTAGCGCAATATCTTTATCATATTCGTCTCCATCTGGAACTGCACGAACAACCATGATCTTCACATTGTTGGCAACTCCATTTATTCCTATATTATTCCCTCTTTTTGCAGCGATAATTCCTGCAACATGCGTTCCGTGCTTAATATCTTCTTTATCCTTAGTTGGACCGGTTACATTATTGTTTCCGTATTTAGTATCCTTAATATCATAAGGATCATCTCCTACAATTGCTCTTCCATCAAGATTTAAATTGAAATGTGTATCTAATCTGTTGGAGAAATATTCGATAGCTTCATCCAATTCTTTTAATGCTTCAGGTATATTTTCGTTTACATTATTCTGAATCTGAGTTAGCATACCTTTATATTGCTGCATTTCTGTAGTAGTAGCTTCCATTGCAGCTAATTCTTTTTTGGTATAATCTTCTTTTCCTAGTTTTGCTGAAACTGCTTTATGAGCAACAACCAATTGTTGTTTTATTTGCTCATATTGAGTTTTATTCTGTACGGTTTCATTGTATTCTTTATCATACTCTGCTTTCGCACTTACATATAAATCGTATTCGGCTCGATTAGATGAACTTATTGAGCTTGCAGGTTTTCCATCGTATTTAGGCTTCAATCTTTTTAAGATACGTGTATATTCTAAATTTTCCTTAACGGCATCGCCAAGAAAATTCCAGCCATTTATATCATCTATATACCCGTTGTTGTCATCATCTTTTCCGTTATTTCTAACTTCTTTAGAGTTTACCCAAACAACACTTTGCAGGTCTTCATGGGTAATATCCACACCACTATCAACAACAGCTACAATAACTTGATTTCCAGTTTTGTTTTTTATAATTTCAGCATAAGCCTTATTAATACTCATCCCAGGAATAGTATCCCTAACAAGATCATACTCACCCCAATTCTTTAATTGAGTATCTGTAAGTGGTGTAATTTTTAATGGGATTTCATCTATGTTTTCTACCGGTGTAGAAACAAGAACTGGATTTGTGGTACCACAGGCAGCGAAGGTAAACGCTATTCCTGCTACAAATAGGGGTTTAATAAAGGATATTTTCATATAGGGTTTTAATTAAATAGTTGGTTAAAAGTAAAAGTTTTATCTAGTCGCACACCTTTTTCGGTGTGTTTAAGCGTAATTATCTCATTGTGGGCATCATGTTCCAGAAATAAATAGAACTCTTCATCTGCAGCCGTATTCAAAAAAAGTTCCTTTTCGTTCAAGGTTAAAAGAGGTCTGGTATCATAACCCATTACAAAAGGCAACGGAATATGCCCGGCAGTTGGTAATAGATCTGCCATAAAAACCAATGTCTTTCCTTGATATGAAATATGAGGGATCATTTGTTTATCTGTATGTCCATCTGCAAAAAACACACCAAATCCAAGTTGATCTGAAGTTGTTAAGCTGCTTGAATCTTGTTTTTCAAGAAATTGTAACCTCCCACTTTGCTCCATCGGGATGATATTTTCCTTTAAAAAAGAAGCTTTTTCACGCGCATTTGGTTGAGTTGCCCATTTCCAATGATCCTTGTTACTCCAGTAGTGTGCATTTTTAAATGCAGGTTCATATCCGGTTCTATTTTTATTCCATTGGATACTTCCCCCACAATGATCAAAATGAAGATGTGTCATAAAAACATCGGTAATATCATCCCTATGAAATCCGTATTGTTTCAAGGATTTATCGATGCTGTGATCACCCCATTGATAATAATAACCAAAGAATTTATTACTCTGCTTGTCTCCCATTCCTGTATCTATGAGGATTAATTTCTCTCCATCTTCTATTAACAAACATCGCGCGGCGATATCGATCATATTATTCTCGTCTGCAGGGTTGGTCTTATTCCATAAAGGTTTTGGTACTACTCCAAACATGGCACCACCGTCCAACTTAAAATTTCCTGCTTCAATTGGATATAACTTCATTATATTCGGTTTAATGATGCAAAGTACTAAAAGCGCTATACTTACTTATTGGCTCTACTTCAGAATTTAATTTTTTTAACAAAATATTGAGGATTGGATTAACTTATCATAGATTATTTTACCCGAGACAAAATCTTCTGTATTTAATTAAGAGAAACACCTTATTTTTGCATTTTTAATTCTATTTTACTTTAAGATTAAATTTTAAGTTCTACTATTTAAATGGAGGGCTCATGAAATATCAATCTTTAAACAAAAAGAAAGATCGCTTCTGCCATCTTTACTAAACTATTTTTTGAATGCTAGAACTCGCAGGTTTAATAATATTAGGAATATTGGCACAATGGATGGCATGGAAGTTAAAGATCCCAGCTATTCTCCCACTTATATTAATAGGGCTTTTTGTTGGACCTATCTCCACGTTACTTTCTGAAGATGGCACAAAGTGGTTAGAGCCTATTTGGAATGGTGAGGAAGGATTATTTCCGGGAGAGAGTTTGTTCTATTTTGTTTCCTTGGCGATCGCAATTATACTTTTTGAAGGCGGATTAACACTTAGAAAAAGTGAAATTGGCCATGTAGGCCCGGTAATTCTTAAGCTTATTAGCGTCGGGGTAGTAGTCACTTTTTTTGGAGCAGGAATCGCAGTTCATTTTATCTATGATTTTTCATGGGAGATCTCTTTCCTTTTCTCCTCTTTAATTATAGTTACAGGACCCACTGTAATTACCCCTATTCTTCGAAATATTCCACTTAAAAAACATGTTTCCTCCATTCTAAAATGGGAAGGAATACTTATAGATCCAATTGGAGCCTTGGTTGCCGTATTGGTGTATGAATTTATTTTAGTGGAAGGCGGACAAGACTTTACGCAAACTGCACTTATAGAATTTGGTAAAATTGTTTTATTTGGATTCACATTCGGATTCACCTTTGCTCATGTATTAGCTTTTTCAATTAAAAAAGATATTATCCCGCATTATTTACTAAATGTTTTTACCCTCGCAACAGTGTTAGGAGTATTTGTACTTTCAGATATGTTTGCACACGAAAGTGGACTTCTGGCAGTGGTAGTGATGGGAATGGTAATGGGAAATACCAAATTACCAAACTTAAAAGAACTCTTGTATTTTAAAGAATCTCTAAGTGTACTTTTAATTTCCATTCTTTTTATCCTCTTGGCCGCCAATATGGAAATGGATGATCTAATGCTTATTTATAATTGGAAAGCCTTGATACTTTTTGGAATTGTGATGCTTATAATTAGACCTATAGGAGTTATTCTTAGTTCCCTTGGATCCGGTTTAAAAATTAATGAGATTGCTTTTATAAGCTGGGTAGGACCTCGAGGAATTGTAGCCGCCGGTATTGCCTCATTATTCGGTCTTAAATTAGCTAGCGAAGGCGTTGAAGGCGCAGAATATATCACGCCGCTGGTATTCATGATCGTACTATGTTCTGTATTGCTTAACGCTACTACTGCCAGATTGTTCGCAAAATTAGTGGGAGTTTTCATCACCAATTCTGAAGGGATCCTTATTATTGGAGCCTCTTCAGTTTCAAGAATTATTGCCAAATATCTAAAGGATAATAATAGACATGTAGTATTGGTAGATAATAATGCCACCAACATTAGAAAAGCTAGGGCATTAGGTATTGAAGCTTTGGAGGGAAGTGTTTATTCTGATGACCTTTTAAATAACATCGAATTAAGTGATATTGGCTATTTAATGGCCATTACCGGAAATAGTGATATTAATAAAACGGCCATAGATAAATTTAAAAAACAGTTTGGTGAACAAGGTTCTTTCAGGCTTATCTCTGTTGATGAAATGAGCGATCCGGAAAAGAATCCGGAACAAGGATTATTTTCTCATACAGACGATTTTATAAAACTTACAGAGATATCCAGAAGCTTTCCTAACATTCACGAAATTTTATTGAATAGTAGAGAACATTATGAAGGTATTATAGAGATCTCCAAAACAGAATCTGAAATGGTTCCTTTGTTCGTAAAAAGTGAAACTGGAGATCTAAAGATTATTCCATCTCACAGTCAGGAAGTAGAAATTAAAGAGGGTTATTCCTTGGTCTATTTAGGAAAAGAGATCCCAACTAAAGAGGAACAGAAGAAAGAAGATGTAGAACGAATTACTGAATAAGAGCTCGAACTATACAAAATAAAAAAGGTCTCAAGCTATAATGTTTGGGACCTTTTTAATATTTTATTTTAGGTTTTACTCCTTAATCGTTTAGTTTAAGAACGGCCATAAAGGCTTCTTGTGGGATCTCCACATTTCCTACTAATCTCATACGTTTTTTACCTTTTTTCTGCTTTTCTAGAAGCTTACGTTTCCTAGATATATCTCCCCCGTAACATTTTGCGGTAACATCTTTTCTAAGTGCTTTTACCGTCTCTCTAGAAATAATCTTTGCACCAATAGCAGCCTGAATAGGAATATCAAATTGTTGTCTTGGGATTAATTCTCTTAACTTTTCACACATTTTCTTACCAATATCATAGGCATTATCTGCGTGTAATAAGGCAGAAAGTGCATCAACAATACTTCCGTTAAGCAAAACATCTACTTTTACAAGTTTTGATGCTCTCATTCCAATTGGAGAATAATCGAAGGACGCATAACCTTTAGAAACAGTTTTTAACCTGTCATAAAAATCGAAAACGATCTCTGCCAATGGCATATCAAAAGTTAATTCTACTCGTTCTGGAGTAAGGTAATTTTGATTGGTGATCTGTCCGCGTTTATCTATACATAAAGACATTACAGAACCTACAAAATCAGATTTCGTAATGATACTAGCCTTTATATAAGGCTCTTCTACCCTATTTAAACTTGATGGATCTGGAAGATCTGAGGGGTTATTTACCAGGATCTTCTCATCCGGATTTTTATGTTTAAAGGCATGATATGAAACGTTTGGTACAGTAGTAATAACTGTCATATCAAATTCGCGCTCTAATCTTTCTTGTATAATTTCGAGGTGAAGCATACCTAAGAAACCACATCTAAACCCAAAACCTAGCGCAGCAGAACTTTCTGGAACAAAAACCAGTGAAGCATCATTTAACTGAAGTTTTTCCATTGAGGAACGCAAATCCTCATAATCCTCAGTATCTACAGGATAAATTCCAGCAAAAACCATTGGTTTTACGTCTTCAAATCCTGCAACAGCTTCAGTAGTTGGATTTTTTGCATCAGTAATAGTATCTCCTACCTTTACCTCACGAGCTTCTTTAATCCCAGTGATTAAATAACCAACATCTCCTGCTTTTATTTCTTTCTTTGGGTCCTGTTTCAATCTTAAAGTACCAACTTCATCTGCGAAATAATCTTTTCCTGTAGCTACAAATTTTATATGTTGTCCTTTTTTAATGCTTCCATTTATAACTCTAAAATAGGTTTCTACTCCTCGAAAAGGATTGTAAACAGAATCGAAGATTAAAGCTCTAAGTGGAGCATCAATTTTGCCTGTTGGGGGAGGAATACGCTCTATAATCGCGGACAGTATTTCTTCAATTCCAATTCCAGTTTTAGCACTAGCAGGTATTACATCTGAAGCATCGCAGCCTAATAATTCCACTATGTCATCGGTCACCACCTCTATATTTGCACTTGGAAGATCTACTTTATTAAGAACCGGGATAATTTCTAGGTCATTTTCTAATGCCAGGTATAGATTGGAAATAGTTTGAGCTTGAATACTCTGTGCTGCATCAACAATAAGCAAGGCGCCTTCACAAGCTGCGATAGATCTAGAAACCTCATATGAGAAATCTACGTGTCCCGGGGTGTCTATAAGATTCAAAACATATTCTTCACCTTTATAGGTATAATCCATTTGGATCGCGTGACTCTTAATGGTTATTCCGCGCTCGCGTTCCAGATCCATGCTATCCAGTAATTGGGCCTGACTTTCACGATCGGTCACAGATCCAGTAAACTCCAACAATCGATCTGCAAGAGTACTCTTTCCGTGATCTATATGGGCAATTATACAAAAGTTACGTATGTTCTTCATGAGTCAATTCAAAGTAGGTATCGCCTGTAATAAGCGATCTTATTTAAGCCTACAAATATAGTTTTTTTAGAAACCATTAAAGAATTTATCTTAAATAGATAATCAGCGCTTTTCCGGCAGATTGTATTTTATAAAATATTCTCACTCGTTTTTTTCTTCTGAAATTAAACAAATTGATTTTAAGCTTTCTGCTTGAAATGTATATCTTGGTTTAAATTTTAAAACAACTCTTTTAAATACCTATTCTTCTGAACATTTATCTAAATAATAGCAACAAATTTATACATGAAAGACCCTCTTATTTCCAATCCTCCTGAAGCAAATAAAACCTCCGGGACAAACAGATCTATATTTATTATAGGTGCTTTGTTTTTTATTTTCGGATTTGTAACCTGGTTAAATTCGGTTCTTATTCCCTATTTACAAATTGCATGCGAGTTAAATTATTCTGAAGCTTATTTAGTGACCTTCGCATTTTATATCGCTTATTTAGTAATGGCATTACCTTCTGCCTGGATCTTAAAAATTACGGGCTTCAAAAAAGGAATGTCTCTGGGTCTACTGGTAATGGCGGTTGGTTCGTTGATCTTTGTTCCTGCAGCCTATTCTCGTACATATGAATTGTTCTTACTTGGATTATTTGTTCAAGGAACCGGATTGGCAATACTTCAAACCGCAGCTAATCCTTATGTGACCATTCTAGGACCTATAGAAAGTGCTGCAAAGCGAATAAGCATTATGGGAATTTGTAATAAAGTAGCTGGTTCTATTGCGCCAATCATTCTAGGAGCTATCGCATTAAAAGAGGTAGATGCTTTGGTGGAAAATTTAAAAGTGATGCCGACAGCACAAAAAATTGCAGAACTAGATCTGCTTTCAGAAAGAGTGATCTTTCCATATTTAGTGATGATGGCAGTGCTAATAGTTCTGGCAATTTTAATTTATTTTTCAACTTTACCTGAAGTAGATACAGATCAGGAAGATGAAGAATTAGCACATACCAATAGTAAAAAAACAAGCATATTTCAATTCCCACATTTGTTATTGGGAGCATTAGCACTTTTCTTTTATGTTGGAGTTGAGGTAATTGCCGGAGATACTGTGATTAGTTACGGAGTTGCGCAAGGAATATCTTTTGCCAATGCAAAATTCTTTACTACTTACACTTTAATAGCTATGTTAGTTGGATATATCATTGGAATTCTATGTATTCCTAAATACTTAACACAGGAAAAAGCATTGCGAATCTCAGCGATCATTGGATTAGTTCTTGGTTTAATAGCCATTTTTACAGATGGATTTATTTCTGTATTGTGCATTTCCCTTTTAGGGATTGCTAATGCTTTGGTTTGGCCGGCAATTTGGCCATTGGCAATTTCTGGATTAGGAAGATTTACTAAAGTTGGCTCTTCGTTTTTAATTATGGCAATCGCCGGTGGAGCAATCATGCCGTTGATCTATGGTTATTTCGCCGATCTTTCTTCTCCACAACAAGCTTATTGGGTAGTGATCCCTTGTTATTTGTTCATATTATTCTTTGCAACCTCTGGATATAAAATAAGAAGAGAGTAAATTTGACTATTTTAATAAAATCAAATGAATCAAAAGACCACAGAGCAGAGTTCTAACTACGAGGATCTGGAAAAAATGAGCACTTCAGCATTGTTGAAGAACATGAATGCTGAAGACAAAAAAGTGCCAGATGCCATCGAAGAAATTCTTCCGAAGATCGAAGAAGTGGTTAATGTGATTGTTGATAAAATTTCCAATCATAATGGTCGACTTTTTTACATTGGAGCAGGTACCAGCGGAAGGTTAGGAGTTTTGGATGCTTCAGAATGTCCACCAACATTTGGAGTTTCAGATAATGTGATCATCGGTTTAATTGCCGGTGGAGATGGAGCACTAAGAAAAGCAGTAGAAAATGCTGAGGATGATCAGCAGCAAGCCTGGAAAGATCTTCAAAAATTTGACATTAATAAAAATGATGTTTTAATTGGTATCGCGGCCTCCGGAAGTACTCCTTATGTAATTGGAGGTGTAAAAGAAGCCAGAAAGAACGGACTAGTTACTGCATGCATCACCAATAATGCAGCTTCGGCCTTATCCAAGGCAGTAGAATATCCATTAGAAATTGTTGTAGGACCGGAGTTTGTTACGGGAAGTACGAGAATGAAGTCTGGAACCTCCCAAAAACTGGTTTTAAATATGATCTCAACTGCGGTCATGATAAAATTAGGCAGGGTAAAAGGCAATAAAATGGTAGATATGCAGCTTTCTAATAATAAGCTGGTAGATCGTGGAATTAGGATGATCATGGCCGAGCTGAATGTAGAAGAGCAAGTAGCTTCAAAAATGCTTCAAGAATACAAGAATGTTCGGGAAGTACTTAAAAAATATAAAAACGAACTTTAAAATATTTTTAGTGCTTCTAGAGTTTTTACTAGAAAGAGGCTTCAAAATTCAATTATAACCCCAAAAGTATTATGCGTAGAAATAAAATCATTCTTGCACTTTTATTCGTAAGTCTGACGCTACTTTCAGCTTGTTCAGCTAAAAAAACTATTACAAAAACACCGGAAAGACCTAAACAAGAGGTGCCCGAAGTATTAAATAAGAACATTCCGGAAAAGTCAATCCCTTCTGTAGAAATTATAGAAAATAAGGGAATTGAAGAACCGATAATCGAGTTAAAGGAACGCACAGGACCAACTGCGATGAGGGAATTTCGAGCGGCATGGGTTGCTACTGTTGCCAACATTAACTGGCCAAGTAAATCGGGTCTTTCTACTGCACAACAACAAAAAGAAGCGCTTGCACTTTTAGATTATTTAAAGGATCATAATTTTAATGCCGTGATCTTTCAGGCAAGGCCTCAGGCAGATGCCTTATATAAGAGTGATCTGGAGCCTTGGTCTTTCTTTTTATCTGGAGTTCAAGGAAAAGCACCGGACCCATATTATGATCCCTTGGAATTTTGGGTGGAAGAAGCCCATAATCGTGGGATGGAATTGCATGTTTGGTTGAATCCGTATCGTGCTCATCACTCTACCGGTGGAGTGGTTGGACCAAAATCTATGGTAAAAATGCATCCTGATTTTATGGTGAGTTTAAAAAACGGAATGTGGTGGATGGATCCTTCAAAGCAGACAACTCAAGATCATTCTGCTGCCGTGGTGATGGATATCGTGAAAAGGTATGATATAGACGGGATTCATTTCGATGATTATTTCTATCCTTATGCATCTTATAATAAAGGTCAGGATTTTCCGGATTCAGAAAGTTATCAGGCTTATTTAAAAACCGGCGGAAAACTTACTAAGCCAGATTGGCGAAGAGAGGAAGTAAATGGTTTCGTGAAGCGTATCTATAAAGAAATTAAAGCCGAAAAACCAGAAGTTAAATTCGGGATCAGTCCGTTTGGGATCTGGAGACCGGGTTATCCTAAATCCATTTCAGGTTTAGACCAGTATAATGAATTATATGCCGATGCTAAATTGTGGCTTAACAAAGGCTGGATAGATTACTTTACGCCTCAATTGTATTGGAAGATCAACCAAACAGCTCAGAGTTTCCCAGTATTATTGGGCTGGTGGGAAGGCGAGAATACCGAAAAACGCCATTTATGGCCGGGGCTAAATATAGATTTTGGGGGAGATACCAAAAATGTAGATGAAACCATCAACCAGATCATGTTAACACGTGGAATGTTACCAGACAGTAAAGGAGCGGTTCACTGGAGTATTGGCTCCTTGCTTAAATATCCAATCATATCTAAAGGTTTAATTGAGGGACCATATAAAAAGCAAGCTCTGATCCCGGCAAGTCCATGGTTAAGTAAAAAAGCTCCTACAGTTCCTGATGTACAAGTAATTTCTGAAGGAGAAAAAACTACTATTTCGTGGGAAACAGTTGGTATAGAAGAGATCTCCAACTGGGTAGTGTATTATAAATATGCTTCCACCTGGGATTACAAGATCTTGAGCGGAAAAGAAACGAATTTTGAAATCTCTAAACTTTTAGTCGAGAACGGAAAGAAGATCCCGTTAGTGGCTATTGGTGTTACTGCGGTTGGAAGAACAGGAAACGAAAGCAATTTTAAGGAGATAAAGCTTTAGCAGCAACATATATGAAACTGGAATTTTTCACCTACGATCTGGAATTAAAGGACACTTTTACCATTTCTCACGGATCTAGAAATTTTCAGAAGACCTTAATAGTCGCAATTTCTGAAGGCGGTTATACGGGATATGGAGAAGCTGCTGCCACTACTTATTACGGTGTTTCTACAGAAGGAATGATAGCTGCAATAAGGAAGGTGGAATCAATTTTAAAGGAGAATATTCTCAGATCGCCTGAAGCACTTTGGGAACTTACAAATTCACTTTTAAAAGATCAACCTTTTGCGCAGTGTGCTTTAGATATGGCGTTGCACGACCTTCATGGAAAAAGAATTGGAAAAACCTTATATAAAATGTGGGGTTTAGAACTCAAAGATCTGCCAATTACAAATTATACTATTGGAATAGATTCTGTAGAGAAAATGATTGATAAGATCCGCCAATTTCCTTGGCCTGTCTATAAAATAAAACTCGGAACTTCAGATGATGTGAAGATCATTAAGGAACTTAGAAAACATACCGATTCTGTTTTTAGGGTAGATGCGAATGGGGCGTGGGGAGTAGAAGAAACAATTCAGAACTCTATAAAATTAAAGGAATTAAATGTTGAGTTTATTGAACAACCTTTAGCTGCAGATAATAATGATGGAATGCGAGAAGTTTTTAAAAAATCGGTCTTACCTATTATCGCCGATGAAAGTTGCTTGGTAGAAAAGGATGTTGTAAAATGCAGTGAATTCTTTCATGGTATAAATATTAAACTCACTAAATGTGGCGGAATTACACCCGCTTTACGAATGATCTCTGAAGCCAGAAAATTGAATTTGAAGGTGATGATGGGTTGCATGACCGAATCTAGTGTAGGGATTTCTGCAATAGCACAACTTTTGCCATTATTGGATTACGTGGATATGGATGGCGCACTATTGCTGAAAAAAGACATCGCCGAAGGTGTTATATTAGCTGACGGAAAAATTACTTTTCCAGACAGAAATGGAACCGGAGTAATATTGCTTTAAAATAAATGTCACATCGAGCAATAAATGTCATTCTGAACGAAGTGAAGAATCTCATTTTTAAATAAGGAGATTCCTCCTAAGTCGGAATGACATTCCGGTGCCATTGTGAAAAAAGTGAAGAATCTAATTAAATTAGACAGATAAAATAGAAAATAATTGAAATGAAAAGATCGATACATAAAATACTATACGTTGCAGCATTTGGGTTGCTGTTAACCTCTTGCGATAAGAACGAGAAAGATGAAACTAAAACAGAAGAAAATACAGAAGCCGATGCTGTAATTCTGGAAGTAAAAAATGAGTTTGTTCCTGACAAACGCGTGGCTCTTTTTGAAGTTGAATCTTATAAGAAGGATGGAAAATTGATCGTAAAAGGAGATTCTAATCTTCCCGATGCGGTTAATAGTTTAAGGTCTAAACTATCTTCTCAAAACATAGAATTTATAGATAGCCTTCAACTATTACCAGAAGGTGAGTTAAAGAACACTCCAAAGGCTGTAGTTAAGATATCTGTAGCAAATATTCGTTCTAATCCAGCACATTCTGCAGAGTTGGCAACGCAAGCCACTATGGGAACTCCGCTAAATGTTTTAAAACATGAAGGAGATTGGTATTTGGTACAAACTCCAGATAAGTATTTGGCTTGGGTAGATCAAGGCGGAATCCAATTGATGTCGAACTCAGATATGCAAGCTTGGTTAAATACACCTAAACTAATTTTCACCAATACTTTTGGAGCTTCCTATTCAGAAGCTTCAGAAAAAGCACAGGTTGTTTCAGATCTTGTCGCTGGAGATGTTGTAGAAATGGTGAATGAAAAAGGGTCCTTTTATGAGGTAAAATATCCTTCTGGAACTACTGCTTTCATCAAAAAAGATGAAGCTAAACTATATTCAGAATGGGTAAAATCTTTAAATCCTTCCGAAGAAAACTTAGTAAGTACGTCCAAATCTTTAATGGGATTACCATATTTATGGGGAGGCACTTCTTCTAAAGGAGTAGATTGTAGCGGATTCACGAAAACTATTTATTTTATGAATGGTATCGTACTGCCTAGGGATGCTTCTCAACAAGTGCATGCGGGACAACTTGTAGACACTACCCGAAACTTTGAAAAATTGATTCCTGGAGATCTTTTGTTCTTCGGAAGAAAAGCTACAGATTCTACCTCAGAGAAAGTTGTACATGTAGGAATGTGGATAGGTAATAAGCAATTTATTCATTCTTTAGGGAATGTACATATTAGCACTACAGATACTGCTGCAGTAGATTTTGACGAATATAACTATAACAGATACCTTAGAACCAAGAGAATTTTGCCAGATAGCGATAAGGTGATTCGACTTTCAGAAAGTGATCTCTACGGAAAAATTGAAGCCCAAAAGTAAATCCCTATGCGATCTTTCAAATTCTTTGTCTTGGTATTTTTATGTTGTAACCTTTCTGGATATTCCCAAAAAGACTCCATAAAATCACCTGAATTTTTAAAATTCACGCATAGCGTGTGGGTGGATTCTGTTATGACAACTTTGTCACAAGAAGAAAGGATCGCGCAACTTATCATGGTTGCAGCTTATTCCAATAGAGGAGAAGAGCATAAACAAGAAATTTTAAAGCTGATAAAAGAACAAAAGATAGGTGGTCTTATCTTTTTTCAAGGAGGACCTGTTCGCCAGGTTGATTTGATGAATGAATATCAACAAGCATCAAAAGTGCCTATATTGGGTGCTATTGATGCAGAATGGGGTATTGGGATGCGGTTGGATAGTACCGTAAGTTATCCCTTCCAGATGAGTTTGGGCGCTATCCGAAATGATAGTTTGATTTACGCTATGGGAGCCCAGGTTGCAAAACAGATCAAACGAGTTGGGCTGCATTTAAATTTTGCACCGGTAGTAGATGTGAACAACAATGCTGCAAACCCTGTGATCAATTTTAGGTCTTTTGGTGAAAATAAATTGAAAGTTGCAGAAAAAGGGATCGCTTATATGCTTGGTTTACAAGAGCACGGAATATTGCCAACTGCGAAACATTTTCCAGGGCATGGAGACACCGATACCGACTCTCACTATGCCTTGCCACGGATAATGCACGATAGAGCTAGATTGGACGACACCGAATTATATCCTTTTAGAGAGATCATAAAGGCAGGAATTGGAGGTGTTATGGTTGCACATTTAAACATTCCGGCCTTAGATTCAACTGGAGTTCCTTCGACACTTTCCAAACCTATTATTTCGGGATTATTGAAAGACGAACTTGGCTTTCAAGGTCTAATAGTAACCGATGCCATGAACATGAAGGGCGTGACCAAAGATCATGCTCCCGGAGAAGTAGATAAAGATGCTATTCTAGCGGGAAACGATCTTTTAGAATTTACCGAGGATGTTCCTAAAGCAATTGATGAGGTGCAAAAGGCAATTAAGGATGGATTGATCTCACAAAAAGAGATCGATGAAAGGTGTAGAAAAATTCTGGCCTTAAAACAATGGGTTGGACTCGATCATTATAAACGAATCGAAACAAAGAATATCGACAAAGATCTTAATTCTTCATCAGCAGAATTTTTAAACCGAAATCTTACAGAAGCCTCATTAACAGTGCTTCGGAATACTTCAGATCTAATTCCAATACAAAAATTAGACACCCTTAAGATTGCCGCTATTTCGGTTGGCGGGAAATTAGAGAATCAGTTTCAGAAGTCACTTCAGTTATATTCCAAAGTAACTCCTTTCAATATTCCTTTTGAAGCTACAGTTGCTGAATTGGATTCGGTGCACAAAACTCTTTCAGCATTTAACCTTGTAATTATTGGAATTCATGATGATAGCAAGTATCCGAGAAATAATATGAAGATCTCTACGGAAGTGCAATCATTTCTGAAGGATATTTCAAAAGAGAAGATCAGTATCATTAGCTTTTTCAAGAATCCGTATTCCTTGGGAAATCTGGATGATGTTGAAAATGCCGCTGGCTTAATATTAACTTATCAGGACAGTAAAAATTCTGAAGATCTGGCGGCACAATTGATCTTTGGTGGAGTAGGAGCCAATGGAAAACTTCCGGTTAGTATTGGTGACAAATTCAAGGAGGGAGATGGTTTAACTATTTCTGGCGGACTCAGATTTAAATACACGCTGCCCGAAGACGCCAATATGAATGCCGAACTTTTAAATAGAAAAATTGATTCGTTGATGCAGCAGGCGCTTGATCTAAAAGCGATTCCCGGAGGACAAATTCTAGTTGCAAGAGATCAAAAAGTGGTTTTTCACAAAGCTTATGGCTATCATAGTTATTCGGATACCACAAAAGTAAAATTGACAGATCTTTACGATCTGGCTTCTATTACTAAAATAGCTTCAGTATTACCAGCCTTGATGAAACTAAAAGATGAAAATAAATTTAGTTTGGAGGTTGGAATAGATGCTTATCTGCCATATTTCAAAAACTCTAACAAAGCTGGGATTTCCATGAGAAAGATCTTGGCGCATCAAGCAGGATTTAAATCATGGATCCCGTATTGGGAAACAACCTATAGAAAAAATGGTACTTATAAATGGAAGACCATTAAAAAGGATTCTTCGGCAAGATTTCCAGTTAAGGTCTCAGATAAAATGTGGTTATATAAGGATTATAATAAGGAGATATTTAAACAGATCAAGAGATCTAAACTGGAAAAAGAACAGAAATATCTTTATTCTGGTTTAGCATTTTACTTATTTCCAAGCATTATTGAAAAGCTATCTAAAGAAGATTTTACCAATTATTTGGACGATACATTCTATGATAAGTTAGGAGCAACTAGCCTTACATACAATCCATTAATGAAATATGATCTGGCCGAAATCATCCCAACCGAAAACGATTTTTTCTTCAGAAAAAGCCCTATCCATGGGAGAGTTCATGATGAAGGTGCTATTTTGATGAGTGGCCTTTCTGGAAATGCTGGCCTTTTTTCCAATGCTAATGACATTGCTAAATTGATGCAGATGTATTTAAACAAGGGTACGTATGCGAATGTTAATTACATTTCTGAAACCACTTTAGAAGAATTTACAGCATATCAATTTCCAGAGAATGATAATAGAAGGGGTTTAGGATTTGATAAACCATCCTTGGGAGAACGCTCTATAAGTGGAAATACGGCAATTTCTGCAAGTGACTCCAGTTTTGGGCATACGGGCTTTACAGGAACTATGGTTTGGATGGATCCGGAAACAAAGCTCTTGTTTGTTTTTCTGTCCAACCGGGTGCAACCTACCCGAGACAACACCTTGCTTTATAAATTAAATACCAGAACCAATATCCAACAGGTGATCTATGATGCAATTTCTAAATAATTGCTCTTTTAAGTTAAAACACATTACTAAACTTAATAGGAATGAATTAGCTTCAATAATTAATCTATTTTTTTGTAGAAATGTTATATTTGTTTGATATAATGAGCAATAATTCAAAAAATTTCTAATTAATTAGAATGAAGAAATCCTTTTTTGCCCCCCTGTTTTGCCTAATATCCCTACTAACTTTAGAAGCATACTCTCAAAATTCTGTAAAAGGAATTATCATAGATCAACAACAAGAGCCAGTTCCCTATGCCAATGTAATACTAATGCAGGCTAGCGATTCCATCACCGTTTATAAAGGCACTGTTTCCAATGAGGACGGAAGTTTTTTAATTGACGGCGTGGAAGAAAATTCCTATATTTTGGAGGTTAGATTTGTTGGTTATACCAATCTATTAAAATCTGTAGAAGTAAAAGGTAACGAAAATGTTGGAAAAATTGTTCTTCAAGAATCTGAGAACAACTTACAAGAAATCACGATCAAGGCTAAAAAACCAACCATTTCTAAAAGTGTAGATAGAATTACTTTTAATGTGGAGAATTCTATACTTTCTTCAGGAAATTCCTTTGAGATCTTAAAAAGAACTCCTGGTGTAATTGTAAGTCAGGGTCAACTTTTAATTAAGAACAGACCTGCAGATGTTTATATAAACGACAAGAAAGTTTATTTAACAGCACAAGAACTTCAGCAATTATTAGAAGGATTTTCTGGAGAGAATGTAAAATCTGTTGAAGTGATCACAAATCCTCCTGCAAGATATAATGCAGAGGGAGGTTCTATTCTGAATATTATAACCACTAAAAGCCTTTCCGTAGGATATAAAGGGAGTATCAATGCTTCCAATACTATTGCTATAAAGCCGAAGTATGCACTAGGTACAAGCCAGTATTACAAAACAGATTGGTTAAATGCCTTTGCAAGCTATAATTATAATACCCGAACAGATGTGAAGCAAGACCTTGGGAAGATCAACTTTTTTGATCCTTCAGGAAATGTAGCTTCTAGATGGGAGGATGAGTTTAATAAAGAGACCGAGAGAGAATCACACAGTTTAAGTACGATTTTAGATTTTACACTTTCAGAAAAAAGCAAACTAAGTTTGAGTGCCAATATTTTGGTTACTCCAAAATCAAATTCAGATATTGATGGAAGAACAGAAATATTTAACCCACAAATGCAGCTGGATTCTTTATATACCACAGATAGCAGATTAGAAAATGAAGGTGATAATTTATTGTTCAATGCAAATTATACCACTTCTCTTGGAGAGAAGGGATCTACGTTTAGTGCACAAGCCAATTATATAAAATATAACGACGATCAAACACAGGATCTTGCTACAAACTATTTTTCTGCCGGCGGAAACTTACTTTCGAACAATTCATTTTACACTATTGCGAATCAAGAATCAGATATTTACACAGGTCAGTTAGATTTTACGGCTACAATTGCTGGTTTAGCTGCAGAGTATGGAGTGAAATATTCAGGAATTAACTCCAATAGCGGATTAGACTTTTTTAATACTACCAACGGAAGGAATAATTATAGATCGGCACTTTCAGATAAATTTGATTACAACGAAAACATAGTTGCGGGATATGTGAGCTTAGCTAAAGACTGGGATACTTGGAGCATTAAGGTTGGTTTACGGGGTGAGAATACAGATATTGAAGGGGAATCGCAATCTTTTGGAATTGTAAACACTCAGAATTATTTTCAGCTTTTTCCAACATTTTATCTAATGCATATGCTTGGTGAAAATCACTCGCTCACATTAGATTATAGCAAAAGAATCACGAGACCTAGATTTCAAAGTTTAAATCCGTATAGATATTTCTTGAATGAGAACAACTTTCAAGCTGGAAACCCAAATCTGAAACCTGGGATCACTAATAAAATTGGCCTGAATTATACCTTCAAAAATAAGTTGTCCTTCGATGTTTATTGGGACAGAACAGAAGACGCACCTTCTATTTTGCCATTTCAAAACAATGAGAATAGAACCTTAAGATCTCTAACAGATAATTTAAGATACGACCAGCAGTTTAGTTTTGATGTTGCCTATTTCGATTATGTAAAAGATTGGTGGTATTTATATATTTATAACTCCCTTTTCAGGTTTGAAAATGAGTTTGTTGCCTATGAAAGCGGAAACCAAATCGTACAAAATGATGTTACCGGTTTTTACTTGAGTGCTCAAAATTATTTGACCTTGTCTAAAGACGGTACTTTTACTGGAAATATTACAGCAAGTTATTTTTCTGATCTTATTTCTGGCTCTTACGATTTTGAGGAACCGCAATATATCATCTCTTTAGGTTTGAGAAAGACATTTTTTAGTGACAGATTGAGTTTAACAGTGAATTTAGAAGACTTGTTAGATTCTAATAACATTCCATTGCGTTCTCAATATCTAAATCAGGATAACAGCTTCTTTGCTATGCCCGAGTCAAGAATGGTTCGCTTTGGGGCCTTGTTCAAATTCGGAAATTTCAAACTTAGAGATAACCAACGCGCTTTAGATGCAGAAGAAAATGAGCGAACTAAAGCTCAAGGATTGTTTTAGAAGCAACAGCTTCAAAATCTTAATTTTAGGATAATCAATCTAATTTCTTAATTTTGCGGCTCTTAAAGAAGATACTTTGGCTAAAATTGGAAATATAGATGTAGGAGAGTTTCCGTTGTTGCTTGCACCAATGGAAGATGTGAGTGACCCACCGTTTCGTGCGCTTTGCAAAGAGCAAGGAGCAGATGTGGTGTATACCGAATTTATTTCTTCTGAAGGACTTATTCGTGATGCTGCTAAAAGCGTTATGAAATTAGATATCTACGAAAAAGAACGCCCGGTTGGCATCCAGATCTTTGGGGCTAATTTGGAATCTATGTTACAATCTGTAGAAATAGTTGAAAAATCCAGACCAGATATTATCGATATCAATTTTGGTTGCCCTGTGAAAAAGGTGGTTTCTAAAGGTGCAGGAGCAGGTATTTTAAAAGATATAGATCTAATGGTATCTCTTACCAAAGCGATGGTAGAACATACCAATCTGCCAATTACGGTTAAAACCAGATTAGGTTGGGATAATGATTCTATAAGAATAGTTGAAGTTGCAGAACGCTTGCAAGATGTTGGTTGCGCAGCAATTTCCATTCACGGCCGCACAAGAGTGCAGATGTATAAAGGAAATGCAGATTGGGCTCCAATTTCTAGAGTAAAGGAGAACCCTAGAATGCATATTCCGGTATTTGGCAATGGAGATGTGGACTCACCTGAAAAAGCCATGGAAATGCGCGATAAATACGGTTTAGATGGCGCAATGATCGGGAGAGCAAGTATTGGTTATCCTTGGTTCTTTAGAGAAGTAAAACATTTCTTTAAAACCGGTGAGCTTTTAGACCCTCCAACTCTAGAAGAACGTGTAGATGCCGCAAGACGACATTTACAAATGGCTATTGACTGGAAAGGAGAACAATTAGGGGTTTTTGAAACCAGAAGGCATTATACCAACTACTTTAAAGGTATTCCGCATTTTAAAGAACATCGCATGAAAATGGTTACGAGTGATCATTCTGTAGATGTTTTTGGTGCTTTTGATGAGGTAGAAAGAGAATTCGCCGGATTTGAATTTGCTTAAGAATTCAAAGCGCTTTTACTTCGGCTTGCCGCAATATAGGAAGCAGAAATGCCCAAGATACTTATTGTAAAAAATACCAAAGCAATATTTTCAACTTTGATCTTTACTGGATAAGGTAAACTAGGTGTGATCATTACAAAATTGAATTGCAGTTGAAGATAGATCAAGATCAATCCACAAACTAATCCTAATGTTCCACCAACTAGTGTCATTAAAGTTCCTTGAAGGAAAAATATACTTCTAATAGATCTTTTCGTTGCCCCTAAATTATGCAGCGTTTTAATATTCTCTCGTTTGTCCAGGATCACCATAATTATAGACCCCACTACATTAAAAAGAGCAATAATTAGAACCAAAGTAAATATTAGATACACCGCCAAATTCTCTGTGTTCAGCATCTTATAAAGAGTTTCATTAAGCTGAGCTCGGTCTTTTATCAATACTTCATTATTAAAAACGCTTTTTAGTTCCGAGCGTATGGATTCTATATCTACAGTTGGGTCTACCTTAACTTCTAATGCAGAAACTTCCTCTGGATCCATTTGAAGCAAGTCTCGAGCAAATTGAATATTGCTGAAGATATATTTATTATCCAGTTCTTCATTCACACTGTAGATCCCGGTTACAATAACACTTTCTCTATTAAATGCCTGTGCTGCATTGGTAATCTGTCCTTTTCCGGGTCGAGGCACCATAATATCTAGTAGATTATTATAATCGAAAGTGCTAAGAGACAAGAGTCTCGAAATTCCATTTCCTGCGACTACCTGAAATTCACTCTGGGTAAGCCAAGTACCAAAAACAATAGAACTATCCACAGCATTTACTTTTTGGTAATTCGCATCTACTCCCTTAATAAAGGCCGTATGGTTCTTGGATTTATAATCTAAAAATACACGTTCCTCTATAACTTCAGAAAAAGCTTCAACGCCATTTACCTTAAGCAATGCGGTTTTTTGATCTTCAGTAAGACTTAAGATTTTCCCTGATTCTGGGTATATCTTAAGGTCTGGATCAAATTCATTTGTAAAAGAAAGGCTGAAATCTTTTAGTCCGGAGAAACCGGAAAGAACTATAAATAATGAAAAAGCGCCCGCAAACACCCCAATAGCAGCAATAACCGTAATTATATTTATAGCATTGTTCGAACTTTTGGTGAACAAATACCGCTTTGCGATGTAAAAGGGGAAATTCAAATTAAGATTTTTTCCTGCGATCTAAAAGATCAGGTTGAGAGATAGGATTATCCTCACCTTTCATAGATTTTTCAATTTGGTCTATATATTCTAATGAATCATCTATATAAAAGTCGAGATCTGGCATTCTGCGCAACTGATTTTTGGTGCGTTGTGCAAGTTCATGTTTAATTTTATATTTGATTTCATTAATATCGTTCAAGATAGCTTCCCCATTTTTTGAAGGAAAAACGCTTAAATATGCTTTGGCTATAGAAAGATCTGTAGTTACTTTAACTTTAGAAACTGAGATCAAAATACCCGTAACCCCAGAATCTCTCAAGTGGTTCTGAAGGATTTCAGCTAAATCCTGTTGTAAAACCCCACCTATTTTTTTTTGTCTATTTGTTTCCATCTTGCAAAAGTAGCATATTTAAAGATTATAGTATTTTTATAATCGGAAATAAGAAAGAAGTTACAAAAAAGTTAAAGGCTTGTCAACCACAAGTTGAAACTTAATTTCTGCATAAATCTATTAGATAAGAGCTAAAAAATGAATAAGATAGAACACATTGGGATTGCAGTTAAGAATTTAGAAGAAGCTAATAAAACATACCAAGCCATTCTTGGAGTGGAGAGTTATAAGACAGAGAGGGTAGAGAGCGAAGGGGTAGACACTTCTTTTTTTAGAGTTGGAGATAGTAAGATAGAGTTGTTAGCGGCTACGAACCCAGAGAGTCCTATTGCTAAATTTTTAGAAAAGCGAGGCGAAGGGATCCATCATATTGCATTTAATGTTGAGGATATTCAGGCGGAAATAGAACGTTTAAAAGGAGAAGACTTTGTGTTATTAAATGATTTTCCGAAGTCTGGAGCTGATAATAAGTTAGTTGCATTTATGCATCCAAAATCGGCACATGGAGTGTTGGTAGAATTGTGTCAAGAAAAAGTTGCAGAATAATTCATAAATTGGGTAAAACAGGATAAGAGGTTTTAGTTTTGAAGCTGAACCTAAATACATTAGTTCTTTAGCTAGGAAAGCTAAAAAACATTCTTTAAAAAATGCTTGTTCACTAAAAAGCAATTACATAAATTTGCGCCCTCATTACACCTATTGAGCCGGTCCTATAGCTCAGCTGGTTAGAGCACCTGACTCATAATCAGGTGGTCCCTGGTTCGAGTCCAGGTGGGACCACTTTAGTAAAGGAAAGGCTTCCGAGAGATCGGGAGCCTTTTTCGTTTAAGGCGGGTACAACATAGGTACAGCAAATTAGCGCTTCATCTTTATCTTTCTTTGAGTTATATCTATTAGACTGAAGCAAATCTTACCACGTAAAATTTATTCTAAATACTGGAATGATCTTGGCCAGGAATACGATCCAGCATCAACTCTTTCGTGGAAGAGAAGTTGCAAGGCAATTCGTGCCATATAATTTAATTTTTGATGGCGCTTTTAATCCTGTATATTTTACTGAATTCTGTAGTCTTCAGATTCTCCTTATTATTAGAAAATGCTTATACATTTATAATACTGACTATCTTTTTGTCGATCATTTTATTGTGGCTTGCCATACGCCTAGAATCAGATAAACCTCTTCAAAAGAATTGGCATACCATAGCGCACTGGTTAAGAAATCTAAAATCGATAGGATGTTCTCACTCTTGAGGAGGATTGTAGAGAGAAACTTAATCAACGGCTTGAAGCAATAAATGTTAGTAAGATTAAGAAAAATATCTGTATTTAATTAATGCATTAGAACTCCCGAATTATATTGAATTAACCAAGTTTGGTACTATATTACTCATAATTTAATATAAAATTGCCTATTAAGGATAGAATATGCAAATTTATATATTCTATTAAATTACAACACGAATTCAAATTTTCCGGCAATGAAAAAACTTTTAAGTTATTTGCTGTTTGCAATAATTTCGATTCAGCTTTATGCTCAGGAAAAAGTATATACGCATGCCGATACTCTTCGAGGTAGTATTACGCCCGAAAGAGCATGGTGGGATGTAATGAGGTATGATATTTCTGTAACCCCCGATTTTGAAAAAAAATATACTTCAGGATTCAACAATATCACTTATAAAGTGGTTCAGGAAAAGCATCCAGATATGATGCAGATTGATTTACAAAAACCTTTAGAAATAGATAGTATCGTTTTCGATAAGACTAAGTCTTTAAGTTTTAAGCGGGAAGGAAATGTTTTTTATGTTCAAACTCCCAAACAAAAAATAGATACCGAGCATGAGGTAAAGATTTACTTTAGCGGAAAACCCCATGAAGCCATTCGCGCTCCCTGGGATGGAGGATGGACTTTTACGAAAGATGAAAAAGGTAGGCCATGGATGACGGTTACCTGTCAGGGCCTTGGTGCTTCTATCTGGTATCCTAACAAAGATCACCAAAGTGATGAGCCCGATCGCGGAGCTTCTTTAACCATGCGGGTTCCAAAAGATCTCATGGCAGTAGCTAACGGCTATATGTTAGATAAAACCGAACATAAAGACGGTACAGTTTCCTATAAGTGGGGCGTAGAAAATCCTATTAGCAATTATACTATCATTCCATACATCGGCCATTATAAAAACTTTTCAGAAGAATATATAGGAATAAAAGGAGACCTTGAACTTAATTATTGGGTATTGGATTATAATCTTGAAAAAGCCAAAAATTATATGCCGCCAGAAGTTCACAATATGCTCGAAGCCTTTGAATACTGGTTTGGACCCTATCCATTTTATGAAGATGGCTTTAAACTTGTGGAAACTGAACATACCGGGATGGAACACCAATCTAATGTGTCTTACGGTAACTGGTATGCGGGTGGCTATCGTGGCAGAGATCTTTCTTCTACAGGTCTTGGCTTAACATGGGATTTTATAATTATCCACGAAAGTGGGCACGAATGGTTTGGAAACAATATCACTAGTAATGATCTGGCAGATATGTACATTCATGAAAGTTTTACCAATTACAGTGAAACCCTATTTCTAGACTATGTATACGGAGAAGAAGCTGCAAATGATTATAACTTCGGAAGTAGAAGCGGGATTCAGAATGACAAACCTATTATTCCTGTTTATGGCGTAAATGCTCAGGGGAGTGGTGATATGTATCCTAAAGGAGGAAATATGCTGCATAGCATTCGTCATAGTATAGATAATGATAAGCTCTTCAAAAATATCCTTACCGGTTTAAATATGACGTTTCATAATAAAACGGTAGATGGAAGTGAAATTCAACATTATATTTCAGAGAAAGCGGGATATGATTATTCAAAGGTTTTTGAACAGTATTTAACGACAACACAAATCCCTAAGCTTGAGTTATATATAGATGCTCCAAATAGTAAAATATTCTACAGATATATTAATTGTGTAGATGGATTCAATTTACCGTTGGTATTAAAAGGTGATGAAGAAAAAATTAAAATAATCCCTTCTTCAGAATGGCAAAGTGTAGGGATTCAGAATAAAAATCAATATCTGTTCACTCCCTGGAGGATAGAGCATATGTATTATTTAGATGTTGAACTGGTTAAAAAAATGGTAGAGTAAAATGTTTTCAAGAGAAACTTATGTATCGCGGCGAGAGATTTTAAAAAAGAAAGTAAAATCTGGAATTCTGATATTTTCCGGGAATAAGGAAACCGGGATGAATTATAAAGATAACTGGTATCCATTCCGCCAGGATAGTACTTTCTTATATTACTTCGGAATTAACCTTCCGGATTTGTATATAGTCATCGATCTGGATGAAGACAAAGAAATTCTTTTTGGAAACGATTTAACCCCTGAAGATATGGTGTGGGTGGGAGCTTCTGAACCTTTAAATACCTATGCTGAAAAATGTGGCGTTGCAGAGGTAAAACCAATGTATAAGCTTGAAGAAACAGTTCAGAAAGCAAAACAAAAAGGGCAAAGGCTACATTATTTACCGCCCTACCGAAGTAAAATCAGTATTGAAATTAGTAAGCTTACCGGAATTCCTGTGGCTGAAGTGGAAGAAAACAAATCTATTGAATTTATCAAAGCAGTGATTGCCCAGCGTTCTATAAAATCTGAGGAAGAAATTAAAGAACTACATAAAGCCGTAAACATAACTGCCAACATGCATCGCCATGCAATTAGGCGCACGAAACACGGCGTTACCGAAAAGCAGATTGCGGGTGAATTACAGGCGATAGCAATAGCCGGGGGTGGGAATATTTCTTTCCCGATTATTTTCACAAAAAACGGACAGTATCTTCATAATCATGCAACCCAGGCAGTGGTAGAAAACGGGGATATTGTTTTATGTGATTGTGGTGCAGAAACAGCAATGGGTTATGCCGGAGATATGACACGTACGTTTCCGGTTGCCGAAAGATATACAGATATTCAACGTGAAATTTATTCCATTGTGCTGGATGTTCACGAGTCGTCTTCTTCGGCTTTAAAACCAGGATATATATTTAAAGATGCACATTTACTTGCCTGTAGCCGAATTGTGGAAGGCTTAAAAGGTCTAGGCTTAATGAAGGGAGACACGCAGGAAGCTGTGAATGCAGGTGCGCATACCTTGTTTTTCCAATGCGGGCTGGGACATTTTATGGGAATGGACGTGCATGATATGGAAAATTTCGGAGAACAGCTGGTAGGTTATACCGATGAGGTTAAAAAAAGTACCGATTTTGGCTTAAAATCCCTCCGATTAGGGAAAGCACTGGAAGCAGGGAATGTACTCACTGTAGAACCCGGAATTTATTTTAATCCGTTTCTAATCGATTCATGGAAAGCTCAGGGAAAATATACCGATTTTGTGAATTATGATAATGTTGAGAGGTTTAAAGATTTTGGAGGAATGCGCGTTGAAGAAGATTTTCTCATCACTACTACCGGAAAACAGTTATTAGGAGAGCCTTTGGCCAAAACGATAGAAGAATTAGAAGAACTTAAAAATTCATAAATAAATAAGAAAGCTATGAAGTCCTTAACATTAAAATCCCTACATTTTTTATTAAGTTTCATAGCTTTTACCTTTTCAGGAATTGCTCAGGAAAGCGATTCTTTGTTAGATCTTGATCGTATCTATGCTTCGGAAGAATTCAAAAGTGATCGTCAGGCGCCAATTTCCTGGGTAGAAGATGGAGCTGCTTTTGTGACTATAGAAAAGAGTGAAAACGGAAATGATCAGCTTATAAAATACCAGAGTAAAGATTATAAAAGCGAGGTCTATCTAGCTGCTGAAAAGCTCGCTTCCAATGGTACTAATCTAAAAATTGAAGATTTTTCATTGTCGCCAGACGGAAGTAAGGTGATGATCTTTACTAATTCCAGTAGGGTTTGGCGTTCCAATACAAAAGGAGATTTTTGGGTGTATGATTTTGAGACAGATAAGCTAAAACAATTAGGGAAAGATTTTACACCTTCTTCTTTAATGTTTGCAAAATTCTCTGAAAACAATCAGTTTGTAGCCTATGTTCAGGATTTTAATATTTATAAAGAGAATTTTAAAACCGGCGAAATAACCCAGTTAACAATGGATGGAACCGGAGATATTATTAACGGTACTTTTGATTGGGTGTATGAGGAAGAATTTGGAATGCGGGACGGTTTTGCCTGGAGTCCCGATGCTTCAAAAATCGCATTCTGGCAATTAGATGCTTCAGAAATTGGTACTTTTTATATGATCAATAATACCGATTCTGTTTATTCTGAACCTATTCCTGTGCAATATCCCAAAGCAGGATTCGATCCTTCTTCAGCTAAACTGGGATTAATAAATACTAAAACTTCAGAGATCAACTGGATTTCTGTTCCCGGGGATCCCGTTCAGCATTATCTGCCGGCTATGCAATGGGTGAATAAAGATTTACTGTTGCTTCAGCAAATGAACAGAAAGCAAAACGAACTGAATATTTATACTTATAAACCTTCTTCCTCTCAACTTAGTAAAATATATACCGAACTCGAAGATACCTGGGTGGATTTAAGATATCCCGATATTGCTTCAAATCAATGGGGAAATAACGATGAGTTAATCGTAGATGATGGGAAAAGCTTTTTAAGAATGACTGAAAATGATGGCTGGCGTCATGTTTATAAAGTCAGCTTGGAGACTGGGGAGAAAACGCTTTTAACCCCCGGAGATTATGATGTGGCGGCCTATTATCAAACCGATGCTAAGAATTTATATATCGTTGCTTCTCCAAATAATGCAACTCAACGTTATTTATATAGTGTTCCATTAAATGGAAAAGGAAAATTAACCAGGATCACACCAGAGGAATTTGAGGGTGTGAATACTTATGATGTTTCTACAAACGGCGAATATGCTATTCATAAATTTACCAATGTAACTACGCCTAATACCGTGAGTCTGGTAAGCCTTCCAAAGCATAAGACCATACAGAAGTTGGTAGAGAATAAACGACTAAAGGACAAGTTAAAAAACCTAGCGATTCCGGAAACTTCATTCTTTAAAGTAACAAGTAAGGAAGGAATTGAAATGGATGGCAGAATGACAAAACCTTTGAATTTTGATGAATCTAAAGAATATCCCGTTTTATTTCATGTGTATGGCGAACCCTGGGGAGCCGTGGCCACCGATGAGTGGATTGGTTTGTATGAAATCTTTATGGCGCAAAAAGGTTTTGTAGTGATTAATATGGACAACCGTGGGACTCCGAGTTTAAAAGGAAGTGACTGGCGAAAAAGCATATATCAGAAAGTTGGAGTTCTCAATACTAGAGACCAGGCACTCGCCGCACAAAAAGTTTTGGAAACCTATGATTTTTTAGATGAAGAACGTGTAAATGTTTGGGGTTGGAGTGGAGGAGGTTCTATGACACAAAATTTGTTGTTTCGTTATCCTGAAATCTATAAAACTGGAGTCGCGGTAGCTGGAGTGGCAAATCAGTTGTTTTATGATAACATTTATCAGGAACGTTATATGGGATTGCCGAGTGAGGATAAAGATAAATTTATTGAAGGATCACCGGTAACTTATGCTAAAAATCTGGAAGGTAATCTTCTATTGATCCATGGAACGGGTGATGATAATGTGCATTACCAGAATATGGAATTTTTGGTGAACGAACTCATAAAAAATAACAAACAGTTTGAAATGATGGCATATCCTAATCGCTCTCATGGTATTTATGAGGGTCGGGGAACCAGTTTGCATTTATATACTTTAATTACAAATTACTTTTTAGAGCATAATGGACTTAAATAATCCTGAATTTAAAGGATGAGAAATCTTCTATTATAATCTTCTTAATTCAAGAAAAAACTTGCGATTTATAAGATTAACCTCTTCAAACATATACCTCATAGCTGCACTTGCAGAAGTTCTTAGATGTTTGCAAATTGATGTTTTTAGGGTCATTATTATAATTGTATTCTATTTAAATAAGATTTCTTGGTATTAATATTAAGTTCCTGAAATGAGAGCGGTATTAATAAAATAAATCGGCTC
>TARA_R100001369_G_scaffold2104_4_pt1 | contig 188388 bp, 184 predicted proteins | sample TARA_R100001369 | Tara Oceans TARA_R100001369 (sample SAMEA2621528) | marine metagenome | biome: marine biome (ENVO:00000447); feature: surface water layer (ENVO:00002042); material: "saline water (ENVO:00002010), including plankton (ENVO:xxxxxxxx)" | depth 5 m
ACCCTGGCCCAGCAGGGCCGCCTGGATCACGACGGCATAGTCCGAAAATACCAGCGAGTGAGTGGTTCCATAAGCTTGCAGATGAAAATTGGGCAAAAGCTCAAACCAGTCTATGCGGCTGTCGCTGAGGCTAATCAGGGTGGTGGAGACATCGATGCCGGACGATTCGAGTTGCTGCTTTCGATAGGCCGGACTGCAGACCGGCACCAGTATCTCCGGCAGTATCAACGAGGCGTCGTGCAGGATGTCCTCACCCGTGACGAAGCGAATCCCCAGGTCAACATCCTCGACCGAGCCGCTGACCGCCCCCGATATCAGTTGAAAGCGCAGATCGATATGGGGTAGCTGCGCCTGCAGCCTGTGCATGCGCGGCATGAGCCAGTGGGTGGTGAAGGCGGTTGACACCGATAACGTGACGGTTTCAAGCCCGGTGCTGCGCGCCCGGATTTCCTGAATCGCCGCTTCGATATTGTGAAAGCCGTCGATCACCCCTTGATAAAGTATCTCGCCACTCTCTGTCAGCACGGTCTTGCCGGGGGTCCGCAAGAACAGTTTGACCTCCAGATACTCCTCCAAAAGTGCAAGCATACGGCTGACCGCCGGTTGGGTAACCCCCAGTTCGGCGGCGGCTTTTGTGAAGTTACCGCAGCGGGCCGCTGATTCAAAAACAAACAGGGCGTTGGCGCTGGGTAGTTGTCGGCGCAATGTTGGCATAACTTGAGCTTATGATAACACCAAGATTTTCGCAATTGTCCCCGGGCATCTTATCTGCTGTACTCAATGTCAACCGATAGGCATCACAACAATGAAAGGTGATAAATCCTATGGATGAGCGAGATAGCGTGGGTGTCTCCATACGTTCAATCAGTAAGCGGTATGGCAGCACGGAAGCCCTGAAGGACATAACTTTAAATATTGAGCCAGGTGAATTCATGTCGCTGCTGGGCCCTTCGGGCTCGGGAAAAACGACCTTGCTTGGCGCCTTGGGCGGGTTCGTCATGCCGTCATCAGGGTCGGTATGGGTCGGTGATCAGGACATGACCTACATGCCGCCCCACAAGCGAAATATCGGCATCGTTTTTCAGAGTTATGCGCTCTTTCCTCACATGAGTGTTGGCGAAAACGTCGCTTTTCCCTTGCGGGCTCGACGCCTACCCAAGTCAACATGGCCGGAGCGAGTTAAACAGGCGCTGGCCATGGTCGAGCTTGATGGCTATCAGGATCGTGGAGTGTCTCAGCTGTCAGGCGGCCAACGGCAGCGCGTCGCCCTTGCCAGGGCGATCGTGTTCGAGCCTCGACTGATCCTGATGGACGAACCGCTATCAGCGCTGGATAAGCAGCTGCGCGAGACGATGCAGATTGAACTTCGCCGCTTACATCGCAAGCTTGGGGCCACCGTGGTGTATGTGACCCACGATCAGCGTGAGGCGCTGACCATGAGCGACAGGGTCGCGATCTTGAAAGATGGTGAGCTGGTACAGATCGGCGCTCCCGAAACGCTGCACAACAACCCTAAAGACTCCTTCGTAGCTAGCTTCATCGGCGATTCCACCCTGCTCCCGGTAACCCGTATTGATGAGCACACTGTCCAACTAGGCACTCATACGCTGCGTTCTGCCAAGCCCATCGCTCCCCATGCCGAGTTATTGCTGGCGATCCAGACCGAAAAACTGCTGATCGATGACGGACTGCATGAACCGGGCATCAATCGCCTGCCATGCCGGGTCGTGGAGGCCGTGTACCAGGGCGATAGTCTGAGACTGTTTCTCGAGCTGGAAGATGGAACCTCAATCAGCATGCGTCAGCCCAGTCACCATACGGCACTGCAAAAGATTCCACCGCTCGGCGAGCGTCTGAGCGTGGTACTGCATCCAGAGGACACCATTATCGTGCCTCGTGCGGGATGCGCCCCTCCGGCGACAAACGTCGCCTGACATAACTTCAAAGCACCTCAGAAAGGAGTCATTCACGATTATGGAACTTTCCAATTTTAAAGTTCTTACCTTCGATGTCGTGGGCACGCTGATCGATTTCGAAACCGGTGTACTGGACGCTATCCGTCGGATTGGTGGAAGTGCCGCTCAAGACCTGAGCGACAACACCATCTTCGAGGCCTACAAACGTGGGCGGGATCTCTACCCTGGCCGTTCAAGCAGTGCCATGGCAGATGTCTACCGCTCGCTGGCGGAGGAGTTGAAGCTGCCTGCCGATACGGTCTCAGCCGATGCTTTCCAACTGGCAGTGTTTCGTTGGCCCGCCTTCGAGGATTCGGTGGCGGCGCTAAAGCGCCTGCGCAAGCACTATCGTCTGGTAGCGATGACCAATGCCGACCGCACAGCGTTTTCCTGCTACTCGCATATCCTCGACAGCCCGTTCGACGATAGCGTGACCTGCGATGAAACCGGTGTGGCCAAGCCCAACCCTCAGTTCTTCGCTTACAACCGGGGTCGTCAGGCGGCCCATGGCTATAAGTTCTCGGAAATACTGCATGTCGCCCAGAGCCAGTACCATGACATCGGCATTGCCAAGGAGCTGGGTTACACCACCTGCTGGATCGAGCGTCGCCAGGGCCAGTCGGGATTCGGCGGTACACCGGAACCCGCACAGGTGACAACGCCTGACTTCCATTTCCCCACGCTGAAGGCGTTAGCCGACGCCGTGGAGAAGGTGTGACATGAGTGGGCCGCAGCCAGCATTCCAGATTGCTTCGCTTTGGCGTGATACAACACGTGTCACACCTGGCATCGCAAGCCTTTCCAGTGACAAGGTCGTTGATGTTGCCATCATCGGGGGCGGATACACGGGACTGACAGCGGCCCACCGGCTGGCCGAAAGAGGTGTCCAGGCCATCGTGGTGGATGCCAATCCTATCGGTTGGGGGGCAAGTGGTCGCAATGGCGGCGTGGTATCCGCCAAGTTCCGGCTATCGTTCCACAGCATCGCCCAGGCCCATGGTATGCCAGTCGCCACTGCCATGCACCGGCTCTGCCATGAGGCGGTGGATGAGGTGGACGCCCTGATTCAGGAGTATGACCTGGAAAGTGCCCGTTTTACGCGCTGCGGCAATCTGCGCTGCGCCCATACGGCCAGGGCGCTGGAAGCGATTACCCAGGAAGCCGAATGGATGCGGCGGGAATTGGGCGACGATTCACTGCGCTGCCTTTCCGCTGGCGAGGTGGCAGAAGAGACTGGCTCCCACGCGTTTACGGGTGGGGTGCTGGGGCTTGGGGTCGGCACCTTGCAGCCGCTCGACTATGTGCGGGGCTTGGCGGAAGGCCTTAATCGACGCCATGGCGAGATCGTTTTCGAGCGAACCCCCGCCACCCATATTCGCCGCCTGGAGGATGGTGTATGTATCACGACGCCGGGCGGTGAGATCAAGGCGCGTCAGGTGATACTGGCGACGAATGCCTATTCGGATATCACACCGGTCAGTGCTGCCATCAAGTCGCGTCTGGTTCCGTTCAGGAGCTCGATCATTGCGACTGAGCCGCTTCCAGAGGCGCTGCAGAGCCGCCTGATGATCAAGGAGAGAAGCTACGGTGAAACGCGCAGGATGATGCGCTGGTTTCGCAAGGTCGATGGCCGGGTCGTATTTGGCGGCCGAGGAGCATTCGGTAAACATGACTCCCAGGCGGCATTCGACTCTCTGCGCAAAGCCATGGTGTCGCTCTTTCCAGAGCTTGCCGATATCGGCATCGCTTACCGTTGGTCGGGGCATGTGGGCATGACGTTGGATGCTTTGCCCCATGTCGGCAGATTTGACGACAGAGTTTGCTACGCCGCCGGTTACAACGGCGCTGGAGTGGCTATGTCGACTTTACTCGGGCGTTTGGCGGCGGACTATGCCATGGGCGAAAGCCCTGACGTGGCGCTGCTTGCGGCGGAGCGGCTCCAGGCCGTTCCGCTTTACCCCTTGCGTGAAGTCGGTATTCGACTGGTAGCGGGTTACTACCAGTTCCTTGATGCAATCGGGCGCTGATTGGGCGTCGGAAGCATTTACTCAGTTGGAGATCGCATGATGAAAGATACTAACTGCTTGAAATACTTGTTTGGTTCGTCGGTAATGGTCATCGGTGCGCTTGGCGCCGGGCAAACGCTGGCAGATGGCGAAATTACTTTCGTTTCCCAGGGTGGCGCGTACCAGGATGCGCAGACGGTTTCCATCCTCGACCCAGTTGCCGAGGCATTGGGCATCACCATTCGCCAGGAAAGCGCTCCCGACGCCTGGCCGATGATCAGAACCCAGGGCACCACCGGCCAGGCGGTATGGGATGTGGTCGATACACCGCCGTTGAACTGTGTGCGGGGCGGCAATCAAGGACTGATAGAGGAGCTCGACTTCAGCCAGATTCCTAACGCCGAGTCGATGCCTGAGGAGTACAAGACGCCCTACTCGGTTGCCTACGAGTTCTACTCCAGCGTACTGGCCTACAATCCAGAGGCCTTCGATGGCAATCCGCCACAAAGCTGGGAGGACTTCTGGAATGTGGAGGAGTATCCCGGTAACCGTGCACTGCGCAACCACCCGCTAGGAACGCTCGAAGCCGCCTTGATGGCTGATGGTGTTGCACGAGAAGACCTATATCCGCTGGATGTTGACCGGGCATTCGCCAAGCTTGAGGAGATCAAACCGCATATCACCACCTGGTGGACCTCCGGCGGGCAGTCGGCACAGCTGCTCTACGATGGCGAAGTGGATATGTTGATGATGTGGAATGGCCGTGTCAGCGCCATCATCAATGAAGGCGCTGACGCTGACTTCACCTATAACGATGGGATCTTGCAGAACACGCACCTGTGCATTATCGAAGGCGCGCCCAACCAGGAGACCGCCGTCGAGTTCATCAACGCAGCCATCGCCCCTGAATATCAGGCCAACCTGCCTCTGCATATCGACTACGGCCCCGGTAATCCGGCCGCCTTCGATACGGGCAAGATTCCTGATGAGCGTGCCAGGGAGCTGCCTAGTTTCCCCGAAAATGCCGAGCGTCAGGTGTTGATGTCATACGAGTGGTGGGCTTCCTCGGCAGGTGAACAAGCGGAACGTCGCTGGCTGGAGTTCATGCAGCGATAAGCGCGTCGTTGCCGTGGCCTGCCTGCGAGTTACGGCAACGCTTGTCGATTTCCCGATAGGAGACATCCTTTGAAAGCGACCGCCATCAACAATAATTACCCTCACGTTAGTCACCGGGATGCGTCACTGGGCTATCGGCGACGCGAGCATGTGCTCATGCTGCTCCTGATGTCGCCCGCCGTGCTGGTGGTTTTCGTGCTGCTCCTCATCCCTCTTGGCTGGCTGATCGGTCAATCGTTCTATGCCGACGGTTTTTCGCTGGAGCACTATCAGCGGATCTTCACGGAAGGTATCTACTGGAATACGTTCTGGGTCACGTTTCGCATCAGCTTTATCGTGACGCTGCTGGCGCTGCTGATGGGTTACCCCATTGCCTATGCCGCGTCGATATTGCCACGGCGCTGGTCGATGCTGGTATTGGCGCTGGTGATTCTGCCATTCTGGACCAGCGTTCTGGTGAGGGCCTATGCCTGGCTGATCCTGCTGCAACGCTCAGGCGTGGTGAATGAATCCCTGTTGGGCGTAGGCCTTATCGATGCACCGCTGGCGCTGGTGCATAACGAGCTGGGCACCATCATTGCCACGGTGCATATCCTGCTGCCGTTCATGGTCTTGCCGCTTTATGCCACCATGCAGAAAATTCCCAGCGATCTGATACAAGCCGGTGCCAGTCTCGGCGGCACTCCCCTGCATGTGTTCATGAGGGTGTTCTTCCCGCTCTCTCTCAGCGGGGTTTTGGCGGGCATGACCCTAGTGTTCGTGCTGTGCCTCGGCTTCTATATCACCCCCGAGCTGGTGGGTGGAGGGCGCACGGTCATGGCCTCGATGCTGGTCAGTCGCAACATCCAGCTCTATAGCGACTGGGGTGCTGCCAGTGCAGTCAGTGTCGTGCTGCTCATCTGCGTGCTGGCCATTTTCTATGTGGTGAGCCGACTCGTCCCCCTCGAGAAGATACTGGGTGCAAAATGAACAAACTATCTTTGAGTAGAATTAGCTTTATTGGCTATGTGGCGCTGGTGCTGACTTTCCTGATCCTGCCACTGCTGATTGTCGTTCCCATGTCGTTCTCGGACAGTCGTTTTCTGTCCTTTCCGCCTAGCAGTTTCTCATTTCGCTGGTATGAAACCTTCTTCAGCAATCCAGGGTGGATGTCTGCCGCGAAGACGAGTCTGATTGTGGCGTTTTCCACGGCATTGATCGCTACACCGATTGGCGTGGCAGCGGCCTATGCCATCAATAACTCGTCCCACTGGCTTATGCGTTATTTGAAGATCGTACTTCTACTGCCATTGATCGTGCCAATCATCATCGTCGCCACTGGTGTGTTCTTCATCTACGCCTTGTCGGGGATGCTCTATACCATTCCCGGTTTGATCATGGCGGATGTGATGCTGGCGCTGCCCTATGTGATCACCGCCGTCACGGCAGGACTGCACGGTTTCGACCAGACCCAGGAGATGGTGGCCAGAAGCCTTGGCATGAATCGCTTTCGCGCGTTCATGAGCGTCACCCTGCCGCAGATCATGCCTAGCGTAATGACCGGCGCGATCTTTGCGTTCATCCAGGCGCTGGACGAAACCATGGTGGCGCTCTTCATTTCGGGCGGGCAAAACCAGCCGCTGACCGTGCGCATGTTCACCGCGCTGCGAGACGAAATCGACCCGACCATCGCCGCCATCAGCACCTTGCTGACAGCCGCTTCCTTCGCGCTGGTGTTGCTGTTGGTGCTGGCACGAAAGCAGTCACCGGCATGAATATCGACTTTCTTCCTCTGGAGGAGCGCCACCTCAACCAGGCCGTTCAGCTCTCCAACGCCGTAGGGTGGCCCCATCGGCGGTGCGATTGGCAGCGGTTGCTGACGCTGGGCAGTGGGGTCGCTGGTGTTCACAACGGTGAGCTCGTTGCCACCGGGATGCATTGGTCATTCGAGGCCAGGCTGGCAACACTGGGACTGGTCATCGTATCACCGAACTACACACATCAGGGGTTGGGTCGAAAGGTGATGGAGACATTACTGGAGGCCATCACCGCCACGCGCATCGAGCTGTATGCGACCCAAGCCGGAGCCGATCTGTACCGCTCGCTGGGTTTCAAAGAGACCGCCTGGGTGCACCAGTGCCAAGGGTGGGTTGCCGACTCAGCGGCGGGACAAGCGCTCTTCCCACTGGCCCATCCCGGGGTGAGGGGCTTCCGTGCGACCGACTACGAGACCTTGACCACCCTGGATGAACAGGCCAACGGCAGCCCACGCAGGTCACTGCTTTCCAGCCTATTGGAACAGGGAGAGGCGTTGGTGCTGGAACAGGCGGATGGTCAGTTGAGTGGTGCCGCGATTTGTCGCGATTTTGGCCATGGGTATGTCATCGGCCCGGTTATCGCGAATGAGCATGACGCCGCCAAGTGCCTGATCGAGGCTTGGCTGACCCGCCTGCCAGGCAGCTTCGTGAGGCTCGACACCCTGGATGCCGACCTGGCCGCTTGGCTTACCGGGATCGGTGTAGCCGAGGTTGATCGAATCCCTCAGATGGTCGCGGGTAGCACTCTTCCACGTGTCGGTCCTGCCAAACGCTATGCCCTGGCCAGCCAGGCCTTGGGTTGATAGGAGAACCAGCATGAGTTTCGTTTATAACGCGGATCCCGAACGGGGGCGAGAGTGGGAGCGGCTGTTCGCCCTGCACGCACCGGACATGGCATTTCACCACTGGCCAGACTATGGAAACCCCCTTGATGTTCGCTATCTGGGCACCTGGGCCCCAATCGAGGATCTGGAACGCTTCAGCAATCTGGAGGTGATCTTCTCGCTCGGCGCTGGCGTCGACCAGTTCGACCTGGATGCCCTGCCGCGCCATGTGCCGCTCGTGCGCATGCAGGAGCCCGGCATCGTTGCCACCATGCAGGAGTACGTGGCAATGGCCGTGCTTGGGCTGCATCGGGATTTATTGCGCTACATCACCCAGCAGCGTGAGCGCGTGTGGAAAACATGGCGGGTGCGCCCGGCCGCGCAACGCTGCGTGGGGATATTGGGCCTTGGCCAGTTGGGTGCAGCGGTGGCGCAGCATCTGTTGGGGTTAGGCTTCAACTGTCGTGGCTGGAGCCGCACTGCTCGCGAACTCCCTGGGGTGGAGTGCTATGCGGGGGAGGCAGCGCTGGGGCAGTTTCTCGCTGGCAGCGATATCCTCGTCTGCCTATTGCCGCTGACCGACCACACCCGAGGCATTCTTGATGCTAGGCTTTTCGCTCAATTGCCGCGCGGCGCGTCACTGATCAACGTGGGGCGCGGTGCTCACCTAGTGGATCGCGACCTGCTCTCCGCCCTGGACAGCGGTCAGCTCTCTGGCGCCGTGCTGGATGTATTCGCGCCGGAACCACCACCCGCAGATCACCCTCTGTGGCACCATCCCCGGGTTCTTTTGACGCCCCATGTGGCCAGCATGACCCAGCCGGAAAGTGCCGTGATGATGTTGCTGGACAATATTGCCCGGCATCAAGCAAACCGCGAGATGGTTGGCATCGTCGACCGCAAGCGCGGCTATTGAACGCGAGCTGATCCACCAGCCTGACTATTCCATAACAGCAAAGACAGGAATCGACATGAACCAAGCGACCACCTTTCTACGTCAGCAGTGTTATATCAATGGGGCCTGGGTCTCGGCTAGCGACGGCCGTACCGTGCCGGTACATAACCCGTCGAACGGTGAACTCATCGGCCATGTACCTAGCCTCTCCGCAGAGGAAGTGCGAACAGCCATTCAGGCGGCAGAAGCAGCAGGCTCCGGATGGGCAGCGCTTACCGCCAAGGCTCGTGCCGTCATTTTGCGCCGCTGGTTTGACCTGTGCATGGAGCAGCAAGAGGCCCTGGCACAGTTGCTGACCCTGGAACAGGGCAAGCCATTGGCCGAGGCGCGCGGCGAGATCGCTTATGGTTCGGCCTTCATCGAGTGGTTCGCCGAAGAGGCCAAGCGGGTCTATGGTGACATCATTCCCAGCACAGGCGAAGGCCGACGAATACTGGTGCTCAAGCAGCCGATTGGTGTCGTCGCCGCCATTACCCCCTGGAACTTTCCTAACGCCATGATCACCCGCAAGGCAGGCGCCGCGTTGGCAGCGGGTTGCAGCATCGTGATCAAGCCAGCCAGCGCGACGCCCTTTTCCGCCCTGGCACTGGCTGAGCTGGCCGAGCAGGCGGGCGTCCCCAAGGGGGTACTGAATATCGTCACCGGCCAGGCATCGGTAGTCGGTAACGAGCTGACCGACAACCCAGCGGTACGCAAGCTGACCTTCACCGGTTCCACCGAAGTCGGCAAACAGTTGATGCAGCGCTGCTCGAACACTGTCAAGAAGGTCTCCATGGAGCTGGGGGGAAATGCGCCCTTCATTATCTTTGACGACGCCAATCTGGACGCGGCAGTAGACGGTGTCATGGCATCCAAATTCCGCAATACCGGCCAGACGTGCGTTTGCGCCAACCGAATATTGGTGCAGGACGGTGTCTACGATGCGTTTGCCGACAAGCTTAAGGCCGCCGTAGAAGCACTTTCGGTGGGTGACGGTTTTGAGGAGGGGGTAACGCTCGGGCCGCTGATCGACGAGCGTGCCGTCGCCAAGGTGCAGGAGCATATCAACGATGCCCTGAAGGGAGGCGCCCGCTTGTTGACAGGCGGCATTGCTCACACACGCGGCGGCAACTTCCTAAACCCGGCAATTCTCACTGACGTGTCCCGGGATGCCCTGCTGATGCACGAGGAAACCTTTGGCCCAGTGGCCCCCCTGATCCGTTTCGATAACGAGAAAGATGCCATCGCCCTTGCCAACGACACTCCCTTCGGCCTGGCCAGTTACTTCTACACGGAGAACCTCGCCCGCTCCTGGCGAGTGGCGGAAGCTCTGGACTTCGGCATCGTCGGCCTCAATGAGGGCATCATCTCCAGCGAGGTAGCCCCCTTCGGCGGCGTCAAGGAGTCGGGCATCGGCCGCGAAGGCTCCAAGTACGGTATCGATGACTACGTAGAAATCAAATACCTGTGTGTGGGTGGCATTCGTTGACCGGCAAATAGTCCCTCTTTGGAGGGACTATTTTGTAGCCATGAACCAGGAGACCTGGCTGTACCTCCGGGTATAGCAGCACGCAGCCATCCCCCATCTTCTGAGTACAGCTCACCAATCTCTGCCCCACAGCCGATTAGCAATTATGTACAAGCATTCGGGTGCGGGGGTGGCATAAGCTAGGTGGTGTGACTAATCAGGAGGGGGCGGCATGAGTAACGCAAGCCGGTTTCAATTTATCAAAAGCCAGCACGTGCCAACGCTAACGGTGCTTCACGCGGCCATTGAAGATTTCAGCTACGACCGCCATGCCCACGAGGAGTATGCTTTCGGTGTGACACTGGCGGGGCGGCAGGATTTCTTCAGCGGCGGGCAGTTTCATCGTAGCCCACCGGGCAACGTTATTTTGTTCAATCCAGAGGAAGTTCACGACGGCCAACCGGGCGGAGAGCGCTCACTGGATTACTTGATGGTATATGCGCATCCCGAGCAGGTTAATGCCCTGTTTGCTGATGCTCTGGGGCACGAGCACACGGCTGGCTTTCGCTCAAATAACACCCTTGTTCAGGACATTCGGCTACGCAATGCCATTTTGGAACTGGCGCGCTTAGTCACTTCTCACTCTGGTAGCTATATCGATCAGGAGAATGCGCTTTATCAGGTAATCGAGCGAACCGTGCAACTCGGCGGGATTTCTCAGCCCAACCAGGTACTCACCCGCCCCGATGCTCTGCTGAGCCTAGCTAAAGAGTATATTCACGCCCACTTGGATACGGATATCTCCCTGGATGACATCAGCCAAGCGGCGCATATCTCCAAGTACCACTTCTTACGCCTGTTTCGTCAGCAGTACGGCATTACGCCGCATCAGTATGTGATTAATTGCCGAATCAATGCGGCTCGCTCAGCGCTAGACCTAGGCGCTTCACTAACGGAAGTCGCTTTGCGCTATGGGTTCTCCGATCTCAGCCATTTCAATCGCCGTTTTAAGCGCATTTATGGCATGACGCCCCATAAGTACCAGCGTGATATTGCACGCTAGACTCTGAACGAAAACTGGCTGCGCTCGCCAATACTGCGTTAAAAATCATCTCAAAATGCTCATTTACTCCTCGTAAACTCCGCTTTTTCGTTGATTTTTGCCTTGTCTAGCCTTCGCTCACCGACTTTTCGTACAGACCCTTACACCTAAATACCAGCATAGAGGTTTAACCATGTTAGGAATTGTCGCCTATGCCCTAGGCGCTATGTATTCGCCTGGGCCTGTGAATCTGCTTGGCTTGAATATTGGTATCAATGGGCAAGCCAGGCAGTCGGTTGGGTTTTGCCTTGGCGTGGGTACTGCGATGCTGGCGTACTTATTAGTATTGGGTTGGGCGGGTGCTGCATGGATCGATGATGAAACACTCATTGTGGTGAGTGCCTTGGGCTGCGCCTATATTGTTTATCTCGCGAGCAAGATTGCCCGTTCAAGTGTTGATATAAGCGAGCCAGACAACGCCCCAAGGCTAGTCAGTTATCGTGATGGGCTGGTCATGCAGTTGCTTAATCCCAAAGCCATTTTGGCCACCCTGCCCATTGCCACACTGCAGTTTCCTGCCGCTGACATTCATGGGCTTAGCTTAGTGTTTTGGGCATTCGGGCTATCGATGTTAGCCGCGGGCGCGCCCGGCAGCTATATCGTGATTGGCAGCGTGGTGGGCAGCCGTATTAAAAACCCAGGCGTCGTTAAGGGCTTTAATTGGCTGATGGCAGCTTTGCTGGTGGCCGTGGCGCTTTCGATTGGCGTTGAGCATGTGTGGGCACCGCTTACTGCCCGAAATTGATCCCCAGACGCAGGGCTTGTAAGCCATCGAATTCGACACTTACTTCGTCAGAGAATAAGGGATGGCCCTGCACTATCAAATCTAGCGTCGCCTGAGAGCCGCGATAGGTGACAGTTACTTCAATATTCGCAGTCGTGTTAATGGGCGCCAGCACACCATACTCAATGTTATCCACGCTAACTGCGGTGAGGCCGCGGTCATCCAACTGCTGCTGAACTTCCCGTTCAACGACAACGCCGTAATAGAAGTAAATACCGGCATAGCCAAGCGCTAACAATACAATCAGTGAAAAGAGCTTTCCCATTATTTCTCTCAGTTTTATAGAATCTTAGAGGCTTACAGCGGCTTGTCGGGCTGAAACCAGTGGCGCACTCTGCGGTGCGAGCATTGCCCACAACAACTTCTCCCCTTGGGCGCTGAAGACGATAACGCGAGAGTTTTTTTCTCGCCTTGCCCAGCCAAGCGCCTGAATTCGGGTAAGCAGTGCACTGCCCAGCGCGCCCGCTAGATGATGCCTGCGCTCGCCCCAATCGAGACACTCCCTACAAAATGAGCGTTTTGAAGAAGCAAGCGCGTCTGTATCGATGCCAAATTGATTAAACCACACCTTTCCCTGCTCAGTGAGTTGTAGCCCTCCCGGGTGCTGATGAAGGATATCCGTTCGCAGCATCTGCTCATACACTGAAACACCCAACTCCCCGGCAAGGTGGTCGTAACAGATACGGGCCTTGCGCAAGGCGGGATCGCGTGGCCCTGTAACAAGGCGGTTCCCCTCACTGCGGTAAGCGAGGCCCATCAGCGACTCCAGGAGACTGGACACCTCCGGACCCATCAGCCGGAAATAGCGGTGTCGGCCCTGCTGCTCCACCGTGATCAGCCCTGCGTCTAGCAGCTTGCCAAGATGAAAACTGATGGTCTGCTTGGTAACACCGGCCGTGTCCGCCAGTTCGGTCGCCGTCAGCGCACAACCTGACATCAGGGCGGAGAGAACCTCCGCCCGAGCGTTATCGCCGATAAGCGCTGCAACGCGCACAATGTTAGGGCCTTCACTCATGGTTCGATTCTAGTCGAACCACCAGAGGCCGACAACGCGGTATCGTCCTGGCTACCTATGAGGCCTACCGCGCCCGGCTGAAGTCTGACGAAGGTGGGCACGAGAACTTCACCATGGCTCAAGAGAAGCAGTTTATTCTCAAGGAGGAGCGCAGCTTCGTTGAGGTGGTGGACGGCACACTGGGCGTTGAATCTGTCTATTCGTGGAGTGTTTTATGATCGCTGTGATATTTGAAGTACTACCGCATTCGAACCGGAAGCAGGACTACCTGGACGCTGCCAGCGGGCTGAGCCAACACCTGGAAGGCACCGACGGTTTTATCTCGATTGAGCGCTTCGAGAGCCTCACGCATCCTGGAAAGATCCTGTCGCTCTCCTTCTGGCGGGACGAAGAAGCCGTGAAGCAGTGGCGAACGTTCGAACCTCACCGTTCCGTTCAGAAAGCAGGCCGGCAGGATATCTTTGCCGACTACCGGCTCCGCGTCGCTTCCGTCATAAGGGACTACGGAATGAATGACCGCCGCGAGGCTCCAGAGGATTCGCTTGACGCGCACCCATCATAAAGCGAGCGGGCTAGCCCACTGGGCAGCTGTCCTCGATAGCTAAATTGGTCACTAGCGAGGCGTCGAGTGCGCCTCCGTTAATAGCGCAAATCACAATGCAGGCTTCAGTGCCGTCAGCAGCGATCGCGAGTTCACCATCTACCTTCCAGGCACCGCTTTTGCCGCAGGTTAGCCAGCCGCCGGTGTTGGAGATGTGGTTGGATAGCAGCACCAACCCGCTGCCTGTCGATACTTGATTCTGGAGAGTAACGTTTATAGACAGGCTGGAAAAGTCGCGAGCTAAAGCTGCCTCCCATGTTAAAGCTTGCTCACTCTTTTTTAGCAAGCAATAGCCCTACTCCTGCGCTGGCCAATAAGCCTGCGCAGCCGCGGTTGAATAAACGTCGCATGGCGGGACGTGAAAACCAGTGGCTTAAAAAGCTGCCTGCATAGGCGTAACCGGCAATCGCTACCCATTCCAGCAGCAAAAACAGCGCACCTAGCACTATAAATTGCTGCCCTACATTGCCGCTGGGCTCCACAAACTGCGGCAGGAATGCAGTAAAAATCAGGATGGCTTTTGGGTTACCGGCGGCAAGCAGAAACTCTTGTCGCGCCAGCTCAAACAGGCTCTTGGGTTGGGTGTCTCCGTCATCACTTTCAGCACTGTCGGCACCCCATAATTGATACGCCAGCCATAACAGATAGAGGCCACCCACTACCTTGATGGCCAGGAAAATCTTTTCAGAAGTGTAAAGCAGCGTAGCCAAGCCGGTCGCAGCAAGCGTAATCATGCCAACAAAGGCTGTCAGCCGCCCAATACCTGCAAGACAAGCTGCCCTAACGCCATAGCGCTTGGCATTTGTCAGTGACAGCAGATTGTTAGGCCCCGGCGCCATATTGAGGGCGAAGCAGGCCGGAATAAACAACAGCAGTGTGGTTAGGTTCATGAAAATCGCCTCTCTGGTCTCGCAGCAAAGCCCTTCATTAACATTAGGCTATATGCCCAAGTGTTTAGTTTAGATTAGCTGCTCACGAAGGCTTGGCTCAACCTTTGATACCCAACAGAGGCGATACATTTCCCAACAACAGCGTTAATCGGTAAGGGACGAAGCCTGTGCCCTTATCAGTAAACTTGCGGCTCACTTACCTCCCGGCACGCCCTGACGCTTTCCGCCAGTTCTCCCACTAAGCCATGCACACGCTCTACGGCTTCATCAGGTGTATTGGCATTTTCGATACAGTCGACGAGTGCAGAGCCCACGACGACCGCGTCGCTGAAGCGGCCAATGGTGGCGGCTTGTTCGGCGGTACGAATACCAAAACCAACGGCGATGGGCAGTTCAGTATGTTCACGAAGCCCGGCTACTGCGCTTTCCAACCGTTCTGGCGTGGGCGCACTTCCACCAGTGACACCGGCAACGGAAACGTAGTAGATAAACCCAGAGGCATTCGCCAGCACCTTGGGCAGGCGTTTGGCATCGGTGGTCGGCGTGGCCAGGCGAATAAAATCAATGCCGTGTTGGGCCGCTGGCTGGCAGAGCTCTTCGTCGTGCTCGGGCGGCAGGTCTACCACGATCAGGCCATCGACCCCGGCCTTGGCGGCATCGGTCAAGAAGCGCTCGACGCCGTAGCAGTAAATGGGGTTGTAGTAGCCCATCAGCACAATGGGCGTGGTGCTGTCTTCTTCACGGAAGCGGCGCACCATTTCCAGCGTTTTGGCTTGTGTCTGGCCGTTATTTAAGGCGCGCAGCGCGGCTTTCTGGATGGCGGGGCCATCGGCCATCGGGTCGCTGAACGGCATGCCGAGTTCGATGATATCCACCCCCGCTTTTGGCAACCCGTGCAATAGGCGACGGGTGGTCTCGGCGTCCGGATCGCCAGCGGTGAGATAGCTGACCAGCGCCGGGCGGTTTTGCTGCTTGAGGGAAGCAAAGCAGTGTTCAAGACGAGAGGTATGGGTCATGACGTTCTCCTGTGTCGCGCTCATAGCTGTTTAACCCCGAATTTTTCACCAAGGTGATGGGCTACGCTCATCATGTCCTTGTCGCCACGGCCGCTGAGGTTCACCACCATTAAGTGCTCGCGTGGCAGGCCGGGGGCGCGCTTGCCCACTTCGGCCAGGGCATGGGCGGTCTCCAAGGCGGGAATAATGCCCTCCTGGCGGCAGCAGACCTGAAAAGCTTCCAGCGCTTCATCGTCAGTGGCAGAGACGTACTCGACCCGCCCCTGCTCGTGCAACCATGCGTGCTCCGGCCCGATACCGGGGTAATCCAGCCCGGCGGAAATCGAGTGAGCGTCGATAATCTGGCCATCTTCGTTTTGCAGCAAGTAAGTGCGGTTGCCGTGCAGCACGCCGGGGGTGCCGCCGTTCAGGCTGGCCGCATGTAGGCCGCTTTTAACGCCCTTGCCCCCCGCTTCCACGCCAATCATCTTCACATCAAGGTCATCGAGGAACGGGTGAAACAGCCCCATGGCGTTTGAACCGCCACCAATGCAGGCCACCAGTGAATCCGGCAGGCGACCTTTCTTTTCCAGCATCTGGGCGCGGGTTTCATGACCGATCACGGCCTGGAAATCCCGCACCATCGCCGGGTACGGGTGTGGCCCCGCCACGGTGCCAATGATGTAGAAGGTGTCGTCGACATTCGTTACCCAGTCGCGCAGCGCTTCGTTCATGGCGTCTTTTAGCGTGCCGGTGCCCGAGGTAACGGGGATGACTTCCGCGCCCAGCAGTTTCATGCGAAATACGTTGGGCTGCTGACGTTCGATGTCGGTTGCGCCCATATAGATAACACAAGGCAAACCAAAGCGCGCCGCTACGGTCGCGGTGGCAACACCGTGCATGCCCGCACCGGTTTCTGCGATGATGCGTTTTTTACCCATCTGCTTGGCCAGCAACACCTGACCAATGCAGTTGTTGATCTTGTGCGCGCCGGTGTGATTCAGCTCTTCGCGCTTCAAATAAATACTCGCCCCGCCAAAGTGCTCGGTCAGCCGCTCGGCAAAGTAGAGCGGGCTTGGTCGACCCACATAATCACCCTGAAAATAGGCCAACTGGCGCTGGAATTCGGGGTCGTTCTTGGCGATGGTGTATTCGTCTTGCAGCTCTAGAATCAGTGGCATCAGCGTTTCAGCGACAAAGCGGCCACCGAAGCTGCCAAATAGCCCGTTGGCATCGGGCAGGCTCTTGGATACGTCTACAGGTTGATTCATCGCGACCTCTGAATGCGTTATCGAACTGTTCAGTAAAAACAGTTCAGTGAAAACAATGCAGTGAAAATAGCGCAAGCAGGTGGAGATAAAAATCGATAAGATGTCAACAACATGTGAGATTAAGTCAACTATCAGCAGGATAACCCATGCAACACAGCATGCCCCCGCTTAGCGCCCTGCGCGCCTTTGAAGCCACCGCCCGTTTGGGTAGCGTGACCGCCGCTGCCGATGAGCTAAGCGTGACTCACGGTGCTGTCAGCCGCCAGCTAAAGAGCCTGGATGACCATTTTGGAGTAGCACTTTTTGCCAAAGCGGGCCGAGGTATTGTACTGACCTCGCACGGGGAGCGACTGCAGAGTGGTGTGGGTGAAGCGTTCTCACGCTTGAAGGATAGTTGCGCATCGCTCAAGCGAGATGTCGAAGAGGCGCCCTTCACCCTGGCCTGCCCTGGTAGCCTGCTGGCGCGCTGGCTAATTCCCCGCCTGGATCGCCTGCACCGCGAGCTGCCACAGCTGAAAGTGCAGGTGGTGGTGAGTGAAAGCGAGCAGCCGGGTACGCAAACGGATGCTAGCGCCACCCTGGCATTTGCCGAGCCACCCTGGCCCACAGGTGTTGAGGTATTCGAGCTGATGGAAGAGCAGATATGTGCGGTGGCAAGCTCGCAGCTGGCGGCCCAGTGCGATGCAACCAAGCCCGAATCGCTGCTTGCCAATAAGCTTTTATATACATCTTCCCGCCCCCAGGCATGGCCGCAGTGGGCCACCGCCAAAGGGCTGGCGCTGGAACAGCTTGAGGCGGCGCTCAGCAGAGGCCAGAGGTTCGATCACCTTTACTACTTGATGGAAGCGGCAGTGGCAGGCCTGGGTATCGCCATCGCGCCACGGCTATTGGTGGAAGACGACCTTAAGAGCGGGCGACTTATTGCCCCCTGGGGAAGTATCGAAACCCCCGCCCGGCTGTGCCTGTGGTTGCCCAGCCAAGCCGATAGCCGCCGTAGCGAGCCGCTGGCAGAGTGGCTCAAGCGGGAGTTGGAGGCTGACCGCTGCTAATATGACTACTTGATGAACGTTTATTTCACGCAAAGGATGCGCGATATTTGCTCACGCACCCAACGATGCGCACTATGACCATGATTGCGCTCATGCCACACCATACCGACTTTGAATCCCAGTGATTTAATGGGGGATTCAACAATTTTAAGGTCGGAACGCTGGGCAACTAAACGCCGCGGCACCAGTGCTACAAAACGTGAGTGAGCAATAATCTCAAGGACGAACAGGAATGAAGATGTCGACAGAACAACATTGCGTCTATAGCCCAATGTTTGTAAGACCTGATCCACCTGAGTGGAAAAATTGCCCCCGCTGAGCGAAACGATTACATGCTCGAGCTGGACATACTCTTCAATCGTCATTTCTTCACTTAGCTGTGAGTGATTCCAGCACCCAACCAGCACATAGTTCTCATCATACAGCGGCCTGATTCGTAAAACCTTGGGCGCCTCTTCGGGTGTCATGAGTGCAAGATCCACTTCACCCCGTGCCATTTGAGCTTCCAGCCTGGGTGGCTCCAGACTACGTATGGCGATTCTAATGCCAGGTGCTTGACGCCTTAATTCGTTCATGACCGCCAAACCAATGACCGCTTGAAGGTAATCGGTGCATGCAATCGTAATGGTCAGCGACGCTTGGGCAGGTTCAAAGTGCTGGTGCGTTATCAGCGTCTCTCGCACCTGATCCAGTGCAATACGTAGTGGGGTAAGTAACTCCAACGCTTTGGTGGTAGGCATCATCCCGCGGTGAGCCGGAATGAGCAGCGGGTCGTTGAACATATCCCTAAGGCGGCTCAGCTGAGCGCTGACGGCAGGCTGACTAAGATGCAGCCGTGCGGCGGCTCTCGTGACATTTTGCTCTTCAAGCAAAGCCTCTAAGGTCACCAACAAATTAAGATCCAGCCTTTTATTATCCATATTTTATATAGTAGATCATAAAACTATTAATTTCATTGATAGCTTATTCTTGCCCACAATCTCTAGCGTATCCACCAAGTAAATTCGCCTGTAGGAGCATTAGAGTGTCCAAGACCATATTGATTGTGTATGCGCACCCAGAACCCACATCATTGACCCGCCGGTTCGTAACTGAAACGGTACAAATACTGGAGCGACAAGGCCAAACCGTGCTGCAGTCAGACCTATATGGCATGGGTTGGAAAGCGACGTTTGATGAGCACGATTTCCCCAACCGTATAAATAATGACCGGCTAGGCTTTATTCAAGAGTCGCAGCACGCCTATGCCACTCACCAGCAGACGCAGGATGTCGCCGCAGAGCAGGACAAGCTGCTTGCCGCCGACGCCGTCATATTCCACTTTCCCTTGTGGTGGTTTGGTATGCCCGCCATTCTCAAAGGCTGGATAGACCGGGTGTACGCCTATGGATTTGCTTACGGATACAAAGATGAAGGCAATCGTTATCGCTATGGAGACGGTATTCTCAAAGACAAACGGGCGTTACTGTCGGTAATGGTGGGTGGCCCAGCGGAGGACTATTCACCCCGAGGTATTAATGGCCCCTTGGAGGAATTGCTATTCCCAATCACCCACGGCGCCCTGTTCTTTCCAGGTATGGATGTACTGCCGACCCATGCCGTGTATGGCACCGGGAAACTTTCGAATGCCAGCGTCGCGAAGGAGTTAGCCGCTTGGCGTCTACGCCTCGAAAATCTTTTTAATGCACCCCCTATTCCATTTAGGCGGCAAAATGGTGGGGAGTATCAGCAAAATATACTCGCTGACCATATTGCTATGGGGAAAGAGGGACTAACCATACACATCGACCATTAGCCAATTTTTAGACAGCAACAGCATAAAGATAAAGCATTCATAGCTGCACAATGTTACCAACACGTGCAGCTATGAATTCAGGAAATCTTGGCCAAGCGCAGCGATAAAGCTATCGCTGTGCTTGGCCTTGTCGGAGCTAGTGAGATATAGTTGTACGGAATTTCCGTACATTATGGTGACGTTATGGATATTATTAGTGTTAACAAATTCAGAGACAACCTGAAAAGCGTAGTAGAACAAGTGATTAGCCAGCACGAACCCTTAAAAGTAACCCGTCGTGCCGGAGAGGCGTTTGTGGTGATTAGCGCTGAGGACTGGGAAAGAGAGCAAGAAACACTGCATGTGCTTCAGAACCGAGACCTCATGCAACAAATTGCGGCTTCTCTAGATACCCATAGTCGTGGTCAAGGATACCAACCTGATAATGAGCAGATGAATGAGATCACTGGTATTTGAGGGCCGTACATGGGAAGCCTATGAAAAAATGCGTGAAACAGATAAGAAGCTGCATAAAGCGCTCTGCAAACTCTTAAAAGAAATGCTCCGCTCTGACGATCCAACGGCTGGTATCGGAAAACCGGAGCCACTCAAACACAATCTTTCTGGCTTGTGGTCAAGGCGCATTTCACAAAAAGATCGGCTGATCTACCGGTTCGATGACAAAGCTATTTATATTTTTGCCATCGGCGGACATTACGATCAGTCCTGATAATAGTTAATTGATGAAAAGCACGACGCTACCTCTTCTGCACTATCAAATAAGTGTGCAACTCAGGATGCTGATCGTACTCCAAGTGTTTGCACACCGCGCCTAGCTTAATCAGCAGGGATAAGAAGCCGTTGGTTCCAAGCGACGAGTAGTAGACCTCTGGCCCCATAAAGCTATCAGTGTGCTCGCCGGGTTCTTCCGTGCCACCAAAGGAGAAGATAAACACACCCCCCTCATTCAGGCTGTTGATGATCTTCGTGATGACACTTTCCTGTTGCGCCAGCGGAATATGCCAAATGCTGTCCCAGGCGGTGATAAAGTCGTATTTTTCCAGCGGCTGCCACTGGCAAATATCCTGGTGGTGAAAGGTCACGTCAGGGTGCTTCTGCTTAGCGAGGCGCAGCATTTCATCGGAAATATCCACGCCTTCAGGCGTAAAGCCTTCATGTTGCAAGAAGTCGATAAAGCGGCCGGTACACCCACAACCGATATCGAGTGCCTTACCTCGGCCCTTCACAAACGAAAGCGCCCTTTTGTGCGCCTCTATCCCGTTAGCGAGATTGAATTTGTCGCTTTGCCAGAGGTGGGTGATCTGATCGTAGGCGCTGCCAATATCAGTGGGTGTCATGGATGGCCTGTCGGATAAAAAGTGAAGACTTAGTGACTATATCACCCACTCAAGCGCTCGCGGTTATTGGCCACCAGTTCAACCAGAAAGTCCGCCACGGCCCGAATACGGCCTGATTGGGTAAGATCCGTCTGGATGACCAAGTAGATCGGCTGATCCACGCCAATATCCGCAGCGACACAGACAAGCCCGGCCTCCCTGGCCAGAAAATGTGGCAATACCGCTATCCCCAGCCCCGCTTTCGCCGCCGCAAGCTGGGTCGCCAGCGAGGTGGTGGTTAGCGCCGGTTCCCGCTCTTGCAGAATCCGCTCAACCCACTGGGCGGCAGGTAGGTGCGCTTGCATTTCTCCCCAGGTAATAAAGGCGTCGCTGTCGTAATCGCCCGCGTCATGATGAACCTCACGCTGGGCCACATAACTGGGGCTAGCATAAAGCCCAAAACCCAGCGAGCCGAGTCGGCGAAGGGTGACATTGCCCCGCTCAGGTTTGACCATTCGAAGCGCTACATCGGCGTCACGGCGGTGCAGATTGACGGTGGTGATATCGGTCACTAGCTCAAGTGTGATGCCGGGGTACTGAGCATAAAATTGTGGCAATGCAGGCAGAATCAACGACGTGGCCAGGTTTTCAGCCGTAGCCAAGCGCACCCTGCCGCTCAGTTGCGTAGCGAGTGCGCCCCCGCTGGAGAAGGCAGCTGCGGCGGCTTCCAGCGCTTCGGCTTTTTCGATTAGCCCGGCCCCTTCTTCAGTAAGCTGATAGCCCGACTGCTGACGAACAAACAACGGCAGCTTCAAGACTTTTTCCAGCCGCTCGATACGCCGGGAGAGCGTCGCGATACCCAGGTGGAGTTCCGCTGCCGCGCCGCTCAAAGTGCCGTGGCGGGCCACCGCCAGAAAGGCGCGTGTGTCATCCCAGACCCACCCGCGGGGCATCTGATTTTCAAAACTGGAAAACGGTTTACCGAACTCGTTCATTTTTTTCATTATTGGATAGTGCCACGCTGTTATTGCGCGTTTCAACAAGCGCTCGATAACAGCTCACGCTCTCTTGATGGGCAATGGTTTCGTAAGTCATTACAAGAGACATAGCATGCAAAAACGTACACTCGGCACCGACCTGACCACTTCTGCCATTGGCTTAGGCTGCATGGGAATGAGCGAGTTCTACGGCCCCCGAGACGATAGCGAGTCGCTTCGGGTATTGGCCCGGGCGGTGGAGCTGGGAATCGACTTTTTTGACACGGCGGATATGTACGGGCCACACCATAACGAGGAGCTGATTGGCCGTTTTCTTGCCAGCCATAAACCAAATGTACGTATCGCCACCAAATTTGGCATTGTTCGCAACCCTGGTGAGTATCAGCGTAGCCTGGATAGCAGCGCCCAGTATGCCCGCCAAGCTTGCGAGGCGTCGCTGAAGCGGCTGGGCATCGAACAAATCGATCTCTACTACGTTCACCGCGTTAACCCGGAAACTCCTATCGAAGAGACCATGGAGGGCTTGGCACAACTGGTTAAAGAGGGAAAAATTGCCCACATTGGTCTCTGCGAGGTTAGCGACGAGACCCTGCGCCGCGCACACTCCGTGCACCCGGTGACGGCGGTTCAAACCGAATACTCGCTCTGGACACGGGACGTGGAGCAAGCGGTACTGCCCACCTGCAAGGAGCTCGGCATCGGCTTCGTGCCCTACTCTCCTCTCGGCCGAGGTTTTTTAACGGGCAGGTTTCAAGAGAACGCCGATTTCGGCGAAGGCGATTTTCGTTCTAACCTGCCGCGCTTCTCTGAACAGGCCATGGATACTAACCGCCGAATCGCGGAGGTGATTGGTGACATGGCAGCACTCAAAGGCTGCACCCCTGCGCAGCTCTCACTGGCCTGGCTGCTATCCAAAGGCGACAATATCGTACCGATTCCGGGCACCAAGCGGTTGCGCTACCTTGAAGAGAATGCGGCAGCGGCTTCCATCCCACTAACCACCAATGAGCAGCAACAGCTTGAGGCGGCCACTGCTCGCCTTCCGGTCATCGGCGAGCGCTATACACCAGAGGGCATGAAGGGGGTTAATACGTGAGGAGCGGCTGCGGCTTGGCTACTAAATAATCTCGCCAATCGAGCGTTTGCCATCCAGCAGTAGATACTCCTGATTGACCAAATCGGACTTTTGCACGACATGAAGTAACGCATGGGCCACGTTGGCTCGTGAGATTTGGTTGTCGCCTGCTTCATCCAGTGAACTAGCAAACTGCTGGCTGGCGGCTTCGTGGGTCAAACGCCCAGGCTTGAGAATAACGTAGGGCATACCGCTATTGCGAAGGTGGGCATCGGCGGCAAATTTAGCAGCCATATAGGGGCGCAGCTTTTCGGGCGCTTCCATAGGGTTTTCTGCCCGCATAGCGCTGATCATGATGTAGCGGGAAAGCCCCTTTTGTTTGGCGATATCGGCAGTACGGATGGCACCGTAAAGATCAATCATCAGCGTTTTGTCTGGCCCGGTGTGCGGCCCTGACCCTGCCGTAAAGACCACTTGGTCGCAGCCGTCAAAGGCGTGCTCAAACTCGCCTTCTAAATCGGCTATCACTGTATCGATGCCGTGCTCTTTGAACCAGGCTGCCTGCTCTTCACTGCGGATCATCGCCTTGATGGGCGTGCCCGCTTTTTGGGCCAGTTGGCAAAACTGTTTGCCAATCTGCCCGTTCGCGCCAATCACTAACGTTGTCATAACGACTCCTAGTGAATTAGTTAGTTACTTACTAATAAGTGCAGGCATCTAGGCGTAATTCAACCTATTGCTGATTAATTCTCCCCCTGCACTTACTTACCTACGTTAAGACCTTCCTAGAGCCGATGGCCCCGCAGCGAGCCGCTGGCATAATGGCTTAAGCGTGAACTTGAGGTGTAAAGCTATAATGAATCAGTGAGCGCTTTGCGCCTAGTCGTTATCAGGAGACCTCCCTATGACCGAGGCAGAACGCAGTGTCGGTGTTGATGCGAGTAACGATGCTCTTACCCGAGCACGTTATATATCGCAAATTCAGCGTATTTCTTCGACTGCTAAAGCAGGCATCTCAGCAGGCAGAACCAGTTATCTTGAGGCAGCGGAGTACTGTCATGCGATGCGCAACCAAGTCATGGATGAGTATAGGGAACTGACAAGCGTGCAGGGGCTGGCGAGAGCAGAGCAGATAAAAAAAACACCGCCTAGTCTTGCTGCTCTTTTCGAGCGATACGCGCAGCAACTATTTGGTTATTCGTACCAAAACCTCTCAGCTGAGCAGCAGCAACGCATACACCACGAGGTTATTGAAGCTTCTGGCCGCAGCAATGCTGAAGTCTGACCCAAGCACTTCAGCATCGATAATTGCCAGCTCTTCAATACGAACGCTACATTCAGCGCTCACGCACTCAAGCCACAACCCCAAACACACGCCCAATAGCAGAGGTTAACGCCATTGCGAGCGCGCCCCAGAACATCACTCTTGCTGCAGCTTTCCAGATAGGTGCACCGCCCACTCTAGCCGCAAGAGCACCCAACAAAGCCAGGAAGAGCAGTGAAAACAGCGCTACCAGAGGAGTCAATAGTGATGATGGTGCCCACCAGGCGACCAACAGTGGCAACAGCGCGCCCGTGGTAAAGGTCGCTGCTGATGAAAGGGCTGCTTGAAGCGGGCGCGCTTGACCAGTCTCGGTGATGCCAATTTCATCCCGTGCATGGGCACCCAGGGCATCGTTGCTCATCAGCTGTTCGGCGACTTGCCGCGCCAGCTCAGGAGTCAGGCCGCGGGTTTCATAAATGGTGGCAAGCTCTTCCTGCTCTAGTTCGTAATGCTCCGCCAATGCTTTACGTTCGATATCGAGATCAGCATTTTCAGTGTCGGCTTGCGAGCTTACCGAAACATACTCCCCCGCCGCCATCGACATGGCGCCAGCCACCAGCCCGGCAATACCCGCCAGCATAATAGCGCTTTGAGTGGTATTGGCTGCGGCTACCCCCAGTATTAAACTGCTAGTAGAAACGATGCCATCGTTGGCCCCCATCACAGCAGCACGCAGCCAGCCGGAACGGTGAGATCGATGGTGCTCTGAATGGATCATGGACTTTCCTTTCTCTGAGGCGCATCCAAGCCAACAATAGCATCTAAGGTCATGAACTATTTTGCTGGCACTACTCGAAGTAGCCTGCCCTCGGAGCTGTCGGTAAGTAGGTACACTTCACCTTCTGGGCCTACCCGCACATCTCTTATACGCTCGTCTAGCTCACCAAACAGGCCTTCTACATCGCTGGCTTCGCGGCCATGGTTAGATAAACGTACCCGACGCACCTCGTTATTTACCAGCGCTCCTATCAGTATATCGCCCTGCCACTGCGGGAACAGCTCGCCGCTGTAAAGCGCTATCCCCAAGGGGGCAATAGAGGGCGTCCATTCTAAAAGTGGCGTTACGGTACCAGGGTACTTTTTGAACGGCGTGACGCGCGCCATGCTCATGGGCCATCAGCCGCGGGGTCTGCTCGTCATAGACGCCGTGAACGATGCGATGACCATAGCTGCAAATTGCAGGTGGGGGCCTACAAAAGGGAAGAGTGGCTCGCTTTCCAAGTTTTACAACGCCGTATGGTGCCCTTGCTGCCTCTTCAGCTCTCGATGAATCACTGAACAGTTCTCGTCATTTGGCTTTCACGCTCCAGGCCATGTACGCTTATTGAACGAACATTCAATTAAGGTGCTTTCATGCAACGTCATTCGCTATTCGCCGCAATGTCACTGGGGCTTTTTGCTGGTGCTGCCACAACCACCGCGCTGGCGGAGTCCACACCGTTGGAAGAGCAACTCAAAGAGCTTGAGTCATTCCAAGTGATCGCCCACCGCGGCGCCAGCGGCCACGCGCCGGAAAGCACCATGGCGGCCTATGAATTGGCCCATGAGTGGAATGTCGACTACTTAGAGCTGGACGCCCAAATCACCGCCGATGGTGAAGTCGTGGTATTTCATGATGACGCCATTGACCGCACCAGCGACGGTGAAGGCAAGATTAACGACTACACCATGGAAGAGCTGAAAGCGCTGGATACCGGCGCTTGGTTCAATGAAGCCAATGCTGATAAAGCAGACGCGGACTTTGCAGGGGCACAGATTCTCACGCTGGATGAGCTTTTCGAGCGTTTCGGTCACGATGCTCGCTACTACATTGAAACCAAGTCACCGCAGCTAAATCCAGGCTTGGAAGAAGCCCTGGTAAAAACGCTGGAAGAGTACGACATGGTCGAGAGTGGCCGAGTATTAGTGCAGTCTTTCGAGCAGGAAAGCCTGTTAAAAGTGCAGGAACTAAACGATGACATTCCGCTAATCCAGCTCGTTTGGTACTATCCCAGTGAAGAGGACGAATCGCGTTTAGTGGAGTGGACTGGCGTGACACCGGGCCCAGCAGAGATTAATGATGAAGACTTCCAGGCGGTAGCGGAATACGCGTCAGGAATCGGTACTAACTATATCTACGAAGGCCAAGAAGTCATCGATGCCGACTTTATTCGTCAAGCAAATGAAAATGGCCTGCCGGTGCACGTTTACACCGTCAATGAAACCGAAGAGATGGAGCGTTTGATGGAAATGGGCGCAAACGGCCTGTTCACAAATTATCCAGATCGCTTGCTTAAGCTCGTTGAGTAACCATCGTTTAATGGCATATTACGCCCGGCCTTGGCCGGGCGTTTTTATAATAAGGTTTTACTCAAGCCCAAGCTGCCCCAGTACCTGCTCTACTCTTTTACGATCGCCCGCTTGCAGCGTTTTAAGCGGCTGGGGCAAGCAGGGCTGACTCACCTTCCCGGTGATTTCTGCAATGGTAGCCGCCACTCGCAGGCTACCGCCGTATTCACGGTAGAGTGCCCACAGCGGCTCAAGGGCATCTGAAAGCGCCTTGGCCTGTTGAATATCCCCCGCCTGAGCAGCTCGGGTTATCGCCAGCGCTGCTCTAGGGTATAACCCGCCGATAACGGAGTACCAGGTATCACATCCCGCATTTAGACCGGTGGCTGCTGCCGCGTCGCCGCTGATGCCGATAGTGACATCAGCGGGGAGCAGCTTGCGCAACCCAGCCACCCGCTCCTTTGCAGAGTCCATATCATTGTTCACCGGCGGAATTTTGATAGAGCGAACCTGGGGTAGCTGCGCGATTCGCCCATGCAACTCATCGCTAAATTCAAAATGGGTTGTGCCAGGATTATCGTACACGCAAAGCGGCACACTCAGCGATTGACAAACCGTGGCGTAGAGGTCGAAGACTTCGTCATTGGTGAGCTTTTGGTAGGAAACCGGCGCTAGCAGAACTCCGCTGGCGCCTGCCTGCTGTGCGTGCTCTGCGTTAGCCAGCACATCACGAGTACGTAACGCACCAATGCCTGCAATTACAGGCGTGCCAACTGCATTTTCAACGCTAAGCTGAATAACACGGGCGCGCTCATCACGGTTTAAATAGGCGTAGCTACCGGTCGAGCCCAGCACGCCAATGGAATCCACCGCTGCCTCAGCTAAATGAGCAACTAAACGGACAAACTCATACTCATTAATGCCCCGCTCGTTCATGGGAGTTAGCGGGAATGCACTTAGGCCGGTGAACATGGTGGATGATCCTTTTAAGATGGATGTCATTCGTAGTGTCGCACAGACGATTAGCTCTTATGTACAAGCGTACTGCAATGGAATAGCCACAACTTATCCTCGTTATTCGTTGACATAACTTTCTGTTATTTTTCTTGAATTGATGTAGTGTTTGCGTATACGCCGTATCGATACGGCACATTGCTTCTGATGTGTATCTTTCAGTCATACTATCATGACTGAATATAAAAACAGTCTCGTTAGTGCTGCAAGGGAGAACACGTCATCAATTCATACACATTTTCAGTGCAGAGCAGAACTGCACCGTGCGTGAACCTGGCGTTCATCAATCAACCAGTAAGCCACCATCAATGTCATTACCCGTTGTAAGCGGTTCTCTAATGCGATTGGCCTTACTGGCAGTAACCACCCTTATTTTGCTTGTGGTGATTACTTTTGCAGCAACGAATGCCATCGCTCGGGAAGCACCACTTTATTTAGTGGCTCACCCTGACGTCACTACCCGTTGGCTGAACCGCGATACCACCCGCGCAATTTTCGCCATGCGCCAACGCACCTGGCCGGATGGCCAAGCGGTTAGGGTCTTCGTCTTAAGTAATAGCCATCCTATGCATGCTCGCTTTGCCAAAGAGCAATTGGCGGTTTACCCGCACCAGCTACAGCTAGCCTGGGATCGCATGGTCTTCTCAGGTACCGGGCAAGCCCCCGATCGAGTAAGCGATCAAACCGAAATGCACGAGCGCGTTGCTACGACACCCGGTGCTATTGGCTATCTTGAAAGGGAGTATCTGGATGATAGAGTCCAAGTCATTTCGATGGAATGAATGCAGAGTCTTTGCCGCTTTGCTAGGCACCGTTGTAATGGGTTTATCTGCTCCCGCCCAAAGCGACGAACACCCTCTGGATACTTTACAGGTGCATGGCTTTCTAAGTCAGGCGCTGGTCGTGACTGACGATAACAACTTCTTTGGTCAGAGCAGCCAGGATGAAGGCAGCTTAGAATTTACCGAAATCGGCCTCAACGTCTCCTTACGTCCCCATCAGGATGTACTCGTTGCTGCTCAAGTGCTAAGTCGTCAAGCTGGAGGTGATAGCAGCGATGCTGAACCTAAACTGGATTACGGTCTAGTTGATTACCAAATAATTTCAGACCAAGAACGTACCTTTGGTATCCAGCTAGGAAGGTTCAAAAACCCTTTTGGATTTTATAATCAAACCCGCGATGTGGCCTTTACACGGCCCAGCATATTACTGCCTCAGTCTATTTATTTTGATCGCACTCGGTCTCTGGGGCTTTCAGGAGATGGCATCAGCCTTTACCACGAGGAAAGACTCCGCACAGGTACCATAAGGGCGCAGGTAGGTTTTGGTCAGGCACGCATGGAAGATGACGTAGAGCAAACCTTGGGACTTGATAGGTTTCCTGGTTCTCTAGATGCGGCTTCCTCAGCGATAGGGCAGGTTCGATACGAGCATGATGCAGGACGGATCGTTGCAGCAGTGAGTACAGCAAATGCCAACGCTGATTATGAATCTCCTGCCAGCTCGCCCGGCGAAGGCCGGTTCCGATTTCAACCCTGGGTACTATCTTTTCAATATAATGAAGAGTTATGGACACTAACTGCCGAGTACGCCATCAGAAAATTAGAGTTAGAAGGCTTTAATTCCTTCTCTAATTCAAGCAGAACTGGCGAAAGCTGGTATGTGCAATTTGCTAGACGCTTTAATTATAACTGGCAATGGCTGATTCGTTACGACAGCTTAACTAATAATAGAGAAGACTCTTCAGGAAAAAATTATGAAGCGATGGGCCTGGGGCCTGCACATTCACAATTTGCAGATGATCTAACATTTGGTCTGCAGTGGACACCGCACCCTCAAGTAATGCTGGCAGGCGAATATCACCATGTGGACGGCACTGGTTGGCTGCCCACTCAGGATAATCCCGACTCTTCAGCGACCAGCCGAAGATGGAACATGTGGTTATTCCAGCTATCGCTGCGCTTCTGACGCTTCCCCAGATCCTGGCTAGGACGTTACCGCGATGAAAACACCTACTCTTTTTCGAACGCCTCAGCGTCTTAGCCTAACATGGCGGGTCATCGCGTTAAGTAGCCTCCTGCTTTTGGCACTGGTAACACTTTTTACTTGGCTAGGCCACGACAACTTAACTCGTCAGTTTCAGGAAAGTCAGACTCAGCACCATGAACGCCAGCAGCGAGAAATCCGTTTAGCACTACTCCGTTCATCAGAAAATTTACGCCAGTTAGCAGGCTTGACGGCCGCCTCTGCGAGCCTTGGGCTGCCCTTGCAAGCGGGTAGCACAGCCGATGTAGAGCGAGCGCTGGACTCCCAGTGGCCCGCTCTTCAGCTCGAGGCAGGGATTGATGAGATTCTAATCATCAATACTCGCGGACAAGTCATGGGAAGCTGGGGAACCGGAAATTCGCAGGCACAGCTTCCCATCTTGAACTGGGTAAATCGTGTAATGAACACCGAACGTCCACTCGCAGCACTTCGCTGTTCAGATAGCTGCCAGCAGTTTGCTGCCGTGCCGGTGCTGGTGGAGGGGGAAAGTGTCGGTATGGTCGTGCTGTCCCGCTCGTTAGCCGATGTCACTCGGCAAGCCAAAGAAGTGTCTGGCAGCGAAGTCGCTTTACTCGTTACCGGGCCCGCTGAAGAAAATCAGATAACGGCAACAAGGCAGTTGCCAGCGTGGAATGGCCAATTGTTGGCACTCACAAGCGAAGAACAAAGCTTAGTACCTTTGCAGCGAGCGGCAGACACTGCCCCTGTTCGCCGCTTGATGGAAGCACCATTAAGCCTTGAACATGACGGCAGGCATTTAGAACTCAGTGCAGTGCGCATGGAAGAGGATAACGAACGTAGCAATATCGGGTACTTCCTGCTGATATCAGACATTACCGAACAAATTAAGGCAATTAATCAGGATACTCGCACACTCTTGTTCGTAGGCGTACTCGGCTGGATAGCTGCTGAACTACTGCTACTGGTCATACTGCTGGGCCCAATGGCTCGACTGCGTAGAGTCGCTGGATTGCTTCCTGCCCTGGCTGACGGGAAGTTTAGCGATATACACTCCGCCATTCCCAGCCACCGCCGTCGCATTCCCGACGAGATAGATGTGCTTGAGAGCACTACGCTCGAGCTTTCGCGCCAACTCGAATTGTTAGAGAGTGAAGTACAAGAGCGCGGTGACCAACTAGCCGAGCGCATTGAAGAGCTAGCCAAAGAGCGGGATTTCATCAGTGGCCTGCTGGACACAGCCCAGGTGTTTATCATTGCTCAAGATTGCACTGGAAGGATCAGCCTAGCCAATGAGTATGCTCAGTTGATGCTGGGGCTTAATGATACTTCACTACTTGGACGTCATTTTATTGATGTATTCGAGGCGGGTTCTCCTACCACGTTGAATACGTTTCTCCATCCCCAGCAAGAAGAAAAAACGCTACGTACGCCCGATCACCGCCTTCATACTATTGCTTGGTATCATGCCCCTTTACAGACGGGTAATGAGGGGAAAGTATCACGTATATCAGTAGGGCTCGATATTACCGAGCGCAAGGCTGCCGAAGCGCGATTAACTTGGTTGGCCGAACGCGATCCGTTGACGGAACTGTACAACCGGCGCTATTTCCAGCATGCGCTACAAATCGCCATTGAACGCCCCTCAAAGACAAAAGGAGCAGTACTGCTGCTCGATTTGAATCAGTTCAAGGAGGTTAACGAGCTGAGTGGCCACCATGTAGGCGACAAATTACTTCGTGAAGTGGCTGACACCCTCTTCCGCAACCTTGGCCGCCGTGGGGTTATTGCCCGCCTCGGTGGCGACGAGTTTTCCCTGCTATTAGAGGATACCAACGCCGATCAGGCAGTCAGTGTCGCGCAATATATAGTCCAACTGCTAGAGGCCATCGGCTTCATTGTCGGCGAGCGGCGGCACCGGGTAACTGCCAGTATTGGTATTGCCCTGTTTCCAACCCATGGCAATACGCCTGCTGACCTAATGGCTAGCGCTGATGTGGCAATGTACAAAGCTAAGGAGAGTGGGCTCCAGCACTGGCATCTACTTTCCAAGTCAGAAAATGCCAAAGACGAACTACAAGAACGAGTTTACTGGGTTGAACGCATACGCAATGCGCTTGAAGAGGACAGCTTCGAGCTAATGGTGCAGCCCATCATGCGCCTTGAAGACCAAGACGTAAAACACCACGAGGTGCTTCTGCGAATGCGAGACGCAGATGGGAGCCTAATTTCTCCTGCACACTTTATTCCTATTGCTGAGCAGAGCGGACAAATAATTTTAATCGACCGCTGGGTATTGCGGCATAGTTTAAAAGCACTTAGCCAGTTGCAGGATCGAGGCATCACTCTGGCAGTTAACCTTTCGGGCCAATCTCTTCACGACGGAGATTTGAAGCAATACTTGGCAGATGAGCTGACGGCTAGTGGCGCTGATCCTCATCACCTCATATTGGAAGTAACAGAAACAGCCGCGGTTACTGATTTTTCTACCGCGCGCGGCGTACTACAAGCAGTACGCGACCTGGGTTGCCGTACCGCATTGGATGACTTTGGAGTGGGCTTCAGCAGTTTCCACTACCTCGGGCAGTTGCCCGTCGATTATATTAAGATTGATGGCTCTTTTATTCGCAGCTTGCTAATTAGCCCTGACAGCCGCGTCATTGTTCGTGCTATTGCCGACATTGCTAAAGGTTTTGGCAAGCAAACGATTGCTGAATTCGTTGATCAAGAAGCACTATTGCCAATATTAAAAGCCTATGGGATAACTTATGGGCAAGGATTTTATTTAGGGCGTCCTGAAAAAATTAAAAAAATAATAGAAAATTAATAAAATTGTCAAACATAAAAAATTAGCTATATAATTTATGCATTTCATTCTACGCCCTAAAATAGGAAAAAAAATGACACCTCAAGAAAACAAATTTTCAAAACGTTCTCGAAATCAAGCACTTCTTGAAAAATTTTCAAATGAATACAATTTCATATTAGCAAAAACGGCTAGCGAAAAAAACAAAGCCTTACTTCTAAGACATGCGATTTTTCTACAAGAGCTTAATTATGAAATGCATGAAGATCAAACTAAAAAATATGAAACCGATGAGTATGATAATACTTCTATACACTGCCTTATTGAGCATAAAAAAAGTGGCCTACCTGCAGGATGCATGCGTTTAGTAATCCCATCGAGCGACCCAACCTCAAAACTTTATAGACTACCGGTGGAAATACAAGGGGAACAAAAGCTTAATCATAGGACCTTGAATCCTAGCCTAATGTCAAAAATACAACTTTGTGAAGTCTCCCGCTTAGCAATTTCACGACACTTTCGACCACGGCAGCAAGATAAAAACCAACTCGATGTAGTATTTGATGGATATAATTTCTCTACCGAAGAGACAGAAACTTTTCCATTAATTGCTATTGGTTTATTCCTATGCACCTATTCTTTAGTTGGTTTAAGTGGCAAACAACATGTATATGCAATGATGGAACCTCGACTACCTAAACTTTTATCGCTGTCTGGATTCCATTTCACTCAAGTGAGCGAAGTCATAGAATACCATGGCTCAAGGCATGCTTATTATATTGACCATACCAAAGCAGAAAAAGAAATGCATGAAGACTTAATGCCGCTATACCTATATATCCGACGAGCATTAGAGCCACAATTAAAAGAACTGCTGGCTACAACAGACAGCAGTTCTATAGCTTAGGCTCTGTCTGAAAACTGGCTGCGCTCGACCATACGGCGTTAAAAATCGGCTCAAAGTACTCATTTACACCAAGTAAACTCCGTCTTTTTGCCGATTTTTGCCTTGCCTGGCTTTCCGCTCACCGACTTTTCAAACAAAGCCTAGCGTAGTTATAGAGATACAACTATGCTGCTCTATTACTCTCGACAGGCGAGGGGGATCTAAAATCATTAACCGTTAAGCTGGTGAATTTCTCCAAGAAAAACACTAGCGTTTCGGGATATTTGAAACGCTCCTCGAAGCGCTCTTGGCCCTCTTGTGAACGCCGTGTCACGCTTGCTTTATAGCCGCCATTAGATTTAGTCACTTTTACGCTATTTTCGCGACTGCCATCACGTTTAATGGCCGTTAATGGTGAGCTATCGCTTAATAAAACGTCTAGCTGTCGAGCAGCAGTGCGTTCCTCATCAGATGCCCAGAGAGGCTGATCTCGGTCACCATAACGGTAGAGCATAATCACCAGCATGACCGAAAAAATACTGCTGGTTAGCATCCAGGTTAATAAAACGCTCGAAAGCGCCGTTGTCAGCATGATGAACATTTGAACCACAATACCCACCGCTAGCACACTGGCCAGAGGCCTCCACATACGCGGGTTCATAAACCCACGCTTGAGGATATACCCCCAAAGCCCAATGACCGCTAATGCCCCCAACAACAAATGAATGGGGGCAAGCAGCGTTCCTCCTCCAGCCAATATAGCAATTACCCCAATGATCACTATTAAACTGTAGAAAGCAGCTAACAGGTAGTAAGCACGATCAAGAGTCATATGCAGTCTCCATGCGGGTTAGCCGATAACCTAATCGCCATCGGTTTTCTTGTTATCTGTATACGGAAAAAGCCTTGAACTGCAGTATAGGTTATGACGAAAATTCTTCACTATTGCCGACGTAGCCAATACGGCAGGTCATAACCCTTGAGCCCCTCGGCGTAGCCAATCATGCACGAAAGCGAGCTTATGTCGGGCAGCCTCTGAGAGGACAAAGGGATAAAGATCCGGCAAACCCATCGAGCGATTAACATGATTAACGCCCACGGTGAGTGAAGCTGCCACGTAGATCAAGCGCTCTGCATCAGGCTCTGCATACGGCTCCCATTGATGGCTAGGCAGCTCTGGTGAAGAGAGGTCTGATGCCGCAAAGCTATCGGCAATATCGGTTAAATGCAGCAGGTGAGCAGCAGTCTCGGCCCAATCTTCATGAGGGTGCGCAGAGGCATAAGTGGTTAAATAGCGCTTTTTCCAATCGGGCGGCGGGCCATCAGTATAGTGGCGCTGAAGTGCTGCGGTGTAATCCAGACGTTCGTCTCCAAACATCTCACGAAAAGCATCAAGAAAGTCTTCGCGCAGGCTTAGCCGCCACCACAGCATATGCGATATTTCGTGGCGCATATGGCCAATCATCGTGCGGTAGGGCTCTTCAAGCGCTTCACGACGGGTCGTGACTAGTACGGGGTCTACTTCGGCTACACTAATGGTCACCACCCCTTCAATGTGCCCCATCGGCACAGGCGTACGGCCTTCGGCGAGCAAATGGAAAACCGGCGGCGCGCCTGGATCTTCCGGGCGGAACCAGTGCCAACGCCCGAGGTTATCAAGCACCCAGCGTTTGGCGGCTTCAGTCTTGGCCCAATTAGGAATCGCATTAGGAAGGTTAGGATCTGGAGCCAGCGCCGTCATGGCACAAGCGCGACAAAAAGCTCCCTCTTCAGGTGCAATCCAGTTGCAACCGATAATGTCACGGTTAATACAGAAAGGTGGCATTGGCACAAAGGCCCGTGCCTGAGGGTCATAGGCAACGGGGATACCATCTGCGGTTGCGAGATTATCGAACCATAGAGAGCCGGAACCGACGGGGTTTGAAAATACTCGCATACGGTAAAGCTCCTGAAAGCGAGGAAAAGAGAACCTCAACCGACCGACTGAGCGTTCTCTTTTCCAAAAATCCTATTAAAAACAGTGTGCAGCGCACTTTATTTCATTTCAAAACCGCGCTTGATTAAAAAATCGCGCATATGAGGGCGCAGCTTGTTATCGAACAAAGGCTTGAGATTGCGAGACCAGTCGGTGTCTTTATTACTGCTACTGCGAGCCCGATAGTAAGCCTGCATAGTCGTATCGAAGGACTCTACCTGCTCACCGTCTTCAGTGTAGTAGTCTTCTTTAAGAACCGCCTCCACGGGTAAGCGCGGCTTAACTTCAGGCTCTTGATCCGGATAGCCAAGGCACATACCAAACACCGGGTACACGTGCTTTGGGAGGCGTAGCAGGTCGCTAACCTCTTGAGGATTATTGCGGATACCACCGATATAGCAGATTCCCAATCCTTCGGATTCAGCCGCCACTGCCACATTTTGCGCCATCAGTGCCGTATCCACTGTTGCTACCAACAGTTGCTCGGTCATTCCCCGCACAACGTTTGCACCGGTGCGCTCTGAAGCCTCCGTGGGGCGCTTCATATCGGCACAGAAAACCAGAAAGTCTGCACAGGTGGCAATATAACCTTGTCCACCGGCCAGTTCTGCTATCTGCTCACGGTTCGCTTGGTTTTTTACATGGATAACCGTATACGCCTGAACGTGGCTGGAGGTAGCTGCCCCCTGCCCGGCTTGGATAAGCTCCAGCAGCAACTCTTTCGGGATCGGCCGGTCGCTAAATTTACGGATCGAACGGTGGGATTTCAGCAACTCAATAACGTCGTTCATGGAACCTCGCTTATCTGGATAATGCTTATCTAAAACAACTGACTAATAGGGTAACAGATTTGTACAATATGACAGGGTTGGCGGATGGCTTGAAAAATGGCTATAGCAAGTACATGATCGCGCCTCGCACGCCACATTGATCTATCCATAATTTGCCTAGAGTAATCGGTAGTTTGAATCTCCTCTTTCCCGCCGCACCTGGATTAAAAAGCAGCATTCCCTCCTGGTATTCATTACGGGGCTTATGGGAGTGGCCATGCAGAAGTGCATCGCAAGCCATCTTCGGGTCGTAATCCTCTAAGCGGTGAACAAGGTGCAGGTGTTTCCCGTTCACAATGATGTCCTGATGTATCGGTAAACCCGTCGCCCACGCCGCCGTATCGATATTGCCCTTAACGCAATGCACCGGCGCCAGTGTCTCCAAATGTTGCAAAATCGTTTTATCTGCCTCTTTGCTACCTACATCCCCCAAGTGAAGAATGAGCTCGCACCCCTGCAGCAGAAAAAGTGCCTCATCACGCAGCAAACCGTGGGTATCGGCAATCACTCCAACGGGAGAATTAACCCTATAGCAAGGCATAGAAAGGCTCATTAACAACCTCTTCCAGCGGTTAAATGGTGTCATTCTAGCTTTTTTTACTAGAACGCTATTAAAAGTTGCTTATCAAGGCCGATATCTAAGTTATCAAATAGGTAGTGATGGCGGGTCATTTATTATGATTTTCATTGTCTATCTAATAAGTTAGGCACCAGCAAGCTATACTGATATAGCTATACATTGATAACTGAATTTTGATGGAATAATAACGACGCCAGGAAGCCGATATGACCCATACCCCTCAAAATGCACCCGGGCAAGAGTGGAATGCCAGCGACTACGCCCAGAATGCTAATTTTGTACCTAAGCTAGGCAGCGAAATGGTCAAACTGTTAGCGCCTCAACCCGGCGAACGTATTTTGGATCTTGGCTGCGGCGACGGCTCTTTGACAGAGCGCCTTGTGCAACTGGGCGCTAACGTTCTCGGTGTTGACGCTTCAGAAGAGATGGTAAATGCCGCCCGCCAACGGGGCATTACCGCTCGCGTCGTTGATGGCCACCAACTGCCCTTCGACCATGAGTTTGATGCGGTATTTAGCAATGCGGCGCTCCACTGGATGCTTGACCCTCAGTCGGTACTCGCAGGCGTTAAGCGCTCATTGAAACCGGGAGGTCGGTTTGTGGCCGAGTTTGGTGGTCATGGCAACGTCGCCGCTATTTGCACCGCGCTGATTGCCGCCCTCCAGTTTCGGGGCATTAGCGCTCGTGGCCGTCATCCGTGGTATTTCCCAACCACCCATGAATATGGCCATCTGCTGGAAACAGTCGGTTTCAAAGTAGAAAGCATTGAGCTGATCCCACGCCCGACTACGCTACCCACCGGTATGATTGGATGGCTTGAAACGTTTGCCAGCCCGTTCTTACATGGGCTCGACGAGGATGTACGCGATGCCGTGCTTGAGAATACCTTGACGCTACTGGGCCACAGCCTGCGCGATGAGCAAGGAAACTGGACGGCAGATTATGTGCGTCTGCGTGTTTCCGCTCGCGCGTAAGCGATAGCTGTCTCTGAGGTGTTCTGAGATGTAAAAGAAGCTGCCGATGGTAAGTACGCTTAACATCGGCAGCTTTTTGTTGATTAAGACCTAGAACTCATCCCATTCATCGACGGCCTCTTTTTTACTTTGCGTCGACTGCTGGCGTGGCGCTGGCTCAATGTGGCCGTCATGCTGATGAGAAGCGCCCTTATGCGTCAGCACAACAGCGCTGGCAGCACTCTCATCAATGCGGAAGGTAGCCATCAAGTCGGCCAGCTCGCGGGCCTGCCCCTCTAGAGCGCTAGCCGCCGAACTGGTTTGTTGCACCAGCGCAGCGTTTTGCTGGGTGACCGAATCCATTTCGGTAAGGGCAGCATTAATCTGCTCAATGCCACTATTCTGCTCCCGAGTCGCGGTCGATATTTCGCCCATCAGAGTGGTGACTTGGCGAATCGCATCTACTGTTTGATAAATCGTCTGTCCACTGCGCTCCGCTTGTTCAGCGCCGCCGTTAATCTTCGTGGTGGTCTGCTCGATCAGGCTACGAATCTCTTTGGCCGAGTCAGCACTTCGCGTCGCTAGTGAGCGAACTTCGCTGGCCACCACGGCAAATCCACGACCTTGTTCACCTGCACGCGCTGCTTCAACCGACGCATTGAGCGCTAATATATTGGTTTGGAAGGCAATAGAGTCAATCACGCCGATGATATCGTTTACTTGGTTCGCACTGGCCGCAATCTCACGCATGAGTTGCACAGTGCGCTCCACCTCTTCACCACCTGTCTCCGCCGACTGTGACGCCGCCACCGAGAGCTGATCCGCTTCTTCGGCCGTTTCAGCATTTTTGCTTACCGTCGTCGACATCTCCTCCATACTGGAAGCGGTTTGCTGAAGTGCGGAGGCCTGCTGTTCGGTTCGTGAAGAGAGATCCTGGCTTCCCGCAGAGATATCACCCGCCCCGCTGAAAACCTGTTCGCTACTGCCTCTCAAGGCTATCACCAGCTGTTTTAACTTCTCCTGCATGGCCGCCAAGCCACCGAACAACTGACCAATTTCATTACGGCCCCGATCTTCAATTTGACCTGTCAGATCGCCATCGGCAATCCGTGCAAAGTGCTCACTGGCTCGCCGAAGGGGCCTCACAACGCTACGCATCATTGCCCATCTAATGACCACCACGGCCACCAGTGAAATCACTAAAAGGGTAATCGCAATGACGCCAATAGTCGTCGCCAAGCGATTGACCTGCTGGAGGACGCTAGCGCCACGCTCTTCGGTATAAGCAATAAAACCGCTCATGGCCAGATCCAGCTCGGCGCTTAATATTCCCAGTTCCTCTTGCCTGCGCTGGATTTGGAAAGGGGCGGCCTCGAGCAGCGGCGAAATACCCTCTGTCACAAAGGCGTTGTAAGCGCTGATAATCGCATCACGGTGGGGTGCAAGTGTGCCTTCAGGATTGATTGGCACTGCACTAAACTCATTAAAACGTGCCTCTGCCTCAGCGACCGCCTCTGCCGCCATGGCAAGGCTCTCCTGCCCCTTTTCTGGATTACCCTGGGTGCTAAAACTTGCCGAGCGGTCTAAAAACGTTTGTGCTCTGAGCGCATTGACTTGCGTGCGGTTGGCTAAATTCGTAAGTCGCACGTTGGTAGCCGTCAACTCTTCAAGCGCTTGAGAGCTATTATGATTAGCAAAAAATCCAAGCCCACTGATCAACCCAATCATAAGCACCAGCAAGGCTAACGCAGCAGTCAGGCTCCATTTAATAGAGAGGTGCTTCATCCCGTTGATCCCTTTTTCGTTTATAAGTCATTTAATTAGGTATCGGCCAGGTTAAAACCAACTGAAGCACTGCAGAGCGAATCTAGACGTTGGTATAATAAATAGCGTGACAGATGCAGCAGCTAGCGGTTAAGACGCCATGGCAATTTTGTGTAGTTTGACCCTATTAGCCACATCCACCTGGAGCCAAGCCCCCGCCATGCACTCTAGGTTAGGCGCCTCGACTACCCCCTGAATACGCGCCCGTGACAGCAGTGTGGCTTTAGTGTTGGCTTTAAGCGTACCGACCATTCTTCCGTCAATATCGACAGTGTTGCCTTCAAGATACGATGCGACGTGGCCAGAGGCAGTCACAGAGACAGGATGATTAGGTGCAATGAGAGTACCCTCCAAACGGCCCTTAATGAGCACAGGTTCATCGGCGATCACTCTGCCTAAAATATGAGTGGCTGACCCAATTCGGCTGCCACCTGACATGCACTGGATGGCGGGAGACGTCGCAGCGGAGGCTTCTTCAGGTGGCATCATAGCTTCAAAGGGGAGTTCTGCGATGGGAGCGGTATCCACTGTGTGTGGTCTCCCTGCGGCGCTTAAAGAGCGCTGTTTTAGCTTATGGCGCTTGCCATCCCATACGATCAGCGTCATTACTCCAACGCCCATCACAATAAACCATACTTGAATGCCCATACCGCTTCCTGCCGCTTTAGATGTGGTTGCCCCAGCTAACGTTATACTCGCTCTTTTATATTGCGGCGGCGTGAATAAGCCCACTCACTTGGCTTAACTCCAGGCTTTGAGATAGCAACAAGCCGATTAAGGTATTTAATGCCCAATACCACGCACCCCAAAGGCGCTCTGGCGTCATTCACTAGGAGCCACCCTATGTTTAACAAAGCCAAGAATGCCTCACCTGAGAATAAGGCTGCGACGCTAACGCCACCTGATACACGTTCATCAACAACGCCAGGCACGCCAACCAGCAGTGCGCGACCAAGCCTCTCCGTTATTGGGGGCCATACGCAAGTGGAGGGAGACATTAATAGTGATGAGGATTTGACGGTAGAGGGACGCGTAAGCGGCATTATCACCTGCAAACAACACACCGTCACCCTGGGTGCCAATGGCTATATCAACGGCGATGTATTTGCTCACACACTGCATATATCAGGCGAGGTAACCGGCAACTTGATGGCACACCACCGCGCAACGATACATAAGGGCGCCCAGGTCTCAGGCACTATTGTTGCCCCCCTGCCTGGTACTGGAAGATGGCAGCGTTTTCCACGGCAGTATCGATATGAACCCCGACAACGATGTGCTGAAAAGTGCCTTTAGCGACGCCATCGACAGCATGACTAAAACCTCGCCAAAAGCAACCGTCGAAAAGCATTCAACCACGAGTGCGAATGCCGCAGAGCATGACACAGCAGAAGCAAAAGCTAACGATTAAGTCGCTTTCAGCACGTCAGAGGCGCTGAGCGCACACAGGGCAAGCGGGATCGCGAGGCACTAGAAAGTGCCGCCATTGGCCGCTTAAACCATCAAAGGTAGAGAGCCCCTGGTGGGCAGAACCTGCGCCACTAAGCATCTTAAATGCCTCAACCGCCTGAAAGCAGCCGATCAAGCCCACCAGTGGCGCCATGACGCCACTTTCTGAGCAGCTTAACGCTTCATCACCACTTTCGTCGGGCGGATAGAGGCAGGCGTAGCAGGGACACTCGGCATTGCGCGGGTCAAAGACTGCCAACTGACCTGAAAAGCGAATTGCCGCACCCGATACCAGCGGCACACCAGCTTTTTGGGACGCCGCATTCACCGCATAGCGGCTTGAGAAACGATCGGTACAGTCAAGCACCACATCCGCCGAAGCGACTAACCGCTCAAGCGATTCGCCCTCAACATGTTGGTCTAACGCAACCACTTGGCAGTGGGGATTGAGTGCGCACATGCTGGCCTGGGCAGAGTGCGCTTTATTTAAACCAATACTGGACTGCTGATGGGCAATTTGCCGTTGAAGATTGGAAAGTTCGACATGGTCGGCATCGGCGATAGTGATGCGCCCTACCCCAGCAGCAGCTAAATAGAGCGCTGCCGGAGAGCCCAAACCGCCGGCCCCAATAATCACTGCATGGGCAGATTGGAGGCGCTCTTGGCCCTCGAAATCCACCTCGGGCAGCATGATTTGACGGCTATAGCGCAGTAGCGCCTGGTCATCCATCATCGGCTTACTTATCCTCAAATTCCTCAAAGGCAGGAATGTGTAAATTGAAGCTCTCTTTTACCTCTTCCATCACCACGTAGCTTTTCGACTCTTTCACGCCCGGTAGCGTTAACACCACATCGCCCAGTAGCTGGCGGTAAGCGGCCATTTCGGGAATACGGCACTTCAAAATGTAGTCGAACTGACCCGAGACAAGGTGGCACTCCTGAATCTGCGGCAACTTCTCCACAGCACGGCGAAACTCATCAAAGACCGCTGGCGATTGCGTTTCTAAGCTGATCTCGACAAAAACTAATAAATTGGCCTTCAAAGCCCGCGGGTCAAGAATGGCTTGGTAACCACGAATAATACCCGCTTTCTCCAGACGCTTAACGCGTTCAAGGCAAGGGGTTGTGGATAAGCCCACTTCCGAAGCTAAATCGACATAAGAAATACGCGCATTTTCCTGCAAGCAGCGTAGGATTTTAAGGTCGATACGGTCCAGCGTTCTATTTTTTGGTTTCATGGCAGGATCCAATACTGATGAATCAGGCAGTTATTAAAGGTGCCCCAGGGTAACCCGTTCATGCCCCCCCAGGTCACGAGCACTTTCAACGTTTTTATAGCCAGCGCGCTCAAGCGCCTCACGCACCATTTCGGCCTGTTTATAGCCGTGCTCTAGTAGCAACCAACCTGAAGCCGCTAGATAGCGCTGCGCGGCGTTTACCAAATGCAGCAAATCCCCCATGCCGCAGGCACTAGCAATCAGCGCTGAGCGTGGCTCAAAACGCACATCGCCTTCGGCTAGATGAGGATCATCGGCGGCAATATACGGGGGATTACTGACGATAATATCGAACTGCTTATCTGCATCCGCACTCGTTTCCAAAGCAGCAAACCAATCACTCTGTAAAAACCTAGCATTAGATATGCCTAACGAGCACGCGTTACGGTTTGCCAACACGACCGCCTCAAAGCGCAGATCCACACCCACTACTTGCCAGTTAGGTTGTTCGCTGGCAAATGCCAGGGCAATGGCACCAGTCCCCGTGCCAAGATCGAGCAGCCGGCCTGAGGGTAGCGTCGCCCGCTTTAGGGCAAGCTCAACAAGAGTTTCAGTATCAGGCCGGGGTATCAACGTATCAGGTGAGGTGGCTAAGCGCAGCCCCCAAAATTCGCGTTCGCCGGTAAGGTAAGCAACCGGAGTGCCCTGGACACGTGCAGCGATGAGTGCGTCGAAACGGGCCTGCTCCCATAAGGGGCATATTTTGTCTCCCCAGGTGTAGAGCCAAGTGCGATCACGCCCAAGCACGTGGCATAACAGCACTTCAGCGTCGATACGCGGCGAGCTGGAACCCGCCACCTGCAAGCGTTGGACAGCCTGTTTCATCAGCGCATCAAGGGTCATTAGACATCCTGAAGGGCTGAGAGCTGTTCCGCTTGATACTCGTGAATCAACGGGCTAATCACGTCATCCAGCTGTTCGCCGCTAACCACTTCGTTGAGTTTATAGAGGGTCAGATTAATGCGGTGATCAGTGATTCTGCCCTGAGGAAAGTTATAAGTGCGGATGCGCTCACTGCGATCCCCAGAGCCCACTAGCGAACGGCGTGCATCCGCTTGCGTCTGACGCTGGCTATCGACGGCATTCCGCTTCAACTTCGCGGCCAGTAGCGACATCGCTTTGGCACGGTTTTTATGCTGGCTGCGCTCTTCCTGACACTCCACCACCACGCCGGTCGGCAGGTGAGTAATGCGGATCGCAGAGTCCGTGGTATTAACGTGCTGACCACCGGCACCACTGGAGCGGTAAGTGTCCACGCGCAGATCCGATGGGTTAATATCGATATCGCCTACGTCATCGACTTCAGGCATCACCGCTACGGTGCAAGCAGAGGTGTGAATGCGGCCCTGGGATTCGGTCGCGGGGACGCGCTGTACCCGGTGGGCGCCGGATTCAAATTTTAATTGGGCATAAACACCGTCGCCTTTGACGCGGGAAATGATCTCTTTGTAGCCGCCCTGCTCGCCGTGACTGGCGCTCACCACTTCGACCCGCCAACCGCGCTTTTCGGCATAGCGGGAGTACATGCGAAACAGGTCACCGGCAAAAATTGCCGCCTCGTCGCCACCGGTACCAGCACGCACTTCAAGAAACACCCCACGGCCATCATCGGGGTCTTTAGGCACCAGCAGGCGCTTCAGCTCGATATCCAGCTCGACTAACCGCTCCCGCCCTTCGCTTAGCTCCATCTCCGCCAACTCGCGCATGTCAGCGTCGCTATCGCGGCTAAGCTGCTCGGCTTCGTGCATATTGGTTTCAATATCACGATAGCGCTGCCAGGCCGCCACCAGCTCTTCTAACTCGGCATACTCACGCGAATAATCGCGAAAACGTTGCTGGTTATTGATCACGTCGGGATCCGACAGCAGCATCGCCAGCTCTTCAAAGCGTTCGGTAAAGCTGTCTAAGCGTTGGCGCAGAGTCTCTTTCATGCGGGCGTATCATCCTTCTGGCGGTTAACCGGGGGCGCTGGGGTAGTCTCAAAGGCTGGCTTAGTGGGCAACAGCAGACGCGGAGCGGCGTTGAGCAAATCGTGGTGCTCTTCAGACGCAGCATCGCGGATGGCCTGGGTGGGCTGGTGGAGCAAACGGTTAGTCAATTGATGCGCCAAGCGCTCAATGACTTTAGCGGGATCTTCACCTCGAGCCAGCCGCTCCAACGCTTGGTCGCGGGAAAGATCGCGCAGCGCTTCACCATGCTGGCGGTAGTCGCGGATCAGTTCACCACCATTACGAATACGCCGCTCATGCTGCCAACTACCCACCCCGTGTTCGATCAGCGACTCGGCTTGGTCAGCGGCAACCTGGCGGTGACGGCGATTTTCCTGGATGACCTCTTCCAGATCATCCACGGTGTAAAGAAACACATCCGCTAATTCGCCCACTTCGGGCTCAATATCCCGAGGCACCGCGATATCGACCATAAATACCGGCCGATGGCGGCGTTTTTTGAGCGCGCGCTCGACCATGCCTTTACCAAGTATAGGCAGCGGGGACGCGGTGGAAGAGATCACAATATCGGCGTTCTCGAGAGCGTCAGGAATCTCTTGCAGGGTAATCGCCGTTCCTCCCAGAGGGCCAGCGACCAACTCAGCACGTTCGCGTGTGCGGTTAGCAACCGTAAGCTCTCGGACCCCCGCCTCATGTAGATGTCTCGCCACTAATTCAATAGTTTCACCAGCGCCGATTAGCAACGCCCGTGAACGGCTGAAGTCATCAAAAATCCGGCTGGCCATGCTAACGGCAGCGTAAGCCACTGAAACGGGGTTTTTACCGATGCCGGTTTCGGTGCGCACCTGCTTGGCCACCGCAAAGGTGTGCTGGAACAAGCGTTCAAGTTCGCCACCCAAGCCCTTGGATTGGCGCGCTTGCTGATAGGCATCCTTCAACTGGCCCAGAATCTGCGGCTCGCCCAACACCATGGAATCCAGGCCAACCGCTACACGCATTAAATGGCGCGCTGCATCGTTGTCTAGATAGTGGTAGGCACAGCGCATCAGCTCATCGACGCGTAAGTTATGAAAGCGTCCGAGCCAATTGAGTACTGCCTGCTCGCCAGCCGCATCCGTGACACAGTAAAGCTCCGTGCGGTTGCAGGTAGAGAGCACCGCCGCTTCACTGATTTGTGGCAGGTTACGCAATTCAGCCAATGCGGTTTCAAGCTGCGTTGGCGTAAAAGCCACCTGCTCACGCACGGCCACGCTGGCGGTACGATGATTTATTCCCAGGGCAAGAAGCGTCATGCGTTATGCGTCTTCGCTAGTGTGTCGGACTTTTTGGCAGCCGTCGTGATGATAAGCGGCTGCACCGTCAATTAGGGCTTGCTAAAACAAGTCTTTAACGTGGTTCGCCGCTACCTACAAACATCTGTAAGCTGCCTACAATAGTCTTTAATAAGTAGGCATAAAGTTTGCTGACCACTTTTTCAAGGAGGAACATTCTATCACAGCAGGCTATCATCTGGCCCACACCACTTTGCCGCAGGCAGGCAAGCCGCTATGCTGGGCATCTGGCCACTTAATCGAGAGACGCATGCGACCTCGCTTTTCTTTATCGGGCCCTGGTTTAAAGGGCTTTACTTGTTCGGGCTTCTCACTAGTGAGCGCTATGTTCCGGCATTCGATGCGATTACCTTTGGCCGCTTCTGCTGCTCTGCTGCTGAGCGCCTGCCAATCTACGCCCAGCCCTCAGGATAGCCACCTCGGCACCTGGGCCGATGACCCAATGCGCAATGCGCCGCCCATTACCCGCGGGCTGGATGCCGCGGGGCTCAGCACGCTGCTTGGCGCTGAGCTTGCTGGCCAGCGTGGTGACTATCGCTACGCGAGCCAGGGCTACCTGGAAGCGGCTAAGCGCTATCGCGAGCCAGCGCTTGCCGAGCGTGCCACCTTCGCGGCCCGCTTTGGCGATGAAGCTGAATTAATCGAAGCCTCGGCACTTCGCTGGCGAGAACTTGCCCCCCAGGCAGAAGCACCCAATCGTCTGCTGGCGGCCTTTTCACTGCAGCGTGGTGATTGGCTCGACAGCCTTGAGCAGCGCATTGCTATTGTTGAAGCTGGCGGCCATGGCGATATCACCGCCTTTGCAGAGATCGCGGTGACTGAAGAGGCACCATTAACGTTGATCGCCCAGCAACTGCGTGAACATTTAGCCCGCCCAAACGCTGACCAACTGCCTCATCACAGCGATGTACTGCTGGGCACGGCCTTGATTGAGGCCGCCCTGGGTGATACTACGCTTGCCCAGCGACGGCTTGATCAAGTCGAGCTGCTCGACCCCGAATCCGCTGCGTTATGGTTGGTTAAAGCTCGCTTGGCACTGGAGGTCGAGGATTACCCGACCGCTCAACGCGCTGCCCAGCAGGGCCTTGAACTCGCCCCTGACGATGTGCGATTTATCCTGCTACTGGCTCAAGCAGAAATCCGCCTTAACAATATTAGCTCGGCTGAAGTGCAAACCAACGCTCTGCTAGAGAGCCATGCAGGCAATGAGGATCTGCGCTTATCGCTAGCCCAGCTCTATCTGGAAGAGGGGCACCCCGAACCCGCGCAGCGCTTGCTGCAGCCGCTGATTGGCCAACCTAACGTGCCGGATTTAGCCTATTACCTACTTGGCGCCATCACCCAAGTGCAAGGCGATACCGATAATGCACTGCTCTATTATCGCCAAGTCAGCGAGGGCAGTGAATTTTTGCCCGCTCGCGCGGCTGCCGCGCAAATGCTGATTGAGGAAGATCGCCTGCTGGATGCTCGCGCCTTTCTACGCATTGAGCGGATGCGCTTTGATAATTACTTTACTGAATTGGTGATGCTCGAAGTCCAGTTGCTGGACGAAATAAATCAGCCTGCGGACGCTAATGCGCTATTAGACCGCGAAATTAGCCGTACACCTGATGACGCATCGTTGCTTTATATGCGTGCCATGCGGCGTTGGGAAGCAGGCGACATCGCGGGCATGGAACAGGATTTACGTCAGATACTGCGCACCGACCCAGACAATGCCGAAGCGCTCAATGCCCTAGGCTACACACTAGCCGACCTTAACTTGCCTGGGCGTTTACAAGAGGCTTTTGAGCTGATTGAGCGTGCCTACGAGGCTGATCCGGACAACCCTGCCGTGCTCGATAGCATGGGCTGGGTCTACTTCCGCCTTGGCAAACCTGAAGAAGCGCTGCCCTGGCTTGAAAGCGCCTATATGCAGCTACCTGACCAGGAAGTCGCTGCGCATCTGGCCGAGGTGCTAACTGCGCTGGGGCGTGATGAAGAAGCGCGCCAGTTGATCCAGCAAATCATGCAGCGGACGAACCAACACCCACTGATCGACGGGCTACTTGAGCGTTATCCTGAGCTAAGCCCTGAGCTCAGTCCTTAAATAAGCCCTGAACTAACGCCGCCAGAGGCACCCTAACCCTGCGAACCCCATTTTAAGCGCACTCATCATGTTACCCTTGCGCTATAACCACCTGACATGGAGCCTGTTTATGTTGACACTGACGTCCCCCTCGCCCCGCTGGCCATTAACACGTCACACTTCGCGCCTCTGGCTTGCCAGCTTCGCGCTTCTCTTGCTCGCCGGGTGTGCCTCCCAGGCCCCCATGGATGAAAGTGGCCGCCAGGCAGGTCAGTGGGAACGCCAGCAGGCCGATGTAGAAGCATTCGATACCTGGACGCTGGTCGGCAAAGCGGGATTGCGCACTCCAGAAGAGAACGTCAGCGCCAACCTGGACTGGAATCAAACCCCCTACTATTTCCGTATGCTGATCAGCGGGCCCTTTGGCGGCGGACGCAACGTGCTCGAGGGTCGCGAGGGACGTTTCTCCCTCTCCAATAGCGACGGCCGCTTTGAGGCAGAAACCCCAGAAGCGCTTATGGAAGAGCAGTTGGGCTGGTCACTCCCCGTCACCGCTATGCCCAACTGGGTGCGCGGCCTGCCCGGCGATCCTGATAATGACAATACCGGCAGTTATCAGCTAGAAACCGACGAACTGGGCTTTCCTAGCCACCTTACCCAAGACGGCTGGGAAATCGACTACCGCGACTGGGAGAAAGTCGACGATTTATGGCTGCCACGGCGCATGGTCATGAACTACGATGATGTGCGTATTACGCTGGTCGTCAACCAGTGGCAAGCTAGCGAAGAGTAAGGGTAACCGTTTCAATGAACGCGCCATTAACGCTTCCCGCGCCGGCCAAGCTTAACCGCATGCTGCATATAGTGGGCCGTCGTGAAGACGGCTACCACGCACTGCAAACGCTATTTCAGTTTATCGACCTGTGCGACCACCTTACGTTGGCTCCCCGCGATGACGGGAAAATTCAGTTAACCAGTGAGGTTAGCGGCGTTAGCCACGATGACAATTTGATCGTACGCGCCGCACGGTTATTACAACAGCATAGCGGCACGGCACTAGGCGCTACGCTTACAATCGATAAGCAGTTGCCGATGGGAGGCGGTTTAGGGGGGGGCAGTTCCAACGCGGCCACCGCATTAGTGGGGCTCAACCACCTCTGGCAGCTCAATCTACCGCTAGTCGAACTAGCTCGCCTGGGGCTTCAACTGGGGGCTGATGTGCCGGTATTCGTACATGGTCATAGTGCCTGGGGCGAAGGCGTTGGCGAACGGCTTACCCCGGTGACGCTTGATACCCCTTGGTTTGTGATTATTCACCCCGGTATTAGCGTGTCTACGCCGGGCGTCTTCCAAGACCCGCAATTGACACGTGACAGCCGCCCCATTACTATGGCGCGCGCACTGCAGGGGGGAGCGCCGGAGTGGCGCAATGACTGTGAAGCCGTGGTAAAGGAACGCTATCCGCCAATTGCGGAAGCCCTGAACTGGCTTGCGCAGCACGCACCTAGTCGGTTGACCGGCACGGGGGCTTGTCTGTTTGCTGCTTTCGATACACAGCAATCGGCACAAGCCATCGCGCAATTAGCGGGACAACATTGGTCGACATGGGTAGCACGCGGACTCAACACCTCTCCCCTACATGATGCTCTGGGCTATTTATAGTTCCGCTCTGGGCAGCTAAAAGCGCCCGGTCAGTGCGTTAGGTTATTGCTGGGGTATCGCCAAGTGGTAAGGCACCGGTTTTTGGTATCGGCATTCCCAGGTTCGAATCCTGGTACCCCAGCCAACCCAACAATGGCCTGCGTTTTTTCCCCTGATCCCCAACACTGCAAAGGTGGCTGCGCGTGTCAAAATTGATGGTTTTCGCCGGGAATGCCAATCCCGCACTCGCTCAAAAAATTGCCGAGAGCTTAGACAGCCGTATGGGTAACGCTACGGTGGGTCAATTCAGCGACGGCGAAATCGCAGTCGAGATCAATGAGAACGTGCGCGGTAAGGATGTCTTCATTCTACAATCCACCTGTGCACCGACAAACGACAATCTGATGGAGTTGATCCTGATGGTCGACGCACTGCGTCGCGCCTCGGCAACTCGCATCACGGCGGTACTTCCCTACTTTGGTTATGCTCGCCAGGATCGCCGCGTGCGCTCCGCCCGGGTACCGATTTCCGCCAAAGTAGTGGCGGACATGATGGTTAAAGCAGGCGTTGACCGCGTGATGACCATGGATCTACACGCTGATCAGATCCAGGGTTTCTTTGACGTCCCTGTGGACAACGTCTACGGCTCTCCCATTCTGCTGGATGATATCGAGCGTCAGAATTACAGCGACCTTGTCGTCGTTTCCCCTGACGTGGGCGGCGTTGTTCGCGCCCGTGCCATCGCCAAACAGCTGAATGCCGATCTCGCCATTATCGATAAGCGCCGCCCCCAGGCTAACCAAGCCCAGGTGATGCATATCATCGGCGAGATTGAGGGCCGCACCTGTGTCGTAGTCGACGACATGATCGATACTGCAGGCACACTGTGCAAAGCCGGTGAAGCCTTAAAAGATCACGGCGCCAAGCGCGTGGTGGCCTATGCGACACACCCGATCCTGTCCGGCCCTGCGGTCGATAATATTACCAACTCCGTACTGGATGAAGTGGTGGTGACCGACACCATCCCGCTATCTGACGTTGCCCGTCGTAGCGGAAAAATTCGCCAGTTGAGCGTTGCTGGACTGATCGCAGAAGCGATTCGCAGGGTCAGCAACGAAGAATCTGTCAGCGCGATGTTCCACTAATCCGCTGACGATACAGCCCCCTTTTGGGGCCACGGAAACGTCGTCGTCTGGTCGCGGTCGGCGGCGTCTTCCTTACTTAAACTAAGAGGCAATTCCATGTCTGATTTTATCCTGAAAGCCAGCGTTCGTAACGACCTGGGGAAAGGTGCGAGCCGCCGCCTGCGTCGTGCGAACCAGCAAGTGCCGGCCGTTGTATACGGTGGCGAAAAAGGCGCGCAGTCCATCGCTGTTGAAAAAACCGCTTTCTACAAAGCGATTGAAGATGAGTCTTTCTTCTCTTCCGTCATCAAACTGATGATCGAAGGCAAAGAAGAGCAAGTCGTTGTTCGTGACCTGCAGCGTCACCCTTTCAAGCCGCTGCTGACCCACGCCGACTTCCTGCGCGTTGATGCGACTCACGAAATCACCATCAACGTGCCGCTGCACGTGACGGGCGAAGAGAAGTGTGTCGGTATCAAAGACCAAGGCGGCGAACTGCACGTACTGGCCAACGAAGTGGCGATCAGTTGCTTGCCGAAAGACCTGCCTGACTTTATCGAAGTCGACATCGCTGCCGTTGAGCTTGGCACGACACTGCACCTGTCTGACCTTACCCTACCGGCCGGCGTCACCTCAGTTGACCTGTCCCACGGTGAAGAGCATGACAATGCAGTACTCAGCATCACGAAAGTAAAAGTGCGTGCTGAAGCAGAAGATGAAGATGGTGAAAGCGAAGGCGAAGAAGACAGCAGCGCCGAGTAAGTACCCCGTTAAGCATCCTAGTGGGGCCATGCCTGCATGGCCCTCGTGATGCTGACATGATGTTAGAATCAAGCGCCTCGGCGCTTGATTTTTTTTAGGGCCGTCGCTGGCGCGGCGTCAACCATGTTTTCTGGATTGTTTTAGTCTTCTGGATAGTTTTGGTCTTCTGGATATTTTGTGCGAGGTGGGAAGATGAGCCAGGTAACAGCCATTATTGGATTAGGCAACCCCGGAGCGGAGTATGAAGCCACGCGCCATAACGCCGGTTTCTGGCTGGTAGAGGCTATTGCGCAGAGCGCCCATGCAGAGCTGCGACCGGAAAAGAAATTTTTCGGCCACTACGCCAAGGTACGCCTAGGCGGCCATGAGCTGCACCTGCTCAACCCCGCCACCTTTATGAACCGCAGTGGTGCCGCGGTGGCAGCCTTGTGCCAGTTTTTCAAACTTGCCCCTGAAAACCTACTGGTCGCCCACGACGAGCTCGACCTCCCCCCCGGCCAAGCACGCTACAAAACCGGTGGCGGGCATGGAGGCCATAATGGCCTGCGCGATATTATTAGCGCATTAGGCGGCCAGAAGCAGTTTCACCGGGTACGAATTGGCATTGGTCACCCCGGCGAGGCACGCCAAGTCACTAATTATGTATTGGGGCGTCCCGGCAAGGCCGAACACGAGGCCATTGTTCGCGCCATGGACGAGTGCGTCACCACCCTGCCGCTAGCGCTCGCGGGAGACTGGGCCAAAGCCATGAACCAGCTGCACAGTCTCAAGCCAGCATAGACGCCGCCAAAAGCGGTTAAGTTACGCCGGTAGCTGACGGCTAATGCATCTCGTAGAATGGCGATTACTTTTACGCCCTACCACCTTATTCTCAGGAACATTTTATGGGTTTCAATTGCGGCATCGTCGGCCTGCCTAACGTCGGCAAGTCCACACTATTCAATGCACTGACCAAGTCAGGCATCGATGCAGAAAACTTCCCCTTCTGTACCATTGAGCCGAACGTGGGTATCGTGCCGATGCCGGATCCGCGCCTTGATAAGCTTGCCGAGATCGTCAAGCCTCAAAAAGTACTGCCGACCACCATGGAGTTCGTCGACATTGCTGGCTTGGTTGCCGGGGCATCCAAGGGTGAGGGCCTAGGTAACAAGTTCCTGGCTAACATTCGTGAAACCCAAGCAATTGCCCATGTAGTGCGCTGCTTCGACAACGACAATGTTATTCACGTAGCCAACCAGGTCGACCCCCGCTCCGATATTGAAACAATCAATTTAGAGCTGGCGCTGGCCGACCTGGACACTGTTGAAAAAGCCAGCCAGCGCTTGGTTCGCTCGGTGAAGGGCGGCGACAAAGACGCCATTGCCACCAAGGCAATTCTTGATCGCATCCAACCCCACGTTGCGGAAGGCTTGCCGCTACGTAGCTTTGGCTTAAGCGAAGAAGAACAGCGCCAGGTGAAGAGCTTCGGCTTTTTGACCTTGAAACCGACCATGTACATCGCCAACGTCAATGAAGACGGTTTCGAGAACAATCCTTACCTGGATATTGTTAATGAAATCGCCGCTGAAGAAGGTGCACTGGTGGTACCTGTTTGCAACCAGCTGGAAGCAGAAATCGCCGAGCTGGATGACGAAGAGCGCTCGATGTTCTTAAGCGAGATGGGCATGGACGAACCGGGCCTTGATCGTGTCATTCGCGCGGGCTACTCACTGCTAGGTCTGCAAACTTACTTCACTGCCGGCGTTAAAGAAGTTCGCGCCTGGACAGTGAAAGAAGGCGCCACAGCCCCAGAAGCCGCTGGCGTGATTCACACCGACTTCCAGAAAGGCTTCATCCGTGCAGAAGTGGTTGCCTATGAAGACTTCATATCGCTAGGCGGGGAGCAGGCAGCCAAAGACGCCGGCAAGTGGCGCCTGGAAGGCAAAGAGTACATCGTCAAAGATGGCGATGTGGTGCACTTCCGCTTTAATGTGTAAGCGACAACACTGGCACGACCAGCAATAAAACATTGACTGAAGGCGGGGTTATCAGTATCATTCGCCCCCGTTGAAAGGCTACGTAGCTCAGCTGGTTAGAGCACATCACTCATAATGATGGGGTCCCCTGTTCAAATCAGGGCGTAGCCACCAAGCATATTAAAAGCCCGATAATTTTATTAACGGGCTTTTTTGTGTTGCCAAGTTTTTATTGCTAAGTAAAATTCAGCTATTTGCTTATATTAGCTTAATGCGGGGCGGTTTAGAAATAGCGTTAGAGCGCGGGTTAGATACTCAACATCTTTAGTACCCGCGGTTTCCCGAATCGAATGCATCGCCCATTGAGGCACCCCCACATCAATGGTGGGCACACCCAACTCGGTGGCAGTAATCGGGCCAATCGTGCTTCCGCAGCCCATATCCGCCCGGGTAACAAACGACTGCACGGGTACGTCAGCCTCACGACATACATCGCGAAACAGCGCGCCGGTGACACTATTGGTGGCGTAACGCTGGCTGGAGTTCACCTTGATGACCGGCCCACCATTAATCGCTGGGCCATGGCGCTCATCGTGCTTGTCGCGAAAGTTAGGATGCAGTGCGTGGGCATTATCGCAAGAGATCATCAGCGACGACTGAATCAGTTGAATCAGCGACTCGTCGCTTCCCTTGCCCACTTGGCCATTAATGCGCTTTAGCACATCCGCCAAGAACGGGCCTTGAGCACCACAGGCACTGGCGCTGCCGACTTCCTCGTGATCGTTGGCCACCAACAAAGCGCCTTGGCTGCCATCGCAAGCCAAGAGCGCTTCTAAACCAATGAAGCAGGAGAGCAGGTTATCCAATCGGGCGCTGGCCACCAGCTCTTGCTTAACACCGACCAGAGACGGCGGCTGAACATCGTAAAAGCCTAATTCAAAGTCCACCACTTCCACTGCACGCAGGCCGTGCTGCTCTTCTAACCATTGCGCCACTAGTTCATCTAGCGTAGCCGTATCGCTCTGCATCAATACTGGCGCCATTTGCGTCTGCGGGTTAATCGGCCGACCTGCGTTGACATCACGATCCAGGTGAATCGCCAGGCTCGGCACCATGGCAATTGCCCGATCGACATTTAGTAATACGCTTTCCAAGCGACCATCGGCATGGCGCACATGCACACGCCCTGCCAGGCCCAGGTCACGGTCAAACCACGGCGCTAACAAAACACCGCCATACACCTGCACTCCCAACTGTAGCCAGCCTGCAGAGTACTGCGTGGCGTTAGGCTTTAGATGCAGCCCTGGGCTATCAGTGTGGGCACCGATCATACGCAGCGCCGTCACTTCAGACTCAGGCAGTTGAAAAGCAATAATAGCCGAGTCATTACGGGTGACATAGTAGCGCTTGCCCGGGGTTAGCTGCCAGTCGGCCTTCTCTTCCAGCCGCTGAAAACCGGCTTGCTCCAATCGTGCAGCCATATTGCCTGCAGCGTGCCACGGGGTCGGTGACTGGCGCAGAAAATCGCATAACCGCATTAAACGATCAGCGTTGAAAGTCTCGGACATGGAAATCCTCATAACAGTAATGATTGAGTCTCATCGCGCAGGCGACCTGCTACAATACTCCCTCGACCTACGCAACTCATGGGTCATATGCGAGTCTAGGGAAGAATGAGTGTACACAAATCCGGGAGAGCTTGACTGATGAGCTTGTTTGCAACGCTTTCGCGTTCGGTCGCCCTGGCTGTCATGCTGGTTGTTACCAGCCCAGCCGCCTTGGCGCAACTTGAGCCGACCGACGAACAACGCCAAGCGGCAGTGGAAATTGCGGACTCGCTCCGCTACGGCCATTATGCTGACATTACATTTGATGAAGCGTGGTCGCAGGATGCTTTCCAACGCTATTTGGATATTCTGGACGGCCAGCGCGCCTACCTACTGCGCAGTGATATCGAGCCCTATCGTCACTTAGAGACGGGCATGGCAGAAGCTCTTTTTAATGGAGAGATAGATGATGCGTTCGATCTCTATAACACTTTTAGTGATCGGCAACGGTCGCGCCTTGAGTCGCTACTGGCAAAGCTGGACGAAGGCCTTGATTTCGATTTTGAGAGCAACGAGCGTTTAGAAATTGATCGTGAAGAGTCGCCCTGGGCATCCCGGCAAAGCGAGCTAGACGAGCTATGGCGCAAGCGGCTTAAAAACGACGCTTTAACGCTCGCTCTGACCGATCAGGATAGCGAACAGATTGAAGACAACCTGCGCCAGCGCTATGAAGGCCAACTAACGCGGCTGGAGCAAACCGAATCTGAAGATGTATTTGGCGTACTGATGGCAGCCGTTACTAGCAGTATCGACCCACATACTGGCTACCTCTCCCCCCGCCAGGGTGAATCTTTCGATATTCAGATGAGCCTCTCCCTTGAGGGCATTGGCGCCTTACTTCAGTCCGATGGTGAATATGTCAAAGTTTCCAGCCTTGTGCCTGGCGGCCCAGCGGAGCGCGCCGGTGTACTTGAGCCAGCGGATCGCATCATCGCCGTAGGCCAGGAAGAGGGTGAGATGGTCAATGTGGTCGGCATGCGACTGGACAACGTAGTGGACCTGATTCGTGGCCCTAAAGGCTCTGTGGTTCGTTTGGACGTGGTGCCTGCCCAAGCGGTGGATATGACCCGCTCGCAAACCGTTGAGATTACCCGAGACACCGTTAGCCTTGAAGACCAAGCCGCCCACGGCGAAGTGATTGAAGTTGAGCGTGATGGAGAACCTCACCGCCTAGGAGTCATTAACATTCCTACTTTCTACGTCGATTTTGACGCCTGGCAAGCGGGTGAAGAGGAGTATCGCAGCACTACCCGCGACGTAGCCAAAGAAGTCGAACGCCTTAAAGAAGAGGGCGTGGAAGGTATCGTGCTTGACCTGCGCAACAACGGCGGCGGTGCGCTCCAGGAAGCCAACTCGCTTATTGGCCTGTTTATCGATCGCGGCCCCACCGTACAGGTGCGCGATGCCCAGGGGCGTATTCAACTGTATGGCGACAGCGAAGCAGGGACACTTTATGACGGCCCGCTAGGGGTGCTGGTCAATCGCCTCTCCGCCTCTGCCTCTGAAATTTTTGCCGGTGCGATTCAGGATTATGGTCGCGGTTTAGTATTGGGCACGCCGACGTTTGGCAAGGGCACCGTGCAGACACTCAACGAGCTGAGTCATGGACAGATCAAGCTGACTCGCGCCAAGTTCTACCGCATTTCTGGCGACAGCACCCAGAACCGCGGCGTTGAGCCGGATATCGACTTCCCCAGCCTGATTGACCCCGAGCGTATTGGTGAGAGCAGCCTGGATAATGCCCTGGCCTGGGACACCGTTCAGAACGTCCAGTATCGCCGCTATGGAGAACCTGAAACCATGCTGGACAAGCTGATAGCCCAGCACGACGCACGTGCCCAGGACAACGCCAACTTTCGCTATTTAGAGCGCCAGTCCACGCTGGCCCGCCAGCTACGCGAGCAGCACACCAGCGTGAGCTTAAATCGCGAGCAGCGTAAGCGTGAAATGGAAGCTCAGGAAGCCGAGCAGCTTTCGCTGGAAAACCAACGCCGCCGAGCACTGGGCCTTGAAGAACTGGATGAGTGGATGGATGCCCGGACGGATGCTACCGAAGGCGTCGGAATTGAGGACGCAGAGGCAGCCCAAGACAGCGAAGGGGAAAGCGGCGAAGATGACGCACTGGCCGTTGACCGCGCCTATGTGCTCGAATCGGCTGAAATCCTGCTCGACTACGCCCATCTGCAAGACACTCAGCGACTAGCCGCAAAGCGCTAAGCAAGCCGAGTTAAAGAAGCAAACGCCGCCCCTTAGAGGGGCGGCGTTCTGGCTTTAATTGGCCTTAACCCTGGTTTCAACATAGCGCCGCCAGGCGCGCTGGCCGATCCCCCATTTTGGTTAAGCGCCGAGTCAACGCCGCTAACTGGGCGGCACTGCCCTGGCTACCCGCGCGAATAACCTCATGAGTCCAGGCAGGTAACTGGGGGGCAAGCCGGTAATAGACCCACTGACCCTCACGCTGGTCACTCAGCAACCCACATTGACGCAGCTGAGCCAAGTGGCGCGATACTTTAGGTTGGGACTCCTGCAGCGCATGAGTCATTTCGCACACGCAAAGCTCCTGCTCTTGAGCCACCAGCAGTACCAGCATCAAACGCGTCTCATCGCTTAAACATTTAAATACTTGTAGCGCCTGGGGCGCATTGACGTTGCCCACCATAAACTTCCCAAACTGAATGATTATGTGCAGTTTACGCCACAAGAACCGTTAGCGGTAAGCACCGTGCGAATGCTCGACATTCAGGTACAGAAAAACACCCAGATGCCCTTAAGCAGCGGGTGATTAAAGAAACAGTGAGACTTAAACTAACAGGGGGTATTAAATGGCTCCTCGAGCAGGACTCGAACCTGCGACCCAATGATTAACAGTCATTTGCTCTACCAACTGAGCTATCGAGGAATGATTCACTACCTGACGCGGCTTACCGACTAAGACGGTATACTGTAAAAAGCAGTTAATACAGATATTGACAGCGGAATAACTTGGCTCCTCGAGCAGGACTCGAACCTGCGACCCAATGATTAACAGTCATTTGCTCTACCAACTGAGCTATCGAGGAACATCATAAGCTATCTTTCAAACGCTATAGTGTTTAAAGCGAAGCCAACTTGTCCATGAACATCAACAAGTGATTGGCTCCTCGAGCAGGACTCGAACCTGCGACCCAATGATTAACAGTCATTTGCTCTACCAACTGAGCTATCGAGGAACTGCTCAAACACGGTGCGTAGTATACCCATAGAATCGTGAGGGTCAAGTATCGATTATGGATGAACGCTAGCCGCTGGTTTCTTGTATCCGTATAATGCGCCAACTAACGATAGCGGTTTGGACACATCATTGCCGACCGCACGACAACACTCCATTCATCCTCGTCCCCCGACGACTCATAGATGACAGGTACCGATGGCGAAGAAGCTCTTCATCAAAACGCACGGCTGCCAAATGAACGAGTACGACTCCTCCCGCATGGCGGATCTACTCGGCGAATCTCACCAGCTCGAACTCACTGATAATGAGCGTGAAGCCGATGTCATTCTGCTAAACACCTGCTCAATTCGCGAAAAAGCGCAGGAAAAAGTTTTTCATCAGCTGGGACGCTGGAAAAAACTTAAAGACGCTAATCCCAACCTGGTGATTGGCGTGGGCGGCTGCGTGGCAAGCCAGGAAGGCGAAGCGATTCGCAAGCGCGCGCCCCACGTGGACATGGTGTTCGGGCCGCAAACCCTGCACCGCGTACCCTCAATGTTGGATGCCCGCAGCAATAATCAGATTGCCGCCGTGGATGTCACCTTTCCCGAGATCGAGAAATTCGACCACCTGCCCAAGCCCTCTTCTGATGGCGCAACGGCGTTTGTGTCGATCATGGAAGGCTGCTCAAAGTACTGCACCTTCTGCGTGGTGCCTTACACCCGCGGCGAAGAGGTCTCGCGCCCCTTTGAGGCGGTGATGGATGAAGTCATTCACCTTTCCGACCAGGGCGTGCGCGAGATCAACCTGTTGGGCCAGAACGTCAATGCCTACCGCGGTGAAAACCAGCTTGGCGATGAAATCGACCTGGCCGAATTGATTTCCTGTGTGGCGGCGGTAGAGGGCATTGACCGCATCCGCTTTACCACCTCACACCCGGTGGAGTTTACCGACAGCCTAGTCGACGCCTATGCCGATATTCCTGAGCTGGTGAGCCACCTTCACCTACCGGTACAGTCGGGTTCAGACCGTATTCTTACCGCCATGAAGCGCGGGCATACGGCGGCTGAATACATCGAAAAGATGGAGCGTATCCGCGCCAATCGCCCGGACATCAGTTTCTCTTCCGACTTCATCATCGGCTTCCCCGGCGAAACAGAAGAAGATTTTGAAGCGACGATGAATTTAATTCATCAAATCGGCTTCGATCACTCGTTCAGCTTCGTTTACTCCGCACGCCCCGGCACACCTGCTTCTGGCCTGCCGGATGAAACACCGGAGAGTGTCAAAAAGCAGCGTCTGGCGATTCTGCAGGAGCGGATCATTCAGCAAACCGCGCAAATTAGCCGCCGCATGGTCGGCAGCACACAGCGTGTACTGGTTAACGGCTTTTCGCCGCGTGACCCCGGCCAGCTCTCAGGGCGTACCGAGAATAACCGGGTGGTTAACTTCCGCGCTGCCAACCCCACCGAACTAATCGGCTACTTTGTCGATGTAGAGATCACCGAGGCATTTCCCAATTCGCTACGCGGTGAGCTTGCCTCACCCGAGCGCTATTGATCATTTATAAATGTCCGATAACGAGTGCAAGGGCAGGTTGAAGCGAGGGTCTTTTGCCAAGGCCGGAAAAGGCTCCCAACAATTCCGGCATTTCCGCCATCCATGGCGGTCAGATGGCAAAAGTAGCGCCCAAGGACGGGTTCACAGCGTCCTCGCGGAAACCTGCTCTTGGTACCGTGATGTACTTTCACTTATCACAGATCATTGCCCCGCTTCTGGTGGGGCAGTAAGCTGAACGATACACACACTAACGAGGGGTTCCCCACTCTTGAGCCAGCCAACACCTCAGGCCAATCGCATCATCACCTTAAGCCTTGAACCCAATGATCCGCAGCGCCTTGCTAGCCTTTGCGGCCAGCAGGACGAGCATTTGAAGCTGATTGAAAGCCGCCTAGATGTGACGCTGCGCAACCGGGGCAATGTGTTCCAACTGGCGGGCCCAGCCAACCGCATTAAGGCAGCGGCGAACGTGTTGGAACACCTCTATCGCGAAACAGCGGCGAGCGAACTTGACGCCGACACTGTGCACCTGTTCCTACAAGAGTCCGGGCTTGAAGCGCTGGAAGAGGAAGTTGACGGCACCGGCAGCAGCGATGAAGTGATCATGCGAACCCCGCGCACCATGATCAAACCGCGCGGGCTCAACCAGCAGCGCTACGTTTCAAGTATCCGCGAACACGATATCAATTTCGGTATTGGCCCTGCGGGTACCGGTAAAACCTACCTCGCTGTTGCCGCCGCAGTTGAGGCACTCAACCAACAGGAAGTACGCCGCATCCTGCTCGTACGTCCGGCGGTGGAAGCGGGTGAAAAACTTGGCTTCTTGCCTGGCGACCTGGCTCAGAAAATCGATCCCTACCTGCGGCCTCTTTACGATGCCCTTTATGAAATGATTGGCTTCGAGCAGGTGGCAAAACTGATTGAGCGTCAGGTGATTGAGATTGCTCCGCTGGCCTATATGCGTGGCCGTACGCTCAATAACTCCTACATCATTCTGGATGAGAGCCAAAACACTACCCCGGAGCAGATGAAAATGTTCCTGACCCGGATTGGCTTTGGCTCCACCGCAGTGATTACCGGCGACGTGACCCAGGTCGATCTACCCAAAGGACAGCGTTCGGGACTGATTCAGGTGCTCGACGTGTTGAAAGACACGCAAGGCATCGGTGTCACCCACTTTGCCGCCAAGGATGTGGTACGCCATCCGCTGGTACAGCGCATTATCGAAGCCTACGATATGTTCGAATCCCAGCAGGAAGTGGAAGAGCGCGCCCGCCGCGAGGCACGCCAGCAAGAGCGTGACGCACGTATGCAGGCACGCGAAGACGCATGGGATAGTTCGCGATGAGCATGTCTTTATGAGCATGTCTTTATGAGTAGGTCTTTATGAACGATGCCCCTATGAACCAGGCCACGCAGGTCATTGTTGATCGCCAGGCGGCGATTGATGAACCGCTTCTACCCGATCTGACACAGCTCACCCAGTGGGTGGGCTGTGTGTTTGCCCACCACCCTGACGACCAGCGTCTTGAAGTGACTATTCGCTTTGTGAATGAGCTTGAAAGCCAAACGCTCAACCGTGATTACCGCGGCAAAGACAAAACCACTAACGTGCTGTCATTCCCTTTTGAGAGCCCGCCGGGCGTGGATTTGCCGTTACTCGGCGATCTGGTGATTTGCCATGCCGTGGTGGCCAAAGAAGCCAACGAGCAAAACAAGCCGATCGAGCACCACTACGCCCATATGGTCGTGCATGGCATCCTGCATTTAATGGGCTACGATCATATTGATGATCACGAGGCCGAGGAAATGGAGCAGTTTGAGCGCGAGCTGTTAGCCGAGCTAAGCATTCCTGATCCGTATGCTGACAGCCTCCCACCCAATAGGGAAAACGCTTAGCCCCTTACCTCTTTATTATTTAACGGTGGGCGCGTTAAATCACGTAACAACTAATCTGGTACTATCCCCCGTTTCAGTGATAAAACAGCTACCTGACGACATGGTTTATATAACGATGTCGTCAACGAGATAGCAACTGTCTGCCCGCAAACGAGAGAATTGACGCATGAGCGAAGACCGATCGAGCAACCCCAATCAAAAATCCTGGCTCGAGAAACTCTTTGGCGCCCTTTCCGGAGACAATGACGAACCCAGCTCACGCGATGAGCTGATGACGTTTTTACGCCATACCGCTGGGAAATTAAAGCTGGATCAAGACGCCATTATGATCATCGAAGGCGCCCTTGAGATCAGCGATCAGCAGGTTCGTGAAGTGTTGATACCCCGCTCCCAGGTCTCAGCCATTGCGCTGGATCAAACCAGCGACGGCTACCTACCGCTGATTCAGGAAACCGGTCACTCCCGCTACCCGGTGATTGGTGAAAACCTGGATGATGTAAAAGGCATCCTGCTGGTAAAAGATTTACTCCCCCTGCTCTCCCAGACCCAGGCCCAGCGTGATGCGTTCAAGTTAGACGACATTTTGCGCCCCGCGATGTTTATCCCTGAATCAAAACGTCTAAACAGCCTACTCAAAGAGTTTCGGGATACTCACAATCACATGGCAGTGGTGGTGGATGAATACGGCGGCACGGCGGGCATTATCACTATCGAAGACATTCTTGAGCAGATCGTCGGCGACATCGAAGATGAGCACGATACCGATGAAGAGGACGATATCCGCGAAATAGAGAATGGCCGCTACGCCATTCGCGCACTGACCCCCATCGAAGACTTCAACGAACGCTTTGACACCGAGTTCTCTGACGATGAGTTCGATACCGTTGGTGGCCTGGTAATGCAGCAGTTTGGTCATCTACCTCGACGCGGTGAACACACCATTCTGGGCGGCTGGCGGTTTGTGATTCTCAATGCAGATACCCGACGCATCCGTCTACTCGAAGCCTATCGCGACACTCGCCGCGATGACGAAGAGGATGATGACCAGGAGAACAAGCCAGCCTAGGCGCTTGTTGTCACGCTGCTTTCTATCCACTCCCTCGCACATTACCGTAGATAGGTTATCGCTATGGGTTTACCCCCCGCGTTTTTGTTACAGCTGCTTGCCGCCCTGGTGGCGGGCGGTTTCACCACCCTAACGGCTTCCCCTTTTGAGCTTTGGTGGCTGGGCCCGGTGGCAATTGGCTTACTCTATGTGGGCCTGCACACTTTAACCCCCGCCCAGGCGGCTCTGAAGGGCTGGTTATACGGTGTGGCACTGTTCGCCAGCGGTACCTCCTGGGTGTATGTCTCTATCCACGACTATGGCTACACCGGTGTACCGCTAGCCGTTTTCCTGACCGCGCTGTTCGTGACGATTCTGGCACTGTTTTTTGCCGGCACTTTCTGGCTCTACCGGCGCTTTACCTCCGCCCGGTTCGCGTTTGTCAGCTTTGCCGGCGCCTGGGTGCTGGGCGAGGTGCTGCGCACCTACCTGTTTACCGGCTTTCCCTGGCTACTGCTGGGCTCTGGCTACGTCGACTCGCCGATGGCTGCCTGGGCGCCCGTTGGCGGCGTATACCTGCTCTCGCTGCTAGTCGCACTGAGCGGTGCACTTGGCGCTGAGCTACTGTTGCGCCGTCAGTGGTGGTCGCTTGCCCCACTGGCGGCCATTTGGCTGATTCCCTTGGCACTCCCCCAGCAGTGGACTACCCCAGCCGCCGAGCCTACGCGCGTGGCACTGCTACAGGGTAATCTACCGCAGCTGTTGAAGTGGACGCCCGAAGGGCAGCGCACGGCGGCGAATACCTATAGCGAACTCACCCGCGAAGTCGCCGATGAGGTTGACCTGATCATCTGGCCAGAAACCGCCCTGCCGATGATGGAGACCCAGGCCCGGCCGGTGCTGGAGCGGGTGCAAGCGAACCTACCGCCCGACGTCGCCCTGCTCACCGGCATCGTTCAGCGCGACGAGCAGGAGCGCTACTTCAATAGCGTGATTGGCGTCGGCGACGTAGAGGGCAGCTACCAGAAAGAGCACCTGGTGCCTTTTGGTGAGTACCTGCCGCTGGAGAGCGTACTCCGCGGGGCGATCGATTTTTTTGACCTCCCCATGTCGACCTTTACCAAAGGTGAGCATGAGCAAACACCGATGCAGGCCGCCGGGATTAATATTGGCAATGCGATCTGCTATGAGATTATTTACCCGCAACTAGTGGCCCGCCGTGCCCAAGACAGCGGTGTGATCATGACGGTATCTAACGACACCTGGTTTGGCGCCTCAATTGGCCCCCACCAGCATCTGCAGATGGCACGCCTACGCGCCCTAGAGAATGGACGCTATGTGGTCCGCGCCACCAGCAATGGCATTACCGCTATTATCGATTCCAATGGGCGCATTGTTGAACGCGCGCCGCAGTTTGAGACAACTACGCTCACCGGTGAGTTTTACGCCATGGAGGGACTAACACCTTTCACCCGCTTGGGTAGCTGGCCAGTTTGGCTACTAGCAGGCTTGATGCTCTTGCCCGGCGTAGTGGCAGCAAGAACCACACGCCAAGCGTGAACTTGAAACGCCATAGTCGCTAAAGCGGCTAGCTAGAAAAACGGCCCGGGTCCTCTGCAGGACTCGGGCCGTTTTGTTTTACTCAAGCTAACCGCCTATCTACGTGGCTAGATAGGCGGCTACTCAATCCGTTATTTAGGCTGCGCTGTTTTTTAGCGTCGCCATATCAATCACGAAACGATAGCGAACATCGCCTTTTTCCATGCGCTCAAAACCTTCGTTAATGTTGTTGATATCGAGCATCTCAATATCACAGGTAATGCCTTGATCAGCGCACAGCTTGAGCAGCTCTTCGGTCTCTGCAATGCCACCAATTAGCGAACCGGCCACTACACGACGCTTAAAGACCAGGTTAAAGGCTTCAATGGCGGGCTCAATGGGCTCCAGCAAGCCAACGATGATGTGAGTACCGTCATACTTCAGCGACGTTAGGTAAGGGTTTAGATCGTGCTGTACGGGCACGGTGTCGAGCATGAAGTCGAAGGTTTCAGCCACCGCATCCATTTGTGCCTGGTCGCTGGAAACCACCACGTGGTCAGCACCGTTACGTTTCGCTTCTTCAACCTTGGCGTCGGAACGGGTGAACACCGTGACTTCAGCGCCCAGCGCTTTGGCCAGTTTAACGCCCATGTGGCCTAAGCCACCCATACCGATCACACCGACTTTATGGCCTTTGCCCACGCCGTGATGCTTGAGCGGCGAATAAGTCGTCACACCGGCGCAGAGAATCGGCGCCGCTGAGGCCAGATCAATACCATCAGGCATCTGTAGCACAAAGTGCTCGCTCACCACGATGGAGTCGGAGTAGCCACCCTGGGTCATTGTGCCATCCTGGCGATCTTCGCTGCCGTAGGTCATGGTGAAGCCTTCCAGGCAGTACTGCTCTACGCCGTCTTTACAGGCGCTACAGGTACGGCATGAATCCACCATGCAGCCCACACCCACCAGGTCACCGGCTTTAAAACGCGACACTTTATCGCCCACAGAGGTCACGCGACCGACAATCTCATGGCCGGGGACGACGGGGTACTGGCTCATGCCCCAGTCATTGCGAGCAAAGTGCAGGTCGCTGTGGCAGACGCCGCAATAGAGAATTTCGATGGCTACGTCATCGGGGCGCGGCTGACGACGATCAAACGTAAACGGTGCTAAGGGCTTATCGTTAGCAAATGCGGCGTAGGATAATGCTTGGCTCATCGGTGAAACTCCTTATCAGCAAAAGACTGCCGTATAAATCAACAGCCATTTGCCTCGCGTGCGAGGCATGCCAATAGTATTGGCCTATTCAGTGGGGATAGCGATAAACGAAGCTACGTCATTTTTGCCAAATACTCCGACACAACGTAATAAAATAACAAAAAATAGCCATAAATCGTTATGATTATACAAAAGTCACCATAAACCCGAGAGAAACCATCATGGCCTCCACCGCTCAGGCTGGCAATGCGCTGGCTGCCGTTATCGCGCCACTGGTTAAAGGCGACGGCATCAATCAAACACCGCTACCCGGCGTGTCGTTACTCTGTTTAAGCCGCCATCAGGTACGTACGCCACTGCTCTATGAGCCGAGCCTGACCATCATTGCCCAGGGGCGCAAAATGGGTTATCTCGGTGATCGCGAAATCCACTACGACCCCGGCCACTACTTAGTGCAAACGCTGCCACTGCCTTTTGAGTGCGAAACCCACGGCTCACCGGAAGCCCCGTTACTGGGTATATCGGTACGCCTGGATCCGGCGCTGTTAAGCGAGATGGTGACGGCCATGGGCGATACCGGTCATAACGCATTGGCTCCGCTGCCGATGGCCTCGGTGGCCATGACAGAGGAAATGCAGGATGCCGTTTTGCGCTTGGCCAACGCGCTACATGCAGACATTGAGCGCAACACAATGGGCAACGCTCGCATCCGCGATGTGGTGTTTGAAGCGCTAAGGGGGGAACAGGGACCTGCTTTACGGGCGTTGGTATTAGGACACGGTAATTACTCACGTATCGTGCAGGTGCTGTCTAAGCTCCACACCCATTTTGCCGATGACTTTAGCGTGGAGCAGTTGGCAGCACAGGCCCATATGAGTCCGTCGACATTTCACCAGCACTTCAAGCAAATTACCCGCTCGTCACCGGCCCAATACTTAAAACAGTTGCGCTTAATCAAAGCGCAGCAGTTGCTGTTACAGGACAATCACAACGTCAATCAGGCCGCTGCGGCGGTTGGTTACCGCAGCGTGCCTCAATTTAGCCGCGACTATAAACGCTACTTTGGTGAGCCCCCGCTTCAACATCGCCGTCAGGAGCAAGCGTTACGAGCTTAAAACGAGATTTAATGCAGGGCTTATTTGGCAAAATTTATTTGGCAAAAACCTGGCTCATATCTTTAAACGCCTTGAATTCCAGGGCATTTCCGCAGGGGTCGAGCAGAAACATGGTGGCCTGCTCACCTACCTCGCCTTTGAAGCGAATGTAGGGCTCAATCACAAACTCCGTATCGCGCGCTTTCAAGCGCTCGGCCAAGGCTTCCCACTCGTCCCACGCTAATATTACGCCAAAGTGCGGCACCGGTACGTTGTGCCCATCTACAGGATTAGTGTGGGCGCTTTCTTGCCCCGGCGTTTTGGGCTGCTCATGAATGACCAGTTGGTGGCCAAAGAAATTAAAGTCGACCCATTGCTCGCTGGAACGCCCCTCTTCCAGGCCAAACACATCGTTGTAAAACGCCCGCGCCAGCGCTACATCGTAAACGGGTATCGCCAGATGAAAGGGTGAAAGGCTCATGGTCATTCTCCACATTATTGGGTTTTATGAGGGTTAGCGGGCACTTTTTATGCAGCCCCGCTGTATTAATCCTAGGGCCGCTCATGGGAAAATAAAATCAATAACTATTTAGCTGATTCACAAAAAGGATTGATCAATGATCCGCGAGCTAAAAACGCTGATTGCGGTAGCACAGGAAGGCACCTTTGCCGCAGCGGGCAACAAAATTGGCCTGACTCAAGCGGCGGTGAGCGCACAAATGAAACGTCTTGAGGAAGAGTTGGGTATCCCACTGTTTGAGCGTAAAGGGCGTACCGCCATATTGACGCAGCGTGGGCAGGAAACGTTAAAGCAAGCTCATACACTGCTCACCCTCTACAGTACACTGGGTGCGACGACTGCAGGCCAACCCACCACTCAACGGGTCAACATTGGGGCCATCGCGTCCATACAGCGCTCGCTACTGCCCGATGCGCTGGCGCGCTTTCATCACGGCTATAGCGAATGCCGCACCCGCGTTGTGCCAGGGCTCTCCATGGAGCTGGTGAATCAAGTCGACGCTGGGGAGCTTGATATGGCGGTGATTATTCGCCCGCCCTTTTCACTGCACAGCGATTTACGCTGGACGCCCCTTGCCCACGAGCCATTTCGTTTAATCGTGCCGCGCCATATTGAGGTCGATCACTGGCGGGAGCTGATCGCCCGCCAGCCGTTTGTCCGCTACGACCGCGCCTCCTTTGGTGGGCGGCAGGTCGAACGCTTTCTACGTGACAATCACTGCAATGTGCGTGAAGTATGCGAAGTCGATGAACTAGAGGCCATCGTTAAGCTCGTCGCCAAAGGGGTAGGCGTTGCCCTGGTGCCCCAGGCGATTGCGCAGCAACGCTGGCCAGCGGAAGTGCGTGCGATTGATTTAGGCGAACGCACCTTTCACCGTGATGTCGGGCTAATTCATCCCAGTAGCGGTCATTTGAGCGAACCCGCCCGGGCGCTTGCCCAACTGATTGGCGAAATCGCCCAGCGGCCTGATAATAGCGCCTAAGGCGTTTCGTTGAATATCAAAGGAGTAACTGCATGAAACCAGAGGATCTGGAAAAGTTAGTGACTCGCACCATGCCCTTTGGCAAGTACGAGGGTCGGCTTATCGCTGACCTTCCCGGCCCTTATTTAAACTGGTTCGCTCGGGAGGGGTTTCCCTCCGGGGAAATTGGCCAACTGCTGCATCTGATGCACGAAATTGATCATAACGGACTTGGCCCGTTGCTTGACCCACTGCGAAAAACGCCTAGCCAGCGTGGCGAAACTTAAGGGTGAGCGTTTTTATCTGCGTTCTCACGCTCGTCAAGGGCACCCTGAAACTCAACACGGTAAGCGGCCTCTTGCTGTGCGGTGTCCGCAGGAAAGCGGCCTAAGGCGACGGCTAGTTCAAAAAAACCAGCTGCGGGTAAACCGTCGCCGCGCCGGCTGACCACCAGTGCTGCGATGAAAGGCTTCTGCTGTGCGGCGTCTTCGCGCATTAAATGCTCTAACGCCTGAGTAACTTGAGCGATAGTCCGCGGCGGTGTTAGCGCTAGCGCGCTAGCCACCTGCTGATATGTCATTGGCAGGGCTTCACGCGGTGCGCTGAGCAGTAGCTGGCGAAGAGCGGCAACGTTATCGGTCATATATATCCTATCGTCAGGGTTTAACACGTTCACACTGCCAATTGACCCAGTGTTTGTGCTAAGAATAGCGAAATACGCTGTGATAAGGAGAGAACATGGTAACGCGACTAACAACGGTACGCCCTCGTGGAGGCCGTTGGCCAGGCGTCCTGGCTGGCTTAGCCATTTTGCTGCTAGCGGCGGCGACCCTAATGATGGCGGGCTCCGGGCCTGCTTATCGGGGCGAATTTATCAGCCTAGGCGAGGCGTTCAACTTACTCCGTAACGGCGTTTATGCCGCTGGAGGAGCAGTCGCGGTCAGTATTGTCACGCTACTGTTTAGCCTGCTGGCTCGTCGCTCTAGACCCGCTTTAATAGCCACGCTGGTTATCGTCGCCGCTGCTGCACTGCTTTACGTACCCTGGCAGCATTGGCAACGCGCTCAACAGGTGCCCGCAATTCACGACATCACCACCGATACGCAAAACCCACCTGCCTTTGAAGCGTTAGCTGACGTACGAGAAGCGGCGCCGAACGCGGTTGACTACCCGGGCGATGCCACCGCTCAGCAGCAGCAAGCAGCCTATCCTTATATCAAGCCGCTGGTCTTGGACGTGGCCCCACAAACGGTACTCGCTGCCGCACAAGCAGAGGCCGAAGAGGCTGGCTGGCGGATCGCCCGAATTACCGACAATCACATAGAAGCCACTGCGACCACGCGCTGGTTTGGCTTTGAGGATGATGTGGTCATTCGCCTAACCGAGATTGAGAACGGGGTGCAGGTGGATATGCGCTCAGCGTCACGTCTGGGTGCAAGCGACGTGGGCACTAACGCAGCGCGTATTGAACAGTTTTTAACGGCGTTGGAAGCGCGACTTGAGTGACCGTTTCAATAACGCCTTACTCACTCCTATCAATGCAATGGGTCGCGCGTTTTGCCGCCCTCACGCGCTAAAATTTGCTCAGCGTCCAAGGTGGCAATTGGGATTTGGTGCTGGGTGGGAATATCACCGGTCAATTGCAGCGCTTGATAACGCAGGGCGCAAACGCGCAAAAAAGAAGTGAAGTTACCCAAATCGTGTCCGGCGTCGATGGATTCGTGATAAAGCCGGGTAATCATCTGGGCCGTGTTCATTCCGTCACGCTGGGCTATCTCTTCCAGAATGTGCCAGAAGTAATTTTCCATTCGCACACTGGTAACCATGCCATCAATACGCAACGAGTGTGTCGCGCTGCGCCACAGCTCAGGGTCGGCTTGAATAAACAGTTTACACATGGGCGTTGTCTCTCCGCGTATTCGTATCCACTCAAACTATTAGCATAGCGGCAATTATTGGCGCAGCAAATAAGAGCGCCCAGCGGGAGCTGGGCGCAAAGACCGTCAGGTTACTGGGTCACGCTCACTTATTCAGTAGCGCCATAAACTGCGCAAGCCAGGCGGGGTGGGCAGGCCATGCAGGGGCGGTAACCAAGTTGCCATCGGTTATCGCATCGGTCACCTCCAGATTGGCAAAATGACCACCTGCAAGCTCTACTTCCGGCTGGCAGGCCGGGTAAGCGGAACACTGCCTCCCTTCCAGTACTTTTGCAGCGGCTAATAACTGAGCGCCGTGGCAAATCGCCGCCACGGGTTTGTTGGTCTCAAAAAAGTGCTGAACCATGGTTAGCACCTCTTTGTTCAAACGAAGATATTCAGGCGCACGTCCACCAGGCACTACCAGGGCATCGTAATCGGCGGGGTTAATACTGGCAAAATCGGCATTCAGGGCAAAACGGTGGCCGGGCTTTTCGGAATAGGTTTGATCGCCTTCGAAGTCATGAATCGCCGTCGCCACAGTATCGCCCGAGGCTTTCCCAGGGCAAACTGCATCGACGCGATGACCGACTGCCATAAGTGCTTGAAATGGCACCATGGTTTCATAATCTTCAGTGAAATCGCCGGTGATCATTAAAATGCGTTTGCTGCTCATCTCAGTGCTCCTCTTGGTTATCTTATGGTTATTGATCGAGTGTTTGAGCACACGCAGGGCGTGTTAGATGAGACTAGCAAGCGCCTTCCGACAATAGGTAGTAATTGCTTACTACTGAGTCACTTTCTCCTGCTGCGGAAGCGCTAGATGCCGTTGTCCTGCCGTGTCGCCGACGCGAAAACGCCCTACCAGTGAATGCATATCACCGGCACGATCATCCAGCGTATGGCTGGCAGTAGTCGCTTCTTGCACCAAGCGGGCGTTCTGGTGTGTCACCTGATCCAGCTGCGAAATTGCCTGATTGATCTGATCAATACCAGCCGATTGCTCATGGGTCGCCCCAGCAATCTCGGTAACATAGCGCGTCACCTCTCCCAGGCTATCAATGATTTCCTGCAGGTGTTTGCTTGAGGCGTTTACCAGTTGCTCACCTTCGCTTACCTTGGCGACACTGTCGTCTACCAAATGACGAATTTGGGCCGCTTCGTCGGCGCTACGTCCCGCTAGTTTGCGCACTTCTTGGGCCACTACGGCAAACCCACGGCCCTGCTCACCCGCTCGCGCCGCCTCAACAGAAGCATTGAGCGCCAGCAAGTTGGTTTGAAAAGCGATATCGTCAATGGCTTTGATGATCGAGGTAATCTTTTCGCTCGCCTCGCGGATATCCCCCATTGCCGCCGTGGTGCGCGTTGATACCTCACCAGCGGCACGGGCGCGCTGGTCAACATTACCGCTAGCGTCTTTGGCTTGGTCAGCGTAATCAGCGGTCTGCTTCACCGTGGCCGTGATCTGCTCAAGGCTTGAAGCCGTTTCCGCCAACGATGCTGCCTGCTGGTCAGTACGCTGGGAGAGGTTTTCATTACCGGCGGCAATTTGGCGGCTGCTGGCCGCGATAGCTTCGGCACTTTCGCGGATTTGAGCCACCATGCCTTCAAAAGTATTCATCATGTTGTTAAACGCTTGGGCAGTTTGGCCCACTTCATCATTGCGCTTAAGCTCAAGACGCTTAGAAAGGTCGGCGTTTTCTCCTGCGGTTCCGCTGATGCTTTCCATTTGCTGGCGCATAGCCACTAGCGGGCCCAATACACGCACCATGGTACGCCAGCCAAAGATGGCAAGCAGCGCGATAACCGCCAGAGTAACCGTAATCAGCAATGAACGCCCGGCGTTGGCTAATGCTTCGGCCTGGGTCGCGGCGCTGTCCGCCTGAGCCACGGTAAATGCCTCCACGTCGCTCAGCGCCGTGCGCATCTGCGCCATGGCCTGGGCAACATTGGTGAGCGCCGCTTGCACCTGGGCGTTTAATTCTAACTGCTGTAAACGCAGCTCATAGACAGCGTTGTCATCGGATACCATCAACCCATCCAGCCCTACGATGACATCGTCTAAATCACTGATTAGCGCGCGCTGATCCACTTCGGTGCTAGGCGCGTCGGCGATCGCCACCAGTGATTGGCGAGCTAGCCCCACCTGCTGGGCAATTTCATTGTGACGCAAATTGACCAGCGCATCGGCGCTATTCGTTTGCATCATTTGGCGGCCAAGATCTGACAGTTGCGCTAATGCCATGCGCGCATTGCCGCTCAGGCGCCCGATATCCGCTTGCCCGGTAAACATATTGTCGAGCAACTGAGTCGGTAGCGTGGTCATGCCATCTTCGCGCCAGGCTTCCATTAACTCTCGCTGTTCACGGTCACTGCGAACCTGTGCTAGCGCCGTTCGCCCGGCAATATCTTCTGCACTTAGCATTACTTGAGAAATAAGCGCTTGCATCGCACTGATGCGCTCGGCCATCTGGGTTTGTAGGCTCAACTCTTCGCGGCGTAAAGTTTCCAGCGCCGTATCTCCTTCCAGCAATGCTTGATAGTGGCTATCCAGCTCACTCAATCCTTGCCCTTGATCAACACCATGGAGGCCTTGCCGTGCATCATTAAAACGCTCATCCAGTGCCGCTTGAGTGGTGACCTCATCTAGACCAGTCATGCTTTCTGCGGCAAGCAAATCCGCATGGCGTTGGCCAAATGCCCCCATGGTAAGCACCATGCCCATGCTGGCATCCTGAAGCGGCAATACTTCATTGGTAATATAACGCTGTGAGTCGATTAGCCGTTGGTTGGTCGTCCAACCGGTTGCCGCCAGCACCACAGCGCCTAGCACTGCAGCTAAGAACAGGCTGATCAACATCGCTCGAATACTTAAGGTTTTTTTCATTATCTGTTTTCACTTGTGTCAGGGGGCAGACAGGTAACGTAAGCTTTAGGGCAACAGGCTTGCCCATTCCACCGACTCGAAACGGCCGTTTTTAATAATGGTTGGCCATACTGCATCACTGGCTTGATGGTCATTTGGCCCCAAGCTCAACGGCTCTTCCAAACCAATATCAACCGAACCCAACCCAAGCAGGCCATCCACAATCGCCTCACGGTCAGGGTTAGCACCGGCCGCTCTTACGCCCTCAACAAAGAGTTTTGCCGCCAAATAACCTTCCAGGGAAATAAAGTCAGGCTCACTACCACGGGCATGGGTTTCCAGCGCTTTGCGGTAGGCCTCAACGGCGGGCAGGTCGGCATTTAGCGGAGGCACGACTTGGGTAATAATGACGCCTTCCGCCAGATCGCCAAGTTCATCCATAAGCGCTTGGCTGCCCACAAAGGAAACGTTCAGAAATACTGTGTCAGGTAAGTCATTTTTCGCTTCACGAATGAAGTCAGCTGCGGGGCCGTATATACCGACGATGATAACGGCGCGCGGTGTTACCGGCGCTTCCAGAATGGTCGCTAAGCCCTGGTGAATATTACGTGTACCGCGAGTAAAGCGGCCATGAGCAAGTGCTGCAATATTATCGACGCCATGGGCAGTTAGTGCCTGGGTGGCGCCATTGTATCCTGCATCGCCAAAGCTATCGTTCTGCGTAAAGAAGGCGATCTCCTCGGGCAAAACACCTGCCTCCAACAGCCCGTCCACCATGGCGGCGGTTTCTTGTACATAGCTTGCCCGATAGTTAATCACGTAGCGGTCAGGCGGCGCCTTACGCAGCACACCCGCGCCAGTAAAAGCGCCATACAGTAGCGTTTTATATTCGTTAAAGATGGGAATAGTAACGGTGGCCGTCGGCGTGCCGACATTACCGATCGCCGCTAGCACTTCATCCTCTTGAAGCAACTGTCGGGTATTACTGGCGGCCTGTAGTGGTTTGTACTGATCATCCCGGGCAATTAACGCCAGCGTTTCACCATTAACCCCGCCTGCCTCGTTGACCTCGGCAAAGTAGGTCTCGATACCTTTTTGCATACCCAATCCTAGCGGTGCGGCCCCACCGCTGGAAGGAGCAACAATGCCGAAACTCAGTTCTGCCTGCGCAAGAAGTGGAACAAACATCCCAACTGCTAATGCCATATTAAATAAGTATTTTCTTAATAAGGCCTTTTTTGACAAGGCTTTTATTAATAACCCGATTCCCAATCGTTGCATTGATCTGCTCCTTGCTGGCTAGATCACTTCCCCACTACATAAATGGCAATAGCGAATACGTGCAATGGTTAACACCGCACGCGTTCGAAATCACCAACCAGTACTTATCTCTATCGGCGGGAGAATATACGACTAAAGATTTATTATCGTCGATTACCAAGTAACAAATATTACTTAGATTGTAACAATTGATGTCACGCCCGCAATTAGCGCAAAATTATGCTTTTAAGCAGGTCTTTCGATGGCGAAACGGTCACTGATACGGATGTAATCACTGCCTGCAAGTCGGCCAACAGGTTTGAGTCGATCCATATCTACATGGCGACCGTCCCACAGCGAATCGTCAATATGGATGGAGACAACCTGAGCCAGCACCAAAGTACCTGCTAGCGGCTGGTCACCAAAGCTAATCATATCGAATAGTTTGCAACCAAAGGCCACGGGAGCGTTGGCAATGCGTGGCACGCTGACCCCAGGCATCTCAGCTTTTTCAAGGTCGGCCAGCGCAAACTCATCCTCTCCTGGCGGCAAGCTGGCGCTAGTGGTATTGAGCGCTTCTATCAGCCCCTCACTGCCCACATGTACGACACATTCAGGTACTTCTTTTAAATTGCGCACGGTGTCTTTAAGTTCACCGCTACCATTAAGCAGTGGGGAAAACGCCAGCACCGGTGGATTCACGCTGGCCACGTTGAAAAAGGAAAATGGCGCCAAATTGGCATTTCCTTGCTTATTCTGGGTAGACACCCAGGCAATAGGTCGGGGGCAAACAGTGCCCGATAGTAATCGATAAATAACCCCTGGGCTTAGAGGGGAATCATCCAATAGGTAGTCGCTCATTTTTGACTCCTGGGTAATGGGTTTAGGCGTATTATCAACCTATAACAGCTATCACTTTACAACAGCATTGCCAGCATAGACGTGTTTTACAAACACATGCTGCCAAGCAAGGAACCGATTCGATGAAGATTGTCATTGCCGATGATTATCAGGACTGTGTGCGCAGTTTAGACGCTTTCAAGCAGCTAGAAGGCCAAAAGGTAACGGTTTATCACGATACGCTTACCGACCTGGACGCATTGAGCGCGCGCTTTCAAGATGCGGAGGCTTTGGTACTCATTCGTGAACGCACGCCGGTCACGGCCGCCCTGCTTGAACGCTTGCCCAACCTGAAAGTCATTAGCCAAACGGGTGGCGGTGCAGCGCACGTTGATGTGGAGGCTTGCCGCCGTCATGGCATCACTGTCATGACGGGAACTGGCTCGCCTTATGCGGCGGCAGAATTAACCTGGGGCTTAGTGCTTGCCGCGATGCGCCATATACCAGCGGAGGTTGAGAACCTGAAAACGGGCCGTTGGCAGCGTACCTTAGGCACGGGCCTTAAAGGCCGCACCCTAGGCATTTTTGGCTATGGCAAAATCGGCAGCTTAGTAGCGCGCTATGGCCAGGCATTTGAAATGAACGTTTTGGTATGGGGAAGAGAAGGCACCCGCCAGCGCGCTTCAGATGCTGGACTAGAGGTAGCCAAAAATCAGGCCGATTTGTTCCAGCGTGCGGATGTGCTCAGCCTACACCTTCGTTTAAACGACGATACTCGCGGTATCGTCAACGCTGAATCCCTCTCCCACATGAAGCCTGCGTCGCTATTAGTCAACACGAGCCGCTCTCAGCTATTGGCCCCGGGTGCACTCGAACAGGCACTCCAAGCCGGGCACCCCGGCCAAGCTGCGGTAGACGTTTTTGACGAGGAGCCTGCGTTCGAAAGCTTGCTGCTGGCGTTACCCAACCTTATCGCCACGCCTCATCTTGGCTATGTGGAAAAGGATAGCTACGAGCTCTACTTTGGCGATGCGTTTAGTAACCTGCTGGCCTACATCAATGGTCAGCCCGTTAACAATCTAGCTGGCTAATAACGCGCTAAAACGTGGGCTTAACACCAGGGCTGCAAGCACCTCATAGTCTCATCAGGCTGGTAGCCCACACATTCGCGAGCTGAAGCTCTCTCCCACAAGTGCTGAAAGCCCTCCTTCATCTCATCAGGCTGAGGAGTGCCAATTGTGCTAGCCTTATGGGTTCACGAGTAACACAGGGGCCATTAATGCTCACCATTTCTAGCAACGTTACCCTGGCTGATTGGGAGATTGATATTAGCCAGATTCGCGCCCAAGGCGCGGGCGGCCAGAACGTCAATAAAGTCGCTTCAGCGGTACACCTGCGCTTCGATATTCTTAGCTCAACACTGCCACCGCTGTACAAAGAGCGCTTAATGGCGCTGTCCGATCAGCGCATCAGTAAAGAGGGCGTGGTGGTGATTAAAGCCCAGAGCCATCGTAAGCTTGAGCTGAATAAAGAGGATGCGTTGGCACGGTTAAAAGAGCTGATACAGAGTGCCACCAAGCAGCAAAAAGCACGCCGCGCCACTAAGCCCACTAAAGGTTCACAGCGCCGCCGCGTCGATCACAAAACCCGTAAGGGCAAAATTAAATCGCTGCGCGGTAAGGTCTCGGCATCTTCATGACGAAAAACGCCGCATCGCCCAATGGACGACCTCTCTCACCTTGCGTACATATTTGCCAGATCGAGCCCACCACGTCAGTCTGCCACGGTTGTGGCCGAACGCTGGATGAAATCGCGGGCTGGGGCAGTATGACCGAGGCCGAAAAAGCCCCGGTATGGGAACGTCTGGAAAGTGAAGGTTACGTATCTGCCCGCTAGGTTTACGTCGCGTCGCTATGTCTCACGTGACGAGGCTTTAGTGACAAGGCTGTCGGCTGGTGACGGTCTCGCAATATATGGTGTAGTTCACCACACGCTACCATCGGGTCTTCACAGTTGATAACGATATCCGAGTGGGCCAGCACGTAGCTGCGGCCAGTAATGGTGTTCTCCACTACCTGATAAGCGCCCTCCTGGTGGGTGCCGATGAAGGTACCGATAAACCCTGTCTCCCGCAGTGAAACGGTCTCTAGCTTATCACCCAGGTTTAACCGTCCTTCGTAGTTCATCAACGCCAAGCGCGCCGAGGTGCCGGTACCCGTCGTACTGCGGCAAATAACGCCTGGATGAACATACGTTGTTGAACGTGAGCGTATGTAGCCTTCTCCAATCTGCCCTTCAGGCCCCATAAAGTGCAAAAATGGCAGAGGCCCCACATCGCCCAGAGTGTAGTGAGAAAAGCCCCGCTGCGCTTTTATTGCCTCAACAATTTTGTAGGCACACTCTGAGAGTGCGCGCTCCTCATCACGCACCAACCTAAAGCCCAGCTCGGTTGCATCGACCAAGGCGTAAAAGCCACCGCTATAGGCGATTGAATAGGTGACTTCGCCAATCCCCGGCACGTGAATCGTATCGCGATAGGTATCGATATAGCTGGGCAGGCCACCACAAGTAACCGACTCCACCACACCGTTATGCACCTTCGCTTCGATTTGCACTAGCCCCGCCGGCGCTTCCAGCTTAAAGCGCTGTATGCCTTCCTGCTTGGGCACAATGCCGCTCTCTAGAACCGCTGTAGCGGTACACAGCGTGTTGGAGCCGGAGTAAATAGGGTACCCCATCACTTCCATGATGATGTAACCCGCCACCGCCTCAGGGTGAGTGGCCGGCACCAACAAATCGACCGACATTTCCGGGATGCCGTAGGGCTCTTCGAGCAGCAGGCGGCGCAAACCGTCGGCGTCATCGCGCAGGTACTCCATCTGCTCGCGAACGGTGGCGCCAGGCAGAATATCAATTCCCCCTGTGACGATACGGCTAACATCACCACCGGCATGAGTATCCATTAGCTGGATGGTATGAAGGTTATGCACTAGCGGCGCTCCTAAACAGCAGAAGAAGGATTTTCAAGGGCGAACGGCGCACCGTGAGATGCCCACTGAGCATCAGGAACAAGCACAATTTTGCCCAGATAATTGCTGCCCCGGTTAACAAAATAGCGCTCGGCGGCATGCAGGTCAGAAAGCTTAAAAGCGGCGTGGAGTACCGGCTTTAACTCCCCGCTGCGAATCCACGCCACCAGCTGTTCGGCCTCTTCTCGGGTGCCATGGGAAACGCCAAATATCTGTACTTGATAAAGGTAGACGCGGGTCCACATCATTTCGCTAAGGTTGCCACCACTGGCACCGGCAATAGAGAGGCGGGGGTAGCTCTTACGCCCCTGCATATCGACAATCATGGTGTCGATAAACAGGTTGGTCATCTCACCGCCGACCAAGTCCATCACCGCATCGATTGGTTTGCCGCCAGTGGTTTCCAGCACTCGGTCAACAAACGTTGGTAGGTCGCCACGATCGATGACCGCTTCTGCGCCTAGTTCTTTGAGCACCTCGGCTTTATCTAACTGGCTAACGGCATACGGAACCGCTCCCACAATACGGCAGAGCTGAATGAGCGCGGTGCCCACACCGCCACTAGCGCCACTGACCAGTACACGCTCGCCAGCACTCACCTTGGCGGCAGTCATCATGTGGTAAGCCGTTTGATAAGAGCACATGCCCATTGAGGCCAATTCAGCGTCATGAAGTTCGGGATTGGACACGTGATAAAACTGATCAGCAGGCACAGCGATATACTCAGCAAAGCCGCCGTCGGCTCCATGGCCATAGTAATCCGGGGTTAGATTAATATCACGGCGTTCATCGGCGTAAATATTAAAATCCAGCAAACCTCGCTGACCAATGCGCTCGGCGTCAACGCCCTCTCCCACCGCCACTATGCGGCCTGCTACGTCGGCACCTTGAATACGCGGGAAAGTTAAGGTTGGCGTACCTCCCATGGCAAAGGAGGTAACATCGCCTTTATCCTTGGTAGGGTACAGCCCTTCGCGCGCCTTGCGGTCCGTGTTGTTCTTCGCTGTGGCGGTCACCTGTACCAGCACTTCGCCCGCCTTGGGCTGCGGCGTGGCGACATCCTGATGGTATTCCAGCTTTTCGATACCGCCATGTCCGGTCAATAGCATAGCAGCCATTGTGGTGGGTACCGTGTGTGTTGTCTCGGCCATGGAGTGCCTCCTAGGTTGGGCTGACGTCAAACTGCTAAAAATAGATTAGCTAAAAACAGGGACGCCAATCAGCACTGTGTGCAAGTAAAAAGCAAACACCACATACACTACCAAGCCGACGAGTACAGCAACAATGGTGGCCATTTTATGGGTACTGACGGGCGTGGGCGGTGTAAGACGGTCACGCTTTTTGGCGGCTTTGAACGCCAGGATAGCCCAGATAAGAAAGGCAGCAAAAAAGATAATATCACCCAAGCGACCGTTGGCCAGCAGGTGAGCAAACGCCCAGATTTTTACCGCCAGCATCATTGGATGGCCAAGCTTGGCCTTAATCGCGTTATGCGGAATGTATGCCGCCACCAGCATAATAAAGGCGGGCACCATCAGCAGCGCCACCGCATGGCGCATTCCCATTGGCGGATACCAGATATAGATGGGGTCAAGGCGCATCTGGCCAAAACCGTAAATAGCTATAGCCAAGCCAAAGATGGATACCGCCGAATAGGCTACTTTCCAAGTGGTTTCGCCGTGTTTCGCAATCTGCTGCTGACGCCAGTTTTCAGCAAAGATACGTACAGAGTGGCTGCCTAAAAACATCAGCAGCCCGATAATCATAATCGTCATGGAACAACTCCCAGTGAAAACGCTAGTCGACGGCTTTATGCCTTATAGTCTTGGTCGCTGGAGAGGATGCCACACTCAACCACCGACCACCTATGCATGGGTCAACTTTTTGTTTCCTGGAGCCGTTCTATGGGGAGACTAAAACCCGTCCTTAAAACCTGTCTTTAAAACCAATGCTTGCGCTTAAATAGCCAAATCATGACCCCCGCAATACCCAACATGGCTCCCCAAACAAAAAAATAGCCGTACTGATAGCGTAGCTCGGGCATATTTTCGAAGTTCATGCCGTAAATCCCGGCGATAAACGTAAGAGGGACAAAAATCGCGGTAATGACCGTGAGCACCCGCATGGTGATGTTTAGCTGGTGGGAAGAAATAGAGATATAGCCATCGATCAAGTCACCGCAAATGTCGTAGTACATTTGGGTCAAGGTGTAGAGACGCTCAAAGCGATCCGCCACATCGTTGATCGCGTGTAGGGTTTCACTCTCTTCCCGCGGTAAATGCTCATAGTCATAAGCGGTGAGTTCTTGGGTAATCCCCTGGTGGTAGCTAAAGATGCGACGCATTTTAACCAGCCGGGAACGGTAAGTGATGATCTTGCGCATTAACACATCATTACCATTTTCCAGCAGTTCGTCTTCCAGGTCGCTTAACGCCGTTTCGAACTCAAGTAGACTATCGATATAAAAGCCCGCTGAAATATACATCACCCGCAGCGCGACATGTTCCGGCGAATGGGCCAGCAGGGCTTTACCGTGCTCGTTGAATAGCCGTTCTATGGAAAGCGCTTGGCCGGGATGGAGGGTGACCAGAAATCGCTCACCTACAAAGAAACAAACCTGCTGCGGCAGGTAGTTTAGTTCGGCATCAAAGGAAGAGATGCCACGATAAATAATCAAGGTGTGATTTTCAAACTCTTCAATTTTGGGCGGATGGCGGTCTTTGTGGGCATCTTGAATCGCCATGGGGTGAAACTCAAACGCCTCTAAAATCGCCCGCTCGCTTTGCTGCGACTCCCCCTGCATATCGATCCAGATATGGCTCCGAGGGGTGGTCTGCCAGACGGCCAGCAGGCGTTCATCTCCCTCATGGGTTTCGCCTTCAGGGGTAGTCAGAATAGCTCGAATCATGGTCGTCCTTGAAGGGTTCTTGGTTTCAACAAGCACTATCCAAAGGTTGTGCGATACGTACTTGGGCTTTTCCAGAGCGTTTGGCTTCATACATAGCCACATCGGCGCGCTTTAGCAGCTCATTGGCGGTCTCGGCACTCTCTGGTAGATACAAAGCAACCCCGATACTAACGCTGACGTGTAACGCTGCATTACCAGCGACCAGCGGTTCTTGCACCACCTGAACTAATTTGTTGGCCAGCGGCTCGATTGCCGTGGGCTCACTGCCCTCCAAGAGTAAGACAAACTCGTCCCCGGCCCAGCGTGCGATATAGTCGGTTTCGCGTACCGTTTTCCCCAATCTTTTAGCAATCACTCGCAACAGTTCATCACCCATGGCATGCCCATGGGTGTCGTTAATCGCCTTAAAGCCATCCAGATCCATAAACAGAATGGCTAGGGGTTGCTGGGTGCGGCGAGTGCGTGCCATGGCTTCAGGCAAGCGTTCATCCAAGGCTCGCCGGTTAGGTAGTTGGGTAAGTGCATCTTCACGGGCCTGCTGATCGCGCAGCCGCTCAAGCTGCTGACGCTCGGTAATATCGTGGATAAAAAGACTTCGCCGCTCGCGGCCGTCAATAATCAATGTTTTGACACGCAGCTCAACTGGCAGATCAGTACCATCACAGCGGCGTGCCGTATACTCAATGGCGGTTCGTTCATTAGCATTAGGCAAACCAGCGGGAAAGATAAGCTCCGTGACTGGCCTAGCCAGCGCCGCTTTACGGGGCCAGCCAAACATCATCTCAGCCGCTCGATTCCAATCCAAAATGACGTCTTGTGTATCAAGGCTAATATAGGCGTCGTAGGCCGACGCAATAACGAGATTGAGCTCGTTGGTACGCCGCTCTATTTGACACTCCATGCTGCGATATAACTCATTTAGCGCCTGCTGGGAGGCCTGAGCATTTTTTTTCTCTAATACCAGCCGCTCTCGCAAGTGAATCTCGTCAGTAATAATCGCCGCCAAGTCTTGCAGGGCTGCTAGTTCATCCTCGCTAATAGTGCGCGGTTTTGTGTCGAGTGCGCAGAGCGACCCTAGTGCTAAACCCTGCAAAGAGTGTATTGGAATCCCTGCATAGAAACGAATACCGCTGGGGCCAGTGACCAGTGGGTTGTGGGCAAAGCGAGGATCCTGGCAGGCATCTTCAATAATCAGGGGCTCAGAGGTAGCCACCGTGTAGGCACAGAAAGCTATATCGCGGGGCGTCTCGTGAAGCTCTACGCCTACACGCGACTTAAACCACTGCCGATTCGCATCCATCAGCGTCAGCGTTGAGATGGGCACATTTAGCAAGCGAGTCACCAAACGGGTGACCCGGTCAAAGGCAGGCTCTTCAGGAGTGTCTAGCAACTCGATCTGATGGAGGGCTGCTAACCGCGCATCTTCGTCAGGTGCTATGGGGAAGCTCATTGTCATATCAACCATGAGGTAACTGTTATCCTACCAGCATAACGCGATCAGCCTTTTACTGCTTAAAACTCACTTTTTTCTGGTTACACCCGCTAGCAGCACGCTCGTTAGCGTGGAGGCGATTAACGCCCCGACGAATGGCCCCAAGGTAGGAACACTGCCCGGAAAACTGGCGACCACCATCCCGGCGACAAAGCTTCCTTGGCTTAACCATCCAGGTAAAATGGCACCCAGCAATCCAGCGATGCCACCTAGAATGGCGGCCAGTGGCGTCATTCGTTGCCACAGGCCCAACAGCACAGGCACCACAATGGCAGCACACAGCAGGTCGGCAATCAAAAACAGCCGCAGTACTGACAGCCCCTGCAAGGCAATCAATACCACCGGCACCATTACTACCACTGTCACCCAGCGGGCAGCCACCAGTGATACGCCCTTCTGCTCGCTGCGCGCGACCACCAGCGAGGCAATACCGTTTTGCAGCGTATCAACGCTAGAGGCCACCAAGGTCACCGCTAATACCAAGGCGGGTAGCGTCAGCCACACAGGAGCATCGCTTAACAGGGCAAAAAACGGCATCGGCGGCTCGCCTAATGACACACCACTCATCGCGGCCAATACACCCAGACCACCAATCACCATGACGACGACTACCGTCATCGCGCCACCTAACCATGCCCCACGCCCCAGGCTTTGATCGTCTTGAGCGGCCCACACACGCTGCCAATAGCCTTGGTGGAAGAGATTGGCCGCGGTAACCGCGATCACTAACGTTAACGCGACACTGAGCGCACTGGTGATGGGAATGGAAGGAAGCGCAGCCTCATTGGGAATAGCGGGAAGCCGCCATAGGGCCATGCCACCAACCACACACAGCAGTACCAGCAACAACCACGCCTGCCAACGGTCAGTGGCAAGGCTGGCCCGTAGACCACCTGCCGCAGTATAGATTAGCGTAGTAAGCGCCACGCCAATAATCACCAGTGCGGGGGGTACATCGGAAAGGAGCGCGGTAATGGCGCCAATAGCGGTTAGCTCGGCAGCTAAAAAGCACGCCATATAGGCGATTGATACCAGCGTTACCCAGCGCCTTACACCAGAGCCATAGCACGCTTCAGCAAACTCGGCGATGCTGCGCCCCTCGGGCAGCGCCCGGCGAATCTTCGGCCCATACAGCCCCAAGACGATAAACGGCAGCGCAGAGCCTAATGCATAACCTGCCAGGGCCAGGGGGCCAACAAAGGCGCCGATTTCAGGAGGAGCAAAGAGAATCCATGCGCCCATGCCGGAGGCAAGGAAGGAGAGCCCCAGGGTAGACGCCGTTTGCGAGTTACGGGCGGTGACATAGTCATCAAGTGGGCCATCCACCCAGCGAGCCCGTAGGCCTAAATAAGCAAAGCAGCACAGCGCCGCGACAAGCACGGCTGACGTTAGGTAAAGCATGTCGCACTTCCTCCGCCGGTACGAACCGGATCAGGTTCCAGGGTCTGCGCAGCACGCATCTCAGCCCTTATATGCAGGGCTCCCCTGGCGACAGTGAATGTAGGTGTTTTGCTAAGCGCTTTTTCTAAGTACTTTTTTGGGTACTTTTCGAAGCGCTATCTCAAGAACTATTCTCAATCAAAATCATAGCTTAGTAAAGTTAAGGTGCGCTGGTAGCCTCTTAGCGAGGCACTCGCCCCATCATGTAGAACTCCTCATTGGGTGGCGTGCCTGCCAGGGTGACCAACCGATTCGACAAGCCAAAAAACGCCGCGATCGCGCCTATATCCCAGCAATCCTCTTGGCTAAAGCCTACTTCAAGTAGACGGGCAAGCCATTCATCGGTCATTTCACCCACATCGATGGCACAGTGCATGGCGAAATCGAGCATCACCCGGTGGCGCTCGCTAATCGGCGCCACCCCATGGTTGATCGCCACTTGATCAGCGAGTAGCGGGTCTTTACTGTAAATGCGTACCAGTGCCCCGTGAGCAACCACACAATATAGGCAGCGATTACGCGCGCTGGTAGCCACTACAATCATCTCTTTTTCGGCTTTGGTGAGGGTATCTGATTCGCGCTCCATCAACGCATCGTGATAGGCAAAGAAAGCCCGAAACTCCGCAGGGCGATGGGCCAACATCAGAAAGACATTGGGCACAAAACCCGCTTTCTCCTGAACGCCTAAAATGGTGCTGCGAATATCGTCAGGCAAGTCATCCAATGTTTCAGGTACGTTAAAACGACTTAATGATGAAGACATGCTCACCTCTTTATTGTTAAGTTTAGCCATCTCATAAAAACGGCTTAGCGGTTGTGTAACAGAAAGCTGAATTAAGAGGCTTTTATTAAGCCGCCCTACTCGCCATACTGAAGATTCGTTCTGTGACAAAAAACACGCGCTACTCTTAATAAACAGTTCGTTCAAAGGGACACTGTCATGAGCCATAACGAAGCCAAGGAACATACCCCCGGTCGTCTAAACGAGCTGTTTACTGACCCTTATCGAGCATTTGAGAATGATACCGATGAGCGTCAGTTGCACATTCGTATCATGCTGCATATGCTGCTTGCCCGCCCAATGACACGGGGTCAAATGACACTTCGCGTCATTCATGGCTGGGAAAATGGCGGCTGTGAGCCCGAAGACCTCCAGCATGTCGACTATACCCTTGATGGTGTTCCTGACTTTAAGCGCGCTGTACAGGATTTTGAACACGCTTCTAAGCACAACACGCCGTTACCTGCCGACAAAAGCGCCATTCTTGCCGCCCCACTTGCCAATGCAATTGCAGACGCCGAAGCCGAAGGGCAAGACCTTACCAACGATATTCGCGAGACCCCTGCGCGCTGGCCAGCCTTTGAGGGTGGTTTGGCGCTGTATACGCTGTTTAAAATGTACCATCGGCTGATTTATGGCGAAGATGACACCTACCGCTGCACTCAGTGTGTAACGCCACTGGGAATGCGCGAAATACATGAGTTTCACCTTGAAGAGGGTGAGTTTGCTCTGCTCGTCCCCCCCGCTGAACACTTTATGGGCGAGGAGTCGCTGTTAGTATTGCATGAAAGCCAACTCGGCCCCATTGAGCAACTGCTTGAAGAGAGCCTCCCGCTGTTTGATAACTTTTAAACCAGCCACCTGATTTGATCTGCCAGGCGGTTAACCGACCTCTTTAGCAACTGGCCCCGCTTAAGCGGAGCCAGTTAGCGCCACTTTGTTTAGCCCAGCGAAATCGTGCTATTAATACCGCTGGAAACATTCTCGGGTTCAAACCAACGTGCCGTTACGGTTTTTGTTTGTGTCCAGAATGCAATCGCCTGCTTACCATTGGGCCCTAAATCGCCCAGCTTTGAAGCCCTAGACCCAGTGAAACTAAAGTAAGCGACCGGTACGGGGATTGGCACGTTAATCCCAATTTGGCCAACATCGATATCGGTTTCAAAACGGCGCGCCACCCAACCTGAGTTAGTAAAGATGGAGGTACCGTTGCCGTTAGGGTTGGCATTGATAAAGGCAATCGCCTCATCAAGCGTTTCAACGCTAACCACACACAGCACGGGGCCAAAAATCTCTTCACGATAAATGGTCATATCTGCGGTAACGTCAGCAAACAGGGTCGGCCCCACGAAGTTACCGTTGGGGTAACCTTCTACCTGAACCTTGCGCCCATCGACCATCAGTTTGGCGCCCTCTTTTTCCCCCGCATCGATTAAACGCAGTACACGATCACGGGCAGCGGGTGACACCAGCGGGCCCAAGTCCGCATCAAGCTGAGTGCCTGGGCCTACTTTCATTGCTCGCGCCGCATCGACTATATCGCTTAGCCACTCGCGTGCCTCGCCGACAAGCACCACTACCGAGTTCGCCATGCAGCGTTGGCCCGCAGCGCCAAAGGCTGAGCCCAGCAGATTGTTGATCGCCTGACTGCGGTTAGCATCGGGCATGACCACACAGTGATTCTTGGCGCCCATCATCGCCTGCATGCGCTTGCCCGCCGCCGCTGCACGGTTATAAAGAAGCGACCCCACATGGGTAGAGCCGATGAACGAGAGCGCTTTGATATCCTGATGATCGGCAATTTGATTGGCCACGTCCGGGCCGCCGTGCACTACGTTTAGCACCCCCGCTGGGATACCCGCTTCATGGGCTAGCTCCACTAAGCGCATGGTGGAGCTGGGATCCTGCTCGGAGGGCTTAAGCACAAAGGTATTACCAGTGGCAATCGCCAGTGGGAACATAAAGCAGGGCAGCATAATCGGGAAGTTAAAGGCGGTAATCCCAGCCCCCACTCCCAGCGGTTGGTGCATGGTATAAACGTCTACCTCGTTGGCAGCGTTTTCGGCTAATTCACCCAACTGCAGCGAAGTAATCGAACAGGCGTGCTCTACCACTTCCAGACCACGGCCCACTTCGCCTTCCGCATCGGGCAGGGTTTTACCGTGCTCTTCAGTAATCAGTGCCGCGAGCTCAGCAGTATTGTCACGAATCAGCGCCTGCAGCTTGAGCATAATGCGCATGCGCTTCCCCAGCGGCACTTTACGCCACTCCTTGAACGCCTCTTTGGCACTCCTGATAGCACGTTCTACTTCGTCAGCGGTACAGAACGGCACTCGAGCCACTACTTCTTGCGTCGCGGGGTTGACCACGTCGCGCAACTCCTGGCTTTGCGACTGCACGGGCTGGCCATCGATATACATGGGAATTTCGCGAACGGACATAGCGTTGCTCCTATTTATGGTTGTGGTTGTTATGGTTGTTATAGGTGCGCGTGTTAAAAAAGCTGTTTTTAAAGCACATCGCGGTAAGGCAAGTACACAGGGTATAGCAGCAAGTTGACGTTAACGTCAATCAAACACCTCATGAGTAAACAAAATCTACTCCTGGACGTCAATTAGCCTTTCCATTGTGGTATCGCGCTGGCTATGCTTCGGCTAATCAGTGTACCGCAGGCTTGCGGATCGCCCACGGCGAAAGCTCGTGTTTAAACACAGGGAATTATCTATGCAGACCTTTCATTGCCGCTGTGGCAATCCGCTGTTCTACGAAAACACCCACTGCCTTGCCTGTCAGTCAGAAGTAGGCTGGTGCCCTGCTTGTAGCAATATCGTGGCCATTGAGTCCTTGGATAACGGCGGCTATCGCTGTACCCACCCAGGTTGCGATACTGCGCTAATGAAGTGCCACAACTACGCTGTTGAAAACGTGTGCAATCGACTGGTGGTGATGGAACACGGCCAAGCGGACACGCTCTGCGACTGCTGTCGTTACAACGAAGTAATACCCGACCTCAATGTTGCAGGCCACCGCGAACGCTGGGCAGCACTAGAGGCTGCTAAACGACGCCTTTTTCATACTCTGGATCTACTTAAACTTCCCCACGGCACCAAAGACAATGACATTACTGTGCCGTTAAGCTTCTCTTTTATGGCTGATGCCCTGCCCGACCAGGGCTTATGGCGCTCCACCGCCAAGCAAGAGAAGGTGTATACCGGCCATGCAGCAGGGCATATCACCATCAACATCAAGGAAGCCGACGACGTTGAACGCGAGCGCTTGCGGGTCGACATGAACGAATCCCACCGCACGCTGATTGGCCACTTTCGTCACGAAATCGGCCACTACTACTGGGATGTACTGGTTAAGGAGCGCGACGAGGAGACGTGCCGTGCGGTATTTGGCAATCACCACCGGCCAACCTATGCCGAAGCGTTAGAGCGCTACTACCAGCAGGGGGCACCCAACGACTGGCCTAATCGCTTCATCTCCGCTTACGCCACCATGCATCCCTGGGAAGATTTTGCTGAAACATTTGCCTACTACTTGGATATGGTCGCCGTGCTGGATACCGCACTGCACATGGGCATTACCCCCGTTGAGTACGACGGCAGCCTGGAGAACATGCTGATTGCCTTTCATCAGGTGGGGATGGCAGTGAATGAGCTCAACCGGGATATGGGCCTGCTCGATTTGGCCCCAGGGGTGCTTGCCCCGGCGGTGCGCGAGAAGCTGGCGTACCTGCATCGAATCGTGCAGGCCGCCAGCCCGCTAGAGCGCGACTCCCCCACTAGTTAGTCGTTATCGTTATCCCCTGCGTGGCTTTGACTCTGGCTCTGACTCTGGTTCTGGGTAACGCGAGGCACACTGTCGTCATTCACAAAGTAGGTTGCGCTAAGCGTATCGTGGATAGCGGCAAAGCCGATCTGCAGTTCGTCGATAAACAGGTGCAGTTTGCTGGGTGAGTGGGCCAGCGCTTGAATATCGGCATCCACCACATCAGCGCGCACCAGTGAAACGGTCGCCGCTGGTCGATCCTGTCTTGGCAGTAGCGTCAGCTCATGGCCCAGCGTTTCCAAGCTACAGGCAATGGAGCGCGGCAGGTTAGGGTCTTGCAGCAAAAAGCGCAGCACATCCGGGCCCCGAACGCGTAAGCGCACCTGCTGACGATACATTTGGTAGGCGGTGAGCGATTTGAGTACACTCATCCACTGCAGGTTCTCAAACGGCAGCAGTTCTTCAGGGTTTTGCGGCAGCAGGCTGGCAGAACGCACATCCACGATGCGAGTGGTCATATCGGCCCGCTCTAACTGACGCCCTAGCTCAATAAAGGTACGCGCAGGGCCATGGCTTAACGTGCCTTCAATCAGGCCTGTCAACGCCTGGCAGCCACGGATGACGCTTTTGAGAAAGCTATCACGACGGCGTGGACTAACGCCGTTTTCGGCATGATCGGCCACGCTTAGATAGAGTTGGTTAACCTCTTCCCAAATCTCCCGAGGCACCACATCCCGGGTGGTCCTGAGGTTCTCACGGGCACTGGCAAGCGCAGAGATAATCGAAATATCATTGTCGGTATCGGCGCATAAAAAGTGCACTACATTACGTTCATCGAAGTCGGTATGGCGTGCGGTAAAGGCTTCCAGACTGCCGGTCATTTCGATAAGAGGAGCCCAACCTAACGGCAGACGTCCCGGCAAATCGAGCATAAGGTGGCTATTGACACTCAGTAAACGGGCGGTATCTTCCGCACGTTCAATATAGCGCGCCATCCAGTAGAGGTTCTCTGCAACGCGTGACAGCATGGCGTTAGGCTCCTTTCACCGCGGCCACTGCCGCCTTATCGTCGGTTTCTACAATCCAGGTGTCTTTACTGCCGCCACCCTGAGAAGAGTTCACCACCAACGAACCCTCTATCAATGCCACGCGGGTAAGACCACCGGTGGTGACATGGATTTCTGGCCCCGACAGAATGAAGGGGCGTAAATCCACATGGCGCGGCTGCGGTAGTCCATTCGCCAGCGTAGGCGTGGTCGACAGTGCCAGGGTAGGCTGGGCCATATAGTTGCGCGGATTCGCCTTAATCAAACGGGCAAACTCTTCGCGGGTCTCTTTGGTTGAGCGTGGGCCAATGAGCATGCCGTAGCCCCCTGACTCATTGGCCGGTTTCACTACCAATTCATCCAGGTGGTCGAGTACATAGCGGCGGTCGTCCTCGAACATACACAGGTAGCTGGGCACGTTGGGGATCAGCGGCTCTTGATCGAGGTAGTAGCGAATCAACGCGGGAACAAAGGCGTAAACGACTTTATCGTCTGCCACGCCTGCCCCCGGCGCATTGGCGAGAGCTACTTTCCCCGCCCGCCAGGCACGCATTAGGCCCGCCACCCCTAGCATGGATTCCGGGTTAAATGCTTCCGGGTCTAGAAACTCATCATCTACACGACGGTAAATAACATCGACCCGGCGTAGCCCTTCCACGGTGCGCATGTACACCACATCATCGTCATCAACGAGTAAATCACTCCCCTGCACCAGCTCGACGCCCATTTGCTGGGCAAGATAGGCGTGCTCAAAGTAGGCAGAGTTGTAGATCCCAGGGGTCAGTACCACTACCTGGGGGTCATCCCCAGGCCTTGGCGACATTGCCGCCAGCATGTCGTAAAGCTGCGCCACATAGTCATCAACAGGCAAAATTTTGCCTGAGGCGAACAGCTCCGGCAGTACCCGTTTAGTGACATTGCGGTTTTCCAACATGTAGGAGACACCGGAAGGAATGCGTAAATTATCCTCCAGCACGTAAAGCGTACCGTCGCCATCGCGCACTAGGTCAGAGCCACATACATGAGCCCATACGCCGTGTGGGGGGTTAATGCCCACACATTGGGGGCGAAAGTTAACCGACTGCGCCAGCACCTCGGCGGGCAGCACTTTGTCCTTAATGACTTTTTGATCGTGGTAGAGGTCATCGATAAATAGATTCAGCGCCTGCACGCGCTGCTTAAGGCCTGCCTCGGTTTTACGCCACTCACTGGCGGGAATAATTCGCGGCACAATATCAAAGGGCCAGGCACGGTCAATCATCGCGCCTTCAGAGTAGACGGTGAAGGTAATCCCCATGGTGCGAATAGCGATCTCTGCCGCGGTTTTTCGCTCCGCTAACTCCTCGGCGCTAAACCTTGCCAACATGTTGCACAATTCACCCGCTGACTCGCGTGGCTGACCGGGTGCGGCCATCAGCTCATCGTAGTAATCACGACACGCATAGTTATTCCAATTCACTTGGCTCATGGGCGCTCTCCTGGCGCTGGGGGGGAAGCGGCAACTTCCTCAATGCTCAGTGTAGGCCTGCCGCGTGCAAAACAATCAAACAATTGGGAGCAAAATGCGTACCATCTTTTGCGATATTTCAACGTTCACTTACTTAAACGCTACTTGACAGAGAGCACGAGAAAACTAAAGCGCTTTTATGCGCCGCATTGGTGCGCAAAAGTGGCGTCAAATTGGTGCACAACGCGCTTTCCACTTTAGTTAAACGTCTTAGTTAAGATAGCGGCTGCAAAAAAGTAAAAGTGGAACGATACTTGCGAAACGTTCGGTTATTCCTTAACCCAACCGACCAGCCGGTTAATAACGGTTCTTTTGAGGGTGGCTCATGACCATTCGCGTTGCCTTGTATCATCGTACGACTTACCACTTTGACCGCCCGGTGCGTCTTTCGCCCCATGTTATTCGACTGCGCCCAGCGCCCCACTGCCGTACTCATATCGAAGCGTACTCGCTCAAACTCTCCGGCGATGACCACTTTTTAAACTGGCAACAGGATCCGTTCGGCAACTTCAATGCTCGCGTGGTGTTCCCCGAACCGCGCCAAGAGTTAACCATTGCCGTCGAGCTAATTGCCCCGATGACGGTGATTAACCCGTTCGATTTCTTCTTGGACGACATCGCGCAAAAGATTCCTTTTGCCTACCCGGAAGCGCTGCGCCAAGAACTTAGCCCCTATCTTGAAATAACCGAGTCAGGGCCACGGCTAATGGAGTGGCTAAAAGCCGTTCCCCGCGAACCTACTACCACCGTCGATTTTCTGGTCGCGCTTAATCAACGTCTGCAGGACGACATCGGTTACCTAGTGCGCCTGGAGCCCGGTGTCCAGAGCTGCGAAGAAACGCTGACGCTAGCCAGTGGCTCCTGCCGCGACAGCGCCTGGCTGCTGGTGCAAATTTTCCGCCATCTGGGCCTCGCCGCACGTTTTGTGTCTGGCTATCTCATCCAGCTCAAGTCTGATGTTAAAGCACTGGACGGCCCTAGCGGCAGCGAGGTCGACTTCACCGACCTGCACGCCTGGACCGAAGTATTCCTGCCCGGCGCTGGCTGGGTAGGTCTTGACCCCACCTCAGGTCTGTTCGCTGGCGAAGGACACATTCCGCTCGCCGCCACTCCGACAACAGGTAGCGCTGCGGCCATCACCGGGTTTTCGGATAAGTGTGAAGTCACCTTTGATGTGACCATGGAGGTCGAGCGCATCCACGAAGACCCTAGGGTCACTAAGCCCTATAGCGATGAACAGTGGCAGCGTATCTGCAACCTGGGCGACGAAGTGGACGCTGAACTATTGCAGCAGGACGTACGCCTTACTATGGGGGGCGAACCCACCTTCGTATCCGTCGACGATATGGAGAGTCCTCAGTGGAATACCGAAGCGTTAGGTGAGCACAAGCGCGAACGCGCCGAGGCACTGCTAACCCGGTTGCAAGCCGCCTATGCGCCCGGCAGCGCTATTCAGCAACAGCAGGGAAAATGGTACCCCGGTGAACCGTTACCTCGCTGGGCGCTGGCCTGCTACTGGCGGAAAGATGGCGTGCCGCTATGGCGAGACCCTCAATGGCTAGCCTGTATGGAAGGCGCCCCCAAGGTTGACGTTGATGATGCGATGGCGCAACGCTTCACCAAGGCGCTCAGTGAGCGTTTGGGTTTGGCCGAACGCTATTGGATTCCGGCGTTTGAGGATGCCTACTACTACCTTTGGAAAGAGCAGTCGCTGCCGGTCAACGTTGACCCGCGCGAAGCCAATCTCAAGGACGATGCCGAGCGTCACCGTCTAGCCCGCCTGTTGGAGCAAGGCTTGGACGAAGTCGTTGGCTACGCCCTGCCGCTGCGCCACTCGATCAGTCAAGCTCACCGCTGGGAGAGTGGCCGCTGGCCGCTCAAGCGCGACCATTTATTCCTGGTGCCCGGCGATTCGCCCATGGGGCTACGCTTGCCGCTTTCGGCACTGCCTTGGGCTGACCCAGAGGAGCAGCCGCAGCCTGAATCGCTGTTCGCCCCTCGACCTGAACTGGGTGATATTCACGGAGAAGTTGCCCGCCGCAACGCCGAACAGCTGCACATCAGCGACGCCGAACGCTTGGGTCGCTCAAGCCACCCTAGCCCATCACATCCCGAGGGCGAAGCCGTTCAACAGCAGCCACGGGCAAACAGCGACCGGGAAAGTAGCGTTATTCACACCAGCCTATGTGTGGAGCCACGGGATGGCCGCCTACATATTTTCCTGCCCCCGCTGACCAGCTTAGAGCACTACCTTGACCTACTTAGCACCGTTGAGGAGTGCGCCAAGGAGCTCGCTTGCCCGATCATGATAGAGGGCTACTCGCCGCCTCGGGATCCGCGTCTGGAAAACTTTATGATCACCCCCGACCCAGGTGTGATCGAAGTGAATATTATGCCTGCGGCCAGTTGGCAAACCTTGGTGGCACAAACCGAACGGCTTTACGCTGAAGCACGGGAAACCCGCCTAGGCACCGAGAAATTTATGCTTGATGGGCGCCATACCGGCACCGGCGGTGGTAACCATGTCACCCTGGGCGGGTTGACGCCTGAAGATTCGCCATTTTTGCGTCGCCCGGATCTGCTGGCCAGTTTAGTGACCTACTGGCAGCACCATCCCAGTCTGTCTTATCTGTTTTCGGGCCTGTTCATCGGCCCAACCAGCCAAGCCCCGCGGGTGGATGAAGCGCGCCATGAAGCCCTCTATGAGCTGGAAATCGCCCTACAGCAAATGCCCGAAGGTGAAGTGGTACAGCCCTGGCTGGTCGATCGCTTATTGCGCCACCTGCTCACCGACTTAAGCGGCAATACTCACCGCGCCGAGTTCTGTATCGACAAGCTCTATTCGCCGGATAGCGACAGCGGCCGCCTCGGATTACTGGAACTACGCGGCTTTGAGATGCCGCCCCACGCCCGCATGGGGCTGATGCAGATGCTGCTGATCCGCGCCTTGGTAGCGCGCTGCTGGAAAACGCCCTACCGAGCCAAACCGGTGCGTTGGGGCAGTGCGCTGCAGGATCGCTGGATGCTGCCCCACTACCTGTGGAGTGACCTTGACGACGTGCTGAGTGACTTGCGCCACCACGGCTTCGATTTTGACCTGGAGTGGTTTGCCCCCTTCCTGGAGTTTCGCTTCCCGCTGCACGGACGCTTGCACACCCCAATGCTGGATATCGAGCTGCGCCAAGCCATCGAACCCTGGCATGTATTGGGTGAAGAGGCCTCCGCGGGCGGCACTGCCCGCTATGTGGATTCCTCAGTGGAGCGCCTGGAAGTCAAGGTGAGTGGCATGAGCGGTGACCGCTATGTGGTGACCTGCAACGGCCGTCGCGTACCGCTTTCAGCTACCGGCAGAAACGGTGAAGCCGTGGCTGGAGTGCGTTACCGCGCCTGGCAGCCGCCCTCAGCGCTGCATCCGCAAATTCCCATTCACGCGCCGCTGGTGTTTGATGTCATCGACACCTGGAACCAGCGTTCAGTCGCGGGCTGTACTTACTATGTAGTACATCCCACAGGGCGTAATTTCGATACCTTCCCGGTCAATGCGTTTGAAGCCGAAGCACGAAGACTAGGGCGTTTTAGTGACAGCGGCCATCGTCATGGCCATCAGGTTCCAAAGCTGGAACCCCCCAGCCTGGAACTGCCGCACACCCTCGACCTGCGTTGGACGCCCAGCTAATGCTTTTCTCTTAGCGGCTAGTGCAGGATAATCCGCCTCCTACTTTTCAGGATTACAAGGATAATGACGGCCCCTGTCTCTCCCTCACTTCTCGCGCCCGCGGCTAACGGGCTTGTTGAGGATTACTTACATCAGCTAGGCAAGGGACAGCCCGGCACGTTTGACGCCATGCTTGATGGCCAAGGGCAGCTACGCCCCGGTTGGCAGAGCTTGCTCGGCTCATTGGAAAACCTCGGCCCGGTGGGTCGCCACCAGCAGCATGACGAGATTCAGCGCCTACTGGCTGAAAATGGCGTGATTTTTAATATGCATGATGAAACCCAGGGACGTTCGTGGCGGCTCGACCCGCTTCCCTGGGTGATTGATGAACCGCGATGGCATGCATTAGAAACAGGGCTAATCCAGCGCAGTCGTCTGTTGAGCGCCCTTTATGACGATATCTATGGGCCCAAAACGCTCTTTGAGGCGGGGCTACTTCCCACCCAGGAACTGCTTGCCTCAGCACATTTATTACTGCCCTGTCATCAGTCACTGCCCAACGACCGCGCGCCGATTACTTTCCACGGCGTGGATGTAATTCAGGATACTCAAGGCCAGTGGCGAGTGATGGCAGACCGTCTACAGGCGCCATCAGGCACCGGTTTTGCGCTTGAAAACCGTATACTGATGGCCCGCGCCCTGCCGGATATGTACCGCAATGCGCCATTAAAACGGTTAGCGGGGTTTCTGGACCTACACCACCGCACGCTGATCGCCATGGCCTATCAGCATCGCGATAACCCTACGCTTATTTTATTAACGCCGGGGCCGGGGAGCCCTCGCTATTTTGAGCACGCCTATTTAGCCAATTACCTCAATATTGCGCTGGTAGAAGGCCAGGATTTAGTCATACGCGATACCCAAGTATGGCTGCGCACCCTGGGCGGTTTGCAGCCAGTAGATGTGATACTGCGCCACTGCGACGACGCTTATTGCGACCCGCTGGAGCTGCGCGGTGATTCACAGCTGGGCGTACCCGGGTTATTGCAGGCCATGCGCGCAGGCGGCGTGGCGCTATCGAACGCCTTGGGGGTGGGCATTTTGGAAGCCCCGGTGTTAGCAGACTACTTACCGATGCTGTGCGAGCACCTGCTCGGCGAGCCCCTGCTATTGCCTAACGCCGATGCCACGACGCAGCCAGCCACCGCACCGGTTTTCGATAGCCACCTACAGCGTCTGGAACCCACCACGCTCAACCTACGCTGCTTTGTAACACGCACCCCCAATGCTACTGCCAAAAGCAGCACTGCTGCTAAAAATAGTGCGACCGGCGAGTACCAAGTAATGCCCGGTGGTTTAGCTTGGGTTGGCGAACCTGGCTTGCCATCACTAAGCAGCACCATCGTTAAAGACGTGTGGGTTACGGCGGCTTCTCCCCAACCCCATGTTAGCCAGCTTCGTCAGGCCCGCGGCCCCGTGGTGGCCACTCGTGACGGCACCGATCTACCTAGCCGAGTGGCCGAAAGCCTGTTTTGGTTAGGCCGCTACGGTGAGCGATTGGACACCCGCGCGCGACTTCTTCGTGAAGCGCTAATGAGGCTAATGGAGTACGACCAGGATGAGATCGCCGATCAACTGCTCGATGAACTTCTGCTGGCACTGGATATCACCACGCTAAACGAAGAGGACGAACAGCGGCTACAGGCACCGTTGATTGGTTTTGATCTAAAGCGATCCGCGCTGTTGGCGCAGTTTGATGACGTGGATCCCCAGGCCTTACAGCCACTGTTTGCCCAACTAATGCGCAACGCACGCAGCGTGCGTGACCACTTAGGCGATGACTCCTGGCGAGTGGTGCATCAACTGCGTCAGCGCATGGCCAGCTTCAACCCCAGCTTGGGGGCAAGCGCGGCGCGGCGCGCTTGCGAAGGGCTGTCTGCTCAGCTAGCCGCCTTCTTCGGGCTGTGTAACGAAACCATGCCTCATCACTACGGCTGGCGGTTTATGGATATCGGCCGCTTCCTGGATCGTGTGCTGGGGCTACTATCGCTGCTCAAGCTCACTCTCAATGCGCCGCACTCGCCGGGGCTGGCGTTGTGGGAAGTCGTGCTCGCCACCACCGATAACTTTACCGCCTATCGCCGCCGCTACCGCAGCGAGCTTCACCCTGCGGCGATTCTCGATCTACTGCTGTTCGATGAAACCAATCCTCGCTCGGTGGGCTATATGCTCAAACGCATTGAACGACAGATGGATCGCCTGCCCGGCAGCTCCTCGCCCTACCGTAACGCCGAACGGCGGCTATTAATTCAGGCCAATGCGGCACTGCACCTGGCCGACATTGATCGCTTAAGTCATCTAGCCGATACGCCGGAGGCACAGGATGCCTTAGAGCAACTGCTGGATGCTTTAATTGAACCCTTAAGCGCGCTTTCTGAAGCCATTAGTCAGAGTCATTTCAGCCACGTGGAGCGGCCACGCCAGTTAGTCAGCATGGAGCCTGATGCATGAACTACACCCTGCGCCATACCACCCGCTACCACTACAGCGCCCCTGTGACGCTGTGCCATAGTGAAGCGCGGGTGCTACCGCGTAAAACGCCGCATCAGCACTGTGGCGCCTCAGAACTGCAGATCAGCCCCGCCCCGCAGGTGCAGATGGAGCGGCGTGATGTATTCGGCAATCGAGTGCTCTATTTCGCCATGGAGGATGTTCATCAAACCTTGGATGTCACTGTGGTAACGCCGCTGAGCACGCAACCCTTAGCGGCGCTACCCACCACCTCAACGGCGTGGGAACAAGTCGCTCAGCAGCTTAGCCAGGACAACAGTTTTGACATTCAACTTTACCGCCTCGACTCACCGTTTATTCGCCGTAATGATGAGCTGGCCACCTTTGCCCACAGCTGCTTTACCCCAGGCAGGCCAATAGTCGAGGCGGCTCTCGCGCTCAATGAACTGATTCATCAAACCTTCGAGTATGACCCCAGCTTTACCACACTAGCAACGCCGCTAAGCGAAGTACTCGCCAACCGGCGAGGTGTCTGCCAGGATTTTGCTCATCTCGCTATTGGTGCATTGCGTTCGGTAGGTCTTGCTGCGCGCTATGTCAGTGGCTATTTGGAAACCCAACCCCCGCCCGGCCAACCACGCCTGATCGGCGCAGATGCTTCCCATGCATGGCTGGCGACCTGGATTCCGGAATGGGGGTGGCTGGCACTTGACCCCACCAATGGCACCGTGGCCAGTGAACAGCACCCTGTACTGGCCTGGGGGCGAGATTACGCCGACGTAGCCCCGCTAAAAGGCGTCATGAACGGGGGCGGCGAACACCGCCTGGAAGTCGAAGTGGATGTCATGCCCCTGGTGGGCTGATGCAAACCAACTCCACCTAAGGTATAACAGGTACATAGTTGGCTTGTTCAAGGAAGACGCGATGCAGCAAGGGGGTGGGGATGGTAAAAACGTCGGGCATACGCCTCTCTGGACATCCCAGCTCCTGCTTCTGGGCTGTTTCCTGGTCTTGCTATCGGGTGCCATAGAACAGTTTTACAAACCACATTTCACCGAGCTGCAACAGGCCGATGAAAACCTGAAAAGTCTTTCGAGCCACTACGGTTTCGCGCCACTCCCCACCAAGCTACGAATAAGAAACGATGCCGCCAAGCGGCAGGCAGATAAAGAACTTTCGAAGGGCATCGAATGGTCAGGCGACGATAACCCTCCCGTCAGCTTTGTCGCCTCGCTGCATTCCGCCATCTCCCACCAGGCAATTCTTGGCCGCATCGTTTCAAACGACAGCAGCGGCTGTGCCCTCCTTCTTCCCCCCGGCCGGGCGCCGCCTATCCTCGCAAAGAGCTAATTACGTCGTTGTTCAGTTATTCATTAGTGTAGTGGCACCGCTTTAGAGACACGTTGCCATTGCAAACTATCAGTACCGTTTAGAAGGGTTCTCTGTTTATGTTTCCCGTTGACCAGCTCATCTTACTTGCTGCGATTTTAATATTGGTGGGCATTGTATCGAGCAAATTATCTGCCCGCCTTGGCTTACCTGTCCTGGTTCTGTTCTTGGTCATTGGCATGCTGGCCGGTGAGAGTGGTATTGGAGGAATTGCCTTCGACAACCCAGCGGGGGCACATGCCCTAGGCACGCTGGCGCTGGCAATGATCCTCTTTGACGGCGGGCTTCAAACGCCTACCTCGTCGATTCGAAAAGTCTGGAAACCCGCCTCCCTGCTCGCCACTTTCGGGGTGTTGATCACGGCTCTAATCACCGGCGTGGCAGCCGCCTACATTCTCGACTTGCCGCTGCTGGAAGGCCTCCTGCTAGGGGCTATAGTGGGCTCCACAGATGCCGCAGCGGTATTTTCGCTGTTAAGAAACGCCGGCATACATATCAATAAAAAACTGAAATCCACGCTAGAGATCGAAAGCGCCTCAAACGACCCGATGGCTATATTCCTTACCGTCGGGTTGCTGGAAGTGCTGGTCAATGGCATGGAACCAGGTACGGGGCTGCTTGAGCTCTTCGTCATGCAGATGGGCGTGGGTGGCCTGGTAGGGCTTGGCGTAGGATGGGCATCGGTAAAGATCATTAACCGCATCCACCTGGTGGCCTCGGGCCTTTACCCGGTAATGGTGGCCGCGTGTGGCTTCCTTTCCTTTGGTATCTCAGCCAACGCAGGGGGTAGCGGATTCCTGGCCATTTTCCTGACCGGGGTGTTCATTGGCAACCACCGTATTGCCTTTCAGCGCAGCACGTTCCTGTTTCATGATGGGCTCGCCTGGCTAAGCCAGATCGTGATGTTCGTGGTATTGGGACTACTGATAAACCCGGTGTCTCTGCTGGATGTATGGCTGGAAGGGCTGGTGATTGCTGCAGTACTGATTTTGGTTGCCCGGCCAATCGCCGTGTTGCCGGTCATGAAGCTGTTCGGCTTCAATGCCCGTGAGGCCAGTTTAGTGGCCTGGGTAGGCCTACGTGGCTCCGTCCCTATTATCCTGGCTATTTTTCCGCTGATGTTCGGGCTGGAGGGTGCAGAATTAATCTTCAATGTGGTGTTTTTCGTGGTGCTAATCTCGGCAACCATCCAGGGCACCACCCTGCCAGTGGTGGCCCGCAAGCTGGGATTGACTGAAAAACCACCAGCGGTACCGGCGGCCAGCCTTGAGATTACCGCGCTGGAAGAGGTAGATGCCGATATTGTGGAGTACACCCTGAGCGACCATCCACGCGCAGCGGGTCGGCGGCTTTCACAAATGGCACTACCCGATACGACGGTCGTCGCGATGATTACCCGGGGTAAGGACGTAATTCCCCCGCGAGGCTCGACAGAGCTAATGGCTGGCGATCACCTGTTCGTGGTACTGCGTCCTGAGACGAGACCGTTTATCGACTGTGTCTTTTCAGATGCGGTGGGCGCGGTCAGTGACGAACTGCCCGATCAGGAGCTGAAGCTCAAGGGCAGTACCAGGATAGACGATTTACGCCACTCGTATGGCATGTTGATCGAAGAAGAGGATGGCCAGACGACTCTCGATGCGCTGCTGCGCAATACACTCTCCAGCCAGCCGGAGATAGGCGACTCACTTCAGCTCAATGGCATCATGCTGGCGGTACTGGCAACACTCGGTGGTCGTATTACCACGGTTGGCTTGACGGTGCAGGACAAGCCTGACCAATAAGCGCCTTATCCATACTTAGCCTCGCAAGAGGCTAAGTACCAGTGTTCAAGTCGAGGCCGTCTCGTAAGCGGCCTTGAGACGATAGAACTCTTCTACAATAGCGGCCATTTCATCGGCGTCGTAGTCGCAAAGGCCGCTCACTACGAGCTTCTTAGACCCAACACCCACAGCCTCCCCGGCGGACTCAATAGAGAACTCCAGCAGTGCATCGGCACGTTTACCGTGAACCTCCAGCGAAGAGTGATTCAGCGTCAAGCCCGGTGCAAAACCATCCAAGCGCTCGAGTGAAAACCCCATGCTATCGTAGATCACCAGTGGACGTTTGGGGTTAAACATGACCCCGTGCTCTTCCATCAGCGGTTTGAGATAGTGCGGAAAGTTTTTGCCTGAAAACGCGACATAGCAACGCGCAAAGGCTTCCACCACGGCAGGATCGTGGGTAATGTCACCACTACGCACTACCTTTAAGTAACATTTGCCACTCTCATCGCAGACGTGAAGTGCACCGTTGTCTGCTTCGCTAAACTTAAGCGGCGTATCAGCGCCCACCATGTTGGTGAAGCGAAATTCCATTTGCCGCGACAACCCAAACTTTGTGAGCACCAGCACAAACAGTAAATCACCGGGCACACAAAAGCGGCGTGCATCCGGGTTATGAATAGGGTTGTAGTCACCCGCCACGCCTTTGGCGAAGCGACTGGCCTGCTCTGCAGAGATCACTACATACTCTCCGCGCTGCGCGTAAAAATCCTTGAACATGGCGTTTGTTGCCTGCCTAGCGTTGAAATCGAAAACCCGTCACTGCCCAACGCCGCGCATAATGCCATAAAACACGCCCCAACAGGAGTTATCTGCCAGGGAAGCCACTATGTCAGACGCGAACACTCGTAAAAATCGCCTACCTCGCCTGCTGCGAAGGGTGTTGATTGGCCTACTGTTTATCCTCTTTACCTGGGTGGCGGGCAGCTATTGGCTGCTTAACAGCCAGTGGCTCCCCGAGCGCATTTCACAATTCGAGGGAATCGATATCCGCTGGGAGCAAGGCGTTAGCCACCACCCAGGCCGCTGGGAAGTAGAGGGGCTTTATCTTGCGCGTGAAGATGAAGAACTGCCCATCTCAATTGAAGCCGAACGTGCTACCCTTTCGCTCTCGCTAATGGCTCTATTACGCGGCGAGCTGCATATCGACACACTCGATGCCGAGGGTATTCGCCGCCTGACCATAGGCGATATCGCACTTGAAGCTGACGGCCAGCTGCAGGTAACGGAGACTACGCTAAGTCGCGACACCCTAGCGATTCCTAACGTTTCCCTCGCCATTACCAATGGTCGTTTAGTTCGCTTGAGCGATCAAGAGACCTTAGTGCGTGATATTAATCTTAACGCTGATGCGACACTCAATGCGATAACCCCTGTCGATGCTGCCAGCGGCGAGTTGAACCCCAATCTACTATCAGCGCTCTCAGCACAGCTTCAGTTGGATGCCCAGGCGGATGCCTGGAATGTCTTTATGCCCTACCTAGACACCCTGCCCTGGCTAACCCTTGAGGGGCGCGGGGCGCTAACTGGGGCACTGGGGCTCACCGCCGGTGAATTACAGCCCGGCAGCAAGCTTATACTGAACGCGCCCCTGTTACGCTTAGCGATTGATGAGCAACGTTTACGTGCGCCGACTGACTCGCCGCGCTGGATACTGGCGGATACCCCTCCGCCTCGCCACACGGCTACGGGTGAAGGCCAAGTTCGCTTGTCGGTTGAGAACGATCAACTGCATTTTTCAACGCAGTTGGCCGATGTTGAGCTAGCTGACACGCACCCTTACGCAGAGCACGCCGAGCTACGCCTTGCTACCCAAATTCCTAATCAGCGACTGGATCAACTCGATCTGCCCACCTCAGCGACACTCGCCTTGCAAGGCGATATCACCCGCCTGGATATGCTGGATCGATATCTTTCGCCCGGTGCAGGAGGACAGGATTCTGAAGGAGAGAGTTCTGAAGGAGAGAGTTCTGAAGAACAGAGCCCTGAACTCGAAGGCATCAGTCTTTCGGGCCATGGACAAATTGAGGCCTCCGCCAGCATTCGCCAATCGCGCCTTTTTGATGCTCAACTAAGTATTCAAGCAACTGAGTTGATAGCGGATACGCGTGGTTTCATTGCCCAAGGTGGCGGCTCGCTAGATGCCCAGCTAACACCACAAGCAATTATTGAAGCAACGCTTAACTTTAACAACGCCACGCTGCACCACCAAGAGCGTCTGCTGCTTGATGATGCCGCTATCAACGTCTCAGCATCGAGCCCAGCTGATCCAGACAAAGCCCGCGAAGAAGCATCCGCGACGTTGAGCTGGCAATCCGCGCGTCTGCCTAATATCAGCGTTTTACAAACTTACTTAGGCGCCATTTTACCTGACCCCGCGCCACTGCAGTTGCTTAGCGGGAAAGCCGCAAGCCACGGCCAGCTCACCATGGCGTCAAAACAGCTCAGCGGAGAGATGCATTTAGCCGGAAATGGGCTTACCACACGCTGGCAACACGGCGAACAAGTCAGCACGTTAACCAGTGATATGCAGCTTTTCCTGCCTATTCAGCAGGCAGCAATGGATGGCTCAACGCTGAACATCAGCGGCACCCGGTTGAGCTGGCAAGTGGCCGATGTCGACCAACCGAGCGAACGCTTAGAGAGCGTATTGGTGCTAAATGATGGTCATTTTCAACGCAGAGGTGACGTACCAAGCGGGCAATTTTCACTCGAAGGAAGCGTGCAACGGCTGGGCTTTTTAAATGCGTTTCTGCCTGACGCCCACGGCTTAACCATCGCGGGTGAAGGCCAGCTTTCTGCTCGGGGCGCCTTTCACGATAACCGCTTGCTGCCCCCCACTCGGCTGCGGGTCAACGCCGACCAGTTAGAAATCACGTTTTTAGATTATCTCGCCACCGGACGCGGCGAACTCACCACCCAGTTGGATAGCACCGAGCGGGCCCAGCTCTCGCTTGGCATCCCCCGCTTTACTTTGAGTCGCCAAGGCGATGATAGCCCGCACCTGGAAGGACGCCACTTTGCTCTCACCACGCAAACCGAGCGCTTTAGCGATGTGCTTGAATCTCCCCAGCCCGAGCACTTCACCACGCGCATCGCGCTGCCGATTACCGAGGTGCCCGACTTCACCCGTTACAACCGCTACCTACCCGAAGGCGCGGGTATTAGGTTGCTGGATGGGCAAGCCAGCCTGGAAAGCGAGTGGCTGTTGGAAGGATTAAACGCACAGGGCGAAATAACCCTGCGCGCCTTTGGCGCAGAGTTAGCATTGCTGGATCAGCGGCTTCGCGGCGACGTTCATCTCGACTTACACCTCACCGACGGCGACCTGGAAACGCGTCGCTTTAACGCCGATGACTCATTCCTACGCCTGGAGAACGTTAGCCGACAAAGTGAAAATGGCTCTACCGATGCTGGTTGGTGGGTAACGCTTTCCATGTTGGATGCGCAATTGGCGTGGGAAGACCCTGTTCGTCTCGTCAGCCAGCTCCGCCTTGAGATGCGCGATACCGGTTTACTCGCCCGGCTATTTCTCGCCCGCGCAAGGGATAGCGACTGGTTAGGGCGACTGCTAAATGTGCACGATATCGGGGGCACGGCGCAGCTAGAGATCAGCGGCGAGCAGATCAGCCTTAGCGACTTGATGCTCACTGGTGGCCCGCTGCTGCTGCTTTCCGATGTCGCTCTGGCAGACCGCAGCGCAAACGGCGTGCTCTATGCCCGCCTTGGCGTGCTTGGATTAGGGGTTGAACTTGAGGACAGCGAACCAGCCTTACGCGTTATTCAACCCCGCCGCTGGTTTGACCGCTGGCGGGAGGCCAATAGCAGGTGATAAAAATAATTTAGTGTTTTTTGCGCTCACGGCGAATCATCCTCACCCGCTCTTTAGCCTTTTGCGGCGTAGAGAGCGGTGCAGCCGCCTCATCATGGGTTTTCGGTGGCACCGTGACCCAGGCAAACACCGGCAGCGCCAAGTGCCAATGGATCGCCGCCAAACGCAACCCTAGGGTGACGCTTAGTGAGGTGGCAATCGCCATGGTCAGCGGCGCCTCCAGGGCATGCAGCGCCACGTAAACGATTCCCCCAGCCATCGCTGCCGTCGCATAAACTTCTTCGCGAAGCACCATGGGCACTCGCTGGGCCAATACATCACGTATCATGCCGCCTGCTACGCCGGTCATCATGCCCATCAACACCGCCACCATACCCGATGTGCCCAACAGAAGCGCTTTATGGGCACCAATAACCGTGAACAGCGCCAGCCCAAACGCATCGGCAATCGGCAAAAAGCCTCGCGACAGCCTGTGGATATAGTGAAAGCCCATCAACGACACACCCACAGTGGCTAAAATCACCCACAGGTAGGTTGGATCCGTCACCCAGAACACTGGCCTGACACCGAGCACTAAATCACGCAGCGTGCCTCCACCAATGCCGGTCACGGCGGCCAGCACGAGCATACCTATAGGATCCATGCGCGACCGGCACGCCAAAATCACGCCCGACAGCGCGAACACGATGACACCCGCCATATCCAGCCAATAGACCACGCCCGACACGCCCTTCTCCTTTTGCTCGCTATCTTTAAAGGCAGGCAGGATAGCACCCTTCAGAGGATATGCTCGCACCAAAAAACACGCTTGCGACCTAAGCAAGATAAGTTCACATAATTAGGTTACGCTGACCTAATTGTCATTAACACTTGCATTCACGACGGAGCAACACTGCTATGGACTGGAGCCCGGCTTATAGCTGGCTGGTACTCGCCTTACTATTAAGTTTGGCAGAGCTGACTTCTGGCGCGATGGTGCTGCTAGCGCTGGGTATTGCCGCTGCGCTAACAGCGGCCGTTACAGCGCTAGGATTAACGCTTCCTTGGCAACTGCTTAGCATGGCTATTTTTACCGGGCTACTGCTGCCAATATGCATTATGGTCATTCGCCCGCGCTTCTCCCCCCGCGGCGTTGCTTATGGCACAACAGGTACAGGTGTGGAAAAAGGTAATCGCTACACTACTCTACGCCGGGATTTTGATGATGCCACGGGCATTAAAGTCAACGGCGACTTCTACCGCCTGCGCGTACTTGAAAGCGGTGAAACCGAGCTACCCAGCGGTACGCTGGTCATATTTAAACGATTTGAAGGCACCACTGCGCTAGTCGCGTTACATCAGCCTGACGATACAGCCTCTCAAGATGACAATTCCCAACGCAAGGAGCCTTAACCATGGATCTGCCTGTAAGCCCCGGCTTATTAATAAGCCTCATTATTGTCGTGATCGCAGTACTGATCATCTCTAAAGGTCTGATTATTATTCGCCAATCGGAAGTGATGGTGGTTGAGCGCCTAGGTTCTTTTCACCGTGTTTTAGAAAGCGGCATTAACATCATCATTCCATTTATCGAACAACCCCGCGCGATCACTATGTTGCGTTATCGCAAAATGGGCGAGGACTATACCGCGATCACCACCGACGAAACCCGCATTGACCGACGCGAAACGGTGATGGATTTCCCCGGTCAACCGGTCGTCACCACCGATAACGTCACCGTTCGTATCAATGGCGCGCTCTACTACCAAATCATCGACCCCAAGCGGGCCGTCTATGAGGTAGAGAATATGAGCCAGGCCGTCGAAGTACTAGCGAAAACCACGCTACGCTCCGTGGTTGGCAAAATGGAACTGGATAAACTGTTTGAATCCCGTGCGGAAGTGAATAATGAGATTCAGGCCGCGATGGAAGAGCCTGCGTCCAAGTGGGGGGTCAAAATCTCCCGTGTCGAAGTACAGGATATAGCCATGCCGGAAGAGGTGGAAACTGCTATGCGCCTGCAAATGGCCGCCGAGCGTAAGCGCCGCGCCACCGTCACCGAAGCCGAGGGGGAAAAATCAGCGGCGATTGCCATGGCCCAGGGCCAGCGTGAATCCTCAATTCTCAACGCTCAAGGTGATAAAGAGTCGGCTATTCTGCGTGCCCAGGGTGAGCAGGAGTCAATTAAACTGGTGCTTAGTGCCATTGGCGATAGTGAAGAGAATAAGCGCACCGTAGTGGGCTACCTGCTGGGCCAGAGCTATATCAAGGTACTACCCAATATGGCGAAAAATGGTGAGCGAGTATTTGTACCCTACGAGTCCTCTGCTCTGCTTGGCTCAATGGGCATGTTCCGCGAAATGGCCGGCTCACCAGAAGATACTGTCGCACACCATCTTAAAAGCCGTAATCACGGTGACAGTGATTTTCGCAGTGGGATAGTAGGCGGCGCCGCTAGCGGGCTCTAACCGCGTAATCAAACCACAGACTAAAAATGCGATAGACCGAGCCCAGGAAGGCTCGGTTTTTTACTTCCGATTTTATTTCTCTACTACCCACGGCCAAACGTTGAAGAAACACGCATCACCTAAGCCAATATTTAGCTAAACTGGGAACCACTGCTCAGAGTATGAGCATCCTGCAGCATCGCTCGTTACTTGTGTCGTTAGTTGATGCCTTTATCAGTGGAATGCAATATTGTTGGAAATCAGGACGTTCACCATGCTGCTTCGTGGGTACGCCATACATTATGGCATTCTACTATTGATGGCATTTGCCATGCTGTTGATGTCCCCAAGCGGCCTCCAGGCTGCTTCTCCGCCACACTCCCTGCAAAACTGGGAGTATCGCTGGGGCGACTCTCCTTACGATGCCGATAGGCGTCCTCAATGGCTGCAAAGCGACTCTACAGAGTGGCAGTCGGTTGACTCTCCTTCAAACCCACCTGGCCGCAACGGGCACGAACACCTCTGGTTACGCACGACAGTGCCCGCCGGTGATTGGAACGATCCCGTGCTTTTTATCACCAGTATCAATTTGATTGGGCAAGTTTATCTAGGCGATGAACTGATCTATCAATATGGTGAATTTGACGAACAGGGCAAAGGCGATTTTGCGGGCTGGCCCTGGCACATGATCGACCTACCAGAAAATGCCGCCGGTCAGACGCTCAACTTTCGCTTTTACTCTTACTACACCAGTATTGGCTTATGGGGCCAAGTCCAGATAATGGAGCGCATTGAGGTTCTAAAGCAAATTATCCATGAATCTGCTCAGGATCTCGGTGTGAGTGCTTTGGTATTGTTACTCGCTATCCTGGCCACCATTTTCGCATTAATAGGCCCCGAACGCCGCGGTTTCGGGTCTATTGCGTTGTTTGCCTACGCTTCAGGGCTAATGCTGCTTGCGGAGACCCCAGCCCGTCAATTCATTGCCGATGGGCCATTGGCCTGGGACACACTCCGAGCGGCCAGCTACTACACCCTACCGGTGGCACTAGGGTTGTTGCTCAGCTACTGGCTGGAGGGCACCGCTAAGCGCTGGATAACTCACCTGTGGGTTATCCACTTGGTGTATCTGGTGCTGGCGATTGGTTTGGTTCAATTGGGAGAGGTGAGCCTTTCATTAACCTTCCCCATTTTTGATGTCATGCTGGCCTTAACGCTCCCCGTAATGCTGGCGCTTGCGCTCATGCGCTTTCAAAAACTCACTCTTGAACAACGACTTCTGGTCGTGAGTTTTACTTTTTTTGCCCCGCTGCTACTGGCCGATATGGCGGTCGCCCACGGCTTTGTGGGCTGGCGCAGTGTGCCCTTGAGCTACGGCATACTGGCTTTTTCTTTAGCGAACGCGGCTATTTTTCTATGGCACTACCGGCATACACAGCAACAGCTTGCCATGGCCAATGAGACCCTAGAGCAGCAGGTGGCAGCGCGCACCGCCGATCTCGACCGGCTAGTTCAAGAACTCGAAGGGTTATCACGCAAAGACCCGTTAACAGGCTTGCACAACCGACGCCATTTCGACACGACATTCGAGCACCATTGCCAGCGAGTTAAGCAGCATGACAATCAACTGTCCGTGCTAATGCTGGATGTGGATCACTTCAAACAGATTAACGATGATTTTGGTCATGACGCAGGAGATGCCGTGCTGGTCGAAATCGCCCTGTTATTGCGGCACCACCTAAGAGATTTGGATGTGATCTGTCGTTTTGGGGGCGAAGAATTTGTTGCCTTGCTACCTGCCACCTCAAGAATCGCTGCCGAGACGCGCGCGAAGGCGCTGTTAACATCCATTGCTCATCAGGCATTTGTTCATCAAGGCTCTCCTCTTCGGAAAATCACGCTTTCCTGCGGTGTCGCAACATATCCTGATCACACCCAAGACCCTAAGAAATTGCTACGCCTTGCCGATGAAGCGCTTTATCAAGCCAAGCACAGCGGCCGTAACCGCTGTGTCGTATGGGAAGAGACACTTGAAGAGCAGGGATTTATGCTCGGTAGGCAACAGCCGCAATAATCACCACTGGTGCTGGTTAATTAAGCAGGCTCCGCCAGAAAGTGATCGATAAACACAGCGTAATCCTGCTCTGCGCAGTCGGCGTAAGCCACCGCCAGTGTTGTAACCACCTCAACAAAGAGGTCTTCACGCCCTTTTAATCGCTGGTAAACGGCCTTGGCAAAGCGTGTTGAATCACCCTGATTAAGCGCCTGGGCACCGCGCAGGTGTTCACGGGCGAGAATTTCTCCCCACTGCTGTGCCAGTTTTCGATATGACTTACCGCCAGAAAGTTTATGGGTCGGAAAGTCTTTCTTGAACGGCGAGCGCTCACGCACCGAAAACACCTTTCCGTTCATGGTTAGCCAGCCGAGATAGGCATCTGGGTGCTCAGCAATGGCGTGGAAGGCAGCTGCATGACGGATGGCTTCGTTAGGAAACAGCTTGCGCCACGCCTGCTGCTGTTTTTTATCCATTAATCGAAATGCTTCTGGAGGTACCTGCTCTTTAACGTCCAGGATGATGTCATCGTGCTCGTGCTCGACACCGCCTTCAATCAAGACGTAATAGCGTTCGACACCCAACGAACCGGTGCCTGCATCCAAACGCCGTGCCGTATCTTTGACGCGAAAATGGTGGGGATCGCTCTCTTTAATAGCGTGTTGCAGCGTTTGCTGATACTCCTGCTCAATTAAGCGGTGTAGTTGGCTGGCTACATCCGCAGGCAGGTTAGCGAGCTTGCCAGGCCGTTCGGCGAACTGGCGGCCTTTCTGCTCATTTAGAGTGGTCCACTTTTCGAGCATCCGCGCACGGCTCTGCTTATCGGCGACTTTACTCATAAAAGGCTTAAGCAGTCCCTTTGCACTATCAAGGGTCACGGCGTCCACGGGCTTACTATCAACGTGATCGACCAGCGTTTGGTAATAGCCTTTTATTAACTTTTTAAGCGCTTTATCAATCGCTTTTGGATCCAGCTCAGCATTTTCACGAGCATCTAATACGACGCTGATAGCCAGTCGCCACAGGTCATATTGGTAGTCGCCAATCAGCGCATCATCGAAGTCATCCATGCCGTAGCGCACTTGGTCATCGTGGTGACCATAAGCGCCAAAGTTATAGACGTGGGCGTCGCCCTGCAACCAGGTTTGGGTCTCCGGCCAGCCGCCAAACAGGGCAAAACGCCAATCGTGCCATACATCATTCCAGTACAGATGATTACTGCCGCGATAAAAGCGGTAGGGCGACGCAGCCATTTTGGCGTACTTAGCTTGGCGGGTGGCCGTTGGTAAGGCGTTATTCGCCTGGTGGGTAGCCTCAATCACCTGCTGAGGGCGGTTATGTCCAGTCAATGCATGACTCATCGAATTACCTTTGTTGATGCAAAAAAGCACTTTAGTACAAAGGTAGTCGATAACCATGAATAGATTAAGTCAGCACTCACACCGTAGCTCTACATCCCCGCTGGGTAAAACCTCGTGGTGCGGCAATACGAAAGAAGCGCTCCACCACCTCAGCGTGGGTAGCAGGCGTCATCAATGAGACGGCGACAAATACCGGCAAATTGAGCATCAGCCCCCAGAAGCCCGCGTGAATACCCATTGGGTGTGGCCAAAGAGTAGTAAACGCCACGGTAATCAGGAAGCCCACCACGATCCCCGCCATGACGCCCAAGCGAGAAGCCCGCGGCCAGAAAAACATGCCGATAAAGGCAGGCAGCACCTGGGAGGCAAACCCAAGCCCCACTAGCAGAATCATTACCAAACTGCCGGGCTCGGCAATCGCGAGCGGCGCGACCACGAAGAACATAATGGGCAGGATCAGCAGCCGCGCAAGTTTTCCAGTAACGCCATCCGAAAGTTTTAACACTGGCTGAAGAACATCTTTACTAAGTGACAGCGATACCGAATGAATAAACGGCTCGCTGGAAGACATTGAGGCTGCCAGGGTTCCCGCGCCGAGCAATCCTACTAATACCACCGGCAAGTGCTGCATGGCGTACTCAAGTACCACGGTATCGGCCCGGGACAATTCAGGTAGCGAGAAAATACCGATAAAGCCTACAACGACCATAGGCAGAATAACCACGTAATACGTAGGCAGCCACGTCGCGCTGCGACGAATAGTACGTGCAGAGGAGGCGCTCATCCACTGCGTCCACACTGGCGGCATAAATGAGAACATGGAAACGATGATCGAGGTCGTCCAGAAACTAAAGCTCATATCGCCACCTGCCCCTGGCAGGGTGAGAAACTCACTATGCTCGGCCTGAATGCGCTCGAATACTCCAGCAAAACTTAAGCCACCGGTTGCACTATGCACTGCCCACAAACCAACCGCCCAGGCGACGATCAGCATCAACACGCCTTGAAAGGCATTGGTGCGACCAATCGCCCGCTGACCGCTGGCGTAGAGATAGACGGCAATGCAGGACAGTACCAGCACGACCCCCAACCAAATCGGAATCAAACCGCCGCTCATCACAAACAGAATATAAGCCGAACCTATGGTCTGCAGCACCGCATAAGCAATGGAGCCAATCGCCATGACAATTGCCGCCAGTGCGCCCAGCGCGGGGCTCTGGTAGCGGTCAGCAATGGCGCTTGCCTGAGTTACGTGGCCAAACTGCTCACCGAACTGCCACACTTTAGGGCCAAAATACCAAGCGACCAGCGCTAGGTACGAGAGGTAAATAGCTACATAAAACACCGCCACCCCTTTGGAATAAGCCCATCCGGGCGCTCCCATAAAGGTGTAAGCACTCACACTACCAGCGGCAATAAGCAAGTAAAGCGTCACCGGCCCCATGCTGCGGCCCGCCACGCCCCACTCCTCCAAGCTATTCATGGAACGCCCTGCTCTGGCGCGTAGGCCAATCACCATGGCAATGGCGACATAGGTCAAGGTTATCAACAGTGGCCAAGGGCTATTCATGGTCGTCTCGCTCCACAATGCGATTTCCGATCAGCATCACCACTACGCAGGCAAAAATCACCAGGTAGCTCCACACCACTAACAGAGGCAAGCCCATCACTAAGGTGGCTCTGTTTACCCAACCAATCACCGGCCACGTTCCCGCCAGCACCAGCAGCACAAACGCAATTAACAGCCCCCAGCCCGCCCGGGAGGTAGGCAGTACCAATAAACGTTCCATGAGTGTTCCTCTTATTTAACTGCAGAGTTAATCACTGGCAGCATCGGCCAGCGCGTGGGCAACGCCAAACGCGTTTCTAGCTGCCTTGCCAGTTTCAGCACAAAGTGATCTCCAAAGCGCGGGCCAACCAACTGCACACCTATCGGCATATTGACGGAACTAGCGGAACGGCTAAACCCAGCATTAAGCGAGATCGCAGGCTGCTCACCCATATTCCACGGCACGGTGTAAGCAATGTGCTCAAAGGGCTGACGCGGATCATTGGTAGGCGATGGCCACTCGGCTGGGAAGGTAATATTGGGTGTGGTGGGTGAAATCACCGCATCGATCTCATCAAATACGGCTTCTGTGGCGCGTCGCATCGCCATGGTTTGCTGAAAACCGTGCACTGCTTCTACGCCACTTAAGTGTGCACCACCGTCGGCCCAAGCTAAAATGGCAGGCAACACTTGCTCACGCTCGTTAGCCGAAAGCTTTAACAGCTCGCCCCATTGACGGGCCTGCCAAAAGTGATCCAGTCCATCTAACATTTCTCGAGTCAGCACTGGCGCCATCGGCACCAGCGTTGCCCCAGCGGCTTCCAACTGCTTTGCGGCCTGTTCCACGTGGTGGCGAATCTCATCATCCAAAGGTAACCCGCAGCCCGCCTCCATCATCACACCCACTCGCAAACCTTTAACGTCGAGCTCCAGATCCATCCAGTCAATCGTTTCCGGCGGCAGACGCATCGCATCGCGTCGATCTGTACGGGCAAGCGCCGTCATCATTAACGCGGCATCCTCTATGCTTCGGGTCATCGGGCCGGCACAGCGGCCTACATAATAAGGGTCTATCGGTACCCGGCCCAGAGTGGGCTTAAAGCCGACAACGCCGCACCACGCCGCTGGGAGGCGTACCGAGCCACCAATATCGGTGCCCACATGCAGTGGCCCAAGCCCAGCAGCGGCGGCAGCGCCAGCGCCTGCGCTTGAACCGCCGGTATTACAAGCTAAATCCCATGGATTGCGAGTCAAACCATGAAACGACGAGAGTCCGGATGAGAGCATGCCAAAGTCGGGGCAGGTAGTTTTCGCCAGCAGCAGAGCGTTATCTTCCGCTAAGCGAGCAGCGGGGGGAGCGTCTTCGATGGCAACGGACTGCTCGCCAAGCCCGGTTCCTACCGGTACCGGCATGCCTTTCGTTGCAATCAACTCTTTAAGGGTGATTGGCACGCCATCCAGCGCGCCGCTAGGTTGCCCCTTAGCCCAGCGCTGGGTGGAGGCTTCGGCTGCTTTAATGAACGCATCAGGCTGATAGGCATACAGCGCATTGATGTGCGGCTCCCAGGCGTCGATATGCTCAACCAGGGCGCTGGCTACTTCAGTTGGCGAGAACCTATAAGCTCGGTAGCCATCAATTAATTGAGTGGCGGTGAGTTGGTGTAGTTCAGGCATCACATTACCTTTTGCTGTTGTTATCAGGCTGACGTTATCAACAAGCTCAGCATGAACCCACACCGTGTCTTCTGCTATTTCAATCTTGGCCGCAGCGTGTCCACTTTTTGTGTGCACTCTATTCTTTCAGGATCTTCTTTCAATATCTTTCAAGATGAAGGAGATTGCAGTGTTTGTAGGGCATTTGCCAGCAGCGAAAGGCACGCCTCGGTGGCAAAGCTACGCTGGCGATGACGATAAACACAGAGATCCACCCGCGCTGCTTCAAGCTCTGAAGAAGCCAAGGGCATGCTAACGAGTTGACCTAATTGGCACTCACGAGCTACCGCCATCGGTGGCAATACCAGAACGCCTGCACCGTTAAGGGCGAGTGCTTTTTGAGTTTCCAGTGAAGCAGTTCTAAAGGTGGGGGCCAGAACTATCCCGTCCTGATGAGCGGCGCGCTCCAGCGCTTGGCGCACGCCATAAGATTCATCAGGCAGGATCAGCCGGTGCGCTGCCAGGGAGTGAAGACTTACCTCAGAAGCTGCGGTCAATGGATGGCCTGGAGCCATCACTGCATGGTGGCGTAACTCGGCGCTAGCAAAGGGCACAATGTCATCATGGCGGGGCATAAAGAAGGACAAGCCAATATCGGCATCACCTCGGCGCAGCGCCTCCACCATTTGGCTAGCGCTGACAATTCCGATATCAAAACTCAAATGGGGATAGCGCTGCCCCATCTTGGCTAACGCAGGTGCTAGCAAGCCAGCCACAACGCCTTCCGCCACCTGCAAACTGACCCGCCCAGTTCGCAAGCCCTTCAAATCGGCAATGTGTTCCTGAACCCGCTCTAGGTCTCGGAGAGTGCGCTGCGCCTGGGCAGCTAACAACTCCCCCGCCGCCGTTAGGCTAATGCCGTTGGGGCCGCGCTCGATGAGCGGTGCGCCAAGCTGATGTTCCAGTAAATCGATCTGGCGGCTAATCGCCGTGGGGGCAATATGCAGTTGGGAGGCTGCTTGGCGCAGCGAACGACACCGGGCCACAGTATCGAAATAGAATAATGCGCGGCCACTGATCATAAGCGCCCCTTAAAGCCCCAACTGCCGCGACATCACCGTGACGGTTTCACCCCGGTACTCAAGGCTTTCTACATCTTGCCAACCCAAGCGCCGATAGAGTGCCTGCTGGTCGGGGGTATAGAGATAGAAGTGCCGTATGCCACTCTCTATTGCTTCCTCCTCTACCCGTTTCACCAACCCAGAAGCAATACCCTGCCCCCGCCATTCGGGCACGACAAATACGGAGGCAAGCCAGGGGGTAAATTCGCGACGAATGCTCATATCATCGGCAATTAGGCTGGCGGTTCCCACAGGGGTTTCGGCTTGCATGGCCACAAAGATGGAAGGCACACTGCCCTGGCCACATTCGGCTTTTAAACGTTCAATAGCTTTTTCTTGGGTGAGACCTGGGTGCAAATGACCCCAGGCTTCAAATGTCCAGTCCGCAACTAACGCAACATTTGGATCGTCAGCGCTGAGTCGTTTAATGGTTATATCGCCCCACATGGTTCGCTCCAGACCTTATTTAGCACAAGCGAATACATTAGCGGCAAATAAGGTGTAGCGCTATAGCGCGTCAAGCCAGGGTGCTGCAAGCGGCTGCCCCCACTTATCGCCATGCACTAGCTCACTTAATGGTAAGCGAGAGCGCCAGCCTTTGGCTTCAAGCTCCGGCTGAGTTAAAAACTCGCTCACATAGCCAAGGCAGAGATACGCCAAGGGATAAACGTGTTCAGGCAGGTTCAATGCCACGCTTAGCTTCTCTTGGTCGAGAATACTCACCCAACCAACACCAATACCTTCTGCCCGCGCAGCCAACCAGAGATTCTGTACAGCGAGACAAGTGCTGAAAAGATCGGTATCCACCATACTATTGCGCCCCAGCACGTGAGGGCCGCCCCGGCTGCGGTCGCAGGTAATACAGAGATTAAGCGGGCTCTCCATAATACCTTGCAGCTTAAGACTGCGATAATGCGCTTGACGCTCGCCATCAAAACGTTCGGCGGCTTTCTGATTCTCCTGCTCGAACATCGCCAGAACCGTTTCCCTGACGCTACGACTTTCAATCACGATGAAATCCCAGGGCTGCATAAATCCCACTGAAGGCGCATGATGCGCTGCCTCCAAAAGGCGGGCCAGTACATCAGAAGGTATCCTGTCGGGCAGAAATTGCGAGCGCACATCGCGCCGCTCGTGTATGGCGCGGTAGAGCCCACGGCGCTCAGCATCGGAAAAACGGTGGTTCGAGGTGGTCATGGCGCTGATTGGGCCTTTTGCTGATCTGTTTTATAGACAGTAAGAGTCTACACGAGCTCAGCCTAGCCGCCATCTCAGCGGGTTTGTTTGGCGTAAAACGCCGTCATCGTCCCAGTCATCCCATCCTGTAAAGGGGATGGGCAGTTCGCTGTCCAAGTTTCTCAGACGAGCTACCCAGGCCGCTTTGCAGGCCTCTAGGTGACCAATGATGTCAGCTTCCTCTTGGTAACGAATACCACCGCCCTGAATGCCATAGCTCACCTGAGGCGCCAGCACGTCAAAGCCAACGTAGTACAACGATGCGTGTATGGGCCACAGCCAGTGCACCATATTGCCAGCTCGGCCAAAAGGCTGAAATGCTTTCTCCGGAGAACCCGTGGTGACTGATAGCATCGCCGTGCTACCGCGATAGTAGCCCCGGTCGTAACGCATGCGGCTTGTATAGCGCCCGCCATACACCAGCACCCGATCAAACCAGCCTTTCAAAATGGCAGGCTGGGCGTGCCACCATAAGGGAAACTGAAAGATCACCAAGTCAGCCCACTCCAACCGCGCCAACTCCCGCTGGACATCCTGCGGTAATGTGTTTTTCTCGTAGTGAGCCCGCTGCTCATTGAGGGGATAGAAGTAATCCGACGCCACGGCGCTATGCGGATATTGCTCAGGGCGCTCCACCGGATCAAACTGCTCAGCATAGAGATCATCCACTTCCACTGTATGCCCCTCGCCCACCAGCTGCTCTACCGCCCCATCCACTAGGCCGCCATTAAACGACTTGCGTTCAGGATGAGCCAAGACGATCAACACATTCATTCTGCGCTTCCCCTATTGATTGGTTCAACGACAGACTAACCTGTTCAAATACGCTCAAACATTCGCGAAAAATGACAACTCAGTTTGCATGAATGAACAGCAAATAAGCTGGGACGATCTAGCAATTGTAGAGGCGGGGTCGCTATCCGGCGCCAGCCAAGCGCTGCGTATCAACCATGCCAACGTCTTCAAGCGTTTAAGCGAGATGGTACAAAGTCTAGGCGTGACTCTTTTCAATAGTGACTAAGTTGCTGCTATGACACATATCACTCCTGCTCAAATCCCGCTAAGAACTGCTTAAGCAGATCATCGAGTTGCGCTCGTTGCTCTTCAGTCAGGCCGCTTACCAGCTGCGCCTGGGTTTCCACATGGGCAGCAACGGCTTCATCGATTAACTCGAATCCACGTTGAGAAAGAGAGATGAGAAAACCACGACCATCGTCAGGGTTTTTGACACGCTCGATCAAACCCGCCTTTTCCAGTTGATTGATGCGGTGAGTCATGGTGCCTGAAGTCACCATGGTGGATGTCATCAAATCCCCCGGCGATAGCGCGTAGGGCGCCCCCTCACGGCGAAGAGTTGCCAGAACGTCAAAGCTCGCGTCAGTCAGACCGTATTTCGCCCAGGTCTTCTCCATCGCGCGCATTAAGGCGTGGTTTAGACGCTTGACTCGCCCGAGGGTGCCCATCGGAGCTACATCGAGGTCAGGCCGCTCCTGCCGCCACTGTTTAAGAATGTTGTCTACATGATCCATAAGCGTATTTTGCGCTTAATTAGCTTGACGTCAAGATTAATTGCACATACCTTGATATCAAGATACTTTCAAAAACGGTATGAATGAGAACATCGCTAATGACATCATCAAGCACTACCTGCACACACTCACGCAAAAGAGCTTGGCTTGCCCCTCTGGTGTATCTGCTATCCGGTGGTGCCTTGCTGGGTCTATCGACTAATTTGGCAAAACTTGCCGGTGACATTCAGCTGCCAGCGCTCGCTTTTCTGTTCTGGTCGATTTCAGGGGCGGCGCTTATTCTGCTGATGCTTGCGGCCTTCCGCCACAATCTACCCCCAGTAAACGGTCGCACCGTTGAGTATTACGCTATTTCAGGGCTGCTGGGCGTGGCAGGTGCCAACCTACTCTTTTTCTCAGCCGTTCCCCATGTGGGTGCTGGATTCGTAGCATTAATCATCACCCTGCCGCCGCTACTCACCTACGGCGGCGCACTAGCGTTAAAAATGGAGCGGTTTCAGGTGTTGCGAGCGGCGGGAGTAATATCAGCCCTGGCAGGGGCCGTCGCCCTGGCCTTTCATAAGCTTTCCGCGCCGGATGCCGATTATCTCTGGATTCTCCTCGCTTTGATCGGGCCCGTGCTGCTGGCCATCGGCAATCTTTATAGAACCTTGCGCTGGCCAGAAGGCGTATCCAGCGATGCGCTGGCGCCGGGGATGCTTATCGCCGCGGCCATCATTCTACTCAGCGTGGGGTTTCTGCCGGGCTTCTCACTGAACGTTCCGACAGAACGCTCCCTGCCGTTCTTGCTGATTGCACTCCAGGCGATGATCTTCGCAGGCCAGTTCTTACTTCTCTTCCTGCTGCAGAAAAGTGGCGGTCCGGTGTTTCTGAGCCTATTGGGTTCCGTCGGCGCCGTGGTGGGCGTTCCGGTCGCCATAGTGTTGCAAGGAGAGACCGCTCCCGAAGGCTTACTGCTTGGCACCCTATTAATTGGAGCCGGCATTACCCTGCTCAATATTGGCAAAATCAAACAAGCGCCTAATAGAGCCGCCTAAACGAAGGGAACTACGATCATGGCAGGCCGCCCCATAAAGGGGCTCATCAGTAGCCGTTAAACAGCCTTATTTTTACTATTAAATAAGGCGCCGCTGCATGTAGTGAGTATTATTTTCCGTTTTACAAATGCGAAACCCCATACGTTCGTATAGCGCTATTGCTGGGTTGATACAAAACACACGCAGCCGAAGCAAGCGGATGCCCGACTGTTGGGCGATTTCCTCCGTGTAGCGAATGGCCGTTGTGCCTAAGCCTTGACGCTGCCACTTCTGATCAATTTGTAACTCTCGAATATAGTAAGCGGCTTCATCGTGGTTTATGCATAGCAGCCCCACTCGTGAAGCATTTATGACTAACGCGTAGCTGTCTAACTCATCCCACTGTTTATCAAACAGGGCTGTATTCCAGCGCATATCCAACTGTTCGTAGTAGGCAGACATATTTTGGCGAATTATTTTTTCCGCGAACGCCTTGTCGTTAGTAGACCGAATAATAGGCGTCATATCTCGATATCCTAGTGCTGCTTTCACGAACTTGTAGCAAGAAGTACAGTATTAGCTTTGGCTATTTCATACTGACTAAACACGTGAACACCATGTTCCCGGAGCAGTGCGGCTGCCACTCCCATACCCGGTATTTGTTTACCAGAGAAACTGCCGTCATAAATAGCGGAGCTGCCACATGAGGGGCTGAACTCAGCAAGCACTGCGATATCGATATCGAATTTACGGCAAAGGTTCAAAGCGATAGAGGCACCTGCTAAAAATTCATTGGTCACCTTGCCTCCATCGTTTTCGATAACATCGACCTCACCGTTTAAAACGCCCTTACCACTGCCTTGGAAAATCTCCGCGGGCGGCCTGGGAATACTCATCCCTGCCTCAACTTCAGGACAAACAGAAACGATTCGGCCTTCAGAACGCCACCGCTCAACGATCTGATCATCCACGGAAAGGGCGCCACCATCATAGCGAACCTTTTTACCCAAAAGGCAAGCGCTCATTAATACCCTTCTCAAATCGCCGGTCTCCAGAACGGTGGTTAACTTAAGACTGATACTTCATATGCCCCTAACTGAGTGCTCTCTTCTTATTATCATCCATCAAACTTTAGCTATTTTCAAAAGTACACATCGATGATGTCCTGCTTCGCGCTTGAAGCCACTGACGCACTATTTCAATGCTCTCTTCATTCACTAACAGCCCCAAGTGCGATGTGCCGGGGACAGTGACGACATCGGCGTCAGGGACATGCGGTCAAACCGCCTGCATTTGTTCTGATCGGCATTGAAAACAGCACACCTATCATTAAGGTCAACATGTATGTCGCAATGCGACTTCCTGAGAGCACGATGCCTTTAGGACAGGACTCGGTCGTTAAGATGCTATCAGGCCTTTTACGCTCATCGTCATAGTTCAAAAACATGTTTCAGCGGTTCCATCTGCTGATGGAGTATCCTGATGACAAAAATATCTTGCTCACGTTGCCGGTAAAAAATGGCGTGTCGTTGGTGATCATGACGACGTACCCCATCGCAGATCTCTGGGCACTCATAACCCATTAGCGGCGAACCAGACAGTAGGCGCAAGGTGCCCTCAAGATTATCAGTGTAAGCATCAGCCTGAAAAACGCCGAAGTTAAGCAGGGTATATTCGTAAATAGATGCAAAATCTTCTGCCGCCAGGTTAGACAGCTTATACATGGTGTTTCTGTTTTACCTGCGCGGCTATATCATACAGGGACAAACCGCTTTCTCCGCTTAGCTCCCCGGCTTCAACAGCACTTCTCAACGCGGCAGTTTGATGTTCCTGGCGCTCAAGTAATCTCAAGGCTGAACGCACGACCTCACTGGTTGAGCCGTAGCGACCAGACGCAATCAATTTCCCCACAAAATCGTCTAGTTGTTCGCCGATAGTAATGCTCGTTGTTCTGGGCATAGCCAATCCCCTGTGTGAATAGTTAACACAAATAATAGCATCCTTGGATGTCCCTGCAAGGGCCATGACCTCAAGGCGGCTAGCCTATGGCTTTTCCATACAAACCAATTGATGGGGGCTCCTACCCCAACTGAAACGGGTAAACAGACCCGATCTTGAGTAACTGGGTGAGTTCATCCAGTGCAGCAAGTGACTCTTCCGCCAGCTGTGGATCGGCCAAATCGTCCGGGGCGAGGCGATCGCGGTAGTGGCGCTCCACCCACGCGGTCAGATCAGTGTACAGTGCATCGGAGAGCAGCACGCGGCCAGAAAGCGCTGCACGCTCGGCCTCCGTTAGCACCACGCGCAAGCGCAAGCAAGCGGGGCCACCACCGTTGCGCATGCTCTGCTTGACGTCTTTGACGATTACCTCACTGATCGGGTTATTGCCCGCCAGCAGATAGTCTTGAATGGTGCGCCATACCGGCTCGCGCTCCTGGCATTCGCTGGGCACTACTAACGTCATGGTGCCATCGGGGTTGGAGAGCAACTGAGAATTAAATAGATACGAGGCTACCGCATCCTCCATGCTTACCGCTTCCAAGGGCACGCGCACGGGAATCAGCGGGCTGGCCATTTTGGCGCGAAGTTCGTCCAGCGTACCTTCTTCATCCAGAAACGCCATTTCGTGGTAGAGCAGCACGGGGCCGTTGCCCACTGCAATAACGTCATTATGGAAGACACCCGCGTCGATGGCGTCCGGGTGCTGCTGGGCGAATACCGTTTGCGCTTCCGTAAGCCCGTGCTGGCGGGCTACCGCCTGGCTGGCTTCCAGCGTTTGCCGGGCGGGGTAGCGCTGGGGTTCGCGCTCGCCGCTACGCACGTCACCAAACGTCTGGCGGCCATATACAAACAGGTGAATGCCGGGTTCGCCGTGCTCACCACACAAACGGGTGTGATTGGCTGCACCTTCATCGGAAAAGGCTGGAGTCGCGGGCAGCACCGGGTGGTGGCAGAAGTGTTGTTCGTCGCGGAAGATCGCTTTCAGCACGCGTCCCGTGGTTTGCGGCTCCAGGTAGCGGTGAAAGCTGGACTGAAGATTCGCTGGGGTGAAGTGTACCCGGCTATCGGGTGCATCCATGCTGGGGGTAATAGTGCCCGCGTTAGCCGTCCACATACTCGAAGCCGAGCACACCGCCCGAAGCAGTTGCGGCGCTTCTTTAGAAGCACGAGCCAGCACCTCACCATTACTACCGCTAAAACCTAAATCGCGCAGTGCGCCAATATCGGGGCGCTGTTGGGGTGGCAGAACGCCTTGAGCGTAGCCCGCGTCCATCAGCGACTTCATCTTAAGCAGCCCCTGCAGCGCGCCCTCTTTGGGATTGGAGACCAGACCGCCGTGACTCATGGACGCGACATTGCCTACGGCCAACCCAGAGTAGTTATGGGTTGGGCCGACTAGGCCGTCAAAATTAACTTCCTTGACGCTACTGATGCCAGCGGCACTCATAGGCTCACTCCCGGCGGCAGGGTCTCGGGCATCTCCAGGCTGTCAGCTTCCATGGAGGCCACCGGGTAGGCGCAGTAGTCTGCCGCATAAAAAGCGCTGGGACGGTGGTTGCCACTGTCCCCCACGCCGCCAAAAGGTGCATCGCCGGAGGCACCGGTGGTTTGGCGGTTCCAGTTGACGATTCCGGCGCGAATACGCAGCAGGAAGTCGTCCCAATCGGCTCGATCGCCGCCAATTAAACCGGCGGAGAGCCCGTAGCGGGTGTTATTGGCAAGCTCTAGCGCTTCATCCCAATCGCGATAGCGGTGGATTTTCAGCAGCGGGCCGAAGTGCTCCTCGTCCGGCACGTCAAGACCGGTCACATCAATCAGCGCGGGACTTAACAGGCTGGTGTTCTCTTTCAGGCGCTGCATGCGATTGATCACCGTACCGCCCATGGCCTCCAGCTCCTCTTGGGCCTTGAGCAGGCCGTCCGCCGCCGCCACGCTGACCAAACCGCCATAAAATGGCGCAGGATTTTCTTCGAACTGGCCCGCCACGTGCAGCTTAGCGATCGCCTCTGAAAGCGCATCGATCAAGCGATCACCGGCTGCACCCTCCGGCACCATCAAGCGCCGCGCGCAGGTGCAGCGCTGCCCACCAGAGAGATACGCCGACTGCATAATGGTCAATACCGCGGCGCGCTCGTCGTCGACATCCTTCACTACCAGGGGGTTATTGCCGCCTAGTTCCAGCGCAAGGATTTTATCCAGCTGTCCGGCAAACTGCTGGTGCAGCATGCCACCCACTTTGGCGCTACCGGTAAACAGCAGGCCATCAATATGGGGGTTACCTGCCAGCGCCTGACCTACCGGCACACCACCTTGCACCAAGTTAATGACGCCTGCCGGAAGCCCGGCCTCTAGCCAGCACTGCAGGGTCAAATCCGCGGTAAGCGGGGTTTGGTCGCTGGGCTTGAAGACCACACAGTTACCCGCCAATAGCGCAGGCACCATATGGCCGTTGGGCAGATGGCCAGGGAAGTTGTAAGGGCCAAACACCGCCATTACACCATGAGGACGATGGCGCAGCACCGCGTTTGCACTACCCACCACTTTTGCCCGTTCACCGGTGCGCTCGTTATACGCTTTAACCGACAGCGCCACCTTGCCCACCATGGCTCCCGCTTCGGTGCGCGCCTCCCAGAGCGGCTTGCCGGTCTCAGAGGCAATCGCCACGGCCAGGTCTTCACCACGTGTTTTTAGCACCTCGGCAAATCGCTCGACTAGCGCCTGTCGCTCGGCAAAAGGTGTGCGCGCCCAGCCGGGGAAGGCGCCGCGAGCGGCTTTCACAGCGGCCGTGACCTGTTCAGAGCTAGCCGTCGCTGCTTGCCATAGCGACTTGCCAGAAACGGGGTCGTGCTTGCTCAACGGTTCTGCGTCGCCTGCAACCCAGGCGCCATTGATCAGTTGCTGCTGTTGGGCGTGCATTGTTCTCTCCTTGACGTAGCCAAACGGTTGGGTACCTAGGTTTTCCGTGCTCAGGTTTCCAGCAGGCGAAGTTGATCACCGGTGGTGACGCCTAAGCGGCTAGCTTCCTGCTCGCTAAGCACGATGGTGTTGTCAACGGCAGGCGCGCGGCCTACCCAACTGGCGGTAAAGTTCAGCATCTGGGTGGTGGCGGCCAGCCAGCGGCTGACACTCTCTTCACTGGCAGCGGCAGAAACTTCCACCTGGCAGAGCCGTGAGTTGCGGATGGCGCGTACGTCATCAATGTACGCCTCCACCGTTGGGCCACCGTCGAAAATATCGATATAGCCTTCCCAGCGCAGCCCCTCTTTCTTAAGCATTTCCAGCGCCGGGCGAGTGTGGCGATGCACCTGACCAATACAGGCCCGCGCCTCTTCGGCCATAAAGGTGGTGTAAATGGGGAACTTAGGCATCAGCTCGCCAATAAAGCTCTTCTGCCCCAGGCCGGTTAAGCGGTCAGCTTCGCTGAAATCCATAGGGAAGAAGTGTTTGCCCAGGCTCTCCCAGAAAGGGCTGGTGTTGTTCTCATCAAACACGCCACGCATTTCCGCTAATACTTTGTCGGGGAAACGGTCGCGAAACTGGGCAATAAACAGCCAGCGCGCCTTGGAGAGCAGCGCGCCGTTGCGCAAGTGGCGATTGGCTTCACCGCGATACTCGGGGCGCAGAAACAGCGAGCACACCTCAGCATCACCGGTGTGGTCAGAGCTTAAAAACAGCGTATCGATGGTACGGTGCAAATCAAGCTGAACCGAGGAGTGGGCCAAAGTGCCCAGCCGATAGTTGTAGAACGGCACTTCGCGCCCGACTTGTCCCTCAATGGCGCAACAGCCCGCCAACTCGCCGCTTACTTCATCCTCTAGCACAAAGAAGTAAAGCCGGTCATCCACCGGGGTGCGCTCTTCAAAGGCACTGGCAGCCGCTTCAATCTTACCGGCTAGAAACTCGCGATTATCCGGCAGCGAGGTAAAACCAACACCCGCCTGCTGCGCAAGCGCCTGAAGCCCATCCAGATCATCACGGGCAATGGGTCGAATGCGCATTACATTTCTCCTTCATCGAGCGCGTCTACCACGGTGGGTAGCGTCAGCGGCGCAGCAAGCACCGCTCGTCCTTCCGTGACGCCCAGCCGTTCGGCATGCTCCGCTGAGAGCATCAACTGACCCGTGGGTGACAGCGCGTAACGGGCGACGATGCAGCGAAACTCGCCCAGTTTCTGATTGGCAACCAGCGCGGGCTCGGCATCCGGCAATGCATGCTCAGGGCGTATCCGTACCGGGTGCCAGGCGGCACTGCGGAAGGTTTCCAACCGCTCGCGCTCGGCTTTGACAATCGGCCCGGCGTCAAAAATATCCACATGGCGCGAACGCACGAAGCCCTCCGCCAGCATCTCCTCCAACGCCTCTTCATGAGCAGGGTGCTCACGACCTATCGCCGCCCGCGCCTGGGGCGTTAGCAGCGGCAAATAAAGGGGAAACTGGGGCATTACTTCGGCGATAAAGCTTTTCGAGCGCACCCCGGCAATGTGGTTAATATCCTGGAAACTGCGGGCGAAAAAGTGCCGCCCCACGCTCTCCCAGAACGGCGATTCACTGCGCGTATCCAGGTAGCCGGGAAACGCCACCGCCAGAATGCGCGAAAAGCGCTCGGGGTACTGGGCGATAAACATCAGCCGCGCCCGGCGCAGCAGGCTCTCCGCGCTGGTGCCTTTATAACGCGGGTTAAGTGAAAAGGCGCACAGCAGGGTAGCGTCCGAAACTTCATGGGAGAGCGCTAGCGTCTGCACTTCGCGACGTACGTTCAACTGCTGGGAGGCGTGAATCAGCGTTTCCTGACGGTAGGTGTAGTAAGCCTCATTGGCACCCGCCTGGGCACGTATGGTGGCTGTACCGAGCACTTCCTCGCGTGAGTCGTCAGCCAGCACAAACGTATAGTGCTCGTTTTCTGGAAACTCGACGTCGCCGTTAAAGGCGTCTTGAGAGCGCGCAATGCGCTCCTGAAGCCGCTCACGGTTAGCAGGCAAGTTAGTAAGCTTAGGCACTGCATGCTCGGCTAATTGCTCAAGCGCCTCGAGATCAGACGCTTTAACGGGTCGGACTACCAGCATCCTCGATGCCTCCCCTTCAGTTAACACGATTGACGCAGCCTGTTGTTCACTCATGCTGCCGCAACTAATCGCTCAATCGCGCGCTCTAAGCGGGTCATGCCCTCGGCGATATCCGCTTCAGGAATGACCAGAGAAGGCGCCATGCGCAGCACGTTCGGCCCGGCAATCAGCGCCATCAAGCCCTCTTCAATCGCCAGCGGCAGTATGTCTTTGGCACGCCCTTCATAGGCATCCGACATCTGGGCACCTATTAATAAGCCCATACCGCGAATCTCTTTAAACACGCCATGCTTGCGGTTGATGGTTTCTAAATGCTCGCGGAACAGATCGTGGCGATGTTTAACGCCTTCGAGCACCTCGGGCGTATCGATAAGCTCTACCGCCGCCAGAGCAACGGCAGATGCCAGCGCATTGCCGCCGTAAGTAGAACCGTGGGTGCCAACAACCAGCGATTTAGCCACCGAGTCGATTGCCAACATGGCGCCAATGGGGAAACCGCCGCCCAAGGATTTGGCACTGGTAAGAATATCCGGCGTAATGCCGTAGTTCTTATAAGCGTAGAGTTCGCCGCTACGACCAACGCCGGTTTGCACCTCATCAAAAATCAGCAGCGCATTGTGCTCGTCGCAGAGATCGCGCAACCCTTGGAGGAATTCTTGGGTGCCGGGCACGATACCTCCCTCGCCCTGCATGGGTTCAACCATAATCGCGCAGGTGTCGTCGCCCACCAGCTTGCGAACGCTATCCAGGTCATTGTAATTAGCGTGCAGAATTCCGCCCGGCACCGGGCCAAAACCCTGGGAGTACTTGGGCTGGCCACCCACGCTGACGGTGAAGAAGGTGCGGCCATGAAAAGATAGGTAGAACGAGATGATTTTATCTTTCTGCTCACCGTGATTATCCACCGCCCAGCGGCGTGCCAGCTTAAGCGCAGCTTCGTTGGCTTCACCGCCGGAGGAGCATAAGAACACCTTATCGGCGAAGGTGCGCTCGACCAGCGTCTTGGCCAAATTCAGCGCTGGCTCGTTGGTATATACGTTGGAAAGGTGCCACAGCTTCTCGCCCTGCTCTTTGAGCGCATTGACCAGCACTGGATGGCAATGACCAAGGGAGTTAACCGCGATGCCCCCGGCAAAGTCGATATATTCACGGCCCTGTTGATCCCACAAGCGGCTACCTTCACCACGCACGGGAATGACCTGCTGTGGTGAGTAGTTGGGCGTCATGTAGTGGTCGTAATCTTGACGGCTTGGGGTATGGCTCATGGGTCGCTATCTCCAGTGGAGGAAAGGAATGAAAACAGTATAAGCGGGCAATAAGGGTAACCGCTTTCAGCAATGGGACGGCAAATTATGAATAGCGGCGCCTAATGAAGTTAGGTACTGCCTTGAAGAACCCTAAAAGAGCTCCATACTTATTAGCAAGCTATGGAGTCATGTGTTGCGTACTCCTGTATTTCATAGATCTGTATAGTGAAGCACCGACACTCAGGACGAGAGGAGACCAGCGTATGCAGATTGATCTAAGCGGCAAACACGCCATTATCACGGGTTCTACAGCGGGCATCGGTTTTGCAATTGCTCAAGGGCTCGCCAAGGCAGGCGCTGACGTGGTCATAACAGGGCGTACCCAAGCACGTGTTGATGGCGCCATCACCGCACTTAAAAAAGACACTCCCAATGCCAAGGTAGAAGTCGTGGCGGCTGATCTCGGCACCGCTGAAGGTTGCCAAACGCTTATTAAACAGCAGCCCAGCGCGGATATCCTGATCAATAACGTAGGCATTTTCGGCCCGCAGGACTTTTTCGATGTAGATGACGCTACGTGGCAGCAATTTTTCGATATTAATATCATGAGCGCGGTGAGGCTTTCCCGTCACTACGCCCAGGGCATGCGCGAGCGCGACTGGGGCCGTATACAGTTTATCTCCAGCGAGTCAGGGATCAACATCCCTGGTGAAATGGTGCATTACGGCATGACCAAATCGGCGCTGCTCTCCTTCTCTCGCGGGCTGGCCAAAGTGCTCAGCGGCACCCAGGTCACCGTGAATGCCATTCTACCTGGGCCGACCCGTTCAGAAGGCGTGCTCAAGATGATCGGGGAAATGGCGGAAAAAGAGGGCATTTCTCAGCAAGAGATGGAAGAACGCTTTGTTAAAGAGAACCGCCCCTCTTCAATTATCCAGCGCCTAGCAACACCCGAAGAAGTCGCGAGTATGAGCGTCTACGCCGCTTCTCCCCAAGCCAGTGCAACCACCGGGGCGGCACTGCGTGTGGAAGGTGGAATTGTGGATACATTAACCTGAGCCCTCTAATCTTATCCTTCTAACCCAGGCGCTCTTCTCTCGGCGTCATGCCGAAATGGTGACGGTAGGCGGTAGAAAAGTGCGCGCCTGAGGAAAATCCCGTGGCAAACGCAATATCGCCTACCGGCCGGTCACTATCGCGCAACTGTTTGCGCGCCTCTTGTAAGCGTAAATCCAGGTAGTAGCGACTAGGCACCGCCTGCAGATACTTCTTAAATAGCCGCTCCAACTGACGCCGAGAGATCCCCAGATGTTCGGCCAGTTCCAGGGTCGAGAGCGGCTCCTCAATATTGGCTTCCATAAGCGTAACAGCCTCCACCAGGCTTTGCGGCGCATGCCCCAGGCGGCTACGCAGCGGCACATGCTGGCGCTCATCTGCCAAGCGAATGCGGTCACAGACAAACTGCTCAGACACCTGCTCCGCCAAGCGGGCACCGTGATGCTGACCAATCAGCGTGAGCATCAAATCCATGGCCGCGGTTCCCCCCGCGCAGGTCAGCCTGTCGCGATCAATCTCAAACAGCTGTTGAGAAAGTGTCACTTGCGGATAGGCCTGAGAAAAAGCCTCAAAACGCTGCCAGGGCAGCGTCGCACGATAGCCTTCAAGCAGCCCACAGCGCGCCAACACTTCCGTGCCCCCTGCCAACCCACCCAGTGCCACACCGCGCCCCTGGTGCCCACGTAGCCACTCATTCAACTTTGCGGGTAACGTATAGGGCAGCGGCGTCGGTGCGCATATCAACAGCAGGTCAAGCGGGCCTAATGCGGTACTTAATGCGTGCTGAGCAATGAGCGAAAGCTGAGCACCGCTGCGAACGGGCTCGTCATTGAGACTTAATGTGACGGTGTGGTAAAGCATCTGCCCACTCAGCTGGTTAGCCATTTGTAGCGGTTCCAGTGCGCTGGCGTGGGTCAATAACGAAAAACCTGGCAGCAGCAGAAAGGCCACCCGCCGACGAGGTAGCGCTGCCTGTGAGGCTAACGGGTTGGGCTGCATGATAACTGATTGAGTTGCATGAAAAGATGCATGAAAGACCGCCATCGACATAGATAAACAATCATCTTACCCAATTGCGTAGAGGATGGCAGCGTTATGACCACTGCAACAAAAACGTGACGCATGAATGCAAGTTGCCGGGCGCAAGGCCCGGCAAAAAGAGAAAATGGCTAAGCACTAATTACCCCGGTTAATTATGCCTAACACAACGATACTAACCACAATCACGCCGAGAATGATCACCACTAGCGGGAGTAGCTTATACAGCCCGCCTGGCTGCTTCTTGGCTTCAGGCTGTAGGTGCGGTTTTGAGGTTTCATAATCCTCAGGTATCCGCTCATTGATAATATGCTGCTTCTCTTCTTCCGGGGTTTTGCTTTCCCTAGTATCCATAAACACCTCCAGCGTTCCGGTCGAATTGGGCGGCGCTACCGCCTCTGTGAATGGCTTACAGATTCACGACATCAAACGTAACCTCTGGATTGACGTCGGCATCGTAATCGACATCGTCACGCTCAAAGCCAAATAGCTTCAAGAATTCGTGCTTATAACCAGCATAGTCGGTAATCTCGAATAAGTTTTCAGTCGTCACTTCAGGCCAAAGATCCTGACACGCTTGCTGAACGTCATCGCGCAGTTCCCAGTCATCCAAACGCAGGCGCCCAACGTCATCAGTTACCAATTCACCGCGCTTGCCTTGGGCTGAGTAGAGCTGCTCGCCGAATAGACGGTTCAATTGATCGATCGTGCCTTCGTGCAGGCCCTGCTCTTTCATGATGCGGTAGACCATGGCGATATACAGCGGCATTACCGGAATGGCCGCACTTGCCTGGGTGACCACCGACTTGAGTACCGCCACATTGGCACCGCCACCGGTCTTTTTCAGCTTGGCGTCGATAGCCGCTGCGGCGCGATCAAGGTCTTCCTTGGCTTTACCCAGCGCACCGTGCCAGTAGATCGGCCAAGTAATTTCAGTGCCGATATAGCTAAACGCCACGCTACGCGCACCTTTTGCCAGCACACCTGCTTGGTCAAGTGCTTTCATCCACAGTTCCCAATCTTCGCCACCCATTACCGTAATGGTGTCGTCGATTTCCTGCTGGGTGGCTGGCTCTACTTCTGCTTCAATAATGGCATCTTTATTGGTATCGATAGCGGTGGCGCGGTAGGTTTCGCCAATTGGCTTGAGGCTGGAGCGCTTAAGTTCGCCGCTATCCGGCAGCTTGCGAACGGGTGATGCCAATGAGTAAACCACCAGATCGATCTCGCCCATGTCCTGCTTAATCAATTCAATGGCTTTTTCCCGCGCTTCATGGGAAAACGCATCGCCGTTAATCGACTTGCTGTACAGCCCTTCCTGCTTGGCAAACTTATCGAAGGCGGCACTGTTGTACCAGCCTGCAGTGCCAGGCTTCTTATCGGTGGCAGGCTTTTCAAAGAAAACGCCCAATGTGTCGGCGCCGTAGCCAAACGCTGCAGTAATCCGGGCTGCTAACCCATAGCCACTTGAAGCCCCAATGACGAGTACTTTTTTTGGGCCAGCCTGCTTATCCAAACCGCGAGCGCGGGTCGCTTCAATCTGTTCGCGAACGTTCTGCTCGCAGCCAATGGGATGAGTAGTGGTACAAATAAAGCCGCGTACTTTGGGTTTAATAATCACAGAGAACCTCTTTATCGGATTGATTTAGCTTTTAATATCGTAACTGGCAACATCATAACTAGCGACACCGTTTTGGCATAGTTCTTGGCATAGTTCTTGCCATAGTTCTTGGCATAGCTTTTGGCATAGCAGCGTCATGACTCATAGAGGCTATTCTAGCTGTCTCCGTGCGCGCTGTCCGCTCCATGAGCGACTCTCCATCCTTGAGCTCCTGCCCGCTCTTGAGCTCGGGGCGCATTCGCGTCACGATAGCTGCCACAGTACTTATATCGGCAACGACTTCCCACGAGGCGATCATGAATGCACAGCAGCTAGTAGATGAACGCGGCGATCTATGGCTAGCGCTAGCCCCGCTGTGGCTGGATCGTGAACCCAGCGAACGCGACTACGCGCGTATGGTCGAGGTCATAGAGCGCTATGATATGACGCTAAGCGAGCTCGAATGGATGTTTCGCCTGGAAATGGCACCGGTGATGTCTCGCCATCAGCTTTCAATCGCCAGCGAATGGCGACAATTTGACGACTACAAGCTAATGAAGCAGTTGGTCAATCACAACATGCGCTTGAAGGGCTGGCGACGCAAAAGCTGGGCGCTGTTTTCAGGATTAACGACCATGATGGTGCGTCACCGCTGGAACGCGCTCATGAATCGTGTAGCAGTCGCGCGGGGCGAGCAGGTATAGAAAGATAGTACTTTGTGGGGCTATGGGTAAGTTTGATCCAAGGCTTCTTCCAACGCCAGACGCAATGGACGCCCGTGGTCGCGCGGCCCAAAGCGGGCAATCACCTTGCCATCACGGCCCACCAGGAACTTGGTAAAATTCCATTTAATCAGCTGTGTGCCTAGGACTCCAGGCGCCTCGCGCTTGAGCAGCACAAACAGTGGATGGGCATCACTACCATTGACATTAACCTTTTCCAGTAGCGGAAAGCTGACTCCAAACTGCTGCTCGCCAAACTGGCAAAACGCTTGAGCACTTTCCGGCGACTGGCGGCCAAACTGATTACACGGGAAACCGAGCACAGTGAAGCCACGATCCCGGTAGCGCTGAAAAAGGGTTTCAAGTTCGCTTAGCTGCGGGGTAAAACCACACTGGCTGGCAACGTTAACCACCAGCAGCACTTGGCCGCGTAGCGCACGTAAATTGAACGGCAGCCCTTGGTGGGTATAGCAGTCTTGGTCGTAAATTAAGGCCATACTCGCAACCTCTTGAACTTAAAGGCTTTTAAACCATTTTCAAAAATTTATTTCCCATACCGTACCCCATTTTTAAAAAAGCTTTGATAACGATAGAAAATGCCCCAGTGATGGGTATTTTCGTGATGGTGTATGATAATTCTGGAGCTATGCTCACATCATGACACAGCGATAGATGCTTTGAAATTTTCAAAAATCGAATTCATTGCTGATGCATTTTGTGCTGCACGTACATCAGCTTTCGCTCTGATACGTTCGATCTCGATTTCGTGAGTGTGCGCACAGCGTTCAGTATGCCTCGCTAAGACGTTTTCGCACAGTGTCGCAATGTCTATATCAAGTACATCAGCTTCCGCTTGTAGCAGTGCCCCACCGCCTTCACGCGCTTCTATCAATTTCTGGCGGTATAAGTCAGCTTGCGTAGCATCAATTTTGCGTGCTTTCGCTGCTACATCATCAATCAATGAAAGATAGCGCTGTTCAGCATCAGCGCGATCTTGATAAGTGTGTGCATTCAGACGTGCCATTATTCGCCGCCCTCGCCTGCCGCTGGTTCTGGTTCAGTGACTACAACATCAATAGTCGTAAGCAAATATTCTGGACGCCCGCTTAGCTCTATTGTGTAAATGCCAGGAATATCATATTCAATTACTAAATCTTCACTATCAGTCATCGTGTGCATGTTATTAGTATTCACATTTAAATTTTCCGGTAATCCAGATATTGTAACTTCTAAACCATCAGTTGTTAGCGTGTATTGAAGTTCATACTTTAGCTCGATACTAGCAGTATCAGTATTATAGAAATGCGTGATATCATTCACATCATCAGCGCATTCAACGTACAAAAATGGTGTACTCATTATTTGCATAATTTCTTTATCTTGAACAACCGCATATGTATAATTCATTATTTAATTATTTCCTTTATTATATTTAACGTTGAACGCCTATCGCGTTTATATAACGACTATTAACAGAATGCCCGCCGAATTGATCTCCAGCAATTCTTTTAATTTGTAAAAACACTGATCTATTAGACATTGATGCTGGTAGTTGAATCGATGTTGAAAATGAACCGCACGCGTCGCGTTTACTGCTAAATGAAGTGCTGAAAGATTCTGTAGTATCGATATCAAAATATGTCGGCGCATACAGCGTAGAAGTAGTTGATTGAAGACGAACTTGCACACTAATAGTGCCGGGGGGTGTAGTTCCGAACGCAAACTGATGTTTAAAGACAAAACCGAAAGTCACATAAAACTTACCATTGCTGTCGATTGATGGTAACAATAACTGTTGTACAGTTTTCCAATTACCCCCCGTGGGTGTACCGATAGCACTGTTAGTAACAACTGCAACAGGCACTACGACAGCATTTCCTTTAATTTGCAAAGTATCAACGTATGCATCGCCAGTATAAATTTTATTACCGTAAATTAATGTAGAATTCGGACGTTTCCAGTCGTTTACTCGCAAGTCTGCATTATTAGCACGTTCTAAAACTAACGGTGCTGTAGAACCATCTAAATCTTCGTAAGCTATCGCATCTTTCCCGGCTAACGCACCCGCACCGTTTATTGAATTAAAACTTATGGGGAAATTAATTTCGCCGCCCGTTGTACCTAATTTCCAGCCCCTCACGCCGGGGATATAGTTTGACGATTCTCCCTGATTTACTACTAGATTATGAACATTAATGTAATTAGCAGTTAACTTACCGCCGCTAAAGACGAGACTACCGTCACTTGAACGCAATTTAGTGAACAAAAGCTTATCAATAATTGCATCATCAATAATGACTTTATTATTATTGACAATGAAAGGTGCTACCTTGTTGTTTAAATCACGACCGATGAAAAATTTATCAACACTAAAACCAGCGTCAACAGTATTCCCGTCATTATAAACACCAAAACCACCTACTAGACCATTCGTTTGAACTTGTGCCGTCCATTGCGATCCCGCTACAATGTCAGTTCTAGTAGCAATTATATTTGTCAAAAATAAATTACCATACCCAGAACTGTTCGATAACCGGCGAGGATATAAGAAAGCAGAAACAGTGCCAGGGGGTGCAGTAGCTTGAATAACGCCGCTGCTTTTCCAAGCTGTGCTATTAACAGTAGTCTGATGAATACGTTCATAAACAGTACCAGCATCTTCAGTAACCCATCCAACATAAAGCTGTATATCGATATTGATGGAATTACCGCCACCAGCGTAATCATACTTAAAGCTATATGATTCACCACCGCTAGCGGGAAACACTTCACCTAACAAATAACGATGAGCATCAAAGTCGCTATTTGGAAACGTAATAAAATATTTGGATGGTGCTGTTCTTATTGCATTAGTTCCTGCATTGCTATTGCGTTGACTGATGCTAATACCACTCCAGACACTACGCCACCCGCTAAAATCTCCGGTGTTAAAGTCTCCATTTGTGACTAACCCGCCCGCATTGGCGATAGCTTCTACACGTACAGCACTTAAGCCAGCACCAACATCTGCTTGAACATTTTGAATAGCACTAGCATTTGCTTGAACATTACCGTTAGTGTTAGTAATTTTGGTGTTTAATTGGTTCTGTGCAGTTGTTAAAGCATTATTCCACTGAGTTTGAGCGTTAGTAATAGCATTAGAATTGGCAGTCACTTTATTATCAACGATTTGAACTTTAGCATTCATGCTTGTATTGACTGATGCTAAGCTATCGTAAAACTGTGATTGAACTGATGTAATTTGTAATGCCAATGCTTCATCTTCTTCAATGCGTGCTTCTTCTTCTGTTTGAATAAGCGCTGTTAAGTCATCACCAACTGACGCAGATAATGTATCAACACGCGTGGTAAGAGCATCAACATCAGTAACAATCGCATTTGTTTTATTAACAGCAAATGCATGATTAGAATTAACAGTTGATTGTAATGCATTCGTTCTAGTTGTTTGTGCTGAATTATTATCAACAACAGTTTGTTCAAGATTCACGATACTTGAAGTAGCATCATCAATTTGAGATATGATAACAACCTGCTGCTCAGCTAATGCAGTGTCTTCAGTTTCACGAATAGTTGCTTCATTACTAATAGCAGCACTTAAATTATCACTAGCAGCAAGAATTGCTTGCGCTCTATCTTGTGCTTCTTCAGCTACTTTATAATTGACAGAACCAACCAACGATTCAGGGCCACTAATCTTTTCAATTTCTTCATTCAATGTTTTGTATAGATGTGACTCGCGAATTTCACCCGTAAGCATATCAATGTATTCAGAAATGTTATTATCAGTAGTTACTTGAATGGGATAAAAATCAGAAACGCCATACGCATTCCACCCGCGAATATAATAAAAATACGTGGTATCACGCTCTAAGTTATTATCAGCAAGTGTTGTAGAACGTCCAAGATTTACAGCATTTGATAAAATCAATTCAGTTGTTAGCGCAATATTAGACCTATAGAATTCATACAATTGGCCTGGATGTGTGTTTGAAATTGGTATCAATGTAATATTGAAATTGCCGCGTTCAACTTGAACATCGTCAGGCATCACAGGTAATAGCAATGAATCTAAAGTTGTCGTGCGTGTTGTCCAAGCCGAACGATTACCGATTGAGTCAACAGCAGCAACACGGAAAGTATATTCCCCGTTTGTTATGCGCTGAACGTCAACTGATGTTTTTGATGTGTTAGCAATTGTTTCAAATGTAGTAGCATTTGGTCTTAGAATTTCAGCAATATATGATTTGGTTCGCGGATCATCGGATGGTGTCCAACCCACTAAGGCGCCTTGATGTTCTGTGCCCCCTTCAAGATATTTGTAAGTACGCACGTTAATGTTTAAAGGTGGTGATAAGCGTCCGCTTGGTAGTAAAGTTGTCGGACTATCAGGAATTATTAAGCCCTGCTCTACCCTCGCATACTTATTTTTATTGTGTTCTAAGCAAGAAATAGTGAACGTATTATCATTGTTATCAGTGACAGCTAACACTCTAAATTCTTGCAAAGCAACATTAGAACTACTAAGAGCAAATGCAGCATTATCTAAAGGCGCTTCATTAAGAGATGATGAAAGCGTAACAACATTATCAGAAATACTTGATATTGGTTTATGAACTAAAGAGCCGTCGGGCATTTGAATACTGATAGTTTTATTATCACCCGTAAAATTTTCAGGGGATTTATCAAGATACAATTTATTAGCTGTATTGTTAGATTTTAAACGACCACCCAAACGATACCCCACGTGAGACGAATCATTAATACTAATTACGTCACCTGGACGCACATCTGCATCAGCAACACCCACGCTAAATTCTACAGTTTCGGTTTCAAGCTGTTCTGTGTATAGAGTCCATAATCCTAGCCGTCTCGCTTGACCTCTCGATGTGCAACCAAAAGCGGTTATCTCTTTTGTTTGAATTCCATATTTTTGTAGCGCTGCACTATCTTCGACTAGCTCTGTAGTCAGTTTGAAATTATTGCTAGGATCATTCCACGAGACAGCACAACGTGTATGACGCGTTCTAATGTCAGAGTCAGAACGTTTGAATTCTCCACCTATAACATTTGCGTCTGTCAACACACGTGAAGAATTTTTGGGCGCGTCTTGAACAGCAGTGATAGTACCAGCACCATAATATGTCATGCCCATAAAAGCACTTGATAACGAGTTTAAAACGTTGTAAACATCATCACGAGTATTAAGAACTGTGTTGATAGTAAAGCGTGGTTCAGTGCTTCCATAACCATCATCTACAAATTCATCACAATAACGACCGATTTGATATAGAGACCATTTGTCTACATTATCTAAACCAGCGCCATAACGTTTATTAGTAGCTAGATCATAGAAAATCCATGCGGGGTTATTTGTCCACGCACGTTTGAAATTACCACCCCATAGCCCTGTGTATTGGCGGGTTTCTGGATTATAGTTATCAGGAACATTTACGATTAAACCGCGAACCAAATAGACACGTTCAGGAATTGAGTTACCGAATTGCTTCGCATCTACTTTAAAAGCAATATATGCGGTGTCAGGATACGTTAATTTAGAATCAATGATGGTTGTGTAGCTTGCAAAATACGTTTTATCATTAATTATCGATGAATCACTATCATCAGTAATACGTCTAAACCGCACATCCCACGGCCCAACGCCGTTAAGATCGATACGATAAGAGCGCTGATATGGGCTTGTCGTTTTACCAGATATTGTGTCTTGTTTTACTTGTGACCAGTTGCCACCCTGCTCTCTAACATCAATAGCAATGGAAACTTCGTTCTCGTTTAAATCCCCATTCTCTGCATTTTGCTTAGAAAGCGATGGTAGCTGTAGAGTCAAACGAACTGCATCAATACTTAAATTTGTGATAGTTCTAATTACTGGATCAACAGTTGTTATTTCAGTTGATACATCTGTTGTAGCTTCAATGCCGTCAAAACCGCCCACGTGACTTTGAACAGTTAATCCAACACGTTCTTCTATCTCAACACCAGAAAAATTAAATGTATTATCTTCATTTTGTAGAGGTGTGTTATCGATATAAACAGACTTCAAACCATCGACTAAGCCGTATATCTCACCTTCGCCGATCAAATCGATAATTCTAGCGACTGCATTACTTTGTAAATTGTTTGGGTCTTCTTGAGCTATACGCGCACTACCACCGCCACCTTTACCACCGCCACCAGCGCCTTTAATTTCTACATTATTATTGTTATTGACATTCATTCTTAAGCTACTTCCAACTGTATTATTTTTATAATTGTTTGTTTACTTCTAGTAGTTATTGCTTGATCAAAGTTGTTCAGAATCCAAACCGCTGGATACAACGATTGATCCTGTTTTTACTTCACCGATAATTAGTGGAATTGCGATCCCTTCACCTGCTCTATTGACAGGGCCATCGAATAGATAGCTAGCGCGTTGGTCTGCTTTCTGTTGTGATTCATAATCTGAGTTCGCCTGTGGTGCTAGTGATTGAGCTACGCCAGTCAGCATCAAAGAGGTACCAACAACTGCTACTGTTGTCGCTGATAGTGCTGATATGCCTGCTACGCCAGCGCCAGGTACAAAAAACGATGCACCTATAAGCGCTGCCCCAGCTATTATTTTGCCTGTGTCACCGCCAGCGCCCGCTGCGCTTGGTATGATGTGAAGTTCTTTATTCTCAATTGTCAGCGATAAAGATTCTTCATCAAGTTCACGATTACTTTTTAAATCACCCCACACAAGCCGGACATCTGACTTGAACATGACTTCATTAAAGTCTTGTAGCTGTACCGATAAAGCCCGAATACATTCCCTCGCATCTCGTGCATTCAATTCGTAAGATTCACCAAATTGCTTTTTAAGCTTTCCGTACAATTTAACCTTTATCACTTAAATATCCCCGTATTATTATTTTCAAATTCAGTGAACTCCATACAGATTATTTATCAAACAAAAGACAATAAAAATGCCCCTTAATTGGGGCATTCTCAAAAGTGCATTTGGTTATTTAAACATCGACTTATGTCTATAATAATGTGTGATGAAATTCTGATATCTATAAATGGGTTCTTGTGTTGATATGCGTGTTTCGTCTACAGCTTTAGAACTTGTGATGTGATGTAATATTAAATCATTACCGACATATATAGCGCCGTGGTTGGGTACATCAGAACGGATTTGCATAAAGATCATATCCCCTATCTGGGGTTCATCAACTCTTATAAATCCCTCATCAATTACATTCGATGAATATAAATCTTGCCCTTTATTCCACCATTCCCAACTGCGAGGGAATTCATTAAGCTCAATATTTAGCTCTAATTCGTAATAGTCTTTAATCAAAGAATAACAATCCTGAATACCATGAATAAATCCACGACCTATCAAAGGTGCTTTCTCTATACCACCCCACCAATTAATATTAGTCGCATTAATACCATCTGTTGCACATATGCCGTATGTTACATCTACCGCTAATTGTGAGTGCATATCCGCCTCGCTTGGACATGCTGGAAAATCTGGATGACTATGTATGACAGCTAATAGGTTTTGAGTTAGTGCTTGCTGCATATCGCTACTAGATACCCGAAACTCTTTTGTCGTGTCATCAGCAATATTTGTTACTTTGTATAGTCCCTTTTCTCCAGTTAGTAAGAAAATCACTTCATGGGGATATGCTTTAATTGATTCGTCTTTAACGTATTGTGTTTGTCCTGTTGTCAGCATATTAGTACCTGCCTGCGCCTGGAAAGCCACCAAACGGCAACGGACTATCACCATATCTAAGCTTGCAACCTTTCAAATCCTTTGAACATATATCTTTGTCTGCTGTAGTTACATTTCCGTTGATATCAAAATAACTAGAACCACTATAGGGACATGTAGCATTGATGTAGTTGAACTGATTACTTTCCGCATTCCACACGCGATATGAAAACATGCACGTGCCTTTAATAATCTGTCTGCCAGGGATTTGCTTACCACGCATATCGATTTTGCTAGCTAACGCAAAAGTAACTTGGTCTTTAGTTTTTGATGACATACGTGCAATATAGAATTCATCAACTACAAGTGTCGCCGTGGGTTGCGGATCAGAACCATCATCTAGAAACTTACGATATGTTTTTATACGTCTAACATCACAATTTTCTAAATTGTTAGCGCTTAATAGCTGTGCTGTGAATGACAAATCAAGAACTGAAGCCGTCAAAGTTGGTTGTGGTGCTTGCCCCCTACCAGTGTATTCAAAACCATTTGCCTGAATTGGATACGGGAAGTATTCATATCCGTTAAATCTCAATGTCTGATTGCTACTAGCTTGAAAGCGTAAGACACCACCACCATAAAATGATGCGTCTATTTCATACAGTGTAATGATAGTATCGTGATATAGTTTTTGTGATTCGCTCGCTATTAATTCACTCATCGAAACGCCTCTTCAAAATTCATGCTGATTGTATTTTTGTTCTTTTCAATGACTGTTTTAGAATATGACGTACACGTATATAGCTTCTGTTCATCAACATAGAACTTGAAGTAGAATGGTTCTGCACCTGCCCTTGCTTTGATAAAATCACTAATTAGCTGTGCATCACTATCATTTAAAGCAGTGAATGTAACGTCTAACACTTGTTTGACTGAGTTAATACCTTTAGCGCTTCGCTGTTCGTATCCATCGCCGAAGCCCACAACATTTACATTAAATTCAAGTTGTTCTTGTGCGCCAACGTCTACGTCTGCTCGTTCTAAAATTGGAAATGTTTGATACATTAAAATGTGTTCCTTTTCTTATTATTATTTATGTATATCAGCAAGAAAGCCCCAAAATTGGGGCATATCTTTTAAGCTAGCAAACCACCACTAAGCTTTTCTTGAATGAGCATTGATTTAAATCGAGCGTGTTCGTTTTTCATCAACGCCTGGATATCTGCTTGTGTAACGCTTGATCCTGCTTCAACTGTGATTGTCGGTGAAAAGACAAACTGTGAACTTGCTGTGTTATTGTTCGTGATTTGATCTAGTGTCTTATCTAGTTTTGCTGAAGTGTTTGCAGTCGTGACACGTTCACCTTTTTGTAAAAGCCAGGTGCCTTCTCGTGGAATTGAATCGATGCCGTCGTGAGCCATACCCATGATGCTTGTAGCGCCTATCGCTGCTACTGATGCATAGCCTGAAGCACGAACGATGGTAGACATGGGTATGCCAGCGATCCCCCCACCTTGCGCCAGGGCTAACGTTGCTGCTTGTTCAGTATTCACAATTGCTTGCGCCATCGATGCCGCTTTTGAGATTAAGAACATCGCTTTGTAAGCTGCGGATGATTCTTGTCCTAGCGTGGATAGAATGCCCGCTGTAGAATCTGCAAGGTTGCCCATGACTGACAATTGAGCGTTCTTACTCGCTACAGCTACATCATTCGTTCTGTCTGCATATTTTTGTTCTAGTGCTGCTTTGCGTTCAAAGTAATCAATGTCTGATAGCAGTTTTGCATCATTCAAATCATCCAGTACTGTCAGTTCATCTGTACGCCACTTTTCTAAATCTTCTCGATATTTCAAAATATTTGAAACGTCAGAACTCACACCACCAAATTCAGCGGATATTGATAATGTTGGGGCATCAGTACCTTTAACCGCTTCTTCTTGTTCTTTCTTGAGACGTGTTAGTAATTCAAAATATTTTTCAATAGAGATTTTATTCTGCATCATTGCCGTTTGAAGCAGCATTTCATCAGAATTAAAGTCTCTAAACTTCTTACCTAATGGGTCTAATCGATCTGTTAATGAACGTATAGTATTATCAAATTGATTTGCTGCTCTTTCAGCATCACGTTGTGCTTTAGCATTCTCTTTTGCTGATTCACTATTTTCATCCAATGTATTACTGAATTCTTCAACAGTTGGGATAGTTGAATTCGCTGCGTCATTTAATTCAAACATCCATCCGCTAAGCGGTTTATATAAATTACGTGCAGCAATGTTATTAGCAGCTTCATCTATTACTGATTGAACGCCATCCAGCACTTCACCTACATAATCACGGCCCATATTTGTTCGTATTGATTCGCCCACGGCTTCAAATACATTAGTTGTACCGCTAAAGCCTTCTTCCATTTCGCGTGCAAGATTATCAAAATCAAAGTTACCATTAACAATATTTTTAAAGTCATCCTTAAATGCTGAAGCAGTCGTTAAAATACGATCAAACATGTAAGTGTAATTATTGTAAATTGTATTAACAGTTGTCCAAACTGCGTCAGCGACAGACACAAACAATCCGATTACAGTATTGATAGTTGTCTTAGTGACAGTTGCAATGTAAGAAACATAACTGCCCCAGTAACCTTGCATTGTTTCAAGAACTGAAGAGACATTGATATCAAACTTATCTAGCACTTCATTCAGCGTTTCATCTAATGATTTCCAATATGTTGAAATTCTGGATACCAATACACGCCAAATTTCTGATGAGTATTCACCCATTTCAGCGGTAGTTTCACCCACTGATATCAATTGATCTTTGAATGAATAGATAATAGCGATTGCTGCCGCTACACCACTGACAGCTAAAAGAATTGGGTTTCCTTTAGCTAATGTTGCAAATACTTTAGTAGCTGTTCCAGCAGCACTAACGGCAACTGTATATGCTACATAAGATACCGTGACTGCTGATAACGCTGCTGCTGTTGATTGAATTGTCTGTGCTAGTATTTCATTTCTACGCGATTGCTCTGCTGTTAATTCATTTGATTCTGCATATACATCACCCATCCCATTCCATACTGAAATGATTCCCGATGCTTGATTAATCAGGAATTCAAAAGATTGACCTAAGCCACCCTGCCCGATTTGTAATGTTGCTTCACCGATAACAGAATTAAAAGTTTTAATTGAATTAGATAAACCTTGCCCGATGATTTTAGCCATCTCATCAGCAGTGCCAGTAGCATTACGATATGATTCTGTTAATGCGTCTACTTTGTCTGCTGATAGTGCTAATACTTGCGCCGCTGGCCCTGCCTCAGACGCAAAAATTTTGAACGAATCAGGCGTTGATATCTGTGCAGCGTTTAATTTTTGGATGACTTCGCCTAGCGTGTTCGTCTCTAACGACACATCAGCAATGCTTAACCCATATTTCTTTAATGCCGCCTCAGCGTTAGGAGTTACGTTCGATAGCTGACGTATGAAGCCAAGCACACCCGTACCCGCCAATTCTCCTTGTAAGCCCGCGTCTGAGAGCGCAGATATTGCGGCTGCTGTTTCTTCAAGTGATACACCTGCACTGTTAGCAATCGGCCCCGCCCGCTTGAGCGCTTGAGCTAGCTGGGAGACTGTCGTGTTACTACTATTAGCGGCTTTCGCCAGCACATCGTTTACACGTCCTAAGTCGCTTACTTGTAAGCCAAACTGACCGAGTACGTTAGAAGCAATGTCTGCTGCTGATGCTAGATCGAGTTGCCCCGCTGTTGCGAGCGCCAGGATTGAAGGCGTTGCAGCCAGCGTTTGGTTTACGTCAAAGCCAGCACGCGCAAGATACGCTTGTGCATCCGCCGATTCTTGAGCGCTGTAGCGTGTTGTAGCGCCCAGCGTTCTAGCTTGTTTCTCTAATGCTTCGTACTGTTCCTGTGTAGCGCCAGTGATAGCACGCAACGTGTTCATGCTCTCGCCGAAACGTGCGGTTTCAGAGATGACGCGACTGATGCCCATGCCGCCCAGCGCTGCGCTGGCTATAAGTGCGACTGTACGTACTGCGTTCAGTGATCCCGTTAACCCGTTAGCTGACTTTGTAGCTCTGTCGTAATCACCACCAAGGCCTTGAACTGAACGGCGCTGTTGTTCTAATTTTCGGGTAAGTGAGTCATATTGTTTTTGATCGATATTGCCTGACTTCAGGGCACGATTAAGTACTTGCTGTTGTCTTTCAAGTTCCTTAAGTTTTCCTACAACTGGATCAATCTTTGATACAACACGTTCTAACTCTTTATTTTGTCTCTTGGTTTGTTCTTCAAATCGTTTAGTTGAACGTTCAGCCCGAGACATGCCTGCCGTCCATTGACTGTCATTTGCGACCAAATCAACTGTTAAAGAACCTAAGCTTTTAATTGACATTAAGTGAATTCCATTTTTATTATTATTGTTATTTCTTTCGTATTTATAAGATTCAGATAATAAAAAGCCCCAATTAAGGGGCTTAAAACAAAAATAGTATTCACGCATTGCACGTGTATTGCTTTTTCTTCTTATAAATTTACTTATAGATTTTTGAAGAAATTCACTATATCTTCAGTTGATGCTATCTCTTTTTGAGATTCATCTTTCTGAGTGAACAACTCTAAATCTTCTATGCTAATTTTCTTATCACCTGCTATTTTGATAGTCACAAACGTTAAATGTTTGATGTATTCACAAAGTTTTGAAGTTCCGTCGATTGGCCCATAAATATTACGATAAACACACCACTGCTGGAATTCATTCATTGTCATATTTGCTTTAGCTTCTTCAATCGTATTACCGCCAATTCCATTGATTACTAATTCATGCCAAATCAGTTCTTCATTTACTTTTTTTTCATGTCTTTCTCGATCTCTTCTTTGTGTTCATCAGTCGTTAGAACTTTGTTACCCTGAACTTCATTTACTTGGTCTACGATTGCTGCTAGTTCTTCAATCGTGAAGGTTTCACGAATCACATCAATATCAATCTCTACCAAGTTATTCTCATCGTCTTTAACTTTGACTGATCGATGAATCATATGTACTAGCATAGCTATAATATATTTGGAATTATTAGACTCGGTGTGTGTTGGTACGTTATCTGTGACATATTCGTTATCTGAAACCGTTAACTTTCGTTTCACGAATAGCTCAAATTCTTCACCGCGCATTTCTACCGATGTTTTTACATAATTATCTTTGTTATTGAAAAGTGTTGATAAATTCATTATTGTTGATATCTCCGTTTATACAATGCTTTCTAATTCATACGTATTTATCTCCTTTCTAAAATCCAAAATAAAAATGCCCCAATTAAGGGGCATATGTGTATATGTACTGGTAGGCACATACGGAATTACCAATAAATCAACATATCAAAGTGAGGAATCAGCAGGCTCGATATATCTATACTTCTTCTTTTGGAAATCTAGCATGTCGTTAAGAACAAATTGATAGGGTGTAAAAGTCATGGTTGAATTTCTGTAAGAAACTGAAAATGGCATCGGTTCTTTGAAGCGGAGTATGTCATCAGTAATTACTTCTCCACTCATGTATGAAACAAGGTCATCAACATGAAACTGCTCATCCTTCCAAACATGATAAAATTTATTATCTACAGTTATTCTACCTGTATTCAAAAAATTAAGTAATTCATTTGCGTGAAAAACTTTGATTCCATTTTTGGACAAACTAGCTAATGCGCGATTGGCATTAATAATACCATAATGGATGTTTTTAATTGAATCCGGTTCAATGTTCATATTTCTCAAAAATTGATCAAGGGATTGCCTATCCTCAAAACGTTCCTGAAATTTCTTAATCTGTGTAAAACCTTTTACTAGATGTGCATATGTATTGCGTAATTCAAAATCGTTTACTGGATGATAAGGATTTTTACATTCAAATAGAAATAAATTCTCACCGTAAACTGCTGCAATATCGATTTCAATAGCCCCAAACTTAAAGTCATGCTGCACTGTAAAACCTCGGTTAGAAAATGCATTAGACAATTCTTTAACCATAAAATCATGTTTCTCTGAAACTGATAAGTGAACATTCTCGCTAATTGCTAATGAACGAATGATATCTGAATATGCGAACAGTGTTGGCATAACAAGATATCGTTGTTCTATAGCTATAATGGGCTTATATTGAAGATCAATAACTTTGTCATCGAAGATTTCACGATTAGTCAGTTTTTCAATTAAACCTTCACAATCAGAAAGTGACTTACCCGTAGTATTTTTGAAAAGTCTAACCAGTTCCTCCTTACCAAAAACCGGAAGAACTGAACGTTTTCTTATAATATCAATATTAGGATGACCGTCATTCTTTAACCTTTCATAAGCTTTCCTGTAACCAAAAGCCATAAAAACAAATACACGTTGCAACTTAAAAATATCGATACAAGAAAAATCTCGATAAATTTTTGTGTAAACTGCATCTTGATTATAATTATCATCCATTAAAGACATTAAAAGCATTTGTTCTTCTTTGAATACAAAATTGTGACTAAAGAAGTTAATCTTGTGACCATATTCAAAATCTAAAAACTTTAAGACTATTCTTTCAATAGGAATGTCTTTAATAAAAAACAAGAGACTTTCATCCTGTTCATTATCTTTGCGCCATATCTCATCCAGCATTTCTGCATAGCTTTCCGCTGTGGCACTTTTAAAATAAATATTTGGTTGTGATTGTCTTCTTAGATACGCTTTAAGATAGCCATAGGACTTAGCAGTTTCGAATTCTTCATTGAATATTGTAAAGTTACTAGATTTTTCAGACTCACTAACACAGTAATCATAGAAATCAACTATGACTTCCGTTTCAATATAGACATTTATAGCAAATGCCATTTGGAAAAGTTTATAATAATAATCATGGTCTATACTTTCATCAATATGATTGAAATCACTTATAGTTAAAGCCGGTAAATTTTCTTTATAGACTTGGACAATATAAGAGGCAGAAGTGAGTATACTTTCTTTATTTCGATGAAAGAGTCTATCGATAGTATCTTTGTCTGACAGAACGTCGTCATCAGTTAGTAAGTCATTAAATTTAGTCTCGGCAATAGCAAGAATAGTTTTAAGGAAATTACGCCTAGAATGTGCCGCAGTTAATATTTTCTTTTTCAAATCTAAAACATCTGGTGCGATTTTTAGTAGGTTTTTGATAGAATTAATATAATTATAATCTTTACTGTAAAGAACATTGCTAGCTTCTAATTCATCAATCAACTCTCTAATTAACGTAGTGTGGAAATTGAATTTTGAAGCTCTGAATACACCCTGTTTCCGAGCCTCTGAAATGGGGTCTTTTAGATTTGTGTAGAATGCAAATCTAAGCATACCGAATGAAGCATCATAATTCTTATCTCTAATATTAGAAAGAAGCTCTGCTATAGCTTTCTTCAAAATCTTATAACGATCATTTTCTGATTCAGGGAGTTTATCTTGTATTTTAAGAAGTGTTTCATTCTGTAATACTTGATTAACTCGCTTTTTAGAAAGAATATTAATTTCATCTTTATACACGCTTAGCATAGAGCTTTCCTCTCATGTTGATTTGATCTTTTTATCGAAAACAACTTAACCAACTCACACTATACATCTAAATTACATTAACACAAATAAATAACCTCCGGGAAGGAGGTTATTCTAAAACCGCTACCTGAATAGGTAACAAACATTCTAAATGTTAATCAGTTAGTTGCAGGCACGTATTCGTACTTACCCGCCATCTGAATTGTGATAGAACATTCAACAACGCTATCAACCGCAAACTCGAACGGAAAGTCTGTAATGAAACCTTCAAAGCTTAACCAACTACGTGTCGCTGGTAGTGTTAATTCAGTAGCAAAAGTAGCTTCTACATCAGAATCCGATAGACCAACAGCCCATTTAACACTTGCGGCGTTCTGGTAAAGTTCTTGCAACACCTTTTGAGTTTCAGAGTTATTGATATATACCGCAAAGCTGGGCGATCCCGGTTGTTGCGCGCCTGCTATAATAGTTGCTGATTCTGCTTGTAAAGTTTGAATAGTTGAAGTATTTCGTGAACCACCGATACCGCTGATAGAACTACATTCGACTTCATGTACTTGATCATTATACGCAAAATACAACGATGTCCCTTGCGTTCTTAAAAAATCTGCCATCTTTCTTTATCCCTTTATTATTATTGTTTTTTGTTATTATAGTAATCCGAATCACTACCAATATTGTGTGTATTAATAGCTACAACTATTTATCTAAATTTCTTGAATGAACGTTAAATCAAAGCAATAATCGTACACTAACGAATCATTTTCGTAGTCTTCATAATTGAATTGAATACGTGCTATATGCTTGAATTCATGCCTGATAGTTTTGAATATATCTAAAGCATCTTGATATGACTTACCATATACGTTGACTTGTATACGCACTGAATCAGCACTGTCATTATTGTTCAAATTTGAATATGTATTAGCTGAAATTGTCTGATATGACATGTACGGATAGCTAGTTCCTGCTGGTGCCAAGATAGGGAATACCTTCAATTCATTAGCAGCATCATTAAGCAGTGCTTTCACGTCATCAGATTGAGCGCATATGTAGTAAAAATCGGTAATCATGTTCGTCTCTTATTGTTATTATTATTTAGCCGTTACTTTAAACGTCTATTGATGCCCGCTGCTACTTCAGCTAGAAATGTTGCAAATATCTGTGATTGATTGCTGTCCATTGCGGGTCTAAGAAATGGATGTGCTGCTGAATGTTCTGTACCGAATTCGACATATCGCCAATACGTTACAAGCCCCTTTTCTTTATCACCGCGACGATATCTTGCGCCGCCTTGTATCCCTACTTTGATAGTTAAATCACCCGTTGTGCGTCTATAACTGGTCTTCATGACGATGTTGTCAGCGATTGAAAGCGGTGACTCTGTATCATCGATCTGTGATGCATTACGTTTCGCATCATCAAGCACCGATTGCATAGCTTTACGTCCAGCGCTGCGCATAACTGAAATGATCTGTGTTTCTTTAAGCTCATTCATACGCTTCAAAACGTCACGAGAACCGATAAGATTGTTTAGATTATTGTTATTAGTAGACATTCTTAATTGCTTATTTCACTTACTATAAATGTGATCCACTGCATACCCGATTCGTTGTCAGGAATCACACCATGAATTTCATAATTCTTGTTCTTGTAGACTATGCGCATCGATGCATTAATATCATCTTCTCTATAACGAATCTCTATTCTAGCGGTAACTTTTGATTGAACTGATGATGCTTCCATACGTTCACTAGCGCTTAGAAAATGAACATTAGCTCTAATATTAGGTAGATAATCAACATATGTATGTGATACCTCGCCAGTTCTAGGATTCCTAACAGTTTCTTTCTTTTGAATAGTAATTACATGCCTATACTTAGCTGCGTTTTGCTTATTACTCATACGATAGTTGGACTCCGTAGCCCTGCTAATAGTGACGTAATTGATTGCGGTAATTGACGTTCTGAAAGTCGACCGAAATTATCACTATCGCGATTTCTATATAAAATGCCGACATAGATAGCTATTGCTGCTATTACAGGAGTTCTTACAATTGTCTGTTCTTCATCAAGATAGGGTGACTTAGTGATATAATTAATAATCACGTCTTCAGCCGTTGATGCCATCATTGTCAATAGAAAATCGTCTAGATCGTGGTCAATATACAAGTGATGCTTTAGCATCTCTAAAGTGATGTATTCCATTATTATTATTTTCTCCCGCTCTTAACCGCTAACTGCCAATGCTCTGAATCCCCTGGTTTCTCATCAGTTAATTGCTTGCAATGCCAAATTGCGCCTTGTGATGTAACAGTATCTCCCTTGCTATATTCACCACCCTCTTCATGAATACCTTTATAAATCTGCGCTGGTACTTCAAACGTCTTAACTAAATCATCAACGGTGACTGTGAAAGTTCTTTCATCATCATATTCAATTGAAACAGTTGTCTTGAGTGCTTCAGACTTTTCATCGATACGGGCATCAATCAAACCAGATAATACCGCTTCATCTATTTCATACGTTGTCTCATTAGTTTCCAAAACTTCAATTTTTGAACTCAAATCTTTAACAGTGCTGCGCAGTGATTGAATAACGTCCGCTTGTTCAGCTAATGTTTTATATAGCTCTTTCTTTTCCTCGTCATTTCTTAACTGTATGTATGCGCGAATACCGCTCATCAATTTTTCTACATCAAATTTCATTGTTGTTATTCTCTTAAAAACGAAAGCATATAATCGGTTACATCTTCGTCATCATTAAAATTCTTATTAACTGTGTTAGTAGCTGTCTTAGTAGTGAATGCATCTTCTTGGGCATCTCTCTTATTTAGCGCACTTAACGAATAGTTCTGCTGCTGAAGGTAAGGTGTATCACCGCCGTCAACTGGCTTATAATTAAGCTTCGCTCTGGCTTCATTTGGTGCAACAATTCCGCTACCTACTGCTGTAGTTAACGTATTGATCTTCGTTTCTGTGTCCATCCTCAACAGTGCATCTAGATCGAATGAAACAGCTAAATTTGTATTTGAATTCCTGCCAATACCCAGCCCTTCGGATAGACACAATTCAATGGATTCAAGCAGCGTTTGCAATGTTTGGGAGTAATAAGCTTGTGATAACAGTTCAATATTATTAACAGTCGGATAGTCACCCACCCCAACAAGAAAAGGAGCAATATGAAACGTTCGACATATAGAAGTAGCCGACATTTTGAATTGCTCTACAAGCTGCGCATCAAGTGCTGACATACCCGAATTTGATAAATCTGTGTACTTAACGTCATCACCGAACACGGCAACTTGACCGCTACCGCCATTACTAAATTTTGTACGCCAGTCATTGGAAACTTTCTTTGCTGTCTCTTCGTCTAAGTTTGGCACTACTAAAATTCCGCCAGGACGCGCATTGTTCTTAAAGAAAGTGTCAGCAAACTTTTGAATTCTTACGTTCTGAGTAGATGCCAGCATGCATGCAGCGATTGGACTAACACCTAACAGCGGATGATTTAGAGTGTTAAAGCGATCATGTATGATGAAACGGCTAGGAATTATTACAGTGCTCTTCTCTTCAGTCGTCTCAACAATTGATCCCAAATCGACAAGATTTCGCGATGTATCTACACGATATTTGTAGAAAATTTCACCACTGGGGGTTATAGCTACTGTTACCCGATCTGCATCTAGCACGTATAAAGACTTAACAGTGTTACCCACGTAATTTTTAAGCACGTATGTATTACCGGTCTTCAGCTTAGACATTACCCAACTAGCTAAGAATTGCTGAATATTCTGGAATTCATTTGGCTTGTTTAGTACTTTGTTATATTCATTACCAGCATTGACTACTGATTGAATATTGTTGCTATCTGATGTGATCAAATTAAGCGGTAGCTTTGATATGTCGTTAGTGATCATCGTTAAGCATGAGAACAACACATCAGATAAGACAATTTCATCGTGTGTGATAGTCGATGATGTTTGTGTGTCAATGACTCGATCAAACATACTTTGATTAGTTGAGACACTTGTACTAGTCACATCAGACGCAAACATTTTCTTTATTTTGTTAAACATTTATTATAATTCCATTATTGTTATTATTATTCTGAATCGCTATCTGACAGTTTTACTTTCTTCGATACCCGTTTTGCTTTTAGTTTGGTTTCTACATACTCTTCATTGATGTACTTATTGAATTTCAAAGTAGCTATATGATTGCTTTCTTTGATTTCTACCACATCACCCTTCTTACCAATGAACGGCGCATCTTTAAGTAATTTAAATTTCATAATCATTGTTCCTGTATTATTCTTATTTATGACTTTTGATTATTTATCTTCAAATTACAGGCATAAAAATGCCCAACCAAATGGCTGGGCAAATATTACTTCTTACTGTTTTTATTATTATGGTGCAGTTGGGGTATATGTACTAAGATCAATATAAGCTGCTGCTGTGATACGTGCTTTCTTCCAACGAATATAACGTTCAGCACGAATAAGAACTAAGTTATTTTCCCATGCACTTACTAAATTACCATTTGTGTCGGTATAAGATGCAGAATCATTAACGCTTAAATCAACACCACCATCGTCAGCTACTAGAATTTCACTAGGACGCATTAGAACAACTTTATTACTAATTGTTTGAGAATTACTAGTTACGACTGGCAGACCAAATAGAGTACGCTGGTTATTAATTAGACCTTGCATTCCCTCGTAAATCGGGCGGCCCATAGCATCCTTCATCATTCCAAGGTTAATAGCAACTGCTTCAGACATAACAAAGTAAGCACCTTCAAAGCCGCCATAAACTGAAAATTCAGAAATGATAGTGCTAGCTGCTTCATCAACTGCATCAACAAAGCTTTTACTTGAATCAAGCGTAATTGCAAAAACATCATTTAAAAGTGATGCCGGTACATCTTTAGTTTCTGCCTGATCTGCATCAAAAAGAGTATCATCAATGCGTGCAGCAATAGCTTTTACTAAGTCATCACGAACTAATAGTTCAGCGCTAGGGCTTGAGAAACGGGCTAACTCGTCAGAAATGGGAACGATAGCAGCTATTTTAGCGAAGCTTAACGAAACAGAACCAAGCTCCATACCGGTCTTGGGTTTAATTTGACCTTCTCCCACCCAGTTCGCACTAGTGCCGCCAGTTTGAGTAGTAATTTTTGTGTTAAAAGGAACGTTGCGGAAACCTTGAATCTTACCAAACACTGTTGCTGGGCGAAGCATTTCCATGAATTCATCTTTCAAATAAGTATCATTAGCTAGCGGGCCACCCCAGATTTCATCGTCTGTCATACCAACCGCTTTAGCTTTGAAATATTCTGCAACTGCTGGAGTATTAGAAAAGCGCTTAGCAATCTCAGCAGCTTGCATAGAGTTGCCTTTTGTAGCGGCCATTACGCCAGCGATGCGCGCAAAACCTACTCCTTTAGGTGCTTCTTTTTGGGTCTTGATGTTGAATGACTGAGGGGTATAAGAGTTAGAAGTTTCAACAACTTCAGTAGCTTCACTAGCGCTCATTTTCTCAAGATCAGTAATTCGCTTAAGCTGTGCATCAAGTGATTTAACCTCAGTTTCAAGGGTTTCATACTGCGCGGTTTGTGCTTCATCAAGTGTTGCATCTTCGTTAGTTACTAGAGCTTCCATGCTTTTAATTTTGTCAGCGCGTGCAGCTTTAATATTTTTAATCTGTTCAGCAAATTTCATTTTATTATTATCCTTATTATTATTTTTATAATAAACTTTCTTATATTTATTCTTTTCATCATGAAGCTGACGCGCTTCCAATGTTTGTTCTACTTCTTTATTTATCAATTCTTCTACTGCTTCTTTATCTGTAGCTGACGCGCTTACATCTAAAGATTTAATTAATTCGATAGTGGCATCTGAATTACAAGGTATTGTGACTAATGAAAGTTCAAACACTTCAGTTGATGTATAAAGAATTCCACCGTTTGCAATGTGTACAATTGCTCCGATTGCCCGATATCCGATACTTACGCCGCGAACTAAACCAGCTTTTACAGATTGCCAAGCTTCATTGCAGCGATCTTTTAAAGTACCCTCATCTTCAATATTCGCTATACGTGCAACGAATTTGATCCCTTGTTCAGTTGGTTCTTCAAAGTAAACAGTGCCAACCGGTTTTGAATGATCGTGTTGCCATAACAGCGGTAAAGGGTTATTAAAAGTTACACCTTGGGGGACTATTACATCATTAACGCGATCAGCGGCAGGAGTTGTTGCTATACCCGTTATTACTCGTTCATCAGTTTCACTATCTATATACTGCTTGTTTACAGTTAGAATTGAATATGCTTTATTTGTCATTGTTATTATTATTCTCTTGCATAACTCTATTTATGCTTTTGCTATAACTTACCCCTATATTTATGCATTTTTGACTAAAGTATTTACATGAAGAAATAGTTGCCGTTGGCTTTCTTACTTTTATGTCTAATTTCTGCACATCCCCTTGCCATCGCAGCGGCAACAATTCCATCAATTCTGTGTGTTGCTTTGTTCTTATTGAATATTCTGTTGTCTTGTCTGTCTGCTTCTATTACTGCCCCACTCACACACCAGCGGGTAGCAGGATTCTTTTGAAATGTTATTGTTTGATCAAGTATTTCTTTTTCAATTAAATCGATGCTATGAGGCATCCATAAGCCATTCTGTGACTTGCCGTACCCTTGGCCGTGGCTAATTAATTCAATATCCACACCAAATTCATCAAGGAATGGTTTAAGATGAGAAATTCTATATGGATCAAACGCGATAGAATTAATGTTGAATAGCTGTTGTAACTCTGTAAGACGTATTGCAATGTCCCTATAATCGACTGATTGCCCGCTTGGCGCGTGCATGAAACCTTGCTTAACCCACGCATCATAAGGAACGTGATCCCGCCTTCCGCGCTCTTGAATCGTATCTCCTGGTGTCCAATATTCAATAATGACTTTCTGGAGTTCTGGAAAATATAAAGCTAGTGCTGTTAAATCTTTAGTACCTGATAAATCTAATCCGCCATAACATTCAAGCCCTTTCAATTCATCATAATCAAAATCATCCCAGACTTTCTCGAATACGTCCGACGTTATCCAAGGGTCTATAGCATCAACCCACTGACAAAAATTCAGGCGTCTTACGATTGACTCTTTGGACGGCATACCGCGAGCGCTATCAACTTGTTCTTTTAAGTAGTCATATTTTATTGTATGACCAAGTGATGGATTTGCTTTTTGCCAGCAGCTTTCGTCTTTAAAAGGATCATCACCTTTGTCTAACGAACAAATATAAGTGAAAAACGTGTCATCATTTACGACTTGTGCAGCAATCTTTTTACAATGTTCATGGTACTCATAACAAACTGATGATCTATCGTGACCGCTGTTAGTGATCATGAAAATTAAAGGCTGTTCGCGTCCTTTGGTTCCCGCTATCATCATTTCGATAAGATCAGAACTTTTGTGTTCATGTAACTCATCGATCAACGCGATGTGTGGTCTTGGCCCTGATTGCCCACCTTCTGATGAAATGGGCTTAAAGAATCCGCCATTAAATGACATATTCCATACAGGATTCTTGCCTGAAAGATGAATTTTTGAACTTAATGAGGGTGACTGTTGAACCATCTTTACCGCATCGCGAAACAAAATTTGTGCTTGATCTTTCTTCGATGCTGCGGCGTAAATTTCTGCTGAACCTTCACGATCTGCAATCATGCCGTACAAGCCGATACCAGCACTTAATGGGCTTTTACCGCTACCTTTACCTGTCTCAACGTATGCCTTTTTAAAACGTCTCTTATCGTTGTTTGTGCGTAACCAACCAAATAAGTTACCCAAGATAAAGCATTGCCAATCAAGTAACTTAAATGGTTGATTTTCGAACTCACCACCGTTTAGTTTTAAGACGGCTTCAAAGAATCTGAATACTCTATTAGCTGCATTCTCATCAAAATAGAAACCGCGTTCATCTGCATTCAACAAATCATCTAGGTGGCGCGTACAAGCATTACGAATGTCCGGCCCAGCTATGATTTCTTTCTTGACTACAGCAAGCGCGTAAGCATGTGTTCTGTGCTTCTCAGTTCCTAGTACCTTTAATGTCTTTTCTATTTTTGTTATTTGATTTTTATTCATTATTGTTATTGTTATAAAAACTCGTCTAACGGGTCTTCATCTCCTTTTGCACTACCATCAGTATTAAATTTAGAGCGTGATGAAGGTGTTAAACCAAATTCCACAAGCCATGATCTGAGCCGTTTATCTGCGTCTGATAGTTCAGCTACAGCAGGATTTCTTTTTATAAGAGTTGAACCAGTGCGATCTGTGCTTATGAACGTTCGACCGTTGATTGCTATCTCTTCGCGTAGTTCGCGTATGTCTGCATATACTTCACATAATGATTCCAGCGCTATTTCGTCTGTGATCTGCACTACTTTTGTGTGTGAGTAATGCTCAACAATCCGCAACCATGCTTCTTTCGCACGTTCTGATAGGTGTTCTGGTGGTTCAAAGTATTGAATTGATGGGCTTTCAACTTCGCTAGCGTTTAGTGCCCTTCCGCCAGGGTTACCCGCTTGTCTCTTCACTTCTGTCGGTTTAGGTCTACGTCCTGCCATAGCTTTCTTCTCTTTTCTTATTATTTTTATTAATCAGCACTTTAAGTTCTCTATCATTTACGCCAGGTAGTCCCCAAGGGTGCCAAAAAACATTTCAAAAACGCTTTTTTGCGTACGAATGGGGCAACGGGGTTTTTAGGCGACGTTCGATACAACAGCGCACTATCCCCCCCATATTTTCTAGATTTTCGTGCGACTTACTGATAATCATTGTTATATCGTCAATTGTTGTAGTGATTACCAGGGTCAAGCGGATTACCGTCGACATCACAGCCAATTGCTTGCACGTTTCTTCTTTCTAGACGTTGTTTATAACTGTCATGATGAAACTTACACAATGATTGAAGATTGTTCTTGTCATACATTAAATCTAAATTCCCAGCGTGTTGTTCTATGTGATCTACTATTGTTGCTTCAGCAAATCTATCATCAAAAGCAATACAGAACTTGCACAGTGGTTCTTTATTCAACTGCTCTAGTCTTAACTTACGCCATTTGGTTGTGTTATATAAATGATGGTAGCGTTCACGAGCTGTTGTATTACCCATGCTTTTATTGTTGTTATTATTCATCTTCTTTAACATCTATCAAAAACAAAGCGCGTTCAGCTTCACGTCTATTAATTAACCCTGGAATTCTAACCGCACCAGCATAAACCCATTTCTTTAATTCGTTAGCTGCGCCTTTATAGTTACCTTTATTTAATTTCTTCAGCAATGTGCTATTACGAAATGCATTCTGTCCCACGTTATATGTGAATGAAACTAAAGCTTTGTACTGTCGTTGTGATAGATATACTGTTACGTATTCATTGACTGCATGCTCAAATGTTTCTAAATCTAATATCATCTGATTCATTGCTTGTGCTTCAGTTACTACATCATCATGTTTTACTGCTCTACCATTTAAACGAATTGATCCATACCCAATTGTCCAAATTCCCGCCGAATCTTTATATGCTTTGCTTCTATATCCCTCATGTTTCTTTATAAATTCGAAACCATTAGCATCTAACTTTCTTATTGTTTTTATATTGTCGTACATTCAATATCACCGTTAACTTACAGTGATATTTATCCAATTGCTTGATGTGTTATTTCATTGGTTTTATTTCTTTGCTGTCCTGTTCAACGATCTATATTAATTACTTGCCCATTCATGAGTTTGATAGTCTTACCTTCGCTTTCTTCTTTGTGTTCATCTGTGTTGTGTAGTGCCAGATTCTGTTGATCAATGATTCTGACTAATTCGTCAATAGCTCGTGTTTGATCTCTAATTGCTTCTATCAGTTGATTTAACTTGTCTTCTTCCATATAGTTATCCTATTTTATTGTATTTATCTACACAGGATGCCCATGATGTATCAAAGTAATTTGGATTACGCATTAGGTTTAACGCACTTAATCAAAATTTCAACTTCTGATGATGTTCTTGGTGTGGTATTGCGTACACATTTGCATCAAGAAAAATATATAAATTTCTTGATTGATGAGACCTTAGGCTTTGACGTGTTCAAAGGAGTCAATTTAAACCATGCAAGTAAACTAACTATTGCTAGAAATATAGGGTTAAAGAAACCCTATTACGATTTCTTCAAGAAAATCAATAGCATTAGAAACGAGCTTAGCCATGGTAAATTTGATGATTTACAAGATAAGCACATAGCTGATCTCGAAAATATAACAAAGCAATCTATAGATAAAATTTCTTTTGATGATTTATATAGAATGAATCTAGCACCATTATCCCCTGACTTTAATATCAAAAGTGTAACGAACAAAAAGAAATATGCTGTTTTGTTTTTGGTTATGTTTAGGTCTGCAATAAAACATGATGGTCATTCACTTAACTCTGGATCATCATCGTGACACCATTATTAATTTTCGTGGTCTTTCTTTTGTTCACGCTGCTTTTCTATTTCCTTCACGACTTTCTCAGGTAGTAATAGCTTCAATATATCCTTAACGTATTCTGCAACGCGATCTGTGCCGTGTAATGCCACGGCTATACCTAGTATGGTGGCGTATGATTCATGTATTGAAAACAGAATTGCTACTGGTTCTGCTGCTGCTACAAATATAAATGTGATGAGTGCTTGCCTTAATATTTCAAAATATGTAGGTCGTGGTGGCGGTGGTTGTTTGCTTAGTATTAGTATGCGTACTGCTGCTGCTATAAGTGCTGCAATTGCGTAACTCTGGGATACGCCCATAACAGCTAGTGCTTCTAAAATCATTCTTTTCTTCTTATTGTTATTATTATATGAAATGCGTTATACACCGTTATTTATGAAACTATCGTCGTATATAAGTGGCACCACTTGCGGGCACTATACAACTACCATTAGATATCGAGTTTAAGACGTATTCTAAGCTGTATAAGCTGTTCTATTGATTTATAGGTATGTACCCATTGATTCATTGCTTATGTGCTTTAAATCGCTTCATATGATTGAATGTATTGAAATAAATGGATCGGCGGGCCTAGGGTTTATTAGTTCTGTGTTTGATGTAGCTATCTGATATCCATTTTAAGCTGTCTATCTATCGATCTAATGCGTTTAACGCTTTTCCTTGTATGTATCCCTTGCTTTGTTATGAAGTGCTTTTTAAGCTATTTCATGAGCTGTATGTGATGTATTTGAAATGATACTAATCGATATCAATAAATTTGTTGTTTGGTGTTATACATCAAATACATCTATAAAAGAATTGAATTTGCGATACGAATAGCGATGTGGGTGTATCGCTAATGAGAAACGCATGTTCACAGATTGACGACATGAACGCAGCGTAGCGTAGTGATATGAGTCAGACTGCACTATTGTTATGTGTAGCTATCTGATATCGAATTTAAGACGTATATAAAGCGATCTGAGCTGTTTGATGTGATTATCAATACATGAGTATCAATTTCTATAGAAGTCGTTTAAATGCCTTGTTTTGATTGATATGAATGTGGTCATGGATAATATTGCTGTCTAACTCATTGCGTTACGCTCCGCTTCTCTCATTCGTTATTCAGTGAATTCGTGTTTCTCTGTAGCGATCAAACCACTTCGCTACTCAAAACACAAATTCTATCTCTCTATAGTTTATTTTCTTGTAGCTATTACATATCGATTTGGTTTTGTTGTTATACATCACATACGAATATAAAAAGAATTGAATTTGTGTTACGACGAGCGATGTGTTTTTATCGCTCATGAGTAACGCTGATTCACTAGACAACGAATGAACGCAGCGTAGCGTAGTGCAATGAGTTGAATAGCAACATAATGAACCACAAATTAGTCCGTTTGGTACATAATTTAACACCTCAATAGCTCTGAAAGCCCCGTCATTACTGGGTTTGTTCAATTAAGTGGTAACATTGTACCTATAGAAGTAAGTTGACACTTATGAATTTCAAAAAATTATTATAATATTTAATATAGTGCCCGCCGATGTTCCCACTTATTCCATGCCTACCATGTCGATTTTTACTAATGTGGATGATGTTTACCATGCTCATTTATTCAATACTTTTATCGAAATGCCTGTCACTGACAAACCATTGATTTTTATCAATCATTCCGCTAAGTGGGCGCAAGACACCCTAGCTAAACTCTAAATTATGTCGGTATCCAATGGCGTGCTGACATCAATCAAACCTTACATTTTAAAGCCTTTCAATCATTGGGCACTACCTACCTACTCCTTTACACTTAAAACCCATTTAAAGTAGCGTTTAGGCAATACCAAATTGATTATAAAATAAAGGCTCTCGCCACTATTGACAAATTAAAAAAGCATGAGAGTATATTGCTCGTCATAGCATTTAGTATTCAATTTATATAGTCATTTACTGCCCACACATAGTGTTTATATCGCTTGCAAAAAGTGATAAAAATGCAGTGAATTAGCCCATTTTTTTGGTAGGAGATAAATACATGCAGACATTATAACCAAACCAAACCAGGAGATTCATATGTCACGTAAACTAACAACAATCTATGCAGATAAAAGCATTACGGGTAGCGGTAAGAGCTACGCAGCTATTCGACACTGCATCAACAAGCAACAAAAGACACTCATTGTAGTACCCTCTCTTGTCTTAGCTAATGAATATGAACGTGATATCAATCAGTACGCATCAAACGAATCAATTCAAACAACTACTAAAGTTGTCACATCTGAAAAAACTGGCAAAAATCAGTCAACAGTTGATTTGCTGTCAGCTACAATAGCTTCTCTTAAGAGCGCTACCAGCGCTTCTATCATCACAACACATGAAACCTTTAAACTTGCCCTTCTTTCAAATTTCACTGATTTCAAAGGATTCCATCTTTTAATTGATGAAAACATTCAACTGAACAGCAATACAAAATGTGACCTGACGAAAATGTCAGCAGCTAATGTATTAAGCTGGTTCGATTTTACTGCAACTCATAGTGACTTATATGAAATGCGTATGAAGTCACAGTATCATGGTGCAGCTAGTAAGATTGGTATCAAGTCAATCAATGATGACTTTATTAATGATGATAAAATTGATTTCATCGACTTCACACGTTCTGACTCGTTCACTACCTATATCACTAAAGATAGCTACCATAAAGCTTGTGATGTGGTTAATACCACTGATGTTGAAGCAGCACGAATTTATACGCTATCTGTTATCAATAAAGCAGTTCTACAGAAATTCAATTCTGTCACGATACTAGCTGCATTGTTCGATATGTCAGAGCTACGCAAATACCTTGAAATTGCTGGCTTTACTATCAAATATAAGAAATTCTCTGATCGTGAAACAGAAAAGCATACTAATGGTTCACGCTTGAAAATTCATTGCCTCACTTATCGCAATAACTCATTGAACTTCAAATCATTAATATCTGATTCTCAGAAAATGGATAATGAGGATTTGATGGTTACGTATTTGATGCAAAACGTGATCAAAGACAACAAATTCATTTTCAATAACAACGTTGCAGCACGTGATAAGCGAGTATATACCCACTATCAAGCATTACCACACCAGCATGAAATGGATGGGCAAGGTGTCCTGGTAACAGCTACAGCAGGCGTTAATAAGTACTCTCACATCAACTATGCTCTCTATACGTCTTCAAGAAATATCGACAATGCTGAAAAGCAAATCATCGAAAAATTTGGTATTGATGAAGCGTATGCAAACGCTGATCGAAACTTGCTAGCCGCTTATCAGTTCATTGCACGTACTAGCATTCGCGATCCCCATGCTACTGATGATGTTCATATTTGTGTCATCGACAATCGTACTGCTGAATTTCTTGCATCACTCTACCCAGGCGCTGAAATTATCAAGCATGAAGTACCAGGGCTTGAAGATTATGAACAGTACCGCTTACCACCTGCCCGCTCAAAAGCAGGTAAAGGCATGCGTCGTGTCATTAAGTCGTATGAATCAGGTATTCGTAAGTTCAGAGAAGATGCGCGTAAGAACTTTTGTGATAACTACGAACAGTACCCCGTTACAGACTATTATGAGATTTACCAATTTTTGAAAAATTACAAGTAAGAACTCAAGGAGAATAATTACAATGATATATCAGCCGAGAATGACACGTCGCGTTAAATTACATATGACACATTGCGATTTTGTAGATGAAGTAGCTGAGCAAAATGAAGTATCCCAAAGCATTATCATTCAAGCAATGATCGATTCATATATGAGAAACAATGTTGATTTGAACAATATCAATGATTACGTGAGTAACTTTAAAGCACAATACCCAGACACATATCCAGACCATAAATAAAAATTCAATGGTAATCATACAAGCCCCGATAAGGGGCTTTCTTTATTATGGTCAAAAAATGCATAAAATTAGGTACTTTTTTCAGTAATAGATAAATACGTGTGAGATAAAAAGGAGTTCTCACATGTCAATTACAACTAAAACCAATTCACGAATTTTCACACACACTTCAGCTTGCAATAACTGCCATACTTTTGAACGCTATATTAATTCAAATCGTTGTGTAGCTTGTCGCAAAATCAAGAATGCTGAATATAGAACTAAGAACAAAGACTATATGAAGCGCTATTTTCATAATATTGACCACAAGCTAACGAATAAGCTATATTTGTCTATGTATCGCCAGTTGGGCGCCATGGAGCGCTTAAACATCGAGAGTGGCATTGATAGCATCGTCAACGCTTTTCATCACGTTGACTACAGTCTTGACGATCTTAAAGCACATCTAGAAAGTAAATTTGTGGGTGATATGTTATTTCAAAATTATGGTGAAGTGTGGGAACTTGATCATGTGATATCTATCAACACTTGCATCAACAATCAAGTATATGATTTGAATGAAGTCCATAGTTTGCAGAATATCCAACCACTTTTTAAAGCTCATAATCGTCAAAAGAATTCAAAAAGCATGGCAGAGTTTTTAGAAGAAAATAAACACCTTGTTTCGTTATATGATAAATAACTATGTAATGACTGATTGCACAGTCGTTGCTTAGTTGTAATTTCTCCTTAACGTGAAGTGCCCCATAATTTGGGGCATTTTCATTTGTCCAAATCCTGCTATGCTGAAATATCAATTCTGATGTGTGTGCTATGTATGAGCAATCCTAAAAATTTGAAAAGATTCACATATTCACTACGTCAAGCGCAAGATTTAAGCTTTTACGTACAGTTTGATATTAGGTCGCAAAATCAGAAAATTAAAATAGGGCTTACACCAAACGACACGATTGAATTGTGGGTCACATATGCAGAGATGCCCAGCGTTGTTGCTGATCATCTTGATGAGCGTGTATGGGAAGCTCATCGACAATACATTTATGCAGTACTAAATGATCACTATAATAAATTTAGAACTTGAAAAAGCCCCACTGAGGGGCTATCAGTTATTAAAACGGTAGCTCTTTTACATATACAATTTCTTTTTCAATTTTTTCAACAAGAATACTGGAATGAAGTGTTAGCTCTAGTATAGATTGCACAGTTAAATCTATACTCACACCCTCTTTATTTAACCCTGCTCGATGTACACAGTCATGACGTGTTTCTACTGCTTTAATCAACCAATCTATTTCTCCAAAATCAATATTTAAAACTTTTTGAAACAATGGTTTTACCAACGGCATGTAATGAAAAACTAAGTTCCCCAAATGATTAGCAACGATTTTTTTAACGCTCTCTTCTTCATCGTAAAATTGTTTCAATGTGAGTTTAAGCTTTGAAAGCTTATCATCAGCTTCAATTGTTTTTTTAATGAGTGCATCAGATTGTGTTACATTTTGAATAAATGTTGTTGCTAAATATGCTTCTAACGATGCCACTGTATGTGCATGCAACATAACTAGTAAACTAAAATACGATTCACTATCAGTTACAGTATTTAATAAGTTACCAATATTCCTTATTTCTCTTAGAAATTTGCCATGCGGTGATTTAGACTTTAACAACCATTCGTATTCTGAACGGTAATAGTCTTCCAGTTCATAGATTGCTTGCTGTTCTTTACAATCACAAAATTCTTGAAATGCTATATCCCATTCTTCTGAATCTTCTTCCGGTGTATCATCACCATAGTTGTCTTCTAACCATTCATAAAACGGCTCTAGCTCTTGTTGCCGCATCATTTCTTCTTTTGCGCGTCCCATTGAATATCCTCTTCAACATTATGTGACTCAATTATACCAACTTTATTTTCGCTCTTAGCCATAAAATTCCGCTACGCTTAATACTTTATCAAATGAAAGTTTGATTTTCGCTTACAAATTCAACGTGCAACAATTGGGCTGACACTCAATGATACCGTAGAGCTGTGGCTCACGTACGCAGAAATGCCGACAGACCTAATTTATTTGGTCGATGAGCGAACCTGTGAAGCCCATAGTTTTAAGATACTGGACATGCTTGGCACTCTTTTTCTTGCGTCTTCCCCTTCAGGGGTATCAACATAAAAGTACACATACTTTGGCTCACGTCTTAAGCCCTCAGCAGGATACGTTTTAATTATCCTTCTGTTAATAGCATCATAGGTAAAACCTTCGACTAAACAAGCCTCAGCAACATTTGGATTGTATGAATGTAACCATGCATAATTTTTCTTTGTCCATGACAGCACCGCTTTATGAAGAGCTTTGCCTTCATGAAAAATATTCTGCTCTTTCACCGTAAGCCCTAGCACATTCAAGCAAAACCCTAAAATCCTAGCCCCCTTAAAGTTCGGAAATTCTTTCATTTGAAAAATCTCATTGTAAATTAGACGTCGAACTTTAAATCTAACTATTTTTGCAGCTTCTCCATTCATTTTCATAAGGTTGAAAAATTCACCCCATACCGAATTATGCTGTATCCACCAACATTGGCTTACAGGTGATCGTACCATTGAAGCCGAATGAATAACGTTATAAATCATTTCTGCTAGATAATCATAGAATGTTTCATTTCTGTATTCTTCTCGAATTCGTAAAACTAAGTATTCGGGAACACCTCTCTGATCTAGAATTTTTACTGCATCTTTAATGAAATGTACGACAACACGCAAACACGACAATGTATTGTCATGCCAAGATATACTTGTAACACCATTAATTTTGTATAAATCTGATGTAGCACTTTCAATGTGCATTTTAGCACTATAAAGCACTGCTGAATGATCCCAAAAACTATTTTCTACATAGTCTGTTAAGGTCATAAGGGTAATACGACAATAACACTTCCATTGATCAGAATCCCATTTATCGCTACTCCATGGATTCGGGTCTAAAAGTGTTCCAATCCTTTCAACCATTTTATGATTTGAAAACATAGCTTGGCTTAATGGTTTGTGATAACCAATTAAACCTGATTCATAAACTTCGGTTTCATGGTATAGAAAAGAATTTTTATTCAACAATGCCTCATTTAGTATATTTCGTCCAAAAATCCTTATGTTTACACCATACTTCTCGGTATCGCCAATCTGCTCAAAAAATGCTAATGCTGTAACTGGTGATGATTCAACAATGGCATGACAAAATCTCTTATCCCCTATCAAAAGTAAAATATCATCAGCAACAGTTGTAACTTGATGTGGTTTAGTGTTTAAAGATGAAGATTTTTCTTTTTTGATTCTTTTAAAACTTGAATATTCGTCTTTATTCGTAGCATAGTGAATTAAAGATTCTGCCGAATATGTCAATTCATCTGCAATAATGGCTAGTTCGATTGGGTCTCCTTTAAGAATTGCTCTATAGAGTGTCTTTGAATATCGCTTGCAATTTCGCTTACCATAGATCGGTGGGCGAATAAACGCGAACCATGCCCAGGTTAGAAATGTTGTTAAAAACAGACTCCCTAGTATTGCTTGCCATACTGAAGATGTTACGTAAACACCTTCCAGCACATACCATTGCTCTGCTCGCCATAAGTCTGTTAATAGTGTTAAAATCCCTACTGCTCCGACTACCGTAAATGTAATTCCCTGAAGTGGTAACGGCGCTGTATTGATTCGAAACTTATAACGTGCGTCAGCAGTTGTCCACGCTAACACCATCAGAGCAAGACCAGCTAAAAGTTCAGAGAATCCAAAGAATTTGGTAGAATTTTCTTCAAATGGTACTAAACATATAAATCCATAGCAATTATCCATAAATTCCCCTTGTTCCTTATTACTTTTAAATCAGTCATAATCTTCACAACTATAGCATTCATCTTTGCTTAAAAAGAACTGGACAATATTACTTTCATTATCAGTTATACTTATCTTTTTATTTTTGTGAACTATGTCTTCAAAACCTTCTTCGTATCTTACCTTCTTACATTCTATGTTTGTATGCTCACATTCTCCTAATAAAAACCTAAATTCTCGCTGATATTCATAAACATCAGATTTGCAAGCACATCCCCAGTCTGTTCTATTTTTTGAATATTTAACTTTCCCATAATTTATTTCTAGGTCTGTTTTTGTGCTTAATCTTCTAACTAATTCAGGAATATCTCTCCTTAAGATAAATGCATAATTACTACCAAATTCATTTCTTATCTTATTGACATCCTGAATTAAGGTTCTTAAATACTCAGAATTATCCACTATGTCAAGTGCAAACCAGCAATGCAACCATTTGTCCTTTTGTCCGCCTATCTGTATTGTTGTAGCAGTTAAAGATAGACCAGTTAACTTTATTCCATTTATTATTATTTCAGGTGGAAATTCGTCACGCCCCATACGGTAAGAATGCATACATGATTCATTTAGGTCAGACACTCCTTCAGCTTTAGAAAGACGATAAAATTCAGGTGTATTACAATAGAACATACCTTTTATCAAATCATCCAGAAACTCTTCATTCCTAAAGAATTTGATAATGCCTATTCTGTATCTAGGTATCACGTTTCTTACCTTCTAGTGATATACATAAAAATGCCCCAATTAAGGGGCATTCTCATCTTGCTATTAAGGCTTTTCATCAACTACCCAGGATACAACCTCTTCATTACCATGCTCGGCCTTCCAGTGCTGGATGGTCTTGTTGTTACCGCCACGCGTTTCAACGACTTCACCAGTATGTGGGTTCTTGTACACTTTCAATGTACGTTTCTTGCGTCCATCGTCAGCGCTTGTAGCTTTCTTGCCGCCCTTGGATGCTGTGTATGTGGGGTCTAGCATTTCGCATACATCACGGGAAACTTTGCCATATTCCGTCATGAGCGCTGTTAAGCGGTCTTTAAATTCTAATTCTTGTTTCAGTTCCTTGTTATTTTCAAGCGCTTGAAGCTCTTCTTGAAGCTGCTTCAACAGCTTTTCTTTTTCCATATAATTGCTTAATACTGACATTTGCTCACCTTATCATTTTGAATTAATTTCAATCACACGTTTGATATTAATATCAAAAATTAATACAAGCAAGGTGATATGCATCAGCAAGATCGTATCGGCCCTTCGTTTTCCCGTATTTTGACAATTGTTCACGATCATCTTCAGGTACTGCTTCAAGCATCTGTTGTTTATCAGCCCTACCACTGCGCGTTGCGGCTTTTTTAAGCGCAGTAGGTGCGATTACAGCTACATCTATACTGGCATGGATCAAACGATCTACTATCACATAGTGAAGGCCTGCTAGCGTGCGCGTGGCTTGTCCTACACTGCCATAACTAAGCCCCTCTATACGCACAGTCTCGACGCTGTACAGGTCGCACAGAAATTCTATTCTGCTAGCGATTTCTGCTACACGCTTGAAGCTGTCTAGCGCGTCTACTTTGTTCAATTTCGTCTCTATAATTTCATGATGAATCATCGCTTGAGAATCATTATCGAATATTACGACTCCTGTTTTTGTCATTGATTGATCAATACCAGCAGTTTTTTGATTATTTAATTTATTCTTATTCATTATTGAAAGCCCCATGTTCTTAGGGCTATTTAATAAACTTTCTGCGCTGACAAATTATACCTAACTTTCATATGTTGACGTATTTAATTCTACTGGTAAACTGTCGCTTCACTTAGCAACACTGTGAAACACCAATTTTTATAAACGACTGGAGCAACATAATGAATACTAATCCAAAAAAAGCAGAAATTATTAACCGCGCATACGATATTTACAAAAATCATGATGCGCATGCATCCAAGCCACACTTGAACAAGACTGTCTTTAGCACTTGCGATATTGATCAGATATTATCACTGGAAAATTTTCAAGCAACCCACATGAAGTTAATTGAATATGATGCCTCAACTATGGATACCAGTAATTACAATTATAACTTTAAGTGCACTTTAACCAACAAATATTTAGGATTAACAATACAAATATCAATACCTGCAAATATTAATATCGACAATGACGAAACGCATACTGTAAGACTTTTAAATACTAGTATACATTCCTACAATAATGATAACTCTTCACTTATCATTGAACCAATATTTGAAGCCTTTGTAAAAGACATTCTTGAAATTGACTTTGATGTCAAAGGCAAGATCATAGCTAGCTTATCGACACTGGAAAATCATCTATCTGCTTCGCCTAAATTTACGGAACTAGCTTACGCATACACTTAATAAGATTTTGTAAATTAATGGTAAATTTATGGATAAAGACATTCAACTAATAACTGTCAGTGAAACTGCGAATTTACTTGCTGTACACAGGTCGACAATTTATCGTCTTGTAAGAACTGATGACGAATTCCCGAAAATTTATGATTTTCGTTTTGGTAAGCGTTTCAATAAGCATGATATTTTAGAGTACATCAATAGTCGTAAAGCTGCGTAACGTAGTATCTTGTAAAATTTAGTGGATGGATATAATAGTGGATACTTACAAATGAAAATGCCCCAATATTGGGGCATTTTCTGTTAATTAGAATTGATTATTTTTGGTGTTGCTTTCTTGACTATATCTTGAATGTAATCGCTCCACGTTTGCAACATCACCCGACGTTCATCCAGATAATCAGCATGATTATAACTACCCCGCACTTTGTCTGATGATGAATGTGCCAACTGCTTTTCAATGATATCTGATCTATAACCCCACTGATTTAGCATTGTACTTGATGTCGCTCTATAACCGTGCGGACTGAATTTTAAGTCACGCAACCAAGGTCGTGTTACTAATACAGCAGCATATACAGTAGTCAAACTCATGTTTTTATTTTTATCTTTTGGGTGTGGAAATACATATTCACTATCACCAGAAAACTGCCTCATTTCATTAAATAATTCTATAGCATAATCAGATAATGGAACTACATGGGCGATGCCGCGTTTCATGCGTTCTCGTCCGATAACCAAAATTTTCTTATCAAAATCGATATCGCTATATTTCGTTTTGAATAGCTCAGCAGTACGCAGCATTGTCAAGACTAACAATCGATTTGCTATCTTCGTGCGATGCTGCACAGTTGAATTTTCGAACTCATTGAACAGTCTTTTCAACTGTGCGTCTGACAGTGCAACTGAATGTTGAATGGGTTTTGGTCTTGCTACATCAACCGCAAGCGTGGGATCATTTTCACAATTCAAATTACGAATTGCATACTTAAATATTGCATGCAACCACCCTTTTATTTTTATTGCCATATGTTTGGCATCACGATCTTCAATTGGTTTCAGAATCTTATATATGTCTTTCGATGTAACAGCAGCAATATGCTTGTTGCCGATGTACGGATTAATATCATTTTCTAACGCTACGCGTAGTTTTCGATTATGTTCTTGTGAGTAATTACCTTTAATGCTATCTGCCCAAGCGTAAGCTACATCGCAAAATTTCTCATCTACACGATCAATTGCTGATTCTACTTGATCTTTCTTAAGCTGTTTTGCTGTGACAAATGCACGTGCTTCAGCTAATGAAACAGCAGGATAATTCCCGATTTTTTGGAACGTATCGCGGGGCTTGCGTATGCGATGCATAAACGTTTTTGTACCTGTTTTTCTCACCACCAAATACAAACCATTCCCATCATGCAATCGGTAGTCTTTCTCATCTGGTTTTAGTTTTTCGACCTTCGTAGCTGTCAAAGTTCCCATGCCCGTACCCCTTAGAATCTGTGGACTATCATATGTGCTATTTAGGAACTATTACACATTTCATACCCCGTTTGTACCCCAAAATCTCTAAGATTCACTGCGACAATAAAAACACGCTGCGACAACCAAACATATAAATAATGATATAATTCATATACTTACTTATATATTTGTGTCGAATACTGTAGCTATAAAACCATATGATAGTTCTGGTCGTATATTTGCATAAATCGGCCCCACAAAACCCCAAACGGCATAGGTATCACCATGCCACGGCTATGCTTTTTACACCAGCGGTCCAGCCACCACTCGTAGCGCCAGCGCAATTAACAATACGCCTGTGATGCGGTTAATCCAGTGGGCACGCTGCTGCAGCCAGGGCAGAATCTGCGAGTGGGAAAGCATCACCGCCACCAACACGTACCATCCACCATCAATAATCATCGCCGTTAACACAATGATAGCTTTAGCTACCCCACTCATCTCCGGGGTCACAAACTGGCTTAGCAGCGCGACAAAAAACAGAATCAGCTTCGGGTTGCCCAATGCCACCAACACCCCTTCTTTGGCTGCTTGCCCTCGGCTAGTGACGATCGCCTTAGGCTCTAAGGCACCGGCTTTCTCGGCACGCAGCGCTTTAACCCCTAGCCACGCCAAATAAGCCGCGCCGAACCAGGTAATCAGCTGGAACAGCAGCGGAAAACCGGCGATTATCGCGCCTAGCCCCCAAACGGTCAGGAGCGCATAAAAGCCCACCCCAAAGGCATGGAAGATTGCGGCGGTCACCCCAGTAAAACGCCCGCCGCCTAACGTATGGCGCAGTACCAGTGCCAAACTCGGCCCTGGCGACATAGCGCCCATGGCACAAATCGCGGCGAGTGATAGCCAGAGTGTCAATGGCATGCCTGTTCTCCTTGAAGAGTCGATATCACAGTGTGGGAACTGGCAGCCAGTATACGCTAAGCCAAGCAACACTTCGGTAAGCGCCTTAAATAACGCTGTTAGCATGGTACGCTGTTGGGTAAAATTTACTCTTTTCGCTCTATGCAACTTTTCGCTCTTTTTTACTTTTTTGAAAAAAACCGCCCCACCGCTCAATGCGCGGGGCATATAGCAAACATAGGTCTAGAAAACATAGGTCTTGAAAATCTAGGACTTGAAAACATAGGACGGCAACATGGGTAGGGCTTTTCAGAACCGTAAGGAATCCATGGCCAAAACGGCCGATGCAAAGACCAAGGTCTACAGCAAATATGGACGCGAGATTTACGTTTGCGCTAAAGCGGGCGGCACCGACCCTAATGGCAATCTGGCGCTGCGCGGCTTAATGGAGCGGGCCAAAAAAGATCAGGTGCCCTCTCACGTTATTGATAAAGCGCTCGACAAAGCCAGCGGTGCCGGTGGCGAAGATTTCTCGCCCGCACGTTACGAAGGCTTCGGCCCTGGCAATGTGATGGTGATTGTCGACTGCCTTACCGACAACCCCAACCGCACCTTTGGCGATGTGCGCGGCTGCTTCACCAAAACCAAGAGCAAAATCGGCACTCCCGGTAGCGTCAGCCATATGTTTGACCACTGCGCCATCTTCTCCTTCGCCGGAAGCGATGAAGAGGCCGTGCTTGAAGCGCTGATGGAAGCCGATGTAGATGTCACCGACATTGAGCAAGAGGGCGATCGCATCACTGTTTTCGCCCCGCACACCGACTATGCCAAAGCCAAGCAGGCGCTACTGGACGCGTTCGGTGAGATTGACTTCGAGGCTGACGAGATCCAGTTTCTGCCGCAAACCACCACCCCGGTTGAAGGTGACGACGTGGCAATGTTCGAAAAGTTTCTGGGCATGCTCAACGAGCTGGATGATGTACAAAACGTCTATCACAGCGGTGAATTACCCGAAGAGAGTGATAGCTAATCATTACCTCTTGAGTAAGCTGATCCCACCGCGTTGCGGGTATCCAAGGCCGCATCCGGTGGCAACATCGCTGACTGCACCCCCGCGGCACTCAGCACTTTTTTGCCGCGTATAGTGAGGTCGGTAATAAACAGAAACTGCTGACGGGGATCCACCGGATAGGCGCGTATGCGGTAGTGGGTGCCCCAGGGTTTCTCCTCGGCCACCACAATGATTGGCTGGTCGAATTTAAGATAGGCACTGGTCAGCGCTACGTCACGCAGCGCTTTCCGTACCCAGCTTGCCTCGTGCTCAGGGTGCAGATAAAAGCTCGCCACGCACTGCAGGCTGGTACCGCCGTTGTTGGCATTATAAACGGCGTGATCCCACAGCTTTAAATGCGGTACATAGACCAAATCATCGTCAGGGGTTTGGATATCAACGGTGCGTAAGCCAACGTGTTTGACCTCGCCGTAGGTATCTTCAATTTGAACCCAGTCGCCGGGCCGATAAGGCAGCTCTATCGCTGAAACAACGCCTGCTATCAAGCTGCTCACGTAATCTTTCATGGCAAAGCCAATGGCTAAGCCCAGTGCACCCAACAGGGTCACCATGTTGCGCAGCGACGGCTCAATAATAATCGGTACGATGATGGCGAGTGTAGTAAGCAATATCAGCAAGCGCGTCATCGGCACCAGGGCAAAAATACGAAAGCGAACTTGGCCATGCATTCGGTTGCCGATCCAGTTCAGCCCCCGTTGGCTGACAATAATCAGCACGATGGTTGATAGCAGCACGACCCCCAACGTAATCAGCGCTTGGCTATCGATATCGTTAAACAGTCGCGCGTACTTCTGTTGTTCTTCCATGGGTTGCCCTCCGCGGGCCTGTCACTTTTAGAGCGGATCGACCAGATAATTACGCGACTCTAGTAATTGACGAACGCTCGCGTAGCTTAACGGTGTGATCTGCCAACGCCCTTCGCAGCTTGAAACAATGCCTTTGCGCTGCAGAGCTAAACGGGCATTAAGTGCTTCATGGTGTGAGAACGGCAGCACTTCACCTAAAGAGTCGTCATCCAGACCGCCATGAACCAATAACGCATGCAGCACCAGGGTGGCGATATCGCCGGTATCAACGGCAAGTTCCGCCTCTGCGAGGGCATCCACCAGCCACAGGCCCTCTTCATCGTCTGCTTTTGGCTCACGCAACCGCTCGCGCCAGTAGTGCCAAGCAAGACCTATATGACCGCGGCAGTGAGCTGCCAAGCGCTGAAGTTCTTTATTAGGTGCTTTACTCTTTTGCTTAGATACTGAGTCGAACAAGACCGGCTCACCGGTTCGCGTGCTGTAAACAGGCGGAGGCTGCCCCGAATGGGTCGCAATTTGTGCAAAATAGCGCGCCAGCTGCTCGCCCTCCATCGATTGAAGGGTAAACACCGGCGCCCCATCGATACCGATCACCCGTTGAAGGTAAGCGTAGGTCCAGCTGTCGCAACCAATCACACCTTTACCCAAACGGCCACTTAAAGCGCGCTCAAGAAACTCTCGGATACCCTGAATACCCTGGGTGTGGCGTAAAAAATAACGTTCCAGAGCCGGAACTGCCCATTCACGTTGATTGATACCCTGCTCTACCCACTCAGTGCCACCCTCGGCGAGCTCTCTAAGTGAAGGCGTCGGCACGCAAGTGATGCTGCGCGCTTCTGCCCATTGGCTAACCACCGCTGCATGGCCACCATAGGGTGTGGTAATGAAGAAGGTTACCGGCGAGTTCTGGTCATCGAGCTGTTGTGCTAACGCTGTTGCGACGGGTGCCCAATCAATGGGCGGTACTAAATGCGCTAGCCTAACCTCAGGTAGCGAGCGGAGCTCGCTTTCGTCTTTCACCTGCTGCTCAGCGTCGTTTTTGCCCCCCAGCCACGTCGAGAGCGAGCGTAACGAACGTCGCCATTGGCTTGCCTGGGTCTGCTCAGGGGTACGAAATTGATCGAGCTCAACGACCGCCCACAGCGGCGTGTCGGCTGATGATGACTGCTCCCCCATGACCCTGCCCCTATGGCTAGCGATAAGCGCCCATTTTAGCACGGTGCGCGCAGCTTCTAACCTCATAGACGAACTTATAGTCTAAAATAAAGTCTTTATAGACAGTAGTTAGCGCACATAACGGATTATTATTTTATTGCGAGAGCAATGGCAAAAGCTAAAGGAGAAAGCAATGAGTGTTGTCCACGTTAGCGAAGCAGAACTGCACGCCAAGCTCGAGAAGTGTATTGCCGGTGAGCGGCTACTGATTGAGCATGAGGGGAATCGCTTTAGTGCCAGAATCCAGCACGTTGGGCTAGTGGGTGTGAAGGTGATTCCTGAATCAGAAATAAAGAACAGCCACAGGACACCAGGAGATGTAGAGGGCGTCACGGTACCCTACGACGAGATACTGGAGCTTGAAGTGAAAGGCGTGGTCTACAGCCGCTTGCCAGATTAGTCTGCACTTGCACGCCCGGCAAGTGCGCAAGGCGTGCAAACTGTTTGTCTATGACTCACTTACTCGAAAGTAAGCCAACTGTTTTAAAACGTTAGGCAGATCTTGCCGAAGTGCTGTCCAGACTCCTGATGGCGGAAAGCGTCGGCGATCTCGGCAAGCGGAAATTCGCGGTCAATGATCGGGTGCATATCGAATGTTTCCAGTGCACGAATCATCTCAATCTGCTGACGACGACTGCCTACAATCAAGCCTTTCAAACTCGCCTGCTTGGCCATTAATTTAGCCGTCGGTATTTCACCCTCACGGCCAGTGAGGATACCAATCAAGGCGATATGCCCACCGATTTTGATCGCATCAAAGGATTGCGGCAGCGTACCTGGCCCGCCCACTTCGACGATATGATCAACGCCTTCGCCGTTGGTCAGCTCTTTCACGCGCTTACCCCAATCAGGTGTCTCTTTATAGTTGATGGTGTGCTCGGCCCCCATCTCACGCAGCCTCGCCAGCTTTTCATTCGACGATGACGTTGCTATGACCCGCGCACCCATCAGACGGGCAAACTGTAGGGCAAAAACGGATACTCCGCCCGTGCCCATCACCAGCACGCTGTCGCCCGCTTTAATGCCACCATCGACGACCAGTGCCCGCCAAGCGGTTAAGCCAGCGGTGGTTAAGGTAGCGGATTCCGCATGGCTGTACCCCTTGGGCTGAAGGGTAAACCACTCGACAGGGCGTACAACTTGCTCACGAGCGTAGCCATCCACGCCATCGCCCGGCGTAGTACGAAAGTCGCCGACACGCGCCGGGCCTTCCAGCCAGTGGGGGAAGAAGGTCGATACCACGTGGTCGCCCACCGCGAACTCTCTGACACCTTCGCCGATGGCTTCGACAACGCCTGCGCCGTCTGACATGGGAATACGCCCATCGTCGGTGGGAATCATCCCGGCGACCACGGCGTAATCGTGAAAATTCAGTGAGCTGGCGTGTAGACGTACTCGGATTTCACCAGGGCCCGGGGCACCAGGCGCGTCGATGTCGACAACGTCCAGCTTGTCCAAACCGCCGGGCTGATTCAGCTTGATCGCTTTCATCGTTACCTCAGTATGTACAGTTCGAATATGTACAGTGATGTATGTATCTACTGTTGGTTGGGGCCGTTGCCGTCGATATCAAGCCCCAGGAAGCCACCTGACTGGCGCTGCCAAAGGCTGGCATAAATGCCGTTGAGTGAAAGCAGTTCCTGATGCGTGCCACTTTCCACCATTCGCCCTTTATCCACCACAATTAACCGGTCTAGCATTGCTATGGTCGACAGCCGATGCGCGATGGCAATCACCGTTTTGCCTTCCATCAGCGTATCCAGCTGTTCTTGAATGGCGGCCTCCACTTCCGAGTCCAGCGCCGAGGTGGCCTCGTCCAGAACCAGAATCGGGGCATTTTTGAGCAGCACCCGGGCGATCGCGATCCGCTGTCGCTGCCCGCCGGAAAGCTTCACTCCGCGCTCGCCCACATGGGCATCCAGGCCGCGACGCCCTTTCGGGTCGACCAAATCATTGATAAAGGTATCCGCATGGGCGCGGCACACCGCGTTCCAAACATCTTCGTCACTGGCGTGGGGGCTGCCGTAACGGATGTTGTCACGCAGCGAGCGGTGCAGCAGCGAGGTGTCCTGGGTGACCATGCCAATCTGGTGGCGCAAGGAGGTTTGGGTCACCTCGGCAATGTTTTGCCCATCAATCAAGATCTGCCCACCTTGCAAGTCATAAAAACGCAGCAGCAGATTGGCCAGGGTAGATTTGCCCGCTCCGGAACGGCCGATCAGGCCGATTTTCTCGCCGGGCTTGATGGTCAGGCTTAGTCCATCAAAGACGTTTTTACTCTCCCCTTTCGCCTGGGCGTATTGAAAGCGCAGCGCATCAAAAACAATTTCGCCATGGGGAACCTGAAGCGCTTTCGCATTGGGCGCATCGTTGATCGTTGGCTTCTGAGCGATGGTGTTCATGCCATCCTGAACCGTGCCAATATTTTCAAACAGCCCGGCGACTTCCCACAAAATCCAGTCAGACATAAAGCGGATACGCATGACCAGCGCGATGGCAATCGCCAAAACGCCCAGAGAAATCGCCTCCGTGTACCAAGCGCTGATCGCCATGGCCGCAGTGCCCACCAACAGCGCGGTGTTGAGCAGCGTCAGCCCCACGCTCATGATCGTCACCAACCGCATTTGGCGGTGAACGGTGACCATAAAGCCTTCCATAGCGTCTTTGGCGTAGCGCTGCTCGCGCTCGGTATCGGCAAACAGCTTGATGGTCTGGATATTGCTGTAACTGTCCACTACGCGCCCGGTCATCTGGGCACGGGCGTCCGCCTGGGCCATGGAGACATCACGCAGGCGTGGTACGAAGTAGCCCATGATCGCCAGGTAACCCACCAGCCACAGTCCCAGTGGGATCAGCAGCAACAGATCCGCCCGGCCCAGCAGGTAGGCCGCACCAGTGAAATAGACGATGGCGTAGACCAATAGATCCATCACCTTGGTGACGGTCTCGCGGATCGCCAGTGCCGTTTGCATCACCTTTTGCGACACCCGACCGGCAAATTCGTCCTGATAAAATGCCAGGCTCTGGCTAAGCATATGGCGGTGGGATAGCCAGCGGCCGATCATCGGATAGTTACCGAAAATACTCTGATGGGTGACCAGTGACTGCATCAGCACCAACAGCGGCAAACCGATCAGCAGCAATAGCCCCAGGCCAGCAAGCCACAGGCCGTTTTCAGCCCAAAAGCCTGCACGTTCAACGTTGCCCAGCCAATCGACCAGTTGCCCCATGTAGCTAAAGAAAACCACTTCAGCCGCCGAGACCAGCGCCGTGAACAGCGTCATTAGCAGCAACAGCGGTAGCATCGGACGGGAAAAGTGCACAATAAACGGCATTAAGCCCTTAGGCGGCGTTTTAACCTCGCCTTCCGGATAAGGGTTTACCCGCGTTTCGAAGTAACGAAATAGCGGCTGTAAAACACGCGATAGCATGAGGCTTCCTTACGTGACTGGCGTTGGTGTGTCTGGAATTGATGTAGCAGACGTTAACTTATTTATGTATCAGTTTGATTGTTTAAGATTTAAGAAGGGGCGTGGCGCAGCAACCAACGCGCCCAAAAAGGCGCAATGATCATCAGCGTGACCATGCGCAGTAGGTGGTGAAAGGCAACAAACACCGGGTCGATATTAAGCGCGACGGCCAAAATAGCCATTTCGCCAATGCCCCCCGGCGCCAGCGCCAGCAGCGCCACATCGCGCCCTACCCCTAGCAGTTGGTGAATCAACTCGGCAAATAGTGCAAGTACCAGCAACGCTAACAGCGTCGCCACGCCAGACTGCCATAAATAGCGGCCAAAAAGCTTTCGCGTCATGCCCTGAAAGCGCGAACCAATGGCACTGCCCAGCACCCACAGCATCAGGTTCATTCCCCACTCTGGGAGAGCGAAACTGGCAATATCAACACCGGATAATAGAGCAGCGACTAGTAGCGGTGCCAGCAGTGCAGGACTGGGAATTCGCAGCCAGCGTCCTAATGGCAACAGCAGCGGGATCATAAGTAGCATCCAGCCGTGTTCAAAACTGCGATGAACAGGGCCGATGCCCTCGCCTCCACCTTCATAGGCCCAAAATAGCGGCGGCAAAAAAAGAATCACTAAAATGATGCGCAGCGACTGCGCTACTGCAATACGCTGGGGGTCGCCGCCGCACTTTTCACCCAACAGAATCATCGCCGTCATCGCGCCGGGCGAGGCGCCAAACCAGGCACTGACGGGGTCGAAACCACAGCGCCGGTACCAGGCAGCGGCTACCGCGGTGGAAGCGGCTACTCCCAGCAGCAAGAGAGCAGCTGAAACCGGCCAATCCAGTACGCGATGAGCCAGCTGTGGCGTCACCTGGCTACCCAACACCAACCCCATGACGGCTAGAAATACGTTACGCAGTGGCTCAGGCACTGCGACCTTCACACCTCGTGAAGAGGCCACGAGGTTGGCAATAAGAGGGCCAAGCATCCATGCAAGGGGCAGACCGGACAGTTGAAACAGCGTACCGCCAACGGCGCCAACGGTTAGTGATATTGTCAGCGCTTTTGCGCTCCATGCATTCAACACGACGCCCTTCACATCGACTCCCTAAATCTTAAAATCTGTCCCTACTGACGCAATAATTAACCTGCTAATGACATCCAATAGTTTAGCACTGAACCAGCGGCTTGGGCTTCAATGATGGCGAAGAGATAGGGTTTTGGTTGCTAAGCTCACCTTTCAAGACGTCATCTTATTTTTTTGGTCATGCTATCTGTATCTGCCGGCCAGCCAGCGTATAATGTCTTCCGCCAGTAATGGCGAACTTTCTCAGGGCGGGGTGTAAGTCCCCACCGGTGGTGATGCCATATCTTTATTGATGCGGATAAGCCCACGAGCGCTCAACCAGAGGTTTAACCTAACGGTTGAGGACAGCAGATTCGGTGAGATTCCGAAGCCGACGGTAATAGTCCGGATAAAAGAGAAGGTTTCCTAGTGATATTACCCGTAGCGTTACAACGCATGCGGGTGCTGTGCTATTGGATGCCTCATGCCCTGGTTCTGGTAAACAATCCCCATAGGATGACCATGAATCAGACCCAACTTTCTTCATTCCCTCGCGTTGCCTTTATCGAAGCGTCTTGGCATCACGATATCGTTGCCCAAGCCAGAGAAGCATTTATTGCTCAACTTGCCAGCGAGCATGGCTTTTCCGCTGATCAAATAGAAATATTCCAAGTTGCGGGGGCTTATGAAGTGCCTCTTCAAGCTAAGTTGCTAGCCAAAACAGGTCGTTACAGCGCTATTGTGGGTGCAGGTTTTGTTATTGATGGAGGCATCTATCGCCACGACTTCGTTGCTCAAGCAGTGGTTGAAGGCATGATGCAGGTGCAACTGGAAACAGAAATTCCCATACTTTCTGTCGTGCTGACGCCGCATCATTTCCATGAACACAGCACACACCATGATTTTTTCTATGACCATTTCCGTGCCAAAGGCAAGGAAGCGGCTGCAGCGTTGGTAATGACGTTGGAAAACCATCAGAGGATTCAAGGACTAAGATAGGTCACTGCCAAATCCCTCATAGTATATGAAAGAGACGGCGGGCGGTCTAAATGGCCGCTCGTACCTAAAGCGACGCCAATAGCTGTTTAATAGCATTAGGAATGTTCAGAAAATTAATGCACTGGTTTCGACTGTCTTTAGGTACTTTGATATATGATCCCATCTACCTCTTCCGCCATCGGAATACTACTGGCAGCGCCGCGTTTTTGAACCGCCAGGGCAGCCGCCGCTGTTGCCCTTTGCAAGCACTGAGAAGGCTTGAGGCCAGCTTGCCTAGCGGCAAGGAAGTAGCCCACAAAGGTATCGCCCGCGGCCGTTGTATCGATGGCCTTTACCTTTAAAGCCGCATGAAAAAGAGTCTCACTGCTGCGCTGATACCAAGCCCCCTCGCTACCTAGGGTAAGAACCACCTCGACATCGCCAAGCGATTTTTTACAACGCCTTAGCAAATCTGCGGCGCTCGACTCTACCGGCATCTCTAATAAAGCGGCGGCCTCTGTACGGTTAAAAAAAAGCAGTTCACATTGGTCTAGAGGGAGTGATGATACCTTCGCAGTCATTGGTGCTGAGTTAAATATCACCTTGCAGCCATGACTCACTGCTAATGGAATAAGCTGATCGAGCCCGTTACATTCGTTCTGAATAAGTATTGTGTCGCCCGGAGCGGTTTGCGCAATAAGAGCCGTCATTTTCTCCTGCGTAAAACCATGATTGGCCCCAGAGAACAAAAGAATAGCGTTTTCACCCAGTGCGTCAATTTGAATAATGGCATGCCCACTTGGCTCTGGGGTCAATTCGATATCTTTCACACCAACACCCGCAGACTCAAGTTCACTGATCACCCAGGCATCTATCGATGAAACACGCCCCCAGTGACTCACCCTTCCTTTGGCACGCGCTATTGCCAACGACTGATTGACGCCCTTCCCACCTAATCCAATATTATACTCACCGCTTTCCAAGGTTTCGCCAGGGCGAACAAAATAGGGCACACGGTAAGTATAATCGATATTGATGGAACCAAAATTAAAGATCATTAACACGCCCTCTTATTCAAAAAAGCCAGCCAGCTTTATAGCTGACTGGCCTCTAGGCAAGTTTCTCTAACACTTACGCTTCTAATGCTTACTCTTCTAAAACCTATTCTTCCAAACCTTATTCTTCCAAAACAAAGGGAGAGGTATAGTTGTCTACATTATCTGGCGTAATAAGGATGCAGTCATAAAGCTGCTTTTCACTGTCTAGCCCTGTTTCACCTGTGTTGATGTAATGATCAGCTATTTTTACTGCATCTTCTGCAAATACGGCCACCGGCTGTAGAACGGTATAGGCCAGTTCACCCGAGCGAACCGCATCAACAGCATCTGGTGAACCGTCAAAACCACCTACTATGACATCGTCTAGCCGCCCCTCCTGCTTTAGGGCCACAATGGCGCCTAAGGCCATTTCGTCGTTACCGCTAATGACGCCTCGAATATCAGGATGTGAACGGAGCATGCTCTGCATTTTATTGCGACCTTCCGTCCGATCCCAGTTAGCGATGTCAGACGCAGCAAGGCTAAGGTCAGGATATTGACTAAGCACCGTCTCATAGCCATTGGATCTTGTCGCAGCATTATTATCAGAAGGAGGCCCCTTTAACTCTATATAGGATCCCTCACCATCTAGTTGCATTGCCCACTCTTGCGCGCCTAACGCGGCTCCCTGTGCATTATTGGAAACCAGTTGCGCCTTGGCTAAACCCTGCTGGTTAATCTCAGCGTTAATAATAAATACCGGAATTCCCGCCTCGATTGCTCTTCGCACAGCGCCAATGGAACCGTCCGCATTAGCAGGGTCGAGAATGATAGCTTTAGCACCATTGGTAATCGCAGTATCGACCTGATTGCTTTCAGTGTTGGTGTCACCCACATGGGAACTAACATTTGCATCATAGCCCAACTCTTCTGCTGTGCGCTCAGCAATTGTTCCTTCCGTTTGCCAATAGGGGTTTGACATATCATTGACAATAATTGAGATCAGCCCCTTGTCCTGAGCAACTATAGAGCTACTAAAGAGCATCGAGACACTGGCGAGAGCTGTAAAAAGCACTTTTTTACTTTTTGGAAGCATGATTATTACCTCATAGTTATGATTGTTGGTCTTTGAATAGGTAGACCTGAGCAGGCCACACTTCTAAGCAATGCTACGTTAAGTAGCGCTTGCTCTAGAACCTTCACGCTTAATTTCTGCCGTTTTCTCGGCTTGTTGCGAGGACTTGTGTTTAGCACTGTATTGGACATTATTTAACATGACGGCGAAGACAATCACGCTACCCGTGAAGACCATTTGCCAATAAGCAGACACACCGATGATGACCAGACCGTCGGCGAGAAAGCCAATCACAAATGCACCCAATAAAGTATTTCGAACCGTGCCACGTCCCCCCATCAGTGAGGCGCCGCCGATAACAACAGCTGCAATCGCTGTCAGCTCATAGGTAGTACCTGCAGTAGGCCCAGCAGACGTCAACTGTGAGGCAAGCACAATTCCAGCCAGGGCTGCGCACACACCGGAAATAATGTAGACGGAGAGCTTAACGCGATTGACGGGGACCCCTGATAGCTCTGCAGCACGCGCATTGCCACCGGTAGAGTAAATCCACCGGCCAAACGGCGTACGACTGAGCGCCAACATGCAAATAACCGCAGCACAAAAGAGAATCAAAACACCGACAGGAATATCGAATAGTTTATTAAACCCAAGCCATTCAAACCCAGTATTACCTAATGCAGGGTCACCACTTAAACTATTGAACGTTAATCCATCGGTTAGCAGCAGTGCGGCTCCGCGCGCTACATACAACATGCCCAGTGTGGCCACGAAAGCAGGCACTTTGAAGTAGGCAACTAATACGCCATTTATAGCCCCCACGAGCCCGCCCAGTAAGCAGGTAAGTACCACGACGACCCACACTGAAGGAAAGAAAGCCAAATTAAACGCTTCAATCTCCACCCCTTCTAACAACATACCCGCGAACACTCCGCAAAGTGCCAGCGTAGAGCCAACCGATAAGTCTATACCGCCGGTCAGAATGACAAACAGCATGCCGATGCCTAGCAAGCCAAAAACAGCCACATGCGAAGACATGGTTAAAAAATTACCCGTTGAAAAATAAACAGGCGAGAGCATGGAAAAGACAATAATGATCACGATTAATGCAAAAAAAGCCCTACCTTCCAGCAAAATCTTGACGATATCGATACTGCCTTTTTCAACTTGTAACGCGTTATTGTTGTGATGAGACATGTTTTGATAAGACATAGTCATTACCTATCCGATTGAATAATCATGCAGCAACTGATTCGCCCGAAGCAGCCATAATTTCATCTTTCGTTACACCCGGTTTGAATTCAGCGGAGATCCGTCCTTTGCTCATCACCAGCACTCTGTGTGGAATACTCAAGCACTCGCTCACTTCAGATGTTGTAAAGACAACCGCCAACCCCCGCCGAGCCCCTTGGCTCAATAACTTGAACACTTCGGCCTTGGCGCCCACGTCGATACCACGGCTTGGCTCATCAAGTATGATGACGTCTGGATGGGTAGCCAACATCTTACCGATCACCACTTTTTGCTGGTTACCGCCAGACAATGAACCAATGGCAGCCTCCCCGCCGTCTGTTTTAATGTGCACCTTATCGATAGCTGAATTAATCATTTCTGCTTCCAAGCTGGAAGAAGTAAGCCCCTTGCGAGTAAACGCATGGATACTGGCTAGCGACAGATTTCTACCGACTGACAGGGTGGGCACTAACCCATCACGCTGGCGATCCTCAGGCACTAACACCAACCCTCTCTCGATTCGCTGTGCAATGTTGTAATGCGATACGTCAGTTGAGTTGAGCAAGATATCTCCCTTGGACTGCCGAGTTCGTCCTGCCACACATTCCAATAACTCAGTTCTTCCAGCGCCCATTAGTCCATAAATGCAGACAATCTCGCCGGCGCGCACATCAAGAGAAAGATCCTCAACAACATAGCGACCTGCCACTTTATCGTCGCTGAGGTAAAGATTCTGGATAGAGAGCGCGGTAGGGCCCTGCTCATACCCTGTAGGCGGTGAGCCAAGATCGAAACTCTCTCCTACCATATGCCTGACGATCCACTGCAGGTCGATATCACTACGTGGGGCGTAAGCAGTCATGACCCCATCGCGGAGAACAACGGCATGATCGGTAATCTGCAACGCCTCTTCCAAATGGTGAGAAATATAAACAATCGACACACCCTTGTTTTTGAGATCCTGAACGACTTTAAATAACGTCTCGACTTCCGTGGCACTCAATGCGGAAGTCGGTTCATCCATAATCAAAATGCGAGAGTTCTTGGACAGCGCTCTAGCGATTTCAACGATTTGTTGCTGCCCAACCCGTAGATCTTCGACCAGGGTAAGAGGGTGGATCGGTTCATCCAGCTCCTCCATTAACAATTCAGCCTGACGTGCCTCTTCTTTATAGTCGACGCTGCCCCTTCCTTTAGTCAGCTCACGCCCCATAAAAATGTTGTCACGCACATTCAGGTTAGAGGCCAAGCTCAACTCCTGATGAATAATGGTAATCCCCAGCGCTTCAGCATCCGACGGTGAAGAAAAGCTGACGCTCTCTCCCTCCAATACAATCTCCCCAGCCGTCTGAGCAATGACACCAGACAAAATTTTCATCAGCGTAGATTTACCAGCTCCATTTTCGCCAAACAGCGTTGTCACCTGTCCTCGATATATATCGAAGTTCACTTCTTTGAGGGCTTGCACGGCACCGAAACGCTTTTCGATATTGCGTGCAGAAAGAATCACCTCGGGTGGAGCCACTTCCACTGTTGATCTATCGATATTCATAGCCGCCCCTCACTCAATGGTCACTATACTCACAGGAGTAATTAGCCAGTTTTTGGGATTTATCATGGTAAAGGAGCCGACTACTTCTAACGTTTTTCCGGTTAACTCTTGCCCGGAAATATCCGCAAGCACTTGACGCTTCATTTCATCATTGAGCGCTGCGCCGACATCTTGGTACTCAATCTGATTGGTAAAGTCGCCAAATTGAATATTGCCGGTTGTATCTCTCAGCGTAGTGCCATTAATGGCTGGGCCTGTTTGCACACGAATGACGATATCTGAAGGCACATCGGCAACCTCTAGGGTGTAAACGCCCCCCCGGCTTTCTACAGCAACTCCGGATAAAGAGACCGGCACAATATGGCCAATGCCGGCAGCGACGCCGTATTTCTCACCTGCCGCTCCGGCATCCTGGAGAACCTCTGGCGCCAATACCGATGCATTTACAGCGTTATTCTCGACATACGCTTGGATCTCTGGAAATGTTTCCTGAGCAAATTGCTGTGGTGAAAACCCCACCGCGCTCTCAAGTTCAGTAAGACTAATGACTTTGGTATCAAACGCCATGAGTGCAACCAGTGCTAAAGCAAAAGCAGCTGCCACATAGGCTTTTATACGCTTATCACCGGGCACCGAATTTAATGTCGCCGACATGATCACTCCGGTTATCATTGTAGTTATAAATAAGTTATAAATAAGAAACTTCCACTACCTACTTCCCGTCAGGTATAAGCACAACCTTTAACGCGTTAGGGTCATTGCGCATTAGATCTAGCCCTTGATGAAATTCGGCTAACGGCAGCTTATGGGTCACCACATGATCGGTTGGGAAATCACCATTACCAATCCCTTCAATGACAGGTGGGTAACAATAAGGGCCTAGATGCGCACCCAGTACATCCAGCTCTTTACGATCGCTAATAATGCTCCAATCAACAGTCACTGGCTCTTTGAATACACTAAATTCGACAAAGCGACCCAATTTACGGATCATATAAAGACCTTGCTCTACCGACTGTACCGCACCGCTCGCCTCAATATAAATATCGCAACCATAGCCTTCCGTTATGCCTTTAACGTAGTCAATAACATCGACTTCAGCGGGATTCAGGACAATGTCAGCACCAAACTGTTTAGCAAGTTCTAATCGCTTGTTATTGAGATCCAGTACGACCAGCTTGGAAGGTCCGGACTTTTTGATCGCACCGATCATTCCTAGCCCTAAGGTTCCTGCCCCGGAGAGGACAACCACATCTCCCAGTTCAATCTGCGCACGCTTAACGGCATGTAACGAACAAGCATAGGGTTCAATAAGAACCGCTTTCTCCATCGGAATTTCATCGGGCAACTTGTGATTAATGGCTTCTTTAGGAAAGACCAAATATTCAGCCATACCGCCATTTACGTTGTGCTGAAATCCATACACGTCGTGTTTTTCGCACATCCAGTACTGCCCACGGTTACAGAAACGGCACTCCCAGCAAGGCACGATTTGCTCAGAAATAACGCGATCACCGACCTCAAGGTTTTTAACGCCCTCTCCTAAAGCCATCACATGACCAATAAACTCATGGCCTGGAATCATTGGTGCCTTGATATAAGCAGGCTGAGTATCATCTCCCCAAAAGCTGGGAGCGCCTTCATATGCTTTGAGATCGCCTGCGCAGATTCCGCACGCTTCAACCTTTATCAGGACTTCACCCTCTCCCACCTTCGGCACGCCCACCTCTTCAAGACGATAATCACCAGGCGCGTAGGCTACAACGGCTTGCATGGTCAGTGGCAGTTCGGTGTGATTGTTGTTATCGGCGTTATGCATTACTCACTCCTAATATATCTTGTATTGCTTGGCTAGCGGCGCACGCTTTACAAAAGATCTTGTTGTGTACATATGAATTAACTGCTTTAAGCATAGCCGAGTCAATCCATAATGGAATTTTCTAACCTTATACTTTAGACCAATAACATAATTAATTGTTTTCTATATTTAAATTTTAAAAATGGAAATTATTTATTATTACGGCCACACAAAAACATCGTCACAAGATATACTATATGTTCCATAGCCGTACAAATGTACAAAAGCTCGCCAAATATCGCTAGCATCGGAGCGGGAGACAAGGGAGAAACCAGGCATGCTAAAGAGTGACCACATGCCTAAAGGAAGCCAATAAATGCAACAGATGAAGTTGGGCTGGCCTAAGCGTAAGATGCCGAGAAATCCTAGATTTTGAATACAAATTAAGCGCGCACTTACCCGGTAGTCGCTTCATCGAGACGCAGAATGGTGTGCGCGTTAGTGACACTAGTCGCCAAGGTATCGATAACCCCGGTACGCAGCGCCCCCAGTATCCCGACCGCTTTAGTATTTTCACTGGCGATGGCAATAACGTCTGGAATACGCGTGAGATCCTGTATATTAAGCCCCACCACACGCCCCTGCATCTGCATTGCGGAAGGCTTCCCATGGATATCGATAAAGTCATAGCCCATCATATCGCCCACGGTTCCAGAGAGCCGTGCTTCTGCAATTTCCTGGGCCGAAAACCACCCCATACGCACCATATTACTGTCTTCACTTACGTCACCCACGCCAATCAAAGCGGTATCCGCGCGTCGAGCGCGGTCCAGGGTCTGGCGCACGGTGGAGTTTTCATACAATGCATCCCTAAGTTCGCCGCTCTGTACCAGTGCAGGGGCATAAAGCGTCTCACTGTCACCGCCAAACCTACTCGCCAGGCGACGACAAATATGATCGGGATTCATATGCTCACCTGCACGTAGCGAGCCACCAATTGCACACACAAATGAAACCTTTAACGACTCTGCCAGGAAAACGTTATCCGCCACGGCGGCCACGTTACGCCCCATGCCAACGGCTACGATCTGACCATCGGTCAAACTACGCGACAGATGATCTGCCACTAGACTCGCGACTGACGAGCGCTGCACATCCGGGTCGGCGTTATCCAGGGCAATCAACGCTCGTTTCAGGCCAAAGCGCCGTTTGAGCTCCTGCTCAATCTCAACACTCACAGCGGGATGCAGGCGCACTCGAACGTCGACAATGCCTTCTGCCTGGGCACGTTTGAGCAGCCGCCCTATTCGCACACGCGAATGCCCGAGCCTATTTGCGATCGCTTCCTGCGTTTCCCCCTGCACATAGTAGAGCGTTGAAATCTCTGTCATTAAGTCTATATCTGCAGCGTCTTGACCATTCATCCTCGGCATCCAGGGGTTGTTGAAGGGCATGTATCATGTCAGCTTGCTTGACACTTTTTCAACACAGGAATCAGCGTCTGAATAATCAGCGCCAATGAAACAGAACCGGCATCAGGCGTACCCACGCTTTTTTCAGCCAATGGGCGTGCGCGGCCAACACGGGGAATTAATTGTCTGGTAGCCTCAGCAGCCTCACTCGCTATGCGTGCAGCGGATTCCCAGCAAACCACAGCTGCCTGACCTTTCTCAGCCTCCCACGACAGAGCATCGGCAAAAGGCACCAGCACGTCGACAAGCGTTTTATCGCCCAATTCAGCCTTACCAAATGCCATGACTTGTTGACGGGCGTTGACCACGCCAGCGGCAAGACGCTGCCCTGATAACGGCTTCTCATTGCCAAGCGACTCCCCCATCGCTTTTAAGATAACCCGCCATATGGCACCAGAGGTACCGCCCGCTTCGTCTGACCAGCGCTGCCCAGCCCACTGCAGCACTGTCTCCGCACCAGCCCCGCCATCAAGAGCCTCTTTTGCCGCTTCAAGCGCAGCCCTGCTGCCCCGCTGCATACCAATACCGTGATCACCATCCCCAGCAACCGCATCAATCTGGCCCAGCATCTCGCAGTTTTCATTGACCGTATTTGCGAGCACTTCGAGCGCCTCAACGACGCCGCACGCTAATTTTCGCGAGGCATCGCTAGCCTCGGGAATCTCATCTTGCGTAACCACCTCTACCTCGGCAGGATCCAGCGCCTGCGCTGGCGTCACGCTGCCTTTTCGATAGCCCGGCGCATCCGCAGCGGCGACCCACAGCGACTCCATGTTTTTATCAAGCCAGAACAACGTCAGCGAAACCCCGGCCATATCAAGACTGGTCACCAGCTCGCCCACATCGGGCTCCACAATGATTAATCCAGCTTCCTGCAGCAACTCGTCAACCTTGCGATAAATAACGAACAGCTCTTCATACTTAATAGTACCCAGGCCATTGAGTATCGGTGCCACCCGAGCTCCTTGGAGTCTGATACCGTCAGGAACTTCTTCCAATAATCGGGCAACGAGGATTTCTGCCAAGCCGTCTGCGGAAGGGATATCTGTCTCACTAATACCCGGCTCGCCGTGAATCCCCAGTCCTATGGCCATCCTGCCCTCGGGCACATGAAAGAGCGAATCGGCTGCGCCCGGTAACATGCACCCCTCAAACGCCACTCCAAAAGAGCGCGTGCAGCGATTTGCTTCCTTCGCCACTTGAACCACTTCTTCCAGTGATAATCCCTTTTCTGCTGCAGCGGCGGCGGCCTTGAAAACGGTGAGATCACCGGCGATGCCACGGCGCTTATCAATTTCCGCCAAGGGTGCACTGGCGACATCATCAGTGACCAGCACGATTTCACAGGGAATACCGTCCGCGATCAAACGCTCTCGCGCTTCACCAAAATGCAGCACGTCCCCCGCATAATTCCCAAAAGAGAGCAGCACACCACCGCCGTTGTTGGCGGCTTTGGCGACGGAATAAACTTGCTGTGCAGAAGGCGAGCAAAACAGATTTCCCATGACCGCCCCATGGGCCAACCCTTGCCCAACCAATCCCGCAAAGGTGGGATAATGGCCACTACCACCACCAACCACGACCGCAACACTATCTGGCTGGCTGCGCGTACTGCGTACGACGCCTCCCGGTACAGCCATCAGCTTATCGCGATGAGCAGCTACTAAACCTAAACGAGCTTCTTCAGGGAAATCATTTGGATCATTAAATAGGCGTGTCATTATTATATCCTCTGGAGTGAGGCCAAACTGCGTGATCACAGCTTGCATGCTGTTGTTATTAATCAGCGTCGACGAATATGAGCGATACCACGGTTACGGAGTATTCAATCGGGACTCATATTCGTCAATCTTTGCTATTTTTAATTCGGAATTTCCACCCGAAAAGTTGCTGCCCAAAAAGGTTGCCACTATTGATTTAGCCAACTCTGGCCCAATCACTCTGGATCCAAGCGTGACAATCTGTGCATTATTACTGGTGCGCGCCTTTGCTGCTGAGTAAGTATCGTGTGCCTGCGCAGCGCGGATACCGGGCACCTTATTGGCAGAAATAGCTACTCCGATTCCCGTGCCACATACCAGTACTGCACGATCGAAGCGCCCCTCCCTAATCGCCGTAGCCACCTCAAAGGCAACATCGGGGTACAGCACCGGCTGGGCATTAAAAGTGCCAAAATCTTCAACCTTGTAGCCTAACTCTCGGATATAACCAATGAGAATCTCTTTCAAGTCGTAAGCGGCCTCATCACCGCCAATGGCGACTTTGAGAGAAAACGTCGCACTAGACATTCATGTTCTCCCTTTCTAGGAAATAGAAACGCGGACGACTAACAACGATGAATACCGCCCCGCAGTTGCCAGCCATCTACTAACGTCATTCAATCTACCACCAACCGAGCATTTGTAAACACATCGATCATAAGATCCATTTGCATTTTCTAGAATGGCTCAGGATTAAAATCAATAATAAATAAATAAAATATTGATAATAAAAGAATTATTTGAGAATAAAACATTATCTACCAAACACTATACTTTTGTTCAATGCCTTAAAATCGATTCAAGTGGCACGGTGATTTGACTAAATCGGTCTAAATGGACAATCATTTGAACAAAGCATGTTCATTTTTAAGGAGAGTAGGCAATGTCGCTTCTGGCTGGATTACGCGAACACTCATTGGTCGTGGCCGACGCGGGCGATAGAAGAAGCTGAAGTTTCGTTTGCAGCACAATCAAGGCGCAGTGGCCAACGAGATGCTGACTGATGGGATCCGGCACTTCGCCAGTGACCAACAGACATTAGAGTCAATGATGACTCAGCGCCTGGTTGGCCGCGCCTAACAATACGCCACTCAATATAACAACCAACATCCAAGGTATAACTGATATGAATAGCCGTTTTGAGCTAGCCAATGCCATTCGCGCCCTGTCCATGGATGC